>ODAK010004454.1_pt1 | contig 14344 bp, 16 predicted proteins | sample 1539591 | NCBI WGS metagenome assembly ODAK01 (sample SAMEA3539303, study PRJEB22396) | soil metagenome | biome: tundra; feature: field; material: soil | place: USA | collected 2010-05 | depth 0.15 m | reverse complement strand
GAGTCTATCGTGAGCCGGACGAGCTCTTCGGCGCGCAGGCCGGAGGCGTAGGCCAATTCGAGCATCGCCCGATCGCGAAACTCGAGCGGCGTCGCGGCGCCGATCCGGTCGAGCAGCTGCGCGAGGTCCTCGGGTCGCAGGACGTGCGGCAGCGCGCGCGGGCGCTTCGGCAGGGTAAGCAGATCAGCCGGGTTCGAAGCGATCAGGCCGTGCTCGCGCAGCATCCGGTAGAACGAGCGCAGCGAGGCCACCTTTCGTGCCAGCGAGCTGGGACTCAGTCCGCCCTGGGAGAGCTCGGCGGCGTAGCGTCGCAAGGTGCGTACGTCGACAGCGGCGGCTTCGAGACCGCGCGCCACGCACCAGTGAGAGAAGCGCTCGAGGTCGCCGCCGTAGGCCCGGCGCGTCTTCTCAGCCGCCGCGCGCAGGCGCAGCTCGGCATCGAAGTCGCCCAGCGCTTCGAACCACCCCCGTGTGAGCGAGTTATCAGCCTTCGCCGCGGCCATCGTCACAAGGGTCCTTCGCCGGAGGAGCCCGGCGACCTTCCGGCGAGCCGAAACCGCGCGCTACGCAAACGCGCGTCAGATCGTGATCGCGCCGTGCGAGGCGCTCGAAACGACGCGTGCGTACTTCTTCAGCGCGCCCGTCAGGTCGGGGTTCGGCGGCGGCTCGTACACCGCGACCCGCGCCGCGATCTCCTCGTCGCTGAGCGTCACGTCAAGCCTGCGCGAGTCGACGTCGATGGTGATCTCGTCACCGTCGCGAACCGCGGCGATCGGTCCGCCGCGCACGGCCTCCGGCGCAAGATGGCCGGCCATCAGGCCGTGCGTCGCGCCAGAGAAGCGCCCGTCGGTCAGCAGCGCCACGTGCTCTCCGAGCCCGGCGCCGTTGAGCGCCGCCGTGACGGCGAGCATCTCGCGCATTCCCGGGCCGCCGGCCGGCCCCTCGTTGCGGATCACGAGCACGTCGCCGACAACGATCGCGTTGTGCGTGACCGCCGCCATGGCGGCCTCCTCACTCTCGAATACACGCGCCGGACCGCGGTGGTGGCGGCGTTCGTGCCCGGCGAGCTTCATCACGGCTCCCTCGGGCGCCAGGTTGCCGCGCAGGATCGCAAGCCCGCCCGTCTGTTTGATCGGGTTCGAGAGTGGACGGATAACCTCCTGGCCCGGCGTCTCGCGCGCCGCCGCAGCGATCTCGCCGATCGTCTGGCCGGTGACCGTCGGAGCGTCCTCGTGCAGCAAGCCCGCCTGCGCCAGACGCTGGGCCAAGAGCGCGACCCCGCCGGCGCGGTAGAGATCCAGCGCGACGAAGCGCCCGCCGGGCTTGAGGTCACACAGCAGCGGCGTGCGTTCGCTGATCGTGTCGAAGTCATCGATCTCGAGTTCCACGCCGGCTTCGCGCGCGAGCGCAAGCAGGTGCAGCACGCCGTTGGTCGAGCCGCCGCTGGCGGCGATCGCCATGATCGCGTTTTCGATCCCGTGGCGCGTGATCAGTTCGCTGGGCCGCAGGCCGCGGCGCAGCACATCCACGACGAGAGCTCCCGTGGCTCGCGCGACCTGCGGCTTGGTGGCCTCTTGCGCGGGCATCAGCGAGTCGCCGATCGGCGAGATGCCGAGCATCTCGTAGGCCATCGCCATCGTGTTGGCCGTGAATTGGCCGCCGCAGGCGCCGGCGCCGGGCGAGGCGACGCTCTCCAGCTCAGCGAGGTCCGCGTCGGTCATGCGGCCGGCCGCGTGAGCGCCGACGGCCTCGAAGACATCCTGGATCGTGACGTCGTGGCCGCGGAAGCGCCCCGGCGGGATCGATCCGCCGTAGAGCATCACGGCAGGCACGTCGAGTCGGGCGAGCGCCATCACGGTGCCGGGGATCGTCTTGTCGCAGCCTGACAGGGCGATCACCGCGTCGAAGTAGTGGCCCCGTCCGACCAGCTCGATCGAGTCCGCGATCACCTCGCGCGAGACGAGCGAGGTCTTCATCCCGGCGGTACCCATCGTGATCCCGTCCGAGATCGCGATCGTGTTCAGCTCCATCGGCGTGCCGCCGGCTTCGCGGACGCCGTCCTTCACCTGGGCCGCCAGGGCGCGCAGGTGAAAGTTGCAGGGCATCGTCTCGATCCAGGTCGACGCGACGCCGACGATCGGCCGGGCCAGCGCGTCGTCGTCGTAGCCGATGCCCTTCAGGTACGCGCGCGCGGCAGCGCGCTCCGGCCCGTCGGTGAGCGTGCGGCTGCGGTGTTTGAGGTCGAATCCGGTGGCGGCGCTCACGGGGCGCGAAGACTACTGGCGTCGCGGCGAAGCTGGCGCTCGCGCTCCCAGCGCGAGAGCGCGGCGATGTCCGAGCGCACCGCGTCGGGGTCGTGCTGGCGCCCCGCAAGGTGGAGGTTCGCGTTCTCGATCAGCCGCCGTTCGTCGGCGGTCAGCGCCATCCACTTCGCCAGCACGTCATCGGACGGCGGAAGCCGGTGGCTGCCATAGGGTCGCTCGATGTCGGGGAAGTCGACGCAGTACTCGCTCAGCAGCCGTGAGCTGCTGGGAACGTAGGCCACGATCGGCTTGTGGGGATAGATCAGGTAGGCGTACGGCGCGACGCCGTGGCCGGCTCCAGACCCGGAGCCGTCGCTGCCCCACACGCGCAGGAAGCCCAGGTCGCGATACATCTCCCAGTCTTCCTCGTCTACGCAGGAGCGCAGCAGCTCTCGCGCGCGCGACTCGGCGCGCCGCTCGCGTCCGGGGTCGTAGGCTGCGACGTCCTCCCCCCAGCCCGCGGCCAGTCGCATCCGCCAGTCCGCCAGCGCAGGCTTCAGCGCGGCTGCGAACACGTCCCATGCGAGCACGGTCGCGACGACCGCGCAGACGCCGAGAGCGACCAGCACGAACGGGCCTCAGCAGCCGCCCGCGGCCCGCGGGAAGAAGATCACGCGCTCGGCGTCGCGGGGAATGTCGTCGAAGTCGCGCACGAGCTCGGCCTGACGCCGGCCGTCGGGTGCGATCACCGGCACAGCCGCCCACATCCCCTGGTCCAGCTGCGCGCGAAACGCGGCGATCAGCTCAGCCTCCTGCTCGGCGATCTCCACATCACCCTCGGCGATGAGCACCTCGCCATGCCCGGGCTTCATCCGGAGCAGCCGCATCGCGCGATTATCGCAAACAGCGCAACCACGACCAAGCCGTGAGCTCCCGCGCGGCCGAGCCAGCAGCGCCGGCGGGCGGCGGGCGGCCCGCCGCGGTCGAGGTTCCAGGCCCGCGAGAGCCCGGGCTCAGCGCGCTCGCTCCCTGCGTGGCCTCGTCCGAGGCGGCGTCGCGAGCAGCGCGGCGACCTCTCCCAGGCTTCCCAGGCCGGCGACCGGCAGCGCTACTGCCTCGCGCGCCGCCGCCAGATTTGCGCGCGCGACCACCAGTCCCACGAGGCCGGCCCGCTGGGCAGCTTCGGCGGCCGCGGCGGCCGCCGGGCAGGGCCGAAGATCGCCGCCCAGACCCAGCTCTGCGAACAGTCCGATGCGCGCAAGTCGGGTCGCCTCGATCTGCTCCTGCACGGCGAGCACGCAGCAGGCGAGCACGAGGTCGAACCCGGGACCACTGCTGGGCGGCGCGGACGGCGCGAGGTTCGCCGTCAGTCGCCTGCGCGGGAACGCGAAGCCGCTGTTGAGCACGGCTGCCTGCACGCGCTCGCGCGCATCGCGGGCGGCGCCGCCGCCGAGGCCGATAACCGAGAAGCCGGGCAGACCGCTGCGGGTGTCGAGCTCGACGTGCACGTGCGCGGCGAGCCCGCGGTTGATCGCGAAGCCGTGGGCGTGGACGAGCATGCTCCGATCACAGCAGGCGACGGGGTAGGAACGGCTCGATCGGCGCCGCAGATCTCACCCTTCACACTCCCGTCTCGTTTTCGTCTCACTTCTTCACCGAGCGAGAGGTTCGAGCCGGTTAGCGTCGTGAGGTGGCCGACACGGCAGCGCAGATCCTCGGACGCCTCGGCGAGCGGCTCGCGCTCGAGCACTACGAGCGGCTGGGCTTCCGCCTGCTCGAGCGCAACTACCGCACGCGCGCCGGAGAGATAGACCTCGTCGTATGCGATCGGACGACGACGGCATTCGTGGAGGTCAAGACGAGACGCGCCGGCGGCCTCGACCCGCTGCTCGCGATCACGGCGGTCAAGCGGCGCCGGATGCGGGCGCTCGCGGCGGCGTGGCTCTCCGACCGTCCCCAGCGGCCGCGAACGACGGCGCTGCGGATCGACGCGGTGGCGGTCGTGGTCGACAACCGCGGCGCGCTGAGCTCACTCGAGCAGATCGAGGACGTCGCGTGACTCGTCGCGCTGCCCTGTCGCGGCCGACCGGGTGCCGCCGGCGCTGCGGAGCACCGTCGATGCTCCTTCGGCAGATCAGACGACACCGGCTCGCGTGCGCGCGTCACGACCGCGGCCCAGCCCCGCTGGAGCGCCCGCTCGACCTACAGCGCGAGCTGCTCGTAGGCGCTCGACTGAAACGACAGGCGGTGCAGCGGCGAGACGCCGTGGCGTGCGATGTCGGCGCGATGCTCGGGCGTCGAGTATCCGACGTGGGTGGCGAAATGCCAGCCCGGATGGCGTTCGTCGGCCCGGCACATGAAGCGGTCGCGAGTGACCTTGGCGACGATCGACGCAGCCGCGATTGCGGCGCTCGTCGCGTCGCCGTTGACGATCGCGCGCTGCTCGAAGCCGAACGCGGGGACCGCGAAGCCGTCGATCAGGCACAGCGCTCCGGGACGCGCGACGGTGTCCAGAGCGTCGCGCAGAGCGCCGAGGTTCATCACGTGCAGTCCACAGCCGTCGATGCTGCGCACCGACCGCGACACGACGACGACGCGCCGCGCACACGCCAGCACCCGTGGGTAGAGCTCCTCGCGCGCTGCGTGGTCGTGCTGCTTGGAGTCGTTGAGCGCGCTGAGAGAACGCATCTCCCGGGTGGTCAGCGAGGAGTAGTCGAACAGCACCGCCGCAGCGACGAGCGGCCCGGCGAGGCAGCCGCGCCCGGCCTCGTCGGCCCCGGCCACGAACCGCACGCCCAGTGCGCGGTCGAAGGCGAACAGACGGTGGCCGCTCGTGCGTCGCCTGGCGATGCGACGGGCTCGCGCGCTCGAGGAGCGCCCCGTCCCGGGTGAGCCACCGACGCCGGACGGCCCAACCGCGCGAGCAGAGCTGCCGGCGGCGCGAGAAGACCCGTCTGCGTCGGCCCAGCCGCCGGCGCTAGAGGAAGCCGATGCGGTCGGGAGGCCAGTAGGTGAAGAACGCTTCTCCGATGATCCAGGATCGTGGGACCGGTCCCCAGAATCGGCTGTCGTCGGAGAAGTCACGATTGTCGCCCATCATGAAGTAGTAACCGGCTGGAATCGTGATCGGCGTGGGGTAGTTGCAGTCCGGGTTGGTCGGCGTGCAGCCGGTGAGGTTCGCGAACTTCTCCGTCTGACGCTTGCCGTTGAGATAGACACGGCCGTCGATGATCTTGATCGTGTCGAGGGGGCCGGCGACGACGCGCTTGATGTAGTTCAGGCTCGATTCCTTGGCGCCCGGGCGATCGCATGCCTGTCCGGGCTTCTCACGAATGTCGCCGCACACCTGCGCGCTTGCGTCGGCCGGCGGGTGGAAGACGGCGATGTCACCGACCGAGGGAGCGAAGAAGTCGTTGCCGATGCGGTCGACGAGCACGCGCTGGCCGATCGCGAGAGTCGGCTCCATCGAGCCGCTCGGGATGCGGTACGGCTTGATGATGAACGCCTGGATGCCGAACGCGAGCCCCAGGGCGATCAGGACGATCAGCACGAACTCGACGGCCTGGTTGCCGCGCGCGAGTCGCCGAAGCTTCACGCCGGCTCGTCGTGCGAGTCGGTCAGCAGCTCCTCGACCGGACCGCCGTCCTCGCTCGACTGCGTCTCCGCTTCCTGCTCCGCGGCCTCGGCGCCGGCCTGCGGTTCCTCGCCCGCTTCGCTCGCCGCGGACATTTCGTCGTGCGGTTGCGCCTCGGGCAACTCGGCCTCGAGCGCCGCTTCCGCGTCGGGCGACGCCTGCTGAGCGACCGCTGCCGCTTCGCCGGCTGTCGTCTCGTCGTCGACCGCAGCCTCCTCGACGACGGTCTCCTCGACCGGCGTCTCGTCGACCGGCGGGCGGGCGTGCAGCAGGCGGGGCTGGACTGTCTCCTCCGGGCAGACATAACCGCGCTCGCGAACGCGGGCCGCCTTGCCGACGCGCTTGCGCAGGTAGTAGAGCTTTGCGCGCCGCACGTCGCCGCGGGCCGCCACTTCGATCCGCTCGATCTTCGGCGAATGCACCGGGAACGTCCGCTCGACGCCGACGCCGAATGATTGCTTGCGAACGGTGAAAGTCTCGCGCACGCCCTGCCCCTGACGCTTGATCGCGACGCCCTCGAAGACCTGCGTGCGGCGCCGAGTCCCCTCGATCACGATGAAGTGCACGCGCAGGCGGTCACCGGCCCGGAAGTCGGGAACCCGGCGCAGCTGAGCGCGCTCGATGGTGTCGATGACGGTGCTCATGGCAAAGAGAAGGCGCGCACGACGAACACGCCGGCGCGCCCGGGAATCCTAGCGCTCTCGCTCCACGGCCGCACCGGCGGTGGTCGCGTTCCCTCACGACGCCCGCGGCGATTGCTCGCTCAGCCGCGCTCGCGGGCGCGCTCCAGCCGCCAGCGACGAATCTCCTCATGGTGTCCCGACAGCAGGACGTCAGGCACGCGCCAGCCGCGGAACTCGGCCGGCCGCGTGTACTGCGGGTACTCCGGCAGCCCCTCGAGCGCCTCGCTGAATGACTCCTCGAGCACCGAGGCGGGGTGGCCGAGCGCGCCAGGGAGCTTTCGCAGCACCGCGTCCGCACAGACCATCGCCGCCAGCTCGCCGCCCGCCAGCACGTAGCGCCCGATCGATACGACGTCGCTCGCGAAGTGCTCGACGATCCGCTCGTCGAAGCCCTCGTAGCGCCCGCAGAGGAACGTCAGCGCCGGCTCGCCGGCGAGCTCCTCGACGAGCGCGTCATCGAGCAGGCGCCCCGCCGGACTGAGCGCGACGACGCGCCTGCGACTGCGTAGCGACTCCGCCTCGCAGCCGTAGTGGCCGCGCAGTGTCGCGTCCATCACGTCGACGCGCAGGACCATACCCGCGCCGCCGCCGAACGGCGCGTCGTCGACCTGCCCTCCACCGAGCGGCGTATGGTCGCGCGGATTGATCAGCGTCAGCGTGGTGCCGGCGGCGAGCGCGTTCGCGACGTGGCGTTGGTTGCGAAACCAGTCGAACCACTCGGGGAAGAGCGTCACGACGTCGAGCTTCAAGGTGCCTCCCCGAGAAACCGCAGGTCAACGTCGATCCGCGCACGTTCAACGTCGACGCTGCGGATGGCGTCACGTACGAGCGGCACGAGCAGATCGCCTCCCCCCGTGCGCGTCACCTCCAGGCACTCGCACGACGGCAGCGCGAGCAGCCGGCGAACGACCCCCAGCTCGAGCTCGCCGTCGAACACGTGCGCGCCCTCCAGCTCCTCCGCCCACCACTCGTCGGGCCCCAACGGCGGCCGCGCCGGCGTGGGCACGTGCACCTGCTGCCCGCGCAACGCCTCGGCGTCGCCCCGATTCGCGCACCCCTCGACGCGGACGATCGGCCGCTGATCGGTCCCGGCGCGCCGCACGATCGCTCGCTCTCGGCCGTCGAGCGTCACGATCACGCCGAGCGCGAGGAGCGCCGTCTCGGGCTCGCTCACGTAGAAGCTCCCGTCGAGCCCGTGCGGGCGCCCGACGACCCCGGCGATCGTCACCAGGCCGCCCTCGATTCGTCGCCGAGCACCTAATCCACGATGTCGACGACCACGCGCTGCGCGTCGCTCGCCGCCGCAGCGCCCACCACCGTGCGCAGCGCCTGAGCGGTGCGCCCGCCACGCCCGATCACCTTGCCGTAGTCGTCAGCGCCGACGGCGAGCTCGAGCACGACCGTGCCGTCGCGCTCCTCGAAGCGCTCGACCTCGACCTGCTCCGGGTCGTCAACGAGGCCCTCCGCGAGGTACTCGAGCAGCTCGGCCGGATCCATCGCGCGGACTCGCTCAGCTGGCGATGCCGTTGATCCGCAGCAGCTTGCGGACCGTCTGCGACGGTTGCGCTCCGCGCGCGAGCCAGTCGCGCACACGCGCCTCGTCGAGCGTGATCGTCGACGGGTTGGTCTGCGGGTTGTAATGCCCGACGGTCTCGATCACGCGCCCGTCGCGTTTCGATCGCTGGTCGGCGACAACCACTCGCCACACCGGATCCTTGCGCCCACCGACACGGGTCAGCCTCAGTCGTACAGCCACGATGTCCCTTCGATCATTGGAAAACGATCCATCACCTTAGCTCACCGGCCACCGCCGAAGGCTCCCCGAAGCTCAGCGCTGCTGGCGCATCATCGCGCCGAGATCGGGCATCCGGCCACGACCCACCTGGCGCATCAGCTTGCGCACCTGGGCGAACTGCTTGACCATCTGGTTGACGGCCTGCACGTTGGTCCCCGAGCCGCGCGCGATGCGAAGGCGCCGCGAGCCCTTGATCAGCTCGGGACGGCGGCGCTCTTCCGGGGTCATCGACAGGATGATCGCCTCGACCCGGTCGAGCTCGCGCTCGTCGACCTTCATCCCACGCATCTGGGCGCCGAAGCCCGGGATCATCCCCAACAAGCCCTGCAGTGGGCCCATCCGGCGCATCGACCGCAGCTGGCCGAGGAAGTCCTCGAGGTCGAACTCGCCCGCCTTCAGGCGCTGCTCGAGCTGCTTGGCGTCTTGCTCGCCGACCTCGCGACCGGCCTTCTCGATCAGTGTCAGCACGTCGCCCATGCCGAGGATCCGCTGCGCCATGCGGTCGGGATGGAAACGCTCGAACTGGTCCAGCTTCTCGCCCGTCGAGGCAAACAGGATCGGCTTGCCGGTCACTGCGCGCACGGACAGCGCGGCGCCACCGCGGGCGTCACCGTCGAGCTTGGTGAGCACGACGCCGTCGAAGGCGACCGCGGCGGCGAACTGCTCGGCCACGTTGACGGCGTCCTGGCCGGTCATCGCATCGACGACCAGCAGGATCTGCTGTGGCGAGGTGGCATCGCGGATCGCGACGAGCTCGGCCATCAGATCGCTGTCGACGTGCAGCCGTCCGGCCGTGTCGACGATCAACACGTCCTTACCGTCGGTTTTCGCCCGCTCGAGCGCCCAGCTCGCGATCTCGACGGCGGGGCGGTCGCTGCCCTGCTGGTAGACGGCCGCGCCGGCCTGCTCACCGACGCTCACCAGCTGCTCGACCGCCGCCGGACGATGGACGTCGCACGCCGCCAGCGCGACCGAGCTGCGGTGCTCGGTGCGCAGCAGGCGCGCGAGCTTGGCGGCGGCCGTCGTCTTGCCTGAGCCCTGTAGGCCGGCCATCAGGATCACCGTTGGCGGCCGGGGCGCGAACACCACGCCGGAGCTCTCGCCGCCCATCATCTCGGTCAGCTCGTCGTGGACGATCTTGACGACCTGCTGACCGGCGTTCAGCGCACCGACGACCTCAGCGCCCCGGCAGCGCTCACGCACCGTCTCGGTGAACTGCTTGACGACCTTGAAGTTCACGTCTGCCTCGAGCAACGCGAGACGGATCTCGCGCAGCGAGCGCGTGACGTCCTCCTCGCTGAGCACGCCGCGCCCGCGCAGCCCCGCCAAGGTCGCCTGAAGCTTCTCCGAAAGCGAATCGAACACCGCTCAGACCGCCGTTGCGATCGTCACGACGTGACTCGCGGCGCGGACGCCGCTGAGCAGCAGCGGGAGGGCTCCCCGCGGAGCGGAGAGCGACCCCGCCGCCTCACTTCTCCTCGGACTTCGCGGGAAGCATGCGACTCAGCGAGTCGCCGATCCCCGCAAACGCCTGTGTGAACTCGGACGGGATCACGAAAACCTTGTTCGCCTCGCCCTTGGCCAGCTGTGGCAGCATCTGCAGGTATTGGTAGCTCAGCAACTGCTGGTCGGGCTTGCCGGCGTGGATCGCAGCGAACACCGTGGCGATCGCCTTGGCCTCGCCCTCGGCGCGCAGGATCGCCGCCTGACGGGCGCCCTCGGCGGTTAGCACGGCAGCCTGCTGCTCGCCTTCGGCGGTCAGGATCGCCGCCTGCTTGGTGCCCTCGGCGGTCAGGATCGCGGCGCGGCGGTCGCGCTCGGCGCGCATCTGCTTCTCCATCGCGGCCTTGATGTCAGCCGGCGGGTCAACGGACTTGATCTCGACGCGGTTGATGCGGATGCCCCACTTGCCGGTCGCCTCGTCCAGCACCGCCCGCAGCTCGGTGTTGACGCCCTCGCGGCTGGTCAGCGTCTGCTCGAGTGTGAGACCGCCGATTACGTTGCGCAGGGTGGTCACGGTGAGCTGCTCGATCGCCTGCAGCGGGCTGGCGATCTCATACGTGGCAGCCCTCGCGTCGTTGATCGTGAAGTACAGGACCGTCTCGATGTTGACCACAACGTTGTCCTGGGTGATCACCGGCTGGGGAGAGAAGTTCACGACCTGCTCGCGCAGGTCGATCAGCGGCCGCACACGGTCGATGAACGGGGTGATGAAGGTGAGACCCGGCTCGAGCGTGCGGTGGTAGCGGCCAAGCCGCTCGAGCACCGCGGCGCGCGCCTGCGGGATGATGCGAATCGTCTTGGCCGCGAGTGCGAGCGCGACTACGACGAGCACGGCGACGACGATCAATCCGACCACGTGGGACTCCTCACTAAGGCATGACGAGCGCCGTGGCGCCCCTGATCTCCACCACTTCGACGTGCTCCCCGGCGGGGATCACCTGCTCCTCGTCGAACGCGCGCGCAGTCCACACCTCTCCGCCGATCTTCACGGTACCCACGCCCTCGTTGTTGGCAATCCGCTCCAGCACCAGCGCCGGCTGGCCGATCAACGCCGCGGCGCCCGTGCGGATCGTCGGCGCGCCTCGGCGGTGGCGAACGGCGATCGGGCGCAGCAGAAGCAGGAACAGGATCGCCGCCGCCGCGAAAGCGACCACCGCGACCAGGCCGCCCGCGCCCAGCGCGGCCAGCACGGCCGCGATTGCCCCACCGACGGCGAACGGTGCGAGGTAGAACGAGTTGGTATGCAGCTCGCCGAGGGTGAAGGCAGCGGCCACGATCGTCCACAGCACCCATGAGCCCATCGAGCGATTATGGCGCGTCGGACCGCTCGGCGCGAAACGGCACCCGCGCACGGGGCAAAGAACCACGCCAATACCCAGCCTGCGGCGAGACCAAACGGCTGACACGCAGCCGCCGCGGGCCTGCACCCGCGCGCGTCGGATCGAACGCCTCGCTAGTCCAGGCCGATCAGCGCTCTCGCAAAGTCCTCCGGGTCGAACGGGCGCAGGTCTTCGAGCTGCTCGCCGACGCCGATCAGCTTGACCGGGATGCCTAGCTCGCGCGCGATCGCGATCGCGACGCCGCCCTTCGCGCTGCCGTCCAGCTTGGTCAGCACGATGCCGTCGACTGCGACCGCGCGGGCGAACAGCTCGGCCTGCCGAACCCCGTTCTGGCCGGTCGTCGCATCGATCGTCAGCAGCGTCTCGTGAGGCGCGCCCTCGATCTGGCGCGCGATCACGCGACGTACCTTCTCGAGCTCCGCCATCAGCGGCTCCTGGTTGTGCAGCCGCCCGGCGGTGTCGACCAGTACGACGTCATAGGCTCCGGCGCGGGCCGTCGTCAGCGCCTCGAATGCTACGGCCCCAGGGTCCGAGCCCTGCCCGCCGGTGACGATCTCGCAGCCCGCACGCCGTGCCCACTCCTCGAGCTGCTCGGTCGCAGCCGCACGGTAGGTGTCAGCGGCGGCCAGCAGCACCCGCAGCCCGAAGTGCGCGCGCAGTTGCCAGGCGAGTTTGCCGAGTGTGGTCGTCTTGCCGGTGCCGTTGACCCCGACCATCAGCACCACGGTCGGCAGCGCGCGCAGGTCGATCAGCGCGTCGGCGGCGCTCTCGCCGCCGCGTGCCGTCTGCGCCAGGATCGAGGCCAGTCGCTCGCGCAGCGCCTCACCGCCCAAGCGCTCCTCACGGGCGGCCCGCTCCAGGCTCTCGACCACGGCGGCGGTGCTCGGCGCGCCGACGTCAGCGACGATCAGCGCCTCCTCGAGCCCCTCCCAGTCCCCCGCCTCAAGCGTCTGGGCGAAGCTCGCGCTGAGCTGGTCGCCCAGCGCCTCGCGCGTGGCCCGCAGACTCTCGCGCAGCCGGCGAACGAAGCCGCGGCGCTCCTGCGTCTGCTCGTCTACGTCCTGCGCCGCTGCCGGCGCCTCGCCCCGCAGCTCAAGCAGCTCGGCCCATTCGCGCGCCATCAGGCCGCGTCGGCGCCAACCTCGGCGAGCCCCTCGCGGCCGAGCCGGCGGGACACGACCTTCGACGTTCCGTCACCGCCCATCGAGACGCCGTAGAGCCAGTCGGCGGCCTCCATCGTGCGCTTCTGGTGGGTCACGACGATGAACTGGGCGCGCGAGCTGTGGCGTCGCAAGAGCGTGAGGAAGCGGTCGATGTTAACGTCGTCGAGCGCGGCCTCGACCTCGTCGAGAATGTAGAACGGGCAGGGGCGCGCGAGGAAGACGGCGAACAGGAAGGCGATCGCCGTCATCGACTTCTCGCCGCCGGAGAGCAGCGAGAGGCGCTTCATCGACTTGCCCGCCGGCGTGACCTCAATCTCGACGCCGAGCAGATCGTCCGGGCCGAGCCCCTCCGCCGCCGCCTCCTGCTCCTCCGCCTCCAGCTCGGCACCAGCCTCCGCGGCGGCGGCCGGCGGCGCCTCACCGCCGAGCACCGCCCGCGGTCCGGCGTCCTCTCGGACCAGCCGCAGACGGCCGCGGCCGCCGGGAAAGACGTCCGCGACGAGCGCCTCGAAGTTCTCGGCGGCCGCGGCGAAGGTCTGCTCGAAGCTCTCCGCGATCTCGCGGTCGGTGCTGCGAATCAGCGAACGCAGCTCGCGCAGAGCGCTCTCGAGGTCATTGCGCTGAGCCTCCAGCTCTTCGACGCGCTCGAGCGCGTCGCGGTATTCCTCGGCCGCGAGCGGGTTGACCGGGCCGAGCGCTTCGCGGCGGCGCGCCAGGCGCTCGACGCGGTCGCGCAACGCGCGCAGCTCGGCCTCGGCGAGTTCCTGCTCGGCCGCCGTCGCTTCGAGGCCGAGCCGCGCCGCCAGCGCGCCGAGCTCGCTCTGCGCTTCAGCAGTCTGGTCGCGAGCCTGCTGCGCCTCGACCTCGGCGCTCGTCACGGCGTCGGCGAGCTCGCGCAGCCGGGTCTGCAGGCCGCTCTCTTCGCTCGCGCACTCGCGCAGCGCGCCGGCGAGCGCCTCGCCGGCCGCGCTGTCGGCGCGCAGCTCCTCCTCCAGCGTGGCGAGAACACCGCCGAGCGCGTCCGCGAGCCCGTCGAGCGCGGCGGCCAGGCGCGCGGTCGCCGGCGCCAGCTCGCCGTCATCCCTCGCCTGGGCCTCGAGCGTGGCGAGCCGCTGCTCGCGGGCCTGCCGTTCGCGTTCGATCCGCTCCACCGCTCGGAGCTCCGCGGCTCGCTCACCCTCGAGTTGGGCGCGACGAACCGCCGTCTCGCCCTGATCGGGCGCGGCACGGCGTTGCTCGATCAGCCAGCCGGCGCGCCGTTCTGCTTCGACCGACTCCGCGTGCTCGCGGTCGGCGGTGCGCAGGCGCGAATCGGCGGCCTCACGCTCGTCGAGCGCCCCGACGAGGTTCGCCTGAGCCTCCTGCGCGAGCGCCAGCGCCGCCTGCTCGCGCTGCGCCGCGAGCTCGGACTCGCGAACCAGGACCGCTCGGCGGTTGCGCTGCTCGAGCGCGCGCTCGCGTCCACCGCTCGGCGCCTGGCGCAGCTCGCCGTGCACCGCGCTCCAGACGCGCCCGGCGCGCGTCACCGCCGTCCCGTTGAAGCTCTCGGGCAGCGCCGCGAGATCCTCGACGACCCAGGTGTCCGCGAGCAGCCGCGCCGCCACCGCGAGCACCGCCGGCTCGCCGCTCAGCAGCTCGACCAGCGCGCGCGCATCGGCGATCGGAGGCGCACCGGGTGTCGCAGGACGCCTGCCGCCGGCGCTGACGAGCGCGCTCGCACCATCCTCGCCGGCGCGCTCGACGAGCGCCTGCGCGTGGGCGCGATCGGGCACGATCGCGGCCGAGAGCCTGCCGCCGAGCGTCGCGGCGAGCGCCAACTCATAACCCGCCTCGACGCCGAGCGCGTTCTCGAGCGCGTCGGCGGAGGAACCGGCGGCTGCGTGGCTGCGCAGAAACTGGTTGACGCCGGCGAGCTCCGCGCCGACCGCTGCCGCGCCGCGCCGCGCCGCTTCGACGGCGCGCTCGGCCTCGCGCAGGACTTCT
>ODAK010004453.1_pt1 | contig 14345 bp, 13 predicted proteins | sample 1539591 | NCBI WGS metagenome assembly ODAK01 (sample SAMEA3539303, study PRJEB22396) | soil metagenome | biome: tundra; feature: field; material: soil | place: USA | collected 2010-05 | depth 0.15 m | reverse complement strand
GCGACACGGCGTCGGTTCCCTCGGCGCAGACTCGCGCCGCGATCTCATCGACGAGCGAGACGAACTCCTCGGACTTGGCGACGAAGTCGGTCTCGCAACGCATCTCGACCATGGCGGCGACGTTGCCGTTTCGCACGACGGCGACGGCGCCCTCACCGGCCACGCGGTCGGCGCGCTTGGCGGCCGAGGCCTTGCCCTGGACGCGCAGCCACTTGGTCGCTTCTTCCATGTTGCCGTCATTCGCTTCGAGCGCCTTCTTGGCGTCGAGGATTCCGACACCGGTCGCTTGGCGCAGCGCTTGTACATCCTTCGCGGTGATAGCCACCTTGTTCTCCTCTTTGAATCTCTGCTTAAGAAATTTAGGCGTTGGCCGTTGATTCGTCGGACGCCGTCGCTGCTGCCTCAGGCGTCTCCTCGCCGACGGGCAACGCCGCCTCGGGAGCCGGCTCATTCGAACTCTCGACAACCAATTCCGGAGCGTCGTCGGGTGCGACGTCGGGCGCCACATCAGACATCTCGGTGACAACGGGGGACTCTTCGACCAGAGCCGCCTTATTCGCCGGGGCCGAAGATTGCTTGGAGATGACTGGACGGTTTTGACGGATGTAGCGACCTTCGGTGACGGCGTCGGCCATCAGGCGACAGAGCAGCGCGCCCGATCGAATGGCGTCGTCATTGCCCGGGATGACGTAGTCGATGACGTCCGGATCGCAGTTGGTGTCCACGACCGCAACGACCGGCAGGCCGAGCTTGCGGGCCTCGGTCACGGCGATGTGCTCCTTCTTCGTGTCGATCACGAAGATGGCGTCCGGGACGCGCTCCAGGTTCGCGATGCCCGAGAGGTTGCGGTCGAGTTTCTCGAGTTCGCGGCTGTGGCGCAGCGCCTCGCGCTTGGGCATGTTGTCGAAGTCACCGGCGCGCTGCATGGAACGCAGTTCCACCATGCGCTTCACGCGACCGGCGACGGTCGCGAAGTTCGTGAGCATGCCGCCCAGCCATCGCTGGTTCACGAAGGGCATGCCGCAGGCCTTGGCGTAGTCCTCGATCGGACCCTGGGTCTGCTTCTTGGTGCCGACGAAGAGGATGACGCCCCCATCGGCGACGAGGTCGCGCACGTAGGCGTAACTCGTCTCGATGCCGAGCAACGTCTTGCGAAGGTCGATCAGGTAAATGCCATTGCGCTCGCCGAGGATGAACCGGCGCATTTTGGGGTTCCAACGGCGGGTCTGGTGCCCGAAGTGCACTCCCGAGTCCAGTAGTTCTTGCAGAGTGACGAGTGCCACGTTATTTTTCCTTCCGTTCGGTTACTCGATCCCCGTGGTGCACCCGAAGGCGACCGTACGAAACCACGGCGACATTTCATCAACTCCCCCACTGTGAGAGAGCCCGACTATCTTACTCGCTGGCGATCAGCTAGCCCCTCGGGTGGGTGTCGTGGTGCACCTTCTGCAAGCGCGACTTCGAGACGTGGGTGTAGATCTGGGTGGTCGTAAGACTCTCGTGCCCGAGCAGTTCTTGGACGACGCGAAGGTCGGCGCCACCCTCCAAGAGGTGCGTCGCGTAAGTGTGGCGAAGGGCGTGGGGATAGACGTGGCCTCGCGCGGTGCGATTATCCAGGATGCGACGTACGTCGCGCGGGCCGAGTCGATTGCCACGACGATTGAAGAACAACGCCTCCGGTGGTGAGTCCGAGCGCATCACGTCCTCGCGGGCGTCTTCGATCCAGAGCTGCACCGCTTCCAGCCCCCGGCGATGCAAAGGCACGATTCGCTCCTTGCGACCCTTTCCGAGTACGCGCAGCAGTCCCTGGCGAAAGTCGACGCTCGTGACGTTCAAGCCACACAGTTCGCTGACGCGCAGACCGGCACCGTAGAGGACCTCGCAGACCGCACGGTCCAGCGTCGCCCACGCGTCTTCGCCCCAATCGTCGTCGAGCAACGTATCGAGTTGTTCGCGAACGACGATCTTGGGCAGGCGATGATTCGGTCGCGGAGCCGAGAGACGAGCGGCCGGACTCTCGTCGAGGCGTCCGCGCTGGACCATCCAGGAGAAGTAGCCCCGCAGGGAGGCACGCCGACGAATGATGGACGTTCGTTCGTCGCCGCGCGCGGTCATGAAGGCCAGGTACTCACGGAGCGTCTTCACGGTGACGTCAACGGGACGACGCAGTCCCCGTTCTTCCGCCCACGCGATGAACGCGTCGACGTCGCTCAGATAGGCCTTCCGCGTCGCCTCGGCCCGATCGGTCGCGCGCAGCGTGATGGCGTAGTCCTTCAGGCACCACTGAGCAGTGGCCCGGGGCGCGTTGCGTGGTCGTGACACACGTCAAGGCTAGTAACGACCTCGGCGACGCACCGTGACCTCACTAAGGTGGACGGGGAATCCGAGGGGGAACACGTGTCGCGCATCCTGATTGTCGAAGACGACGACCACATCCGCACCGCGCTTCGACTGATGTTCGAAGGCGAGGGCTTCGTCGTCGACGACGCCCCCACGGGCGAAGTGGGCATCGCGCTCTTCAACCGCATGGCGTCGGACGTGGCAATCGTCGACATCATGCTGCCCGGCATGTCCGGCTTCGAGACCTGTCTGTCACTGCGCAGCGCGAGTGACCTTCCCATCGTCATCGTGTCGGCGCGCGACGACACCGCCGACGTCGTACTGGGGCTCGAATCAGGGGCCGACGACTACGTCACCAAGCCGTTCGTGCCCGAGGAGTTGCTCGCGCGCGTGCGCGCGCACCTACGTCGACGTCCCGAGAAGAGCACCGGCGCCTTTCAACTCGGTCTGCTCCACGTCATTCCCGACGAGGGCGTCGTGCGTCAAACCGACGGCACCGAACTACATCTCACGTCGACCGAGTTCCGACTCTTGACCGACCTGGCGTCCAACAACGGCAAGGCGCTCTCACGCGAGGACCTGCTCGAACGCGTGTGGGGCTACGACTACTTCGGCGACAGCCGACTCGTCGACGTGCACATCCGACGCCTGCGCATGAAGATTGAGCCCGATCCGGCCAACCCGGTATTCCTCGTGACGGTTCGTGGCACCGGGTACAAGCTGGTCATCTAATGCGCCGCCGGAGTCTTCGACTTCGCCTCCTCGTTACCTTCGGTCTCGGTGCGTTCATCCTCAGTTCGCTCTTCGCCTCGCTCACCTACCTCGGGGTCAAACGACTGTTGATCGAGAACCAACAGCAAACCGACCTTCAACAGAGCTACGTCAACGCGGCGTTCGTGCGCAGCACGCTGTACTCCGAGCCCACCGAACTCTCCAACCTGCTCAACTCGATTCATAAGGCCACCGACTCGAACGTGTTGGTCCAAACCCACCATCAATGGTTGGCGCGATCGAATCAGGCCTCGACCCTCGACGTGTCCTTGGCGACGATCAAGACCGTCGGCGAGGGCCACGCCACCGAACAGACGCTCGACGCCGGCGGACAGATCATCTTCGTCGTCGGCGTGCCGATTCCCTCGGTCGAAACCCAGGTCTTCGAGGTGTTTCAGCTTCACAACCTGGAACGGACGCTGCAAACCTTGGCGCTAGTACTCGGACTGGGCGCGCTCTTCACGTCGATCGTCGGCATGAGCGGTGGCATCTGGGTCACGCGGCGCACGGTGCGGCCGCTCGAAGAGGTCTCCTTCGCCGCCGCGCTGATCGCCGACGGGGCGCTCACGACGCGCCTGCAGGTCAATCGAGCCGACCGCGAAGTCCAGCAGTTGACGGAGTCGTTCAATCAGATGGTGAGTCAACTCGTGCAACGCCTCGAACGTGACGCGCGATTTGCGAGCGACGTGAGTCACGAACTTCGCTCGCCCCTGACGACCTTGGCGACGACCGCTTCGGTGTTGCAACAGCACCGCGAGGATCTCTCCGCGGCGGGCCAGGAGAGCCTGGATCTGCTGGTCGCCGACCTCTCGATCTTTCAGTCACTCGTGGATGACCTCTTGGAGATGTCGCGAAGTGACGCCGCCGTGCCGCTCGTTAGGGAAGTGATCTCGGCGACCGAACTCGTGAACCAGTCGGTGCGATCGGCTGCTCGACGTCTCGGCATTGACGAGCCACCCGTCGAGATCGATGAGGGCGTCGGTGATCCGATGGTGCTCGTCGACCGGCGACGATTCGAGCGCGTCATCACGAACCTCATCGACAACGCGCACCGCTACGCCGAAGGCGCGGTCGCGCTGCGCATCGAAGTGCAGGGAACGCAACTCGCGTTGAACGTCGACGACGCCGGCGCGGGCGTCCCGGGCGACGAGCACGAACAGGTCTTCGAACGGTTCTTCCGCGGCCGCGCGGCCCACGACCGTGGCATCGCGCGCGGGACCGGGCTCGGTCTGGCGCTCGTGCGCGACCACGTGCGCGCGTTCGGTGGCTCGATCACCGTCTCGGAGAGTCCCGAGGGTGGAGCGCGCTTTCAGATCCTCCTACCGATCGTCGAGAGCGAGCAGCCGTGAGGAGGCTGCGAACTCTCTTCGCGCTCCTGCTCGGTGCGCTCGCCCTCGCCGGGTGCACCCTGGTCCCGACGGCGTCGTCGCCGCAGCGGATCGGTCCGAAGCACGTCCCCTTCGGACTCTTGGGCAAGACCATTCCCGGAACGAACAACGGTCGGGTCCGCTTCATCTCCCAGCCGGTCTACATCGTTGACGCGACCGGGCACCTCGCCGCGGTGAGCCGCATCGTGCCCTCGCCCCCGGTGCTCGAGTCGGTGCTGCGCCAACTCATCATCGGACCGACCGAGATCGAATCAGGCGGCGGCTACACCTCGGCGCTGCCGAAGAACCTGATCATCCTCTCGGCCAGCTTTCGCAGCGGCATCGGCTACATCGACCTCGCCTCCACGCTGTCGAAAATGCGGCGCAGCCAGGAAGTCCTCGCCGTCGGCCAACTCGTGCTGACCGCCAAGGACGTGGGCATCACGCTGGGCATCCACGTGACGGGCATTGAGATCACGGTCGCCGGCGTGACGCAGATTTTGCCGCTACCCAATGGCCATAGCGCGATCTTCGTGACAACCGGGGACTTTCAGCGCCTCTCGAACTCCTAGGCGATCGACGCCGATCGGAAGGCGGGCGCAGCGTTCCATAGGTGCTCGAGGTCGTAGTACTCGCGGGCCGCTTCGTCAAAGACGTGCACGATGACGTCGCCGTAGTCGAGGGCGATCCACTCGGCGCTCGTCCACCCTTCGACGTGATTCGGCTTCACGTCGAGCGCGATGTCGACGAGTCGTTCGATCTCCTCGGCGATGGCGCGCACCTGTCGATCGTTCCTTCCCGACGCGATGACGAGGGCGTCGAAGGAGTCCACGAGTTCTCGCAGGTCGAGCATCACGGTGTCGCGACCGAGCTTGTCCTCGGCGGCCATGACCGCGGCGTTCACCAGCGCGGCGACGAATTCAGAGTGTGGGCCGCGAGGCGCCTCGCCGCTCGTTACCAAGTCACTCAGTGGGACACCCCGAGCACGACCAGCGCAGCGACAAAAGGGACGGCGAGTGATACCACTCCAATGACTGCGTATCGGTGCTTCAAGCGACGAACCTCTCTACGCCTCAACGGCGCCGCTTCCAGGCCCCGCAGCCTCGTGGGCTGGGGCTCGGTCGCGTCAAAGAGTCGAACTGCCATCCCTTCGACTTTAGCCTCGGACGCTCTGGTAGAGCGGAATAACTGACTCGGGAAGAAACTTTCGAAGGTTCGTCGACGTCGGCTCGAGGTCACGCACGAAAGAACTCGATAGGTCAACGGGATCCATTGGAATCTCGTAGCTGACCCAACCATCAGGTACGACGGACGTCGCGCCGGGCCGTGGCACGACACCAACACGAACCAACGTTCGTAATTCTTCGGCCCCGTGCCAACTGTCGAGTTGTCGCGAAAGATCGGCGCCGACGATGAGATCGACACTGTCGCAGTCCTTCAAGAGCTCGTGCACCGTATCTACCGTGTACGACGGACCCTCGCGACGAATCTCGCGGTTCGACACTTCGACGAGTTCGAGGTCAGCGAATGCCGCCCTCGCCATCGCGAGTCGAATCGTGGCGTCGCGCACGTTCCCTTCGAGACGCTTCAAGTACGGATCACCCGCGACGGTGACTTCGATGAGGTCGAAGCGTCCGCTCGCCGCGGCCGCTTGAAGGGCGGCGACGTGACCGAAATGTGGCGGGTCGAAGGTTCCGCCGAAGAGACCGATTCGCCGAACGTTCACGCCAGAAGGATAGAGGGCGATTGTTGCGGCGTCGTGGGAACCTCTACGCTTTACGGATGGAGAAGTCCACGAACGACTGGAATCCGAGCACGTGGCGAGCGCGCGACGCCGCACAAAGCGTGACCTGGCCCGACGAGGCGCACCTCGCGCGCGTCGAAGGCGACCTCGCGCGAAAGCCACCGCTGGTCTTCGCCGGTGAGGCGCGCCGACTCTTGGAACACCTCGAATTGGTCTCTCAGGGCAAGTCCTTCCTGCTCCAGGCCGGGGACTGTGCGGAGTCCTTCGACGAGGGCTCGGCCGACTCGATTCGCGACAAACTCAAGGTCATCTTGCAGATGGCCGTGGCGCTCACCTACGCCGCCGGCGTGCCCGTCATCAAGGTCGGACGCATCGCCGGACAGTTCGCCAAACCGCGCAGCGACGAGTACGAAGAGCGCGACGGGCGGCGATTGCTGGCCTTTCGCGGCCACATCGTCAACGGCGAAGAGTTTTCCGAGTCCGCGCGACGGCCCGATCCCGAACGCCTCCTCGCCGCGTACCACCAGAGCGTCGCGACGCTGAACCTGCTTCGCGCCTTCACGACCGGCGGATTCGCCGCGCTTTCGCGCGTGCACGCGTGGAATCAGGAGTTCGTGGCCAATTCGCTCGAGGGCAAACGCTACGAGGTCGTGGCCGACGAGATCGAGCGGGCGCTGCAGTTCATGAAGGCCTGTGGCATCGACCTGCACGACGACGGGGCGCTGCAGGGTGTCGACTTCTACACGAGCCACGAAGCGCTGATCCTCCCCTACGAGCAGGCCCTCACGCGCCGCGACTCACTCACCGGTGACTGGTACGACTGCTCGGCGCACATGCTCTGGATCGGTGATCGCACGCGACAGCTCGACGGCGCGCACGTCGAGTTCTTGCGCGGCGTCTCGAACCCGCTCGGCTTGAAGGTCGGCCCGACGATGGGCGTCGACGAACTGCTGCGACTCGTCGACGTGCTCAACCCGGAGAACCGCGCCGGGCGCCTCACGTTGATATCGCGTATGGGCGACAACCTGGTCGAAGAGAAGCTCGCACCGCTCGTCGAAGCCATGCGCGCCGAGGGCCGCGAGGTCGTGTGGGCCTGTGACCCGATGCACGGCAATACCTTCGTCGCCTCGGGCGGACAGAAGACGCGTCACTTCGACGACGTGCTCTCAGAAACCTCGAAGTTCTTCGAACTGCTCTCCAGCCTCGGCACGTGGCCCGGTGGACTCCACGTCGAATTGACCGGCGACAACGTCACCGAGTGCCTCGGCGGCGGTTCACGCCTTAACGAGGGCGACCTCGAGCTCAATTACACGTCGATCTGTGACCCGCGGCTCAACGCGACCCAGAGCCTCGACATGGCCTTTCACGTCGCGGAGTTCTTGCAGCGCTACTCGGCCGGCAACGGCGCACGATCGTTGTAACGCAACAGACGTCGCCAACTCTCGCGAAACTCGATCTCGGTCATCGAACAGTTCTCGATGCGCGGGCGAAGTCGCACCTCGGGCGCGACACCCTGGTAGATCTTCATGGCCTGTTCGATGAAGCCGCCGTGGCACACGATGACCACCAACTCGTGGGGATGTCGCGCGACGAGCCGCTCGATCGCCTCGCGGCACCGTTCGTGAAATCCGAGCAGGGATTCACCGCCCGGGGCCGTCAACGCGTCGGGATCGAGGTCCCAGTCCGGCGCCCCGTAACGCTCGACGTACTCGGCCCACGCCAGGCCGTCGCCCTCACCGACGCTGATCTCGTTCAGCGTGGCGTCGGTGGTCGGTTCGAGTCCCTGGGGCAGCGCCGAACGCAGAATGTCGCCGGTCTCGATCGCGCGAGGCAGCGCCGAGGTGTAGAACGCCGTGGTTTTCGAGAGCTCGGCGCTCGATCGCAGCCGGTCCACGAGGGCCTGGGCCTGTCGGCGTCCGAGTGGCGTCAGTCCCCCGTCACCGATCGGCCCGCCGGCCAGTCCGTTGGCGTTGGCGTAACTCTCCCCGTGGCGAATCAGCATCAGCCTCGTGCCCGAGGGTTTCGGACCGCGTTGGCGAAAGCCGGCGGGCGGAAGTCGTCGGTCCTCGGCATCGCTCACGCGAGTTCTCCAACGAACATCTCCAGTTGGCGAAGGGTGCGACACTCGATGACCTTCTCGCAGTACGGCGCGTACTGGCTCACGATCGAGTCGCCGCTGTTCCAATAGGCCGTCGGCTCGGGATTCAACCAGTACACCGCCTTGGCGCGGTACTTGAGATCGGCGATCACCTCAGCGTGGGCCTGGTGGTAGTTGTTGCGCGCGTCACCGAGAATGAGAATGGTCGAGCGCCGCGTGATGTCCTTGGCGAAGCGGTCGTGAAAGCTCAACAACGCGCGACCGTAATCGGAGTGACCATCGAAGGCGATCACGTCGGCCTCGGCGTTGATCCGAGCGACCGTCTCGGCCGGGTCGTCGACGCCTTCGAACAGTTGCGTCACTTCGTCCAGTCCGTCGACGAACACGAAGCTGCGAACCTTGGAGAACTGCGAACTGATCGCGTGCACCAGGTGCAGGGTGAAACGAGCGAAGGACGCCACCGATCCCGAGATGTCGGCGATGACGAAGATCTCGGGCTTGGCGGGGTGCGGCGGTTTGAAGCGGAGGTCGATGGGCACGCCGCCGGTCGACAGGCTCCGACGAACGGTGTGGCGAAGGTCGACCGGCCCGCGTCGACGACGCCGGCGTCGGCGCGCGAGGCGCACGGCGAGTTTGCGACTCAGTGGTCGAAGGGCGCGCTCGAGCTGGGCCATCTCGTCACGATTGGCGTGCATGACGTCGAGGTCTTCGGGCAGGGGCTTGCGCACCGACTTGGCGAGCGCCTCGGAACCGCGGTCCTCCACCAGACGCTCGCGAATCACTCGTTCGATCTCGGCCTTGAGCATTTCGATGCGCGAACGGGCCTCCTCGCGAGCGAGTCGCTGTGCGAGTTGGTCGTCGTCAACCGAACCCCGCGTGAGACGCTGCTCCAGATTCTCGAGGTCGAGATTGCGCAACGTCCGGTACAAGTAATAGGTCCCGCCGACCGGACGGCCCGGCTCCATTCCGGCGTAGCGCGTGACCGACTCGTCCGCCGCCAGACGAAGCGCCTCGCGGTCACCGTCGCGCAGCGCGCGAAAGAGCAACTCGGCGAGTTCTTGGGCGCTGAGCGAACTCGACGCGCCGCCACCTTCGCCGCGGGACTGTCCCGGACCCGTGGCTCCGGCCGCGCCTTCGCGCTGCATCTCATCGGTGTCGACGTCGTCCATGAACTCCGACGCACTGTCCCACGAACGCGTCGAGAAGAAGACCTCGAAGGCGGTGTTGAAGACGGGCATGTGGTCGCCGTCCTTCACGAGCGTCGCCGCCAACGAGTTCTTCACCAGCGAGCGATCCGAGAGGTCGATCACCTCCATGGCCTTGGCCGAGTCGACGTGCTCGCTCATGGAGATCGGGATTCCGGCGGCGCGCAGTTCGCCGATGAAGTCACCGAGGAGGTTAAGCACTGGACTTCGGCCGACCGAGCAGCTCTTTCGTCGCGCGTTCGATATCGGTCTGGTACTTCAACAAGATGTGCAGCGTTTCGGCCGCGTCCTCATCACCGATCTCGGACCTTCCGAGGACGACCAGGGTACGCGCCCAGTCCAGGGTCTCGGCGACCGACGGGGCCTTCTTGAGATCCATCGTGCGAAGCGACCGCACGACCTGGGCGATCTGTTCGGCCAGGGTGCTCGTGATGCCCGGCACGCGCGAGACGATGATGTCGCGCTCGCGCTCCACGCTCGGGTAGCCAATGTAGAGATAGAGACAACGCCGCTTGAGGGCTTCGGAGAGCTCGCGCGTGTTGTTCGAGGTGAGAAAGACCATCGGGATCTGCTTGGCCCGCACGGTGCCGAGCTCAGGAATCGACACTTGGTACTCCGAGAGGATCTCCAACAGCAGCGCCTCGGTCTCGAGCTCGACGCGGTCGACCTCGTCGATCAACAAGACGACCGGGTCCGTCGCCGAGATCGCTTCGAGGAGGGGTCGCGTGAGCAGGAACTCCTCACCGAAAATATCCTCCTCGAGTTGTTCCCAGTCTTCGGTCCCTTCCCCCTCGGGCCGCCCGGCCTGGATGCGCAGCAACTGTTTGCGGTAGTTCCACTCGTAGAGCGCCTTGGAGTCATCGAGCCCCTCGTAACACTGCAGTCGGATGAGTCGCGCGCCGACGGCGTCGGCGACGGCTCGAGCGAGCGCGGTCTTGCCGGTACCGGCCGGACCTTCGACGAGCACCGGTTTGGCCAGTCGGTCGGCGAGAAAGCAGACCGAGGCGATGGCGTCGTCACTGAGATAGTCGTTATCGGCCAATCGTTTCAGGACGTCCTTCGCCGAGTCGAAACGCACCGGCGGGATCTCGTCGAGTCCGAGACGTTTGGCGAGTTCTTCGCGCGGGTCCAGTGCGGTCATCGAATCTGTCCTTCTCCTCGTACGACCCACTTGAGACAGGTCAGTTCTCGTAGTCCCATCGGACCGCGGGCGTGCAGCTTCTGGGTCGAGATACCGACCTCACCACCGAGTCCCAACTCGCCGCCGTCGATGAACCTCGTCGAGGCGTTCACGATGACGGCTGCCGCGTCCACCCGCCTCACCCACGCGTCGGCGTTCGCGGGATTATTGGTCAGAATCGCTTCACTGTGGCCGGTGCCGTAGCGCGCGACGTGGAGAATCGCCTCATCCAGTGAGTCGACGACCTTGACGGCGAGAATCAGATCGAGGAACTCTCGCTCGAAGTCCTCTTCACTCGCCGGCGTGGCGTTCGTCAAATACTCCCGGGCCCGGTCATCGGCGCGCAGCTCCACCTCGGGCATGGCCGCCTCCAGCGCCGGCAGGAAATCGCCGGCGATGCTGTGGTGGACCAAGACCGTCTCGGCGGCGTTGCAGACGCCCGGACGTGACGTCTTCGCGTTTCGCACGATGGCGACCGCGCTTTCGAGGTCGGCCGATTCGTCGACGAACACGTGGCAGTTACCGTCACCGTCGAGCACGTAGGGCACCCGGGCGTGTTCGCGCATCGCCGCGATCAGACTCGGACCGCCTCGCGGGATCAGGCAGTCCAGTACGTCGGTCATCTGCATGAACTCGGTCGCCGTCTCGTGCGAGGAGTCCTGCACGAGCGAGACACCCTCCGCGGGCAGGCCCTCCTTCTCGAGGGCCTCGTGCCAGAGCGAGACGATGAACTGATTCGTGGCGAAGGCCGAGGACGAACCGCGAAGGTAGGCGGCGTTGCCGCTGCGCACGCAGAGCCCCGCCACGTCACTCGTCACGTTCGGCCGATTCTCGTAGACGACGCCGATCACGCCGAGCGGCACCCGAAGGCGTTCGATGCGTAGTCCGTTCGGTCGCACGCTCTGGTCGACGCGCTCGAACAAGGGATCCGGTTGCTGCGCGATCTCGCGCAGGGCTTGGGCCATCGAGTCGATGCGCGCGTTCGTGAGCGTGAGGCGATCCACGCCGGCGCCGGACTCGTGGTAGGCCGCGACCTCATGTGCGTTGACCGCCAACAGTTCGTCGCGGGTCTCTTCGAGTCGGTCGGCGACGTACAAGAGCACGGCGCGACGAGCCTCGTCCGAGGCCTGTCCCAGGACCGTGGCGGCCCCTCGGACAGCGCGGCCCTGCGCCGCCAGCGCACCATTCGTCATGCAGTAATCGTAACGGTTGGCATCAAGAGCGACGGAGGAGGACCAGATCATCGCGATGCACGACGACGTCCTCACTATCGTGGAACGACTCGGCACTCACGCGAACGAGGCCCTTCGCCACGACCTGACCTTGCGGTCCCTTGATCTCCACGGCGTCACCCTCCACGAAGTTGCCCGTGTGTGACTCGACGCCGACACGCAAGAGACTCCGGCCGTGGTGTTCCAATGCCTGTAACGCACCCTCATTGATGTGCAACGCACCGCGACTCGCGACGGCGAAGGCGATCCACGATTTTCGCGCCGACAGACGCTCCGGTCGAGGATGGAACGTCGTGCCGAATCCCGGTGCGCCACTGATCGCGTGCACGAGGGCGTTGATCGCGTGGGCCGGCGCGATGACCGTCGTGATGCCCGACCACGTCGCCATGCGCGCCGCCGCGAGTTTCGAGGCCATGCCCCCGCTGCCCACCCCGGAGCGACTGACTCCGGCGGCGTCCACCAATTCGGTGTCGAACGCCGTCACCTCTTCGATCAACGTCGCCGTCGGGTCGAGTCGAGGATCGGCCGTCAAGAGTCCGTCCGTGTCGGTCAAGAGGACGAGATGTGTCGCTCCCACGAGGTTGGCGACCAAGGCCGCCAGCCGGTCGTTGTCACCGAAGCGGATCTCTTCGTCGGCCACGGCGTCGTTCTCGTTCACGATGGGCACGACGTCGAGCGAATGCAGCGCCTCGAGGGTCCCGCGCGCGTGCAGGTACTGACCGCGGTGAGAGAAATCGAGCGGCGCGAGCAGGACTTGACCGACACTCGCGCCGACGTCGGCGAACGCATCGCGCCACGCGTGCATCAAGAGTGGTTGGCCCACCGCGGAGACCGCCTGCAGCGAGACGCTGTCCGTCGGGCGCGGCCGACCTTTGCCGACTTCGGACCAGCCGGCGGTGATGGCGCCGGAGGTGACCACGACGACGGTCCAACCCTGGGCCCGCAGATCGACCACGTCGCGTGCGACACTGGCGAGCGCGTCACGGGCCACGCCGCCCGTGTCATCGGTCACCGACGTCGTGCCGATCTTGACCACCAGGCTACGAGTCGCCATCGTCCTCACCCAGGTCCAGTCGGCCGTGTCGCGCCAATCGTTCGCGACGTGACGCGCGGTGATGATCGCCTCGGTCGAGTCCGGCGCTCACCTCGTCGCGCCACCATTCAAACGAGAGCGGTCCGATGTTGACCACGTCGCCGTCGAGAACACCCGCTCGCGTGAGCATCCGATCGACGCCCAGCGTGCGCAGGCGTCGCACGATCTCGGCCAGGGCTTCGTCGTTGGTGAGGTCTTGGAACCGCACGGCGCGTACCGCCGGTCGTCCCTCGACGACCCACGCGTGCGGGGCGCTGCGCTCGACGGTGATCTCATCCGGGAGCGGCGTGTGCACGACGACTTCGTGCTCGATGCGTTCGACCTCTTCTCGCCGGACCTGCACGACGAGCGCAGCGAGCTGTCCGACGAGCTGATCGATCCCGTCCCCGGTGACCGAAGAGATGGTGAGGACGTCGGGCATCTCGTACGCGGCCGCGTCACCCTTCGATCCCACGATCACCCTCGGGCGCTCCAAGAGATCGGCCTGGTAGTCACCGAGTTCACGTATCAAGATCTCCAATTGATCCTGCGGGGGCATCGGCGCCATCTCCGAGAGGTCGAGCAACACGCACAGCACCCGAGCGCGCTCGACGTGACGGAGAAAATCGTGTCCGAGACCGCGGCCCTCGGCTGCGCCTTCGATAAGTCCGGGAATGTCCGCCATGACGAATTCAGTAGCGTCGCCCGGGCGCCCAGCTCGTTCGCCGACGCGAACGACGCCGAGATTCGGCACGAGCGTCGTGAAGGGGTAGTCCGCGATCTTGGGTCGCGCGGCCGAGACGCGCGCGATGAGCGTGGACTTGCCGACGTTGGGAAATCCGATCAACGCGACGTCCGCCTGAAGTTTCAGTTCCAGGTTGAACCAGTTCTCCTGTCCGCGCTCGCCCTGTTCGGCGAAGGCCGGCGCCCGACGGTTGTTCGAGAGGAAGCGGTTGTTGCCCTGACCTCCGAGTCCGCCTTCGGCGGCCAGCCAACGATCACCGGGCCCGTTCAGGTCGACGAGGAGTTCACCCTCGCGGCTGTAGACCATGGTCCCGACCGGCACGATGACGATGGAGTCCTTTCCCCGTGAACCGTGTTGACGCTTGGACGTACCGTGTTGACCGTCGGTAGCGCGTCGAAAGGGATGGTCGCGAAATCCCAAGAGTGAAGCCTGATTATGGTCGGCGACGATCCAGACGTCGCCGCCCTTGCCGCCGTCACCCCCGTCCGGACCGCCCTTGGCGACGTGCGCCTCTCGTCGAAAACTGACGCAGCCGGCTCCGCCGTCGCCCGCTTTGGCGTGCAATTGAGCGAAATCGACGAAGGTGGACAC
>ODAK010004452.1_pt1 | contig 14347 bp, 12 predicted proteins | sample 1539591 | NCBI WGS metagenome assembly ODAK01 (sample SAMEA3539303, study PRJEB22396) | soil metagenome | biome: tundra; feature: field; material: soil | place: USA | collected 2010-05 | depth 0.15 m | reverse complement strand
AAAGCCACTGCTCCTGGTCCTCTCATCGCACCAAGGTCCGGAAACTGTCCGTCCTGGGCAACCAGGTCGCTCGACTTGATCGCGACATGCATCTCTGCCGCCGCCTTCTTCAGGTCGTTCAGCACCTTCGCCCGGTCGTCCAGCTTGCGAGTCTGCTGCTCCACCAACTCAGGCGCCTTCTGCTCGCGATAGTCATCCAGAATATGCGACTTGAACTCCGCAAAATCCGGAGCATGCGCCGCCTTCGTATCCACGACCGCGAACACAGCATAGCCGTCGCCAGTCGAAACTGTCGCCGGCGCCGAGCCCTTGTCCGTAGTGAACGCCTGCGCCAGCAGCGCCGACGCATCCGACAGTCCGCCGATCACGCCGTCCTTCGCAACATAGTCCGTCGTCACTGCGTGCAGCCCATGCGCTGCCGCAGTCTTATCCAATCCATCCTTCTTCGCCTCGGCTGCAAGCTGAGTTGCAAATTGCTGCTCCGCCGCACCCTGTTTCTGCTGTTCGATCAACTGCACGATCGAGGCCTTCTCCTCAGAGAGAGGCTTCACTCCAGCAGCCTGCTTCTGCTCCGTCTGGATGATGTGATAGCCAAACGCCGACTTCACCAGCCCGGAGGTCTGGCCTGGGTTCAACGCCATTGCAGCCTTCGCATAAGCCGCATCCAGGCCCGCCGTTGGCATTAGCGGTAGTTCGCCGCCCTGGTCCTTACTCCCCGGATCTTCCGAGTATTTTTTCGCCAGCTCCGCGAAGTTACCCCCGGCCTGAATCTGCTTCAACACATCCTGTGCCTTTGCCTTCGCTGCGGAATCCGCCTGCGCGTCCGCGCCCGCCTTCGATGAGATCAGGATGTGTCGCGTCTTCACCTGCTCTTCCGTCTTGTACTGGGCCTGATGCGACGTGTAGTAAGCCTGAACCTCCGCATCGCTCACCGGCTGCTTACCGCCCGGCAGCTTAGACGCATCGAATGCCACATACGCGATCTTCCGTGTCTCCGGGATCGCCGTCGCATACCTCGTCGAGTTCTGCTTGAAGAACGTCTGCAGATCCCCGTCCGAAGGATTGATCGTCTTCTTGACATCCTCCGACGACACCACCGCGTAGTCGAACTTCACCTTGGTTCCTTGAATGCGATACGCCGCGCGCACAGCATCGTCCGACACAGTTACTCCGCCTGTGATCAGCGCCTGTAGACGCTGCAGCTCCATGTCTTCCTTCACCTGCGACTCGAAGCTGGCGATGGTCTGTTCCTGACCGAGCGCCATCTGGATAAAGTTGATATACCCATCGGTGCCGATGAACTGCCCATTGGGAAACAGGTACTGCGAAAACGGCCCGGTACGCAGTTCGCGTCGAAGGTCCTCGTCCGACACCTGCAGGTGCAACCGGTCGGCCTCCTGCTTCAGGATGGCCCGCTCCACCATCACCTGCCCTGCGCGGTTCATCATGTACGGCAGCAGGGAGCGCAGCATGGATTCTGGAAAATGCTGTTGTTGCAACTGCCGCTGTGCCAGCCTCGTCACTTCGTCCGTCGTGACCGGCGTGCTCTCCCCGAAGATTCGTCCCCACACTCCCGGCGTATGAACCGTCGCATAGACGCCGGTCGTGTCCCCCCCGCCCGAACTGTCCATCAATCCCGGAACCAGGTAAGCGACCATTGCTACGACCGCGACACCGATGATGACGCCGAACATAATCTTGACTACCTTATTTTTTTGCTGAAGAAAACGAATCATGCTTGGCTGCCGACCTTGACTTCGCGCACCGATCCCAACCTGCAACCCTCAGCCGGATATCAACCCTTGAACCCAGGTCTATCCCAGCGGAATCCAGTCGAAAACAGCACATCTGCCCGTTGATTTTGCTCGTCCTGGCACGCCAATTTCCCGCGCGCTCAGCCGTTTGCAGGGCAAGAGACAAGTATAAATCAATAGCCCCTCCGGAATCAGCGCGCCCGATGCCTTCGCGGTGTCCTTGCAGTCGGGCTGCCAAAGTGAAGATTCATCGCTAACACTTATTAGGGATTTGTGATGGCGCCCACCCGGCATATTCTCACTGCGTCCCCGGAGATTTGCGCCTGGGGTACCACACACACACGCCATATACAAAGGAGCAAACCATGAAGCAGCAACTCAAGAAGTTCATGTCGGATGAGTCCGGTCAGGATCTGATCGAATACGCGCTGGTTGCAGCTCTGGTAGGTCTGGGCTCGGTCGCCGCGATGAACGGTCTGGCGAACGCCATTGGGAACACCTTCAACGGTGTGGGCAACTCCCTTAGCAACGCCGTCGCCTAAGGAAAGACAGGACGTCGAACCAAATCGTATTCAAGGATGATTAGCAGCCCTCCTATAGATAGAAGGGAACGCGGAGTTGTGGCCGGCGGCCGTCCTTTCGAGGCCGCCACCTCAGCGGTGCCGTATCCTGCTCTTTGTTTTGATCGCAGCAAGGAACTCGAGGCTGATGGAAGTCCCCCATTACCCTTTGTAAGTATCTGATTCCGAGGATGATACTCACCTGTCTAAATAAGTTATGCGAAAAACACGGCAAACTCGCGTGTCAAGCCCCCACAGTGCCTAAGTCGCTGACGTGTAATGAGATATAGTTGCCGGTTAGTTGCCCTCAAACTGGTATAATTAAAGAAGTAATTACAAAATAAAACCCCGGCTCTGAGGCCGGGGTTTTTTGCGTGTACTCAGATTGAATTCGAGGAATCTTAGCATGGTTTTCCACAGGGGGGAGGGGGCGGGCCCTTGGCGGGCCGTCTCACCGTCAGAATCCATGCCGCGGCGATTTGAGATTATGGTGAGAGGATTCGGTTCAAAGGGTCCAGACCTAAGTCATGTAAAACGGATACTTTGAGACTTAAGTACGGGGGGTGTGGGGGTCTCTTCCAGCCAGCAAAAAAGGGGCCGCTTGGCGCGGCCCCTCAGAGTGAACTCGGAAAGCTTAGTACGGATATGGATAGGGATAAGGGTACGGACGATAGTAGCCTGGCCCGTAATACACCGTCGGATAGCGCCGCTGTAGCCGCTGCGGTTCACCACCTCGGGGAACACCTTGAGCCAAACGGTCCATCTCCTGTTGTGACACCGTCGCCACCGTAGCAGGCTGCGCGAGGTGGAACGTCAGCATTCCTTCCGACGGGATGTAAACCTGGCCGGAATGAGATGCAGCCGATGCGCCGAGGCCCAGCGCTCCGCCGACGCCCGCGCCGATGGCCGCGCCCTCTCCGCCGCCTACCGCAGCGCCAAACAGTGCGCCGATGCCGCCTCCGACGATCGTGCTATTCACCGAGTGGACGGTCTTGTCTCCGCCATTTTGGGCCCAGACGTCGGAGACGATCGGGAAGATCCGTCCGCCCAGCGTTACTTGGGTCAATTGCAGCGAAAGTTCGCCGCGCCCAGCCAACGCACCCGATGCCTTCGCGTCCACGACTGTGCCCTGAACCGTCGCACCGCGCGGAATCGCCACTGCACCGCCGGCAACGACGTCATTCACCACAACACCGTCAAACCGTGTTCCAGGCTGAGTACGCCCGCTCTCGAGGGTCTGGTTGATCCGTATTCGCACCAGCGCGCCAGCCTCGATTGTGACAGCCTGACCGGCTTCCTGCCCGCCGTAAATCGGTTGTGGCGGACCGTTGTATCCACGCTGCGGCGGATATCCCGGCTGCTGCTGCGGGTATCCCTGTTGCTGCGGCGGATAACCCTGCTGCTGCGGCGGATAACCCTGTTGCTGCGGCGGATATCCCTGCTGCGAGTAGTCGGGAGGAGGAGGAGGCGCATGCTGCGCTCCGTATGGCTGCCGATATTCCGGCGCGCCCGGACCGTAGTACGGACCGCTAGCCTGGTTTGGAGATTGGCTTGGCGGTTGCGCATTGTTGGAATTGGGCGACTCTTGTACGACCGGCGCCTGCCCCTGCGGATCGGCCATGTTCGCGTCCGTCGGTTTCGGACCTGTGTCCTGACCATCCGCGACCTGAGGGCCTGGATCCTGCATCGGCTGTGCGTCAGCGGTCTGTCCGCCCAGCGTCATCTCGTCGACTACCTTCTGCACCCCGCTGGTTCTCGACGCGATGGTCTCGGCCTCAGTGCGCAACGCCTCGGTCTGCACCGAACCGCTGAGCGTCACCACTCCGTAAACGGTGGTGGTCGTAATGGCCTGGTTTGCCAGATCGGGCGCACCAGCCAGAGCCTTCAGAACGTTTGCCTCGACCTGCGCGTCTGGAATCGCCTTTGGCGCTGACGTCTGAGTCTGGCCGGAAGCAACCGCACTCCAACCGAGCACAACAGCCATTACAGCGGGCGCAGTACCCTTCAACAACCGATACCAAATCCCCACTTCCATACGACGATACATACCATCCTCCAAATGTCCCTTGGCCGGGCAGTTTCGCACACGGCCTGTACTCTTGCAGACTCAGAATTCAGGAGAAAGTTACGCTCACGGCACCAAAATTGTGTCGCCAAGTGCAACATTAACCGCACCTAAATATCAGATGCTGCAGAATGGCTTCCGCACCGCACTACGCGTTTGACCTGCCTCGATCTCACCCGTATACTTGGACTGCGGGGTGGAGCAGCCCGGTAGCTCGTTGGGCTCATAACCCAAAGGTCGTAGGTTCAAATCCTACCCCCGCAACCATCGGAAAGTACTGGCCCTCCTTCCCACTGTGAAGTAGAGGGCCACTTTCATTTAGCCCGGCAATATCCCATTTACCTTCTGCTACATAGAACCGTTTGCCTTCGTCCTGTGACGGGATCATCCGTATCTCAGCCACATGCTTGTGCAGTTCAGCTTTGGCTCTCGGAGCATCCATATTTAGCAGACCACCGAGGTCCTCCAGGTCAGCGTCGGATTCTCGCTCTTAGCCAATTGGAATCGATAGAATCCAGAGCACAGGGCGAGTATCGCGCCAGACTCTCCAGAATGGAGTTGCGGTCCACCTCTTTAGCCTGCAACGCCTTCAATAGGAATGCTGAACCGCCACTCTTGCCGATCGCATCTGCGAGATTGTTCATTTCGGCTTCGACTTGTGTCTGGGCCTTCTCCAGACCGCGAACTTGTTCAGGTTGACTTAATCTGGTCGCACTGATTGATCGAGATACTTGGGACACGATCTCTTCGATCGCGGAGTCGTCGAGGAGACTGTCCCGAAGGCCCGCCAGCAGTTGCCGCTCAAGCACATCTCGCCTCTGATAAAGATTGTTAGAGCAGACCCCGCGGTTGACATGATGCGGGCACCCATAAGCAGCTGCGTTATTGCTCTTGCCGCGGCCTGTCAGGATTGAGAGGTTGGCACCGCATTCTCCACACTTCAGAATTCCGCTGAAGAGGTAAGGGACGCTGGTCGACCGGTTTTGAAGACCTGGCTTCATCCCAGGAAACCTGACAGCAGTGGCCTTAAGGTTTATCTGCACGCGATCCCAGAGGTCTTGCGACACAATTCTCAGTTCCGGCCTATCCATGACAACCCATTGGCTCTCGGGGCGGGGAACACTGATTCTCTTGTTTGTGCCGGGGCGTTTCTTGTACTTGCGCTTATTCCACACAACCCTCCCGCGGTAGATATCCCGCCTGAGCATCTCCCGGATAGCCGTATAGACCCAGCTTGGCTTTGTCTTCTTCTTTGTTCCCCTGGAGGCGGAACGCCGTCAGCGTTGAGTTCTCTTACAATCACTTTAAGTGAAAGGCCTGAAGCGGACATGTCAAAGATGCGTCGAACAACCACAGCTTCTGCTTCGTCAATCTGAAGCTGACTTCCATCATCCAACTTTTCGGAGCGGTACGGGCGTCTACGTCTCAGCTTACAGCGGCAACGGGCATCAGGTGATTGTGACGATCAACTCCACCAGTTCCGCGGTCACGCTGCCCATCCTCATCCAGAACCAGGCCGTGACCTCAGTGACTCCCTACCAGACCACCTCCAGCCTCTCCGTCGCGCAGTTGAGTGCGATCGCTGTAACCAACAACGAATTTGCGGCCACGCTGCCGGCGCAGAGCATCACGACCTACGTGCAATAGCCCTTAGCAAGTCCAGTTAGCACCCTGCACGATAGGGATCGATGATCCGAATGCGGGCGAGAACTCAAACGCTAATTGGTTCGCCGTAAAATGTGATGCCGTGAGAGGTTATGAATGCAGGGGAGGATTGGGATGACCAGCCACAAGTCGCTTCCTAGGAAGGCCTGGTTCCGTCTTTCTCGAAACGGTAGCCTGGGAGCCGTGTTGTTGCTCGTGCTTGCTGCGCGCGCACACGCCATGCCGAGACGAGGCATGGTCGAGTTTCAAGCGTCGCGCGACTCCTTCTGTGTCGTGGGGGCGGGTCACATTTCGCCCATATATGTCGATCACGGCGACTTTCCCGGAGTGACGCGGGCGGCCAACGACCTGGCCCAGGACATTGGGCGAGTATCTGGTAACGCGGCTAGGGTGGTTCGTACAACGGACGGGCTATCGCTACCTCCAATCCTGATTGGAACGCTGGGGAAGAGCGTCGTCATAGACAAGCTCGTTACGAGTGGAAAACTCGACGTCTCTGCTATTCGCGGAAAATGGGAGTCCTATGTCATCCAGACGGTGACCGATCCCCTGCCTGGTGTGAAACACGCACTTGTGATTGCCGGGAGTGACAAGCGCGGGGCCATCTGCGGCATCTACGATGTCTCGGAGAATATCGGTGTCTCCCCATGGTATTGGTGGGCTGATGTCCCGACGCAGCACCACGACACGATATGCATCAAACCCGGACGGATCGTGCAGGGGCCTCCGGCCGTGAAGTACCGAGGCATCTTCCTTAATGATGAGGCGCCTGCAATGAGCGGCTGGACGAAGGAGAAGTTCGGCGGATTCAATAGCAACATGTACACGCATGTGTTCGAGCTTCTGCTTCGGCTGCGGGCCAATTACCTGTGGCCGGCGATGTGGAGCGCGGCGTTCAATGAAGATGACCCACAGAACCCGCGCCTGGCGGACGAGTATGGCATTGTGATGGGTACGAGTCATCAAGAGCCCATGGATCGTGCTCAGGCTGAGTTCGATCATCGCTATAAATCGGAGCAGTGGGACTATGTCCACCATCCTGACTTGATGGAGAACTTCTGGCGCGAGGGTGTTCGACGCAACAAAGGCTATGAGAATATCTACACCCTCGGGATGCGAGGGCGAAACGATTCGGGCATGCTCCCCAACGCACCGGAGGCGGAGAACGCCGCCATCCTCGAAAAAATCATTGCCCGGCAGCGGCAGATACTGACGGAAGAAGTCAACCCGGACAGCAATAAAGTTCCTCAAGTCCTGGCAATCTACAAAGAAGTGGAGAGCTTCTATGCGCATGGGATGCAGGTCCCCGACAACGTCACGCTGTTGTGGTCAGATAACAATTTCGGAGACCTGCGACGTATACCGACTGCTGCCGAACGTAAGCGCACAGGCGGGTCGGGAATCTACTATCACTTCGACTACGTCGGTGCCCCGCGCTCCTACAAATGGCTGAATACCAATCCGCTGCCAAAGATTCAGGAGCAGATGAATCTTGCGTATCAATACGGTGCAGATCGAATCTGGATCGTCAACGTTGGGGACCTGAAGCCAATGGAGGTGCCCATCGAGTTTTTCTTGACGATGGCCTGGGATCCTAACGCGATGACGAAGGACGCCGTTGCGGACTTTACCCTGCAGTGGGCTACGAGAGAGTTTGGTGCGGCCAACGCTGCTGGAATCGCTGATGTCGTCAACAAATATGCCAAGTACAACGGGTGGCGGAAGCCCGAACTGGTTTCCCCAGCGACTTACAGCCTGACTAACTACGAAGAAGCCGAGCGTGTAGAAGCCACCTGGACGAAATTGGCGAAAGAAGCTGAAGCGATCAACGAGAAGCTGCCACCTGATCAGCAGGCAGTCTACTTTGAACTGGCGCTTCATCCGGCCGAGGCTTGTGCCAACCTCACAGAGCTATATATCACCGCTGCCCGCAATATGCTCTCTATGCTGCGCAGGGCAGGGTGAGTACCAATGCGCAGGCACAGCGGGCGCGCGCTCTCTTTGCCAAGGATCAGGCTCTCTCCAACGAGTACAACAAGCTTCTAGGTGGCAAGTGGAATCACATGATGGATCAAACTCATATTGGATACACCGGTTGGAATGATCCCAGGACGAACGTGATGCCGGAACTCAAAGAGATAACACCGAAGCAGGGTGCATACCTCGGAGTGGCGGTCGAAGGTTCTGAGAAAGCGTGGCCGGGCAGCCCAACTCCTGTGACGCTTCCGGATATCGATACGCTCGGAGATCAGCACCGCTGGATCGACGTATTCGGTCGCGGCACCAAAACTGTCAAGTTTACAGCCAAGGCGCAAGAAGGCTGGATCAAACTGGACCAGACCACCGGAGATACTAGCAGCGATCACCGGCTTCGAGTCAGCATCGACTGGAAGGCGGCCCCCGTCGGGAAGCAAAATGGCATGATCATCGTTGACGGCGACAATGGAGAGAGCGTGCCCATAGTGGTGCCAATCGTGAACGTGCCTGCCGTATCCGAAGCGGCGCGTGGGGCGTTCGGCAATCTGACCGAGGCCTTCACGATTCCCGCCAGCGCAGCGCAGAAGAACGTAGCGGCAAATGGAGCGCAATGGCAGCTTATGCCCGATTATGGGCCCGTTGCTTCAGCCATGGAGGTATTCCCGGTAACCACGAATACGGTAACGCCACCACAACAGTCTCCTCACCTGGAATATCCAATCTATCTCCCTCGTGCCGGTGAGATCGAGATCAGTACGGTGATTGCACCGACGCAGAAATTCTTTCCTAATCGCGATCTACGTTTGGCTGTATCAATCGACGACAACGTTCCGCAGGTGATCGACGGGGGAGAGGCTTCTTCGAGCGTCAAGGCAAGAGATTATGGCAAGCTCGCGGCCGATAACGCCCAAACGCTCACCTTTAGGCAAACAATCAGTCAACCTGGCCGGCACACACTGAAGGTGTGGATGGTTGATCCGGACGTTGTGCTTGAATACTTGATCGTAGGTGCGACTAAGCCGAGCTATTTCGGCCCGCCCGAGCCGTCAGTTGGACCATTGTATTGAGAACGGTAGCGTTGGATGGGACTACCTACGCACGTAAGTGTTGTTACGTTTGCAAATCAACTCTGTGGTCTCAGCCACAGCAGCGCCCCTCCGAAAATCGGTTCGTCGTCGTCGGTTGGGGCAACCACGGCAATCGTTGGCGAGGCTCTTCGCATGGCACAAGCCTCATCCTTTCGTACGCCTCCAATCGAGGATCAGAAATGACCCAATGAATGCAACTACCTCTATTAGAATTGCGTTCAAGTAATTCTCTGCGAATCCATTCAGGTGAAGCTGCGTCGCCGAAAAGGACACCGCGAGGTCTAACAGGAAGAGTAGCCCGACAACGTGGATCCATTTCTTCATCGGAATGGAGTTGGAGTTTGGGAACAGTCTGGAAGCGAGAAGCGGCGCGAACATGAGCGGCAACAGATTAAACAGATCGCGCAGAACCGTCTGGCCCACTATGGGGCCATGGATTGGCAGATGGTATGGCAATAAGATCGCTGAAATCCATACAATGACCATGAGCGCCCTTATTCAGCAACCTGTCTCTTGCGCTCAACATTCATGGTCCCATCCCTTTCCTCTGCCCCTACCGTGGAGCATTGAGTCGGCGGGTCAGTCGTACTGTAATTCTTCGGTAGTCGGAGCTACTTTGTGAGGCCCTCAATGAAACGGAGAAGTGGGCACCATTTCATCGGCAGATCAACTCATTCAGCAGTGCGTCGCAGAGTGTGGAACCGGCCAGGCACTCGATATAAGTTCGCCATTCCGGCCGTTACTTCGCTGATAGCTCCAGTACCTCGATCGAATATCCGGGCATGGTGTGGCTGAAGCTCGTCCCCGCATCCACGGTCGACGTCACCGGAACAATCCGAGTTGGATCGTCAATGTGTTGGTCGAAGCCAGCCCGGCTCCGGCCAGCGACACCAACTTGGCCGTTTGGCCAACCGAGGCCACCCCGCCCAGATGAATGTCAACCGGTTGCGGATTGGAGGAGGCGTTCACCAACTTGAGAAACACCTTGTCTCGCCCAGCGTCACGCGTGACCGAATAGAAAAAGCGTGACGATCCTCCCTGGCTCGAAGACGTTGGCACCTCGCTCCCTTAGGTATTGCGCAAACATCGATTGTGCATAGAAGCTGGGTGCTCCATAGCTCGACATTGCGTCATATCCGATCAGGTCCGATTGCCACTGCATGCCACCCGGATTCACATTGACAAAGAGGGGCGCATACGATGCCATCACCACCAGGTCGCTGTTGCGCTCCATGCCGGTCATCCATGCCGCATCGCCCAGCGCCGCGCCCAAGTTCGTTGTCGGACTACCCTCGCGGGTCGCCCACTCGCCCACAAAAATCTTCGGTCCATTGCGGTCGATCTTGTCGTAGTGCTTTACATCTTCAAAGAACTCGTCCGCGCGCCTGTAATAGTGATCGTCCAAAACATCTGGTTTCATACGCTTCAGCGGCATGGTGGCAATCAGCTGCAGTGTGGGAAACTTTGCCTTGATGGCCTCGTAGAACTGCGCATAGCGGTCCTCGTAGCTTCCCGATTTATCGAAAAAGTCTTCGTTGCCGATCTCGACGTACTTGATCGGAAACGGAGCCGGGTGGCCCAACTTGGCGCGGACCGCGCCCCAGTTGGTCGACGTATCGCCAATGGTGAACTCGACCTCCTCAAGCGCCTCGTCAACGAAAGGCTGGAGAGACGACCCTGGGGCGATGTGAGTGCCGCCTAGCGAGTAACCCGCATATACGGTTAGCACCGGGGCGATTTTCAGGTCCTCCGTCCATTCGAGGAATTCGAGTAACCCCATGCCGTCGGACGACTGGTAGCTCCATGTACCACGATGCGTCGGCCGGTCCACGAGAGGGCCCAGCGTCTTCTTCCATGGGAAGCGGTCGGGCGGTCGGCAACTTCATTGCCTTCGAGGTAGTTGCCGCCGGGCAGACGCAGGAACTTCGGGTGCATCTCGGCCATCTTCTCCATCAGGTCGGGGCGGTTGCCGTTCTCGCGATTCTTGTAGGTCGGTGGAAATAGCGAGACAACGTCGATCCACAGCTTGCCTGCGTGCCCGGCTGTCAGCAACAGGTGCGTCTGGGATGTGGCTTCGATCTGCCCCGTCGTCAGCGCAAACTCGTACTTTGCCCATTTCTGCGAAACGCCGCTCACGGTCGTCGCGGCGAGCGTCTTTCCGGTCTTGTCATCCACCAGCAAGACGCTCAGAGAACCCAGATCCACCGCATCGGTCTTCGCATAGAGCGATCCCTTATAGCCTGTCTTCGGGCGAACGGCCATGCCCCAGTAGCCTTCATTGCTGACACCGGCGGGGTTCGCGCTGTCTGCCTGTTCGATGTCCACCAGCAGGCTATGCTGTTGCGCCTCCGATGGTCCGTCCTTCGGATCGATCTTCATTGAGGCCATCGAGTTCCCCATGTGCTCGATGTTCCAGTGCAGCACGCCGCTGAAGTCGTGATCCTGAAAGGTCCGGTTGCGCACCATTTCCGCGTACAGGCCGCCGTCGTAGGAGTAGTTGATCTCCTCCGTCATCAGACCGTAGAGCGTAGGGCTCACTGTGTGCAGGGGCTTGTCCAACTGAATGCTGACGATCACCGATGGATTCTGAGCGGGGCAGAAGGGCGTGGCCAGCGCAATTGCGGCCATGGCATCAAGGCTCTGCGGCTGATTACGGATACGGGGGTGAGAGTGTTCCAATGCATCTCTGTCTCCAATAGGAATTCGTTTGAGTCGCCAAGCTACCGTGAATCCTTCTTAGGCGGAGCGTTGACGCCTTCGGATGGAGTTAGGACAACGAGGTAGACATCGTTCGTGCGCAGGGGAAGATCACGGGAGAACCTCCCATGGCTTACCTGGATCTCTGCGGCACTCTCGGGCTCGCCCTTGCTGGCCGCGTTCAGAGCCGCCATCTGCGCGCGTGTGATCTGGCCCGGCTCACCCATGTGCAGGTAGGCAGTGTATGCATCGTTCTTGCCGTAGCCGATAGCGTAGATCGCTAGCCGGTAGTTACCATCGCGTATGTGGTCGAGCTGAAGCTGCAAGGTCCCCTTAGCTGTCGCCGGTTGCTCCTTCTTGTAGAAGGTTTGATCGGTCTCGGGCGCAGGTGGAACGACCGGCGTGTAATCCCACATGAGCGCCTGCACGGAGCCGTCCTGGGAACGGGTAATCCAGGACTGCGGATCGTCGCTAGCGATGTCTTCCGTACCTAGCTGACGCAGGAACCGGTAGGCGAAGTAAGAGGGCTTGCGGATACCCTCGAGATTCATCAGGCCGAAGCCACCATGAAACGGCGTAAAGCGCGGACCGTTCTCTTCGAAGATGTCCGTAAATGTCCAGTAGGACATCGATTCCACGTATAGTGTTGCGCGCTTGATCTTGTCCAGGATGAAACTCGCCTGATGATATTGGTCGTGCAGGTAGTCGGTCGGCGTGTAGGACGAACTCCACTCGGTGAAGTGCAACTCCATGTTGGGGCGGAAGGAATGCTGGATCAACTCGCGCGAGTGCCTCATGCGTGCGCTGATCGAGTCGGGCGATGGGTCGAGGACGGTGCCCGCGTTGCCCTCGGCATCCAAGAAACCCTTCGTTACACCATACGCATGCGAGGCGACGAAATCTGCTGGAACATTCTTCGCGGTGACGTACTGCTCGAACGCCTCCTCAAACTTCCATGGCATGGCTGAGGCAGGCCCCCCCAGGCGGCAGGCTGGGCACTCTGTCTTGATGGCCTCTGCAGTACTCTTGTACATGGACAGGTAATCGTCAAGGGTGCCCGTAAAGAAGAGGTTTTGCAGGTCGGGCTCGTTCCAAACCTCGAAGTACCAATGACTGATCTCGTCTTTGCCATAACGTGCCTTCATGTGCGCTGTGAAGGCACGGATCAGCGCCGACCACTTCGCGGGATCCTTGGGAGGGGTGATATTGCCCTTCCACCAGAAGACAGTCTGCGGTCCGCTGGCGAGCTTGGACGGCATAAAAGTGAGCTCGACGAACGGCCGAATGTGCAGCTTGAGCAGCGCATCGTAAAGCGCATCAACGTATTGGAAATTGTATTGTGGGTTACCTTGCGAGTCCTCCGTGTATACGCCCATGTCGTCGTTCAGAATGCCGTGCATGCGGATGTACTGAAAGCCGATCTCACGCTGCACGGTGGCAAGCTGCTCCTGCCAATCCGCGCGAAGGCCTTCATTGGCGCGGCCTGCTCCGATAACTCGGAGAGGCACAGTCGTGTGCGGCCCAATCACGCGAGAGACATCGGCCCGCACCGTGCGCGTCTGGGCGGGGACAGTCAGGGAGGGGAACGCGATGCAGAACGCAAGAGCCCAAGTCCGAGGGATCATCTTCACGCCGCACCTAGGTTCCAAAAGTACACTGACACCTCTCCTCGAAGGGCTAATCCGAGTCAGCGTTCTTGGGAAGAGCCTGGCACGGAGACATCTTGTTGCTGCCCCGGGGCAGTGCATTTCACCGATCAGCGATGGAGCATTGAATCGCGGGCCAATGCTACAGATCACTCTGTGTGACGCACAACCGACCAAAGTATATGGTCGAGCTCAGTCTTTTCTCATATATATGAGATGAGGGCCATAACTTCCGTGTGGTCGTTGGATCTCAAGATGCGCGCCCGACTGGCACACCGTTGTTACGTCATCGCTGCTGCTCGCACCCTGAAGACGAGTAGCCCACAGGTGGTCTCGATGTCTCGTTACACGCTTCTTCGAATCGGCTTGATGGTCTCCGTCGTATTTCTGCTGTCCTCGGCGGCCGCCGTGACCCAGAAGCCGGCTTCCACAATGAACGCGGGTGCGTACGTCACCGGTGCTTACCCGAACCTGTTCCTGCGGAACGGTCACACAGAGCGTGAATCGAGTTTAAAGATTGACGCCGCATATCGGCAGCTATTCCATGGAGACCCTGTTCATCAGGCGACCGCCTTCGACGCGGGCTCGAACGCAAATGGGCCGCTGATGTATGTCACCGATTGGGCCAACCATGATGTGCGTACGGAGGGTATGTCTTACGGCATGATGATCGCGGTTCAACTCGACAAGAAGAAGGACTTTGATGCCATTTGGAATTGGGCGCGAACCTTTATGTACATTGCCGATCCAAAGCATCCGTCGTACCGCTTCTTTTCGTGGTCTTGCAAGACAGACGGACGGCCCAACGAGGAGACACCTGCACCCGACGGCGAAGAGTACTTCGCAATGTCGCTTCTGTTCGCTGCGAACCGATGGGGCAACGGTCAAGGCATCT
>ODAK010004447.1_pt1 | contig 14354 bp, 12 predicted proteins | sample 1539591 | NCBI WGS metagenome assembly ODAK01 (sample SAMEA3539303, study PRJEB22396) | soil metagenome | biome: tundra; feature: field; material: soil | place: USA | collected 2010-05 | depth 0.15 m | reverse complement strand
CGGGCGCATAGCTCAATTGGCAGAGCAGCGGACTCTTAATCCGTTTGTTGTAGGTTCGATTCCTACTGTGCCCACGATTCTGATGGGAACCCTGAGAGGGTTCCCAAACCCTCCCGCGCTCTGGCTTCGGCCGGCAAAGCCTGCCCCCGCCTACGCGGTCATGGGAACCCAGTTCGTTCACCAGTCCACCCGCGATGGTACTCGCCGAGCGAAGCTCGGCGGCTCCCCACGCGATTCCGGGGGAGGCCGCTCAGCCGACCAGGACTTGCGCTAGGGTCGCGGCGAAGTAAACGAGCGAGACGTAGCCGTTCAGGTTGAAGAAGGCGACGTTCAGGCGCGAAAGATCGGACGGGCGAACGATGGCGTGTTCGTACACGAAGATAGCGACGACCGCCGCCACGCCGATGAAGTAGATGGTGCCAAGGCCGGCGGAAAGGCCGGCGGCGACGAGCGCGGTCGCCGTGCCGACGTGCAGGAGCGCGGAAATGGCGAGCGCCGCGGGCACGCCAAATCGCGCGGGGATGGAGTAGATGCCGGCGCTGCGGTCGAACTCGCGGTCGGAAAGTGCGTAGAGGATGTCGAAGCCGCCAATCCAGGTTGTCACGGCGGCGACAAGCCAGACGGCGGGCGCGCCGAGCGTGCCGCGCACTGCGATCCAGGCGCCGGCCGGGGCCACGCCGATGGCGAAGCCGAGAAACAGATGGCACAGCCAGGTGAAGCGCTTGGTGAAGGAGTAGCCAAGGACCAGCGCGAGAACGACAGGCGACAGCAGCAAACAAAGCCGCCCCAGGCTTGCTGCGGCGACAATGAAAACCGCTGCGCTCAAAGCTGTGAGCGCGACGGCGGCGGCTAGTGAGACTTTTCCGGTCGGAATTTCGCGACTCGCGGTCCTTGGATTTTGGGCGTCAATGCGCCGGTCGACGATGCGGTTGAACCCCATGGCAGCGGTGCGGGCGCCGACCATGGCAACGAGGATCGCGACGACTTGTGCGGCGGTAATGCCGTGTCCGCGGGCGGCGATTGCCGTCGACGCCAGCGCAAACGGCAACGCGAAGACCGTGTGGCTGAATTTGACCATGCGGCCAAACGTCGAAACTACCGAGAGCACAGAGGAAGACGAGGACGCAGAGGGCGGAACGGATGGGGTTACTGGGGGTGCGAAATCAAGGCTCGGAATATCCGCTCCCTCTGCGCCCTCTCCTTCTTTCATGGCTGCAACCACTCATAGCGCATGTTGCGGCGACGGGGGATGAAGCCTGCGGCGCGCACGGTGCGCTCGATGTCCGCGGACGACAGCTTGAAGACGGCGCCTGCTTGCGCGACGACGTTCTCCTCGATCATGGCCGAGCCGAAATCGTTGCCGCCGAAGCGCAGCCCGATCTGGCCGACGGCGGGCCCTTGCGTGACCCACGACACTTGCACGTTCGGGAAATTGTCGAGATAGAGCCGCGACAGAGCAAGCGTGCGCAGGTAGCGCGTCGCCGACGTATCGTCACGCAAAGGAAGCTTGGTTCCTTCCGCCTGGAAGCTCCAGCAGATGAATGCAGTGAAGCCAGACGTTTGGTCCTGCAAGGCCCGGACTTTGTCGAGGTGCCCCACCAAGTGCTGCGGCTTTTCGCCGAAACCGAACACCATCGTTGCGGTGGTGCGCAGTCCTTGGCGATGCGCCTGGCGCATGACATCTAGCCAGGTCGCCACGGAACACTTGCGCGGCGAAATGCGCTGACGGATTTCGTCGTCGAGAATTTCGGCGCCGCCGCCGGGAATCGAATCGAGCCCGGCCGCAACCAGGCGCTCGATAACCGCCGCGATAGACAGCTTTTCACGATCGGCGAGATAGCGAATCTCTTCAGGAGAAAGCCCGTGAATGGCGATGGGAAAGCTGGCCTTCATCCAGCGGAAGAGGTCTTCGTAATACTCGATACCCAGGTCGGGATTGACGCCACCTTGGAGCAAGATCTGGATGCCACCGAGGTCGATCGTCTCTTGTAGCTTCTGTGCAAGCTCACCCTTCGACAAGGTGTACACGCGGCTGTCGCGCACGGGCCGGTAGAAGTTACAGAACTGACAAGCCGTGGTGCAGGCGTTGGTGTAGTTGACGTTGCGGTCGATGATGTACGTCACCACGCCGTGCGGATGAAGCGACTGGCGCCGCACATCCGCGGCGCGACCCAAGTCGAAAAGGGACGCTGATTTGTAAAGGTGGATGCCTTCATCAACCGATAAGCGTGCTCCAGCGGCGCCATCCGCGAGCAGGCTGTCTAGCGAGCGCGGCGCCGACGGCCGCACCGGCCTAGGCGAGCCCTCTTGGTCGAAGAGGCGTGGTCCCAAAGAAACAGACTGCCTCGGCAAGAGCCCCAAGTGATGCGCGCGCTCGAGAAAAGCCGCCGCGCCACACAGCTCGGCCGCGCCCAGCGAATACCGGATGTTTTCGGTCAGATATTGTTCACCAAGCGCGACCGATTCGCCGCTTTGCTCGGCCCACGCGCGCGCAATGTCCGCCCGGTGATCGAGCCCGAGCGACAAGCTTTGCTGCAGAAGCTCCACGTCGCCCGGCGCGAGCACGTCCGGTCGTCCTATCCACGCCGCATAGACAAACGGCAGGCCCACGCGTTCGGCCCACTCGGCGCCGAGATCGTAGACGTAGGGAAATCGCCGGCTGGCGGAGAAGCACAAGTCACCGATCACCAGACCGCCGCGCGTGCCGCCGATACGCTCGACGACCTCGTCGTGGGACGCCCGCTCGATGGTGGGCGCAAGACCGCGCTCGCGCAGAAGAATCTGTACCAGCAGCTGCGACGTGCGCGAGGCCTCGTCGAGGACGACGCTTTCCATTTCTTCCCGCGGCACCTCGCCGAGCAGCATCACGGTGCGCACCGGTCCCCGCGACGCGATGGCGATGCCGGGCACTAAGCGTAAGTCGATGGCAGCCGCGCCATACGCCCCGATGGGCATGAGCCCAAGGTCTGCCTCGCCCGCAGCGACGGCCGCCGCACACTGGGAAGGCAAGTCGAAGCGCAGCTCGAAGCGGTCGCTGCCGACCAAGCCGCGCTCGATGCCGTAGGTGATGGGCCGCGCGTTCAGGAAGGAAACCGCGGAAAGGCGAAGGCGACGCATTTCACGACGCCTCCGCCACGCGCCGATAGAGCGTGTCACGCTCGACGGGCGCGCGACCGGCGGCGCGAATCAGGCGGGCAATCTCGTCGCCAGGAAGCGCCTGCGGGGTCAGCGCTCCGGCCTGGTGGTAGATTTTTTCCTCGCTGACCGTGCCGTCGAAATCGTCGGCGCCGAACCACAGCGCGGTCTGCGCCGTGGCGAGCCCAAGACTTACCCAATAGGCCTTGATGTGCGCAACGTTGTGCAACATCAGGCGTGCGACGGCCACCGTGCGCAGAATTTCCGCGGCTGTCGGCGCCGGCCGATCGCCCAAGGCATTGTTCTCGGGGTGAAACGGTAAGGGAATGAAGGCCTGAAAACCCGACGTCTCCGCCTGCTCGGCGCGCAGGAGCAGCAGATGCTCGACCCGCTCGGCCAGCGTCTCGACGGTGCCGAACAGCATGGTCGAGTTCGAAGGAATGCCCAGCCGGTGCGCCGTGCGGTGCACGCCCAGCCATTCGTCGGCGCCGCATTTGTTCGGACAGATGGCCTTGCGCACACGCGCGGAGAAAATTTCAGCGCCGCCGCCGGGGAGCGAATCGAGACCGGCCTCCTGCAATCGTCGCAACGTCTCTTCCACGGACATGCCGTAAAGGCGGTGGAAGAAGAAGATCTCCACGGCCGAGAAGGCTTTGAGGCTGATGCCGGGCGCGGTCTTTTTGAGCGCCGACAGAAGGCCCGTGAAGTAGTCGAAGGGCAAGCCGTCATGCAAGCCGCCCACGATATGGACCTCGGTCAGGCGCTCGCCTGTGGCCATGCGCGCGCGCAACTTGTCCACCGCTTGCTCGACCGTGAGCACAAAGGCGCCGTCGTCCTCGGCGCGCCGCCGCGAATACGAGCACAGCTTGCACGAAGCCACGCACACGTTGGTGGGGTTGATGTGCATGTTGCGATTGAAGCGGGTGATATCCCCGTGCATCCGCTCGCGCACTTCGTTGGCCAAGGCGCCGACTTCCATGAGATTCGGGTGCTCGAACAGCGCCACGCCATCGGCGTGGGAAAGCGGCACCCCCTCGCGCACCTTGCTTGCAATGGCTGTCAGGCTCACAGAATTTGCACCTTCCCCTCGGGGAGTCGCTCGCACGGAACGAAGCCCGCGGCACGCACCAGCAGCGCCGCTTCGTCGCGGGTAAGCGCATGACTGGACGCATGCTCACCCAAGCGAAGCGCGCGCTGCGCACTGATGGCCCCCCAAAGCTCGTCGGCGCCGAACGACAAACAAAGCTGGCCCAGCTTGGTGCCCAAGAGCTCTACGTCCGCGATGACGTGGACCTGCGAAAACTTCGCGCGACAGAAGGCGAAGAATTGCAGCGTATCCAGGCCCTGCGCTTCGCCGAGCGGGACGGGCACAACGCCGCCGGTGGCTGGCACACCCTCGAGGATGGTCGCCAAGGCGGCTAAGCGGAGATTACGATCGCCAGCGAGCTCGCCGGCGGAAAACGGGGCGCGAAGGAACGCGCGCATGCCGAGCGCCGCTGCTTGCTCGGCTATTGGGGCCGAATCACAAAGCACGCTGCTTGCGCCCTGTTCCTTCGCCGCCGCAAGCCCGCCGAGCTTCGCGAGCGCTGTTTCGTCGATCAAAGCACACACGGCGGCGGGCGGTCCCGACCACGTTCCGTCGGGCTGTAAGCGTCGGACGGACGTGAAGAATGCCTGACCCGAAAACGCGGTCTTGGTCGCTGCCAAGGCGTCGCGACCTGCGGTAAAAAAGTCCGGATTGGCTGCGAAAGTCATGTCTTCTTTCCCCAACGCGGCGACAGCGAGGTCTCCACGCCGAGCTGGTCGAGGACGCGCGCCACCACGGTGTCGACCACGGCGTCCACCGTGCCAGGACGCGTGTAAAACGAGGGCGTGGCCGGCAACACGATGGCGCCTGCCCTCGCCACGGTAAGCAAGTTTTCGAGGTGAATCAGTGAAAGGGGCGTCTCGCGCACGACTAGCACCAGCTTGCGCCGCTCTTTTAGCGCCACGTCGGCGGCGCGTGCGATGAGGTCGTCGGCGATACCGCTGGCGATGCGCCCCACGCGGCCCACCGAGCACGGCAGTACCACCACGGCTTGCCAAAGCGCTGAGCCGGAAGCGAAGGCGCAGGCAAAGTCGTCGTTCGAGACCGTGCGAAAGCCGTGCTGGGGCTCGCCGCCGATCTCGTGCTGCCAAACCAAGCGACCGTTCGTCGAAAAACAGACCGTGACGTCGACGCTGCTGTCCGACTGCTTCGCTTCGCCGAGGACTTCGAGCAACCGTTTGGCGTAAATGGCGCCGGAAGCCCCGCTGACCGCCACGAAGAGCTTCATTCGGCCAGCACCAACGAGGCCACGCCGGCCGGGAAAAGATCCTGGCCGCGCACGGATGCAAAGCCCGCAGCCCGCAGCCCATCCTCGAATTCCGCGCGGCTGACAAAGGCGGCTATCGATTCGGGCAAGTAGCGATAGGCCGCGGCGTCGCCCGTGACGGCACGGCCGAGTAGCGGAAGCACGCGGGCATTGTAAAAGCCGTCCCAAAAAGGTCGTCGCTGTGTCGGCTTGAAGAACTCGAGAATGGCGATGCGCCCGCCGGGGCGCACCGTCCGGCGCAACTCGGCCATGCCGCGATCGAGGTCGCGGAGATTGCGTACGCAGAAAGCGGAAAAGGCGGCGTCGAAGGCCTGGGAGCGATAGGGCAGTCGGTGACCGTCCGCCACGTGCACAGCCACCTTCGTCGCGCCTGGCTTGCGCCGGCCTGCCACCAGCATCTGGCGCGCGAAATCCGCGGCAACCACCTGCGCGCCTTTGCAGCGGCGAAGTATTTCGAGGCTGCCGTCGAGCGTGCCCGCTCCGAGGTCGAGCACCCGCGGCGAATCGCCAAGGCCCGCAAGCAACGCCTTGATTGCCTTGCGCCGCCAAAGCACGTCCACGCCCGCCGACATGATGCGATTGGCGCGATCGTAGCGACCGGCGATGCGATCGAACATTCCCCGGATGTCCACTCCGGAAGCGGAAAGCGACATCACTCCACCCGGTCGACGGAAAGCCGGCACAGCTCGCCCAGCGCCTCGCGGTAGGGCGACTCGGGCAGCGCCGCCAACTCGGCGATGGCTTCGTCGGCGTAGGCCAAGGCCCGACGGCGGGCCCGCTCGACGCCGCCTGCGGCACGAACCGCCGAAAGCAAGCCATGCACGCGATCCGCGGGAATGCCTTGCTCGCCCAGCGCCTCGCGAATGCGGGTGCGCAAGTCGGGATTCACTTCGCACGCCAGCAAGACCGGCAAGGTGAGCTTTCCCTCTTGCAAATCACGCCCGCCCGACTTGCCCGTGGTGCTCTCGTCGAGCGCACAGTCGAGAATGTCGTCGACGATCTGAAATGCGCGGCCAAGGGCGCGGCCAAAACGACCGAGCAGGCCGTTCTGGGTTTCGGGCAAAACGCCGCCCACGCGTGCACACCAGGCCATCAGCGAAGCGGTCTTGCGGTCGACCACACGCAGGTAGCTGGCGATGGTCGCGTCCGGATCTCCTGCGCCTTCGAGCTGGGCCACTTCCCCCTCCGCCATTTCGGTCACCGTGGCGGCGAGCGATTGAACCATGGCGATCGAGCCGGTGGAAGCAACCAAGTGAAGGCCTCGCGCGAGACAGAAGTCGCCGACCAGGACCGATACGCCATTGCCAAAAATCATGCGCGCCGCAGGCCGGCCGCGCCGGACGTTGCCATGATCGACCACGTCGTCATGAAACAGCGTTGCCGTGTGGATGAGCTCGGCCGCGCAACCGGCCGCGACGGCCAAGTTGACATCCAAGCCGCAGGCGCGCCCGGCCAGCACCGAAAGCAAGGGCCGCAAGCGCTTGCCGCCGGCGTCGAGTAGATGCTTGCCGACCTCGGGAATGCGACCGATCGGGCTGTCCATCTGTTCGCACAGACCCGTCTCGACTTTGTGCATGTCGCTCTCGACGAGCGCCCACAAATCGATGACCCGGCGGCGCAAGGCGGGAGTGGGCGAAGTCAAATTAAGGTGGACCGCAGCCTGATTCATGAAACGTGCCTCGTGGCTTTGATATCGAAAAGATCGGCGCTGGCGTCGCGGCTGCGCGCTGCCAACTGGCCGCACGCCGCCGCCGTGTCGTCGCCGCGCGGAGTGCGGATGTACACCGGCAAGTCGGCTCTGCGCACGAGGTTCTGAAAAGCCAAAATGCGCTGCTCGCTGGGGCGCTGGAAAGGCAAACCCGGAACGGGATTCCAGGGGATCAAGTTGACCTTGCTGGGAATGTTGGCCAGAAGGCGCGGGATCCGAGCAGCGTCTATGTCGCTGTCGTTGACCCCGGCAAACAACACGTATTCGAAGGTGATGCGTCGGTGGTGCCCGAGCGGGAAACGGCGAGCCGCGGCCAACAGGGCTTCGAGGTTCCAGCGCCGGTTGACCGGCATCAGCTGACTGCGAATGTCGTCGGTCGTGGCGTTGAGTGAAATGGCCAAATTCGGCAGCGGTCGCGTCTTCGCCAAAAGATCGATGCCCGTCACGACGCCCGACGTGGAAACCGTGATCCGTCGGGGCGACAGGCCGGCGCCCCAGGGATGGGAAATGTTGGCCAAGGCACGGGTCACCTGCTCGACGTTGTGGAGCGGCTCGCCCATGCCCATGAAGACGATGTTCGTCGGCTTTTGCCCGACCTTTTCCATCACCCAATACAGTTGCTCGACGATTTCGCCAGCAGTCAGGTGGCGACCGAATCCTAGAGTCGCCGTGGCACAGAAGGCGCAGCCCCAAGCGCAGCCCGCCTGGGAAGAAATGCACAAGGTGAGCTTGCTGCGCTCCTGCTTATCGTCGGGAATCAGCACGGTCTCGATGGCGCGACCGTCGTGGGTTTGAAAGCGGAATTTCTGGGTACCGTCCGACGACGCGAATGTTTCCGCCAAGGAAAGTGGCGCAAGCGGCGCGTTCGCCAAAAGCAAGTCGCGCAGCGCTCTCGGCACCGTGGACGACGCCAGCGGAATCCGCACGCTGCCTATGCCGCCGCTGCCGAGGCCGTGTAGCCAGCGAAACACCTGCTCCGCGCGAAACGGTGGCTCGCCCGCGCGGGCAACCTGCTCGCGAAGCTCGGCAATGGTGAAGGAACGAAGATCCAAGGCGCCGGATTATAGCGTTAGATCCCAAGAATGCCGGTCGATCGGAGACCGCGCCGCGCCATGGCCCTGCCCCGACGGACAGGGCGCGAAACCCGGCTCGCGAAATCCCCTTTCACAACCGCTTGCTAGCCTCGATGAGCTCGCGCACCGCCTTGGCGGAATTATCGAGCATGCGTTTTTCTTCGTCTTCGAGCGCGATCTCGACGACCTTCTCGACGCCGGCGCCACCCAGAATGGCCGGGACACCGATGTAGAGATCCTTGTAGCCGTATTCTCCGCGCAGAAAGGCAGCGCAGGGAACCAGACGCTTTTCGTCGTGCAAGAAGGCGCGCGCCATCTGAATCGCCGACGACGCCGGTGCGTAGTAGGCGCTGGTACCCATCAGCTTGACCACCTCGGCGCCACCGTTGCGCGTGCGCTCGATGATGGCCGCGATCTTGTCCGCCGCGATAAGCTGACGCACGGGAATGCCGTTGATGGTGCAGTAGCTGGGCACGGGGACCATGGTGTCGCCGTGGCCGCCCAGCACCATGGCGCGCACGTCCTTGACCGCGACACCGGCCGCCTCGGCCAGGAACATCTGCAGCCGGGCCGCATCCAAGATGCCGGCCATGCCGACCACACGTTCGGCTGGAAATCCGGTGCCTTCCTTCATGGCATACACCATGGCATCGAGCGGGTTCGAAACGACGATGACGAAAGCGTCGGGGCAGCGGGTGCGCAGGCTCTCGGCCACGCTGCGAATGATTTTGAGGTTCACGCTAAGTAGGTCGTCGCGCGACATCCCCGGCTTGCGTGGCACGCCCGCCGTGACGATGACAACGTCGGCACCCGCTAGGTCGTCCCAGTTGGAGGTCCCGCGGATTTTGGCGTCGTAGCCGAGCACGGCGCCGTTCTGTTCAAGATCGAGCGCCTTGCCCTGGGCAACGCCCACTTTGTCGGGAATGTCGAAAAGCCAGATGTCGCCGAGCTCTTGCCGAGCCGCGAGCGCGGCCAATTCGCCACCGATATTGCCTGCTCCGACGAGAGCGATCTTCTTACGCTGGGCCATATTCATGCCTTTCCTGTCCGAATTTAGCAGAATCTTGGCTCCGTATTACCCGAAGCGCCAGCCGAAGATTTAGCTAAAAGAGGGCGCCGACGTTCGCACCCGCCGAGAACGCCAGCGCGCCCTCGTAGCCGACGTAAGGAGCCAGCACGTAGTTGCTGTTTCCCACGTGCAAAAGCAGGTTCGGCTTGAACAGTGCGCGCACGCTGTACTTGGAGGCCGTCCGGTAGGCGCCGGTGTAGAAGTGGGTGTAGGCCATATCGAAACCGACGAACGCTTCGGGGATGAAAACGATACTCGTGCCCAATTCCACGCGGCGGTAGGCGGAGCCGCCGGCCACCAAGCCCCAGCCCTCGGGATTGGCGTCCGGGCCGCTGCCGGCGTAGAAAATCCGCTGCATGGCGAAAGTTGCGGCGATGGACACCGGAAACTCGTCGACGTCATGGCGAAGGAGGTGCCAGTTCGCGTACGGCGCCACGCTGTAGCCGGCCAATTTGTTGTTGTCACCCCCGGTGTAGGCGAACCGCGTAAAGTCGAGGCCGACATCGAAGACTCCGCGGTAGGAATAGCCGCCGGCAACTCCGGCGCCCCAGGCATTCTTGAACACGCCACCGCCCACGGTGGCAGAGAGAGTGTTGGGATCGCCTTTCTCGATGAAAATGCCCTGCGCTCGCGCCGAGCTGGCGACAAGGGTCGCGGTCAGGAAGCAGAGACCAATGAACTTTCGCATCGAGAACCTCCCAGGCGGGCCATGATGGCACGGACGTCTTTGAGCGCCAAGCTCTTAACTAGCGCTAATCAGCCCAGAAGGGCAAGTAGGTCGTCGCGGGTAAGGCTCGCCGCTGCTGCCGCGTCGCCCAACGCGGCTTCGCCGAGGGAGCGCTTGCGCTGTTGCAGCTCCAGGATTCGTTCTTCGACCGTCTCGGCGGCGTCGAGCCGGTAGATCATCACGGGTCGCTCTTGCCCGATTCGGTGGGCACGATCGGCGGCCTGATCCTCTACCGCCGGGTTCCACCACGGGTCGCAGAGGAACACGTGGTCCGCCGCCGTGAGGTTAAGGCCAGTGCCGCCCGCCTTCAGGGAGATCAGCATCACCGGCGGGCCGTCGCTCGACTGAAACTGCTCGACCACGGCGGCCCGGTCGCGGGTCGAGCCATCGAGCCGGTTAAAGCCGATGCCCACCTGGGTCAGCACCGGCTCGATGAGGTCGAGCAGCGACGTCCATTGCGAGAAAACCAGCGCCTTGTGCCCGTCCTCGGCAGCGTTTTCCAGCGCATCCACCAGCGCCTCGACTTTCGACGACGACGCTGCCGTCTGGCCGGGCAAAAGGGCGGAGTGACAGGCCGCCTGGCGCAAACGCAGCAGCGCTTCCAGGGCGCGCATCACGTTCAGCTTGCCCGTGCCATCCGAGCCCATCGCGGCCAACAGATCGCGCTGGGTGGCCGCCCGAACCGTGTCGTAGACCCCGCGCTCGCGCTCGTCGAGGGTGATGGTAAGAGTGGCCTCGGTTCGAGGCGGCAGCTCGGGCGCCACCTCGACCTTGCGGCGACGGAGAATGAACGGGCGAATACGCTGGCGCAGGGTTTCGGCCGCACCCGGCAGGCCGTCGGCTACCGGACGCCCGATTTCGGCATCGAACTCGCGCCGGCCGCCGAGCAAGCCACGGTTCGCAAAATGCATCAGGCTCCACAGCTCGTCCAGGCGATTTTCGACCGGCGTGCCGGACATCGCCAAGCGAAAATCAGCGTTCATGGCGTACGCCGCGCGCGCCACCTGGCTGTCGGGGTTCTTGATGGCTTGTGCTTCGTCGAGGACCAGAGCCGCCCAAGAGCGGCGCGCTAGCTCTTCGCCGTCCAGGCGCAGGATCGCGTAGGTAGTCAGCGTGACATCGGCCGCTTCGTCGAGCGCACGGGCCGGGCCGTGGTACACGTTCACGGACAGCGACGGACGAAAGCGCGCGATCTCGCTGCGCCAGTTGGCGAGCACGCTGGTCGGACACACGACCAACGTCTTGGCTGGAATAACGCACAGCGCCTGCACGGTCTTGCCGAGGCCCATGTCGTCGGCAAGGATTCCGCCAAGGCCCACGCCACGCAGGAAGCTGAGCCAGTTGACACCAATCTGCTGGTAGGGACGTAGACTGGCGCGAAGATCCTTCGGCAGCGCCGCCTCGGGCAACCGTTCGAAGGTTTCCGCCAGCGGCGCCAAGCGGTCGAGCCCGGGCGGTGGCGGCTGGTCGAGATCCTCGCAAAACCGACCGAGGGTGGGCAGAGCGTGGGTGGCCACGCGTCCGTCGCTGGAACGAGCCGCCAGCAGCGCCGCCAGCTCATGCCCGTGCTTGGCCAGCCACGCTTCGGGCAGCGGCGCAAAACCACCGCCGTCGAGCGGGACGAGACCAAAGCCCTCTTGCCAGGCAGACAACACCGCCCCAGCGCTGACCGTGCCCACGGCGCTTTCCTTGCCTTCGGCGATCACGTTGAAATCGAGATCGAAGCGGACGTTCGGCAAGCCCGCCGTGCCTGCTCCCTGAGCTTCGACGCGCAGCTTGGGCTCGAGGCGCACCGGTGTGCCCACCAGCTTGGCACCGTCGCCGGCAAGCTCGCCTCGCCAGCGCTTGAGCTTTTCGACGAAGCGGACGGTATCGGCGCCGTCGTAGGTGCTGCGCCGGCCGCACACGAGATTGAGATCTCCGCGTAACTTTTCGAGCAGCCGCTTTTCTGCCGGCTCGTCGCGCACCGGCACCGGTCCGGTCAGATGCACCATACGCCCCTCGTCGATGCGAGCGCATGGCGGATTGCCGTAGACCAGCTTCGGCAACACGGCCAGCGACGCGCCAATTTGGCTGAGGTCGAGCACCAGCCGAGGCGCAATTCCACGTGCGATGCGAGGCAGGCGCTTGGTCCGCACGTCGACCTGCATGCGACGAACGAGGTCGGGCAGAAGGCGGGTCGCCACTTCGCCCAGCTCGGCAGCACGGTACGTGCGCACGATGGGCAGGTTTTGCAGAAAACCCCCGCACAGATCCAGCTCGCCGTGGCGGGCGATTTCGTCGCCGACCACGACCACGCCCGGGCTGGGTACCGCCGTGATTCGCGGATCGCGGCGGATCGTGACCGCCACCCCGTCACCGTGCTCGGTGACCACCGCCTGCGGCAGCACTTCCTCTTCGGACATGATGACTTGCCGACCGTCGAAGAAGACCATGCGGCAGCCCACCAGCACGCGAATCAAGGCGTCGAGCTTCGAAGGCGGCAGGGTGGCGCGCGCTCCGGTTTCCAGCAGTCGGTCTGACAGCAAGTCACATTGCTCAACCTGGAGTGCCCGCGCTTCCGCCGGCCGAGCCAAGAGCGCGGAGAGTGTCCCATCGAGCGACGTTTCTTTGCCGTCGGCTTGCACGACAAAGCGGCGAACCGCCAATCCGCCTTCCACTTGCGCAAAGCGATAGAGCACGCGCGACCAGACCTGGGCGGGTGCCGCTGGCGTTTTCGCGACCGCGGACGGGTCATCTTGATTCTCGGCTGGGGCCTGGCTGAGCGCGATGCCCGCCGCCGCCAAGTGTTCGCACGGCCGCATGCGCCCCGGACAATCGCAGTCCCACTCGTCTTCGCCCGGATAAAGGACGACTTGCGCTGGCACCGCCCTGCCTTGCGCACGCACCCGCAACACTATTTCCTCGTCGCTACGCGACTCCACCTGCACAGCGCCGGCCCGCACCAGATTCACGCCCGCGGACCACACGCCCGCCTTGCAGGCTCGCCGGAGCGAGGCCACGATTTTCGCAATATTGTCGACCGCGGATGGCATCGGAGCGGGAGACTTTAGAGCATCCTCGAAGAAGTCTCGCCAGTCCCAAAATTCCGACTTTACGCCGACATGCTTTGTGGCTCGGCAAGGGTCATCATCCTATGCAGGTGCGCCGACGCGGTTTCGGCGAAGACGCGAATGACCTCTTCGTGAGTCAGCCTGGCCACTTTGTCGATCGACGCCTTGGCTGCGCCAAGCGCAAGCTTGCCGCCAAAGGCGGCGTGCCCGAGCAGGCTGACCAGCGAGAACAGAAAACGCTCGCGCTCGGGTGCCGGTAGAAAATCGAGCGAGCGCAGAACGTCGGCGGGTTCAATGCGATCCCAGCGACCGGAAAGGCCTCGGTCGGCAAGCCACTGGCCGACGCACAAAGCAGCGTCCACCAGCTCCTGTCGTTCTTCCAGATCAGCCTTGACGGCATCGGCCAGTTCTTCGGCCAGCGAAACGGCCACGATGCGCGCTCGCGATGTCTTGTGGAGTTGATTGCCCATGTCCCTGGTATCGGGCATGGCGGGAAAAAGTTGCCTCGCCCGCGGCCACGCCGCCTACTTCACCTTGGTTCCAGGCGCCACGTCGCGATCGAACGCGCACAGCGAAAGCGGATCGCTGGACGCTGCTAGGATCATGCCTTGGGAAACCACGCCACGAATCTTCGCTGGCTTTAGGTTCGCGAAATAAAGGACCGTGCGCCCGACCAAATCGGCCGCCGCGTAGGCACCCGCGATACCGGACACCACCGTTCGCTCTTCGCCGCCCAAGTCGAGGACCAGCTTGAACAGTTTTTCGGTCTTGGGCACTGCCTCGGCGGCCAGAACTTTCGCCGCCCGAAGATCGATGCGGGCGAACTCTTCGATGGTGACTTCGCCCGTGCCCAAGAGCGCATTGGCGGGCGTGGCAGCGGGAGCGGCAGATGCCGCTGGCGGTCTTTGCCCAAGCCACGAGGCGATGAGCTCTTGCTGCTTTTCGGGCTCGATTCGCGGAAAGATAGGCTTCGGCATTTCTAGCTTGCCGCCTGGCCAGCCTGCCCACAGCTCCGAAGGCCAGCCGCCGTAGTCTTGGTCGCGGCCAATCTGGCGCAGAAGCTCGCGGCTGGCTTCGGGCATGGCGGGTGCAACCATCTGCGCCGCGCGACGGATGATTTCGCAGGTGTTGGCCAGCACCTCGCGCAGCTCGGTGATTTGACCGGCTTTCTTCAGCTTCCACGGCGCCGTGCGATCGAGGTACACGTTGCCGGCGCGGATCATGGTCCACGTCGC
>ODAK010004446.1_pt1 | contig 14355 bp, 12 predicted proteins | sample 1539591 | NCBI WGS metagenome assembly ODAK01 (sample SAMEA3539303, study PRJEB22396) | soil metagenome | biome: tundra; feature: field; material: soil | place: USA | collected 2010-05 | depth 0.15 m | reverse complement strand
GCGCCGCCGAGCCGCTCCGCCAGTTTGTAGCCGATATTGCCTGCTGCGAGATTGGGGAAGATCAGGGTATTGGCGCGGCCGGCGACGATCGAGCCTGGCGCTTTCGAGGCGCCGATCGCGGGGATCAACGCGGCGTCCAGCTGCATTTCGCCATCGACCTTCAAATCCGGGGCGCGCTCCCGGATAAGGCGCAACGCTTCGATGACTTTGTCGACTTCCGAATGTTTCGCACTGCCTTTAGTGGAGAACGAGAGCAGAGCGACAAGCGGTTCGGTTTCCAGAAACTGGCGTGTGGTGGCGGCGGCGGAAATCGCTATGTCGGCGAGCTGCGAAGGCGTCGGGTCGACGACAACGGCGCAGTCGGCAAAAGTCATGACGCCTGTGGCTCCGAAGCTGGCATCGCTGTGGGCCATGAGAAATGCGCCGGAGACAGTCTTGATGCCCGGGGCCGGTCCGATGGAAGCCAGAGCGGCGCGGACGGTTTCGGCGGTGGTGCAGACGCAGCCGCCGACGCTGCCGTCGGCTTCGCCCATCGCCACCATCAGGGCTCCGAAGTAAAGAGGCTTGCAGGCAATTGTGCAGGCATCCTCCTGTGTCACGCCTTTGGAAGCGCGGCGCTGTTGGTAGAGCGCTCCGTAATCCTGCAGGCGCGGGAAGTCTGCGGGATTTATCGTCTCCAGCCCTGCCTGTGGCAACTTCGAAAGCAGGATGGGCCGGGCGAGGCCTTCGGCGAGCAGACGGCGAGCCGCTTCGATAACGCGCGGATCGTCGCCTTCCGGGAACACAATACGGCGGCGGGTGGCGCGTGCGCGATCTCTGAGTTTTTCGAAAAACGGATGCACTTAGTCCCCGAGGAACCGTCCGTAGGGGCGGAGACCGGCGACGTTGTCGCAAACAGCTTTGATACCCGCGGTGATGGGGATGGCGAGAATCAGGCCTGCGGCATCCCATAGAAAGCCCCAGAACATCAGCGAGAACGTGACAACCAGTGGATTCAGGTGTACGCGCGCACCCACGATTTTCGGATAGAGAAGATTCATCGCGGTCAGGTGATAAACCAAGACCAGCACGAAGGCAACGGCAATGACGCTTCCCTGCTCCCCGGCGGCCAGCGCGCCAAGCACCGGAGGCAGCACTGCAAGAGGCATGCCGACATAAGGCACCAGACTCAGGAACGCGCTGAGTGTGCCCGCGAGGAACGGGTAAGGAATGTGCAGCATGGCAAACGCCGCCCAGCTGAAGGCAGACAATAGCAGGCCGATCAGAAAATTGCCGACCATGAACGCGCGTGCCATGGAAGCCACGCCTTCCAGACTGCGCGCGGCTGTGAGCTGATCGGCGCCCTCGAAGAAGAGCAGGAAGCTCTTATAAATATGATCGCGCCAGCTCAGCATGAAATAGACCAGAAAAGGAACAAACGAAGCCATCAGGAGAAATTCGTATACGGTGCCGAGGCGCGCATAGACGTAGTCGGTGATGGGATTGCGGTCCTCATGAATCCGGACTTCGGGAATGGCGCCGGGAACGCCTGCCAGAGGAGCGATCACCTCAAGCTGCGGGCCACTCTTCCGGCTTTTTCTGGTGACGGGTGGAGCCGGCAGTACGGGCGCGGGTTCCGATTTCCGCGCGGGAATGAGAAGCCGCGACGTCGTATCTTCGAGGTACTGAATACGCTCCGTGATGCCGGTGATGAAGCCAGAGAGATTGTCTTTGAAGGCCGGTGCGTCAACCGCAAGGCCGGAAACCTGGTTGTATGCGGCGAGACCAACGAAGTAAAGTCCCAGGGCCGCCATTGTGCAGACCATCAACGTCGCGAGTGCCCTGGGAAGCTTCAGCCGCACCAGAATGCCGACCAGCGGTTCCAGAATCAGGGCGATGATTACGGCAGTAATGGTGGTGATGAAGACGACGCGGGCCCAGTAGAGAATGGCGATGAGAACGCCGGCAGCCACTGTAGTCAGCGCATAGCCGTGCACGTTCTGGTTGATCAGGTTTGGCGATTTTTCCGGCTGTATTTCTGTCACCACACTCGCACTTGATCTGTCCGTGTCACGAGACTAGCACGGCGTTTCAGAAGCATTGCCGAATACAATCGAATTGTGAACGCAATTGGGCGAATTCTGGCGCTTGATCTCGGGAAAAAGCGGATTGGTCTCGCTCTGAGCGACGAACTGGGCTTCACCGCGCAGGGGCTGGAGACGCTCGAACGCGAAGGCCGGCGTGACGATATCGAAGTCCTGCGGCGGATCACGGTCGAGAAAAACGTGAAGCTGATCCTGATGGGAGATCCTCTGCACATGAGCGGACAGAAGAGCCGGCAGGGCGATTACACGCGGGAGTTCGCGAAGGAACTTGAATACAAGACGGGCTTGCCGATTCGCTTCTGGGACGAGCGCTGGACCAGCCGTGAGGCGGAGCGCATGCTGCGGGGATCAGGCATTGCGCACGGGGAAAGAAAGCCAACCATCGACAAATTGTCCGCTGTGATTCTGCTGCAGAGTTATCTGGATTCCGCGGAAGCGCAGACGGGGAATATGGCGCGATGAGATTTTTAGGGCGGCTGTCGGCGCTGGTGCTGGTTGTCGCGGTGTTGGCGGGGGGCTGGATTTTCTACCGGCTGAATCAGCCTTATCAGGGCTTTTCGGACCCGGTATTCGTCGAGTTTGCGCGCGGAACGCCGACCAGAGTGATCGCCACGACGCTGGCAAACAAGGGCGTGATTCAGGATCGATGGCTTTTTCTGGCCGCGCGTGGCATCCGTCGCGGGACGAACCTGCAGGCGGGTGAATACCGCTTCGAGAAGGCAGCCTCGCCGCTGGAAGTGTTCGGCAGAATCGCGCGCGGCGACATCTACTACATGGAATTGCTGATCCCCGAAGGCTACAACATGTTCGACATCTCGGAAGCGGTGGAAAAGCTGGGAACGATGAAGGCCGCCACGTTTCTGGCTGCGGCGAAGGATCCGGCGATGATTCGGGATCTGGACCCGCAGGCGCCATCGCTTGAGGGGTATTTGTTTCCGAATAAGTATCGCGTCTACCGGCATACGACGGCGCAGCAGATCTGCCGGATGATGACTGGCGAATTCCGCGAACACTGGAAAGAGTTGCAGCCGCACGCGAACGTTCACGACACTCTTACGCTGGCTTCGATGGTGGAAAGAGAAGCACGGCGTCCGGACGAGCGGCCGGTGGTGGCGTCGGTGTTTCGGAACCGTTTGAAGATCGGGATGAGGCTGGATTGCGATCCGACGACGGTGTATGCGGCGCTGCTGGAAGATCGATATCGCGGGACTATTTACAAATCGGATCTCGCGAATGAGAGCGCATGGAATACGTATCAGCACGCGGGGCTGCCTCCCGGGCCGATCGCGAATCCGGGGCTGAGCGCGCTTCAGGCGGCGCTGCAGCCTGCCGATACCAGGTATCTTTACTTCGTGGCGAAGGCGGATGGTTCGGGCGGGCATAATTTTTCGGAGTCGCTGCTGCAGCATGACGCGGCGGTGGCGAGTTATCAGCGTGCCCTCCACCACTGAACCCCGGCGACGTCGATCTGAAGTGCGCCGGCTGACGAAGAAGCAGCGCGTGCTGGATTTTGCAGCTGCGCGCGGCTGGAGTGTGGTTGGTGAGAGCGAATGGAACGAACTTCGTGCCGGGCTGAGCGATGTTTCGGAATCGACCATCCGCGGCTCCGGGTTGCCCATTCTGTTTCCGTGGCGCGGTGTGGCAGTGCATTCGATCGACGAACTGGAAGAATCGCTGCGGGAGTTCACGAGAGTCTATGAAGCGCGGCCGGATCTGCGCCGCTACTGCAGGGACGAAGTTATCGCTGCGAAAGACCGGGCGCGTTGGGCGTCGCTGAGTCCGCGTGTGGAAGAGAGCAAGCGGGCGCTGAAGGCGGAGATGGTGCAGTGGCTGCTGGTGTGGCTTGACGATCCCGCGGTGTTTCCCATCTGGGCACAACTGCGGCGGAACGCCCTCAGCGGGAAAAACACGATACACTGATCACCGATATGAATCTCCGTTTTCTTTCTTATGCGCTGAGTACAGCGGCCTTAACCGCCGGGATCGCAAGCGCGCAGGTGCCCACCAACATCGAAGCCGAGTTACGCAAGATCGGGCAGATAGTCGATCCGCCGTGCACCGCGAAGTTGTACAGACCAATGATGCCAACGAATGACATCAACAGCAGCGCGACGCCGCTCTATCCGGGTGTCACGATCCTGCGCGATGTTTCGTTCGGGCCGAATCCGAAGGATGTTCTGGATGTGTTCAGCGCCGATAAGGGGCCGAAGTCGCGGCCGGTGCTGATGTACATCGCGGGTGGCGCGGGCAACAAGATCGAACAGCAGGATCGGGAAGCGAACGCCTTCTACGACAACATCATGCGCTGGGCGACGAAGAACGGCATGGTCGGCGTCAATATGCAGCGGCATCCGGGCGCGAACTGGGACGATCCGGGCAAAGATGTGGCTCTGATGATCGAGTGGGTGCAGGCGAATATCGGGAAGTCTCACGGCAATCCGGATCGCATGTTCATCTGGGCGCAGTCGGCCGGTAACGGGCCGCTGGGGATTTATATGGGAAGGCCTGAGCTTTGGACACCGAAGGGTGTCGGGGTGAAAGGCGCAGTCTTTATGTCGGGGCAGTTTAACATTGCGCCGGTGCAGCCGGCTGCGGCGTTTGGCGGCCGCGGACAGGCGGACATTCTGGCTGGGGCCGGCACGACATGCGGATTGCCTCCGAACGCGGCGTTCTCCGATGCGGGCGCGGTTGCAGGTCCGGGAAGAGCGGATGCACCTCCGGCCGGTGGTCGTGGCGGCGGACGTGGCGCGGGCGGTGGACGCGGTCCAGCCGATCCGGCTACCCAGCTTGCGCGTTCGAGTTTACCTGGTCTGAAGATGACGACCGCGAAGATTATGCTGGCGACCGCTGAACTTGACCCTGGTATCGATGGCAAGGACAGCGCGTTCAACCAGGCGCTGCATGACGAGCTCTGCAAGCTGGGGCCGGACCATTGTCCGACCATGCTGTTCGAGAAGGGTGAGAGTCATATGTCCGAGGTGTTTTCTATTGACACGCCGGATAAGACTGTTTCGGGCCCAATTCTCAAGTGGATGAAGAGTATTAAATAGTTACCAGACTTTGCAGGCCTTTTCGCGCACCATCGGCTGGTTAACAGTGCACGAGAAGGCGTTCTGGAATTCCGGCATATTCGAAACGACTCCGTTGATGCGGTATTCGAGCGGGGAGTGGGGGTCGGTAATTGCCCCCATGCGCAGGCTCTCGGGACGTTCGCTGCCGCAGGCCCACTGGGCCATGCCGACGAAGAAGCGCTGATCGGGCGTCAGACCGTCTTTCGATTCGAGCGTCTTGCCTTTCGTCGCGGCTTTCCAGGCGATGTAGGCGAGCAGCGTGCCTCCGAGATCGGCGACATCTTCGCCCATGGTGAGCTTGCCGTTGATCTTTATGTCGTCAACTACTTTGAACTGCGAGTATTCGTCGGAAACGCAATCGGCGCGCTGTTGAAATTGGGCGGCGTCGGTTTTGGTCCACCAGTCGCGCAGGTTGCCTTTGGCGTCGAACTGGCGGCCTTCGTCGTCAAAGCCGTGTGTGAGTTCGTGGCCGATGGTGGCGCCGGTGTTGCCGTAATTCGGCGCGTCGTCCATCTTCGGATCGAAGAGAGGCGGCTGGAGCACGCCGGCCGGGAAGTTGATGTCGTCCATCTGGGCATCGTAATAGGCGTTGACCGTGGGCGGCGAGAGTTCCCATTCACCGCGATCCACCGGCTTGCCGATTTTGTTTAAGTCACGGTGGGATTCGAACGCCACGGCGCGATCGACATCTCCCACGAAATCGCCTGCGTGGATATCCACGGAACTGTAATCGCGCCATTTGTCCGGATAGCCGATTTTGTTCTTGATGCCGCTCAGCTTTAGCAAAGCTTGTTTCTTCGTAGCGGGTGTCATCCAGGGCAGAGCTTCGATTTCGCTCTGCATGGCAGCTTCAATTTCCTTCGTCATCGTGAGCGCGCGATCTTTGGTCCCGGCCGTGAACGTTTTCTCCACGAACACCTGACCGAGTGCTTCGCCAAGCGTGTGATCGACCAGTTGCACACAGCGTTTCCATCGCGGCTGAAGTTCGGTGGTGCCTCGCAGATACTTGCCGGAGAAATTGAAATCCGTGTTCACGAAGGCGGAGGAAAGGAAACGGGCCTTCGCATGGACCAAATGCCAGCGCATGTAGGATTTCAGATCGTCGAGGGAGTCTGTTTTCAGCTGGGTTTCGAGTTCGCGGAAGAACGCAGGCTGCGCAACGTTGAGTTGGCGGAAGGCGGGCGCCTGCGCGGCCGTGAAATAGGCGTTCCAGTTGAAAGAGGGTGTGATCGCCTGTAATTCCGCCCGCGTCATTTTGTGGAAGAGCTTGTAGGGGTCGCGGCGTTCCACGCGCGTGAGCGAGGCTTTGGCGAGAGCGGTCTCGATGCGCATTACTGCATCGGCCTCAGCGGTAGCTTGTGCCGGAGTATCGCCCAGTAACTGCAGCATCTCGGCGACGTGGGCGACGTACTTCTGGCGCGTTTCTACCGATTTGGCGTCGGTCTTCGTGTAGTAATCGCGATCCGGCAGGCCGAGGCCACCTGCATCCGCGAACCCGATGACAGACGAGGAATTGGCGTAGTCCTGATTCGAGCCGAAATTGAAGAGCATGCTGCTGGCGTAGAGGGTTAAGTGCTCGTGCGCGATGAGCGCAGGCAGATCCGCAAGCGACTTCATCGCGGCGATGCGCTGCAGATCAGTCTGGAGCGGCGCGGCACCGGCCTTCTCGACCGCCGTTTCGTTGATGCAGGAACCGAACAGGTCGCCGATCTTCTGCTGGTTAGGAGTGCGGGAAGCGCCGCCTTTGGCTGCTTCTTCGAGCAGGCCCCAGAGGAAAAGTTGGTTTTCATACGTCAGCTTGCTGTAAACATCCCAGCGGCTCTGGTCAGCGGGGATGGGATTGTCTTTGATCCATGTGCCGCAGGAGTATTGGTAGAAGTTTTCGCAGGGCTGCACGGTGCGGTCCATGGCTTTGACGTCCAGACCGGGCGTGTAGGGCAGCAAAGTCAGAGGTTGCTGCGCGGACAGTTGCGAAAGGGCGATCAGAAAGAAAGCCGTCAGGGTACGCATGCTACGTTTTACCACTGCGCGGGCGATTCGGAAAGCTTCGGAGGGCGCGCGTCGGGTTCGAGAAGCCATACGCGGCGGCCCGGATAGTAATGGCGCAGCGCTGCGTTTTCGGTATCACCAAGGTCGATGGCCCAGATGACGCGGGAGTGGTCGATATCCGCGCTGTTGTGAAGCCACTCGCGCGCGCCGTGTTGTGGAGAGTAGTGGACGAAAACCAGTTGCTGGCCGGGCGCTCGTTGCAGGGCTTCGTTGATGGCGATTCGTCCTTCGGGATCACCGGTATTGATTTGATGCCAGGAATTCTCTTCGCCGATGGCAGCGAGCAGGTTAGGATTGCCTGTCGCGTAGACACCGTACCAGAAGATAAAAAACGCGAGGCAGAGGGTCAGGAGCAGAGTTGCCAGTTCGGTGCCGATGCGTAGTCGGGTCAGTTGGCGCAGGCTTTCGATGCTGATAAGAACGAACAGACACGTGGCGACGGCGACGTAGTGCGGATAGAAGTAGGGGTAGAAATTATCGCCAAGCCACAGCATCGCAAGAGCGGCCGCAACCAGCAGAAAGCGGCGTTCTCTGAGGGCAGGAAGAAACGCGGGCAGGATGAGATAAAGGGGCGGGGAAAAGAAAAATCCGTAGAAGCGCACGCGCACAAAAAGCCGGTTGACGTAAGCTCCGAGCGTTTCCGTGCCCGCACTATGTACGGCGACCTGGGCGTCGTAGTCGATCTGCTGCTCGACCGTGAGTGGCTTGTGAGGGACGGGATTGGGCTGGAGCGTAAATGTCGCCGGGATGCCGTATTGATAACGGCTCAGTTGGTAAGGGAGTTCCAGCCAGTGGCCAGTGACCTGTTGGTTCTGGAGCAGCGTGAGTCCTGCAGCGGGAAGGAGCAGCAGCGCCGCAATGGCCAGGTTGCGAAGCGGAATCCGAAGGAGCAGGACGACAGGCAGCAGGAGGACGAACTCAAACGGGCGCGTCAGGAGTTGCAGACTCAGGCCAAGACCCAGAAGTATGGCGGCTCCGCGTCCGCGCCGTGGGATCGCACCGAAAATCAGGCATCCCGCGATGGCAGAGACTGCGCCGCCCCAGTAGGTGTTCATCCACGGACTGAGTGGACCGAACTGGATCGCGGCGAGAAGACCTCCAGTGAACGCCCATACGGGAGGAACCCACGCGCGCAGCATCCAGTAGCAGCCCGCTGACAGTGCGCCCGCCGAAATGAGCACACCGGCCCAGGGTTGCCGGAAGAGCAGTTGTCCGAAGGCAAGGGCGATTCCCTGCCCCAGCGGGTAGATCGAACTGTAAGACGGCGTCTGAAGAACGAATACCGCCTCGAAGAAGCGATGCATCGGTTGCATAGCGTTCGCGAGACGGAAGTGGGCGATGGTGTCGCCGAGCAGCAGGTAGCTGAAATCGTCGGCTACACGGGGAGTGGGAATCGGGTGATGGCTCAGCAGCGCCAGACGGAGCAGGATCGGAAGGGCGAACAGCAGCGCCACACAGGTGCGGGGACGGCCGGCGAGTGTTTCGGCGAGGCAGATCAGACGGCTTCGAGAGAGATACACCAGCACGATCAGCGCGGCAAGTCCGAGGACAATGAAATCCGCTCCCGCGAATCCGAGCGGATTGGCGCCGGGCAGCAGAAATCTCAGGAATTGCGGCGGGATCATCTCTTGTGGAACGTAACACGGGCCTCGGAGCGCGGTGATATGCTCAGGGCAAGGCCGTGCGAATGAAATTGCGGAACGTGACCTGGCTATTGGCTTGTACGCTCGTCTGCCTCGGCACCGTTTACGCGTTTCAGAAGCCCTTCCGCCAGTATCCTGGCGTTGAATATTCCTCCTTCGAGACGCCTCCTGACTATCAGGAGAAAACCGAATTTGCCTTTGCCCGGCTGATGTTTCCCGGCGGCTGGAATGATGGCTACAGAGGCCGCTTTGACGGCGATTTTCGCCTCGGACTTTCGCTTTGGACGCAGGATTATCCACGTGCGGACCGTCATTTTTCGCAGGCGGTGAAGAGGCTGACGCGCATCCACATTCGTTCCGTCGAGCAGCCCGTCAATCTGGACGAGGATGAGGAGTTCGATCTGCCGTGGGTTTATGCGGTGCAGGTCGGGGAGTGGGGCCTGACGCCAAAGCAGGGTAAGGAAATGCGCGAATACCTGCTGCGCGGCGGCTTTTTTATGGCCGACGATTTCCACGGCAACGAAGAGCGGCAGGTCTTCGAAGATGCGATGAAGCTGATTTTCCCGGACCGTCCGATCGTTGAGATCCCGGATGACGACCCCATATTTCATGTGGTCTACGACCTGAAGGACCGGTTTCAGGTTCCAGGCCAGGCGCACCTTCGGGAAGGCTGCAAGAACTGCCAGGATGGAGGCCGCGGCGCGCACTGGCGCGGCATTTACGACGATAAAGGCCGGGTGATGATTGCAGCGTCGTACAACTCCGACCTGGGCGATGCCTGGGAATGGGCGGACGACCCGTATTATCCGGAAAAGGCGTCGTCGCTTGCTATCCGAATCGGCATCAACTACATCGTTTATTCGATGACTCACTGAGTTATTGAACGAAACGTGTGGTCCGGTCGTAGATTAGATTGAGATGCGAATCCTGATATGTCTGCTTGCGGCTTTACCTCTGACGCTTTCCGCTCAGTCTTCAGGAACCTGTTCCACGCCGTTCACAGCCGGCACGTCAACAGACAGCGAATTGACCATGACCCTGCGCGCAGGCAATACCGTGATCACTGGGACCGAAGGGACCTCTTTACGCGTAACCTGCAGCGTTGCGGAGCAGCGCAGGGCCGGCGATATCAAAATCAGTTTCGCGGCAAACCATCTGACCATCAGGGGCGGACCGGACCACGAGGTTAGCTTTCGCATCGAGGTTCCACATTCGGTCAACCTGCGCGTCCGTTGTTCCGCGGGCAACCTGATCATTGCAAAGATTACCGGAGACAAGGACGTGGCGTTAAATGCGGGCAACGTCACCATTGAGGTGGGGGATCCCGCTACTTATCGGAACGTTGATGCCTCGGTTTGGGCCGGGAATCTCAACGCTACCGCATTCGGGACCGAGCATGACGGCCTGTTTCGGACTTTCCAGCACCAGAACGCCGCTGGGAAATACAGGCTTCACGCCTCGTTGCTGGCAGGCAATCTCACGCTGAAGTAGGTTGAGGAAAATTGGCGCGTGAATTGCTTATTACAGAAGCGGGAGGAAACAAAATGTTGCACTGGTCCTTGGTATTTCTCGTGATCGCCCTGATCGCGGGGCTTCTTGGGTTCTTCGGTATTGCGGGCACCGCCGCAGGCATTGCCAAAATTCTCTTTTTTGTGTTCCTGGTGTTGTGGCTGATCGGTTTTCTTACCAGCCGCAGATCAGTTTAACAAGTCTACAACTTCCCCATACTTACGTTTGGGGTCATTAGTTCAAGAAGCCGCCGCCCACATGTCGCGAGCGGCTTCTTTTCGTTTCGAGGGATAATGTAACGGACGATGCCTGCCGCCGCACTTCCTTCAAATTCGGTCTGCCCCGACTGCAACGGCACCGGCTGGAAAATTGTGGAGCGCGAGGAAGTTTCCGGCGCCGTCCGTTGCGAGTGCGTGGCGATCGAACGAGCGGAACGGCTGGAATCGACCGCCAACATTCCGCCACTGTACGAAAATGCTTCGTTCTCGAATTTTCTTCTTTCGCGGGATAACCCCATCGGCTATCGGGAACTGACGGAAGTCTATCTCGCGGTCAGAGGGTATGCGCGAGATTTTCCGAATACGAAAAAGCCGGGTCTCCTGCTGATGGGCGAACCCGGCACTGGCAAGACGCATCTGGCAGTTGCCGCCTTCCGGGCCATCATGGCCAAAGGCTTTGAAGGCCTTTTCTTCGACTACCAGAATCTGTTCGACCGGATTCGCGCCGGCTACGATTCCAGTTCGAATTCGAGCGACAAAGAGACCTACCGGGTCGCGATGGACACGGAAGTGATTCTGCTGGACGATCTGGGGTCGCACCGCGTGACCGACTGGGTGGAAGACACGGTGACTTCGATCATCACTTCCCGCTGCAATCAACGGAAGGCGTTGATCGCAACCACCAACCTGATCGACCCCGAAGCCGGGTACTCAACTTACGAAAGAAACAACGCGGGCAAAGTGGATTACCGAACCACGCTAAGTGAACGTATCGGTCCGAGGGCTCGCTCGCGTCTATTCGAAATGTGCCGCGTCATCAGAATGCCGCTCGTGGAAGATTTCCGCATGCGCAAACAGGCGGAAAAGTGATTCGGGCGGCTGTGCTGTGCCTGGCATTTGCCGCTGTATCGCCTGCCTGGGTTGAGTCCGTCGAGTTTCCCTGGAATGCTTACCCGAAGCCGCTTTGGGAGCGCGAACTCGTCTGGCTGAAGAATATCGGCATCACGCACGTGAGTCTGCCGCCGGCGAAAGATCCGGCGGAACTGACGGACGTAATCCGCATCATCCGGCGTCTCGATCTGGAAGCCGATCTGGAGGGCCCTGTGCCGGCTCCTCTCGAATCGCTCACGACCGCGCACGGTGGACCGTTGACGGCTCCCCTGCCCGGTTCGCCGACGCGTATTTCCCTGATGGCTCCGGGCGCCGTCACCGCCTCCCGGGAGCTCCTGACCGGGGGAAGCGCGGCGTTGCTGTGGACCGACGTGGAAGATACCGTGGGCACCGCCGGCTATAAAGCGGGAGCAGTGAACTTTGCCGGCGATGAGAAGCCGACGGCAGCGGCACTGCGGCGCAGCGCACAGTTGGCAGGTTATTGGAACAAGACATTTTCGACGCTGGCGCCTGTTGCCGGAGCGGGCATTACAAGGCCCGAAGGCGCGGTTGTGGCGCCGGGTCCTGAAGTGAAGCAACTTGCCGCGGAGAACGGTGCTTCGGTGGTTTCGGTGGTGAACAAATCCGCGAAACCGTGGACGGGCGACTTGCGTGTTCTCTATCCAGCGGCGAAACACATGATGAGCATCCCTGGAATCTCGGTCCCCGCGCATGATGGATTGTGGCTGCCGGTGAATGTTCCGCTGACGGCCGGACCTCTCTGCAAAGATTGCAGCGCTTTTGCGAATGGCGACCACGTGGTTTACGCCACGGTGGAACTGACCGCCATGGAATACGAGAACGGAATTCTCGCGTTGGAGTTTGCCGCGCCGGTGGCGGGCGAGGTGATTCTGCAGCTTTCGCAGGAACCTTCAGGCCCCCTGGTAGCCGGTGGCAAGCCTTCGGAATTCGACTGGGACGAGCATGCGCAACGGGCGCGTCTGAAGATACCGGCGGGCAAAGGGCCTGGGAACCATGTGCGGATCGGCCTCGCGATTCAGCCTCCCGAGGCGACGGCGTTTTTCGACAGTGCGCGGGTGTTGATGATCGGCGAGACGAATTCGCTGCCGGCAGAGTTTTCCTCCGAAGCGATTGCGCAGAGGTCCAGACTTCGGATCGCGCCGGGCTTTGCGACAGCGCAGGAGCCGGGCAAAGAAACGCTGGGACTCGTTTACAAAGTGACCGTGCCGGATACAGCGGTACATGGCGATCATGTGGACCTCGCGATCGAAGCGGACGGGATGCAGATGAGCCATGCGCGGCCGCAATTGCTGCGGCCTGTCGGCGTGAAATTTCCGGATGCCACGGACGTGCACCTGGCGGCAAACTCCGCGCTGCCGCTATTCCCCGCTACTGTGCCGGTGAATCAGAAGGCAGGGCGCGAAATCACCGTGACGCTGCGAAATAACGCAGCGGAGATCAGGAACTTTGTGCTGGAGCCGAAAGCGGAGGGCCTCGATTTTTCACCCGCGAAGCTGGAAGTCACGGTGGGGGCATCCGCAGCGCGCGACGTTTCCTTCCGCGTCTTCGCCAGCCAGGCGGCCGCGGGAATTCATACGGGAACCGTGACGGTTTCTGGCGCCGCGCACTGGGAAGAGCCAGTCCAGTTTGCAGTGATTCCGCAAACAGGGGCAGTGGCTTATGCCGCGTCGGGGTTTTGGTTCATTGAGAGTGGTAAGACCAGAGCCTCATTTATGGCGGGACGCTGGCTGGAATTCGTAAACAAGGACAACGGCCAAAACCTGCTGCCGGCAGGCGGACAGGCTTTTACGCCCGGTCCGATTGAAACGAAGGACGATGCTTTGGTCTTCGAGGGGAATAAAGTTATTCACCTCGAAGACCTGGCAACTTTGGCGGTCAAGCCAAAAAAGTAGCCTCGCGTACAGGTTTGGACTTATAAGACTTCTTCGGACCAGTTTTCGAGGATGTGCTTCACCTTGCCGGTGAACTGGTCGCCCAGTGCGCCGTCGATCAAACGGTGGTCGAATGTCAGCGCCAGAAAGCACTGCGAACGGATCGCAATCGCGTCGTCGATCACCACCGGAACCTTTTCGACAGTGCCAACACCGAGAATCGCAACCTGCGGCTGGTTGATTACGGGCGTCGCGAAGACGCTGCCGAAGCTGCCGAAGTTGGTGATCGAGAACGTCCCGCCCTGGATTTCGTCGGGCTTCAACTGACGCGCGCGGGCTCGCGAGGCGAGATCCACGATGGACCGCTGCAGACCCAGCACGTTCTTCTCATCCGCATTGCGAATGACGGGAACGATCAGGCCGTTTTCGAGAGCCACCGCGATGCCGAGATTGATCTCGTTGTGATAGATGATGTTGGTTCCGTCGATCGAAGCATTGACGATCGGGAACGTGCGCAGCGCTTCCACCGTCGCGCGGGCCACGAACGGCAGGAACGTCAGCGACATGCCGTACTGGGCAGCGAAACGGTCCTTGTTCTTCGCACGCATTTTCGCCACGCGGGTCATGTCGACGCGATGGACTGTGGTGACGTGAGCGGAAACGCGCTTCGACATCACCATATGCTCGGCGATTTTGAGGCGCATGTTGCTCATCGGCTCGACGCGGGTCTTGGCGATGGGCTGCGCCTGACCGATCGGAACGACAGGTGCTTGCGGTGCGGGGGCTGGGGCCGGGGCCGCGGCAGGAGGGGCGGCCGGAGCAGCGGCTGCAGGCGCCTGCTTCGCAAAATTTTCCAGATCTTCCTTCGTAATACGGCCGCCCGCGCCACTGCCGGTGACTTTGGAAAGATCGATATTGTTCTCGCGCGCCATTCTGCGGACCAGCGGAGATAAAGGACCGGCCGGTTCGGCGGCAGGTGCGGGTGTGGCTGCGGCGGG
>ODAK010004444.1_pt1 | contig 14360 bp, 15 predicted proteins | sample 1539591 | NCBI WGS metagenome assembly ODAK01 (sample SAMEA3539303, study PRJEB22396) | soil metagenome | biome: tundra; feature: field; material: soil | place: USA | collected 2010-05 | depth 0.15 m | reverse complement strand
CAGATCAAGGCCGGACGCATCGGGGAGACGCATGTCAAGCAACACGCAGGAGACCCGGCGGCGCGAGAGCTCGGCCAACGCTTCTGCCCCGGACTGCGCCGTCGCGACTTCGTGTCCGATGCTGGTGAGAAAGCGCTGGAGGGTGTTGCGGATCGCGTCTTCGTCATCGACGATGAGCGTGATCATCGGCGACGTTGAAGGCTGTGTTGCGGAAAATGAACTGCCGGTCATAATCACTCCTACCCCACGAAGTCTACCGCCACCTTCTTCGGTATGATGCCTTGCTCGGCGGCGCGGTCGAGCAGGAGTCGGACGGCCTGTCTGCCCCGCTCGCCGTAATCCACGGTCCAGTCGTTCACGTACATGCCGACGAAGGTGTCGGTGCGCTCGTCCGAAATGCCGCGATTGAACTGCCTGGCGTGCTCAAGCGCCGCGTCACGATGTTCGAGCGAGTAGACAATGCTGGCGCGGAGGTCGCGTGCGATCTGGTCGATCACAGCGCGGCCGAGATCGCGACGGACCACGTTGCCGCCAAGCGGTAGCGGCAGGCCGGTCTCGGCCAGCCACCACTCGCCCAGGTCGACCCAGAGCGCGAGCCCATCGTCGGCGTAGGTGAGCTGGCCTTCATGGATCAGCAAGCCAAGGTCGACATCGCCGCGATGAACCGCCGCTTCGATCTGGTCGAACGGGGTGACGACCGGTTCGAACTCGGGCTGCCACAACCGGAGCGCCAGGTACGCAGTCGTGAGCATGCCGGGAACGGCGATCCGCTTGCCGCGGGCCTGCTCACGAGCCGCGGGCGATGAGCCCGGCGGGACACTGTCGGTGGTGCCGCGCTTGCCGACCAGCCGCGGGCCATAGCCGTCGCCCATGGACGATCCACTCGCCAGCAACGCGTAGTCATCGGCGAGATACGCATACGCATGGATCGACACCGCCGACACGTCGAGTTCCTTGTGGCGGGCGCGCTGGTTGAGCGATTCGATGTCCGAGAGTTCGTGCTCGTAACGGAGGTTCCCCGTGTCGATCTTCCCTTCAGCCAGCGCGTAGAACATGAACGCGTCGTCCGAGTCCGGGCTGTGTGCCACCCGGATCGTGGTGGTCACTGGGTGGGTCCCGCACTCTTGCGGTACGCCTCCAGCACCGACCGATTCAGGGCGTATTCCGGCCGGTCCTTCTTCAGTTCGGCGTCGTAGTGAGCCCGGAACGCAGCCCGCGCCGCCTTCGCGGCGGTCGAATCACCGCCGAATCCCGCCACGGCGGCGCGGACATGATAGCCGAGCAGGTTGTCGGGCGATGCCTTCATGATGGTATCGGCCAGTGCCCGCGCATTGTCGAGCATGCCGACGCGAGCCTCGAGCATGGCGGCATGGTAGCGCGCATCGATGTCGCGGTCGCCTGGCGGCAGGTTGGTGTAGGCGCCGAGGGCCATCGGCGTAAAGTTGATGACCGTGGCCGAGTCACCGGCTGCGTCCGCGCGGGCGATCCGCGCTACCAGTCGGGTGTATTGCTCCTTCGGCGTCATGTTCGAGAGGTCCGGGGCGCGGACAGTGGGTACCGGCGTGCCACCGGCATCGGCAGTGCCTGGCGCCGCGTTCCCCGCATTGGCCATCGACGGGATGCTCGGTTCCGCCCGCTTGTTCGCGAAGTAGGCGACCGCCGCGACCGTCACCAGCACCAGGAAGCCGGCCACGATCCATGGCGTGCGATCTCCACTGGGAAGCGGTACGGGCTCGCTCGAGATGACTGCTGAAGAGCCCGTCCGGTCGGCGGAGGGCACGGAGTGCCCGACTGGAGACCCGCATTTCTGGCAGAACCGCGCGCCGGTCGACAACACCGTGCCACAGGATCCGCAGTGCTGCGCACCGAGAGCCGCGCCACATGCAGCGCAGAAGTTTCCGCTCGCGGCCGCACCACAGCGGGGACAGGAGATGGATGGACTTGCGGTCATGCAGACTCCGATCAAGAATCGCCGGTCGGCGCCGGCCTGAGGACGCCCAATATAGCGTCCCTGCTGGCGCCAGCCCGGAGCTTCCGCTACCCTTGAGAAACCCTTGGGGCGTGCCGATGACCACTCCATCACCCGATACGATCGACCTCTCCAGCGCCGACCATATGGGCGATCTGGCCCGTGGTGGCACGACCTGGTCGGTCCATCTCGAAACCCGGCAGGATGGGCCGATCACCGCGGGGCGGGTCCACTTCGTCGCGGGTGAGGTGCGCCGGTCCTCGGCGTGGATCTTTCGTGAATGGACGGTGCAGGACGTCAAGACACGGTTCGCGGAGTTCTCTCCGCTGGAGCTGTGGAGATTGCTGGAGAGTCTGAGCTGAAGCTGGAGAAGGAGACAAGCGAGACGAGAGACGAGAGACGAGGGGCCGGACACGCGAGAAGGACGCTCGCGGTACTGCTCCGTCTCTCGTCTCTCGTCTCGCTTGTCTCCTTCTCGCTGCCATCGATCGCGGCTCCGCAGGCCGTTCCACAGGACTCCGTGCCGCGGATCACCCGTATCACCCTGGACCGCCAGAGCATTTTCGACCGCGGCGACTCGAGCTGGGTGTCGCGTCTGGTCAACTCGCTCCATGTCACGACCCGCGGGCCCCTGATCCGCCAGGAATTTCTCTTTCACGCCGGGGAACGCTACGACTCCGCGCGGGTAGCCGAGACCGGCCGCAACCTCCGCGCCCTGGGCGTCTTTCGTGACGTGCGAATCGACTCGACGCAAGGCGACTCCGGTGTCGCGCTGCACGTCGTTACCCGCGACGGCTGGACCACGCGTCCGGACTTCCGGTTTCGTTCCACCGGCGGATCGGTTGCCTATACCGCGGCGCTGATCGAAGACAACCTGCTTGGCACGCTCACCCAGACACAGTTGCTGTACCAGAAGGACCCCGATCGCACCACCACCGTGCTCGCCTTCAACCGGGGCCGGCTCATCGCCGGCAAGATCGGCGGCACCTTCCAGTATGCGAACCGCTCCGATGGCGACCTGGTGTTCGCCCAGCTCGCGCTACCGTATTTCGAGGCGGCGTCACCGCTGGGCGCCGCACTGACATTTGATGATCGCCGTGATCGGATCTTTCGCTATCGTGACGGCGTCCAGACGCCCCGGGACACGCTGCAGAATCGCTACGTCCTGGCCCGTGCCGATTTCAGCCATGCATTGCAGGCGTCGCCGTTCGGTTACCTCCGCGCTGGCGTCGTGGCCCAGCTGCGCCGCGACGACTACATCACCGACTTCATCTATCGTGCGGCCGGGGTGTTCCCGCATACGGTGACCGGGGCGATCGGGGTGTACATCGAAGCCGAGCGGGTGCACAAGCCCACGGTCTACGGGTTCAAGGCGTTCGGCCGCGCCGAGGACGTCGACCTCAGTCCGGCGATCCGCGTTTCGCTCTTTGCGGCTCCGAGCGCGTTCGGCTATTCCGACGGGCACGCCGCGCTCGCCCCCGGCATCGGAGCGCACACCGGGCTGCAGTTCCGCGGTGGCCTGGCATTCGCCGACCTGATCGCCAGCGGCGCGTACACCGGGAGGGGGCTCGACTCGGGCCAGGTATTCCTCAGCGGTACGGTGGCGCTCCTCCCGGCCATCCGGCACCAGCTCATCGTGCACGGCGAAGTTGGCGCGCTCAAGAATCCGCTCGCCGGCACCGAGTTCGACCTGGGTCTCGGCGTCGGGCCGCGCGCCTTCAGTCAGCATTCGTTCACCGGCGACCGCGAGTTTTTCGCCACCGCCGAGTACCGGTACACTGTCACACCGGAGTTTCTCAAGGTGGTCGGCATCGGCCTCGCTGCCTTTGTCGATTACGGCGGTGCGTGGTGGTCTGGTGACCCCCATCGGTCGGGCTGGGATTACGGCGTCGGCCTTCGCCTCGGCGCATCGCGTACTCCCGAGCTGGATGTCAACCGGATCGACCTGGCATGGCGCGCGGCGCAGCCCGGTTTGCCCGGTGGCTGGGTACTCGCCGTGGGCAAGGGCTTCTCGTTCGCCACCGGACCCCGAGGCACGTCGCGCTGAGAACGATGCGGCTATGTTGAGCGTTGTTCTGCGACCTGAATCGGAGCTGTTTTCATGAACTCGCTGCTCGCCATCGCCCTCGCAACGGCGTCATTTTTTCATACCACGCTCAAGTCGTCGATCCCGGCGAAGGATGCCGTGGTCACCGCTCCGACTGAGGTGTCCCTGACCTTCACGGAGAAGGTCAACGCATCGTTGTCGAGCATCGTGATCCTCAAGGCGGATTCGTCGCAGGTCGAGAAGCTGATCGTCACGGCCACCAGTGACCCGGCCCGGATTGAAGGGGCCGTGACGACCAGGCTGTCGCCCGCCAGGTACCTGATCCGGTGGAAGACGGTATCAGCGGACGGCCACGTCGTTCGCAGCGTGTTCGGCTTCACCGTCAAGCCGTCGAGGTGAGGCCGCCGGCGGCGATACTTCTCGTCGCCGGCGCGATGGCGTGCAGCGGGCGTTCCGACGTCCGGCCGTCGCCGCACGGCTTTGCCGGGACCGAGCTTGCCCGACCGGTGTCCAAGCCGGACTTCCAGTTCAGCGACTCGCGCGGTCGGCCGTTCAGGATCGACTCGGCCACGGCCGGCAAGGTCACCCTGCTGCTGTTCGGGTACACCAATTGTCCGGACGTCTGTCCCGTGCACCTCGCCAACCTCGCCGCGGTGCTCGACAGGATGCCCGATGAAATCCAGCGCCAGGTCACTGTGGTATTCGTTACTACAGATCCCGCGCGTGATTCGCTGCCGGTGCTCGATGCCTGGGTCAAGGGCTTCGATCCGCACTTCATCGGCCTCCGCGCGTCCGACTCGGTGGTTGCGGCGGCGCAACGCGGCGTCGGGCTGCTGCCGGCTGGCAGGACCGCCGCCGACGCGAAGGGTGCCTACGTCGTGGGCCATTCGTCCGCGGTGATCGCCTATACGCGCGACGGCTGGGGGAGAGTCGAGTATCCCTTCGGCACGCGCCAGAGGGAATGGGCGCATGACCTGCCGCTGCTGGTGGCGTATGGTGCAGGAGCCGGTCGCTAGCCTCAAGGAGCTGTCGTTCCGATGCAATGGTGGTGCTCCGCAACCGGCCTGCCGTGGACCTGGACGTGGCAATGGTATCCCGGCGTTCATCTCCTCCTGATCCTGTTTGGCATCGGCTGGTGGCGACTCGGGCGCGCGCAGCGGTGGCCGCGCCGGCCGTGGCGCTGGTTTGCGGTGGCCTGGGTGACGCTGCTCCTGACGCTTGACTGGCCGATCGGCAAGCTCGGCGCCGGCTACCTCGCCAGCGTGCACACCGGCCAGTTCCTGCTGCTCACGCTTGTCGTTGCACCGGCGCTGATCAGGGGCATCCCGCCCGAGGGCTGGCGGGCGCTCGCCCCCACCGGTTCGCGTCGCCACCGGCTGTTGCGCACGCTGGCGCGCCCGCTTCCCGGGCTGGTATGCTACAACGTTCTCGTGCTCGGCTCGCACTTTCCCGGCGTGGTCGATGCCGCGATGATCACGCAGCTCGGGTCCTTTGCCATCGACCTGGCGTGGCTGTTCGCCGGCCTGTTCCTGTGGTGGCCGGTCCTGGCCGCACCCGGCTTCGTGTCGCTCGGCGTCATCGGCATGGTCTTCTATCTCTTCGGCGCGACGGTGGGACCGACCATTCCGGCCATGCTGATCGCGTTCTCCGATTGGCCGATCTACCGGCTGTATGAGCTGGCGCCGCGCGTCTCGGTGCACTTCACCGCCAACGATGACCTCAAGCTCGCGGGCCTCAGCATGAAGCTGATCGGCGATGTGCCGTTGTGGATTGCCGCGATGGTCGTGTTCTTCCGGGGCGTTACGGCGCAAGGAGAGATGGTCGATGCCTGAGCGCCCGGTAACCGTGGTTCTCGCGACGCACGGTCCGGAACCGGTGCGCGCCGAGGGCGTGTTCGACGAGTTCACCGTGGCGCAGCGCATCAAGCGCAGCGTCGTCATTCTGGGGGTCGCGATCCTGCTCGCCGCCACGCTGATTCCGATCCCGATCGTGCACCTCCTCGGTATCCCGCTGCTGCTGGTGGGCGGCGTGATCCTCTCGATCCGCCAGCTGGCGATGGTGGGCCGTTTGCAGCCCCTGCGAATTGCCTGTCCCAAGTGCGGCGAACTCAACCGGGTCGGCGGTGGTCTCGGCTATTCGTCGATCACCCCGCGTGAGCGGATGTGCGACAGCTGCCGGCGCGGACTCACGCTCAGCATGGAGTGGCAATGACGACACGGCCTGCGAGCCCTCATACATTGCGCGAGCGGACGCTGGCGCATCCGGAACGGTGGTTCGCCGCTGGAACGTTCTTCATCCTGCTGGTCGCCGCGCTCAAGCTCGCCAGCGCGTTCTTTCTTCCGGTGATCGCCTCGGCGCTGCTGGCGCTGCTGCTCGCACCGGCGGTGCGCTGGCAGAGCAAGCGTGGTATTCCAGCGGTCGTTGCGGCCGGGCTGGTCATCACCGGCCTGGTCGTCGTCGTGGGCACAGCAATGTTCTCCCTGGCACGGCCCGCGGCCGCCTGGCTCGCCGGCGCACCAGAGACAATCGCGCAGGCGCAGGACAAGATCCAGCGAATCGCCGCGCCGCTCTACAACCTGCAGCGCAACGTGGCGAAGGTACAGGAAGCCACCGCAACTCCCACGGGGGCCGGGGGCAAGAAACCCACCAAGGTCGAGATGGCGCCTGCGGGCATGCTCTCCAAAGTGCCAGGAACGACCCTCGGCTTCTTTGGCGCGGTATCCACCGTCCTGTTTCTGACCTTCTTTCTGCTGGCTGGAGGCGAGCGCTTCAGTGAAAAACTCGGCGACATCATGCCGGAGCGATACCGGCGGCAGATGATCGACGGCCTCCGCGACATGCAAGCACAGATGTCCCGATATTTGTCCACCAGCGCGATGATCCGCGCCGGACTCGGTCTCGCCACGTGGGGCGTGCTCAAGCTCGTCGGACTGCCCAATCCGGCGCTCTTCGGCGTCGTCGCTGCCGTCCTCAACTTCATCCCCTATCTTGGCTCGCTCGCGATGCTACTCATCATTGGCGTCGCATCGCTGGTGACGTTCGACACCACGCAGCAGGCGCTCGTTGCCATGGGCGCGTTCTTTGTCCTGTCCGTCGTGGAAGGCAACGTCGTCACGCCACTGCTGCTCGGCCACCGCCTGCCCCTCAATGCCGTTGCAATCTTCGTTGGATTGCTTTTCTGGGGCTGGATCTGGGGGATTACCGGGGCGGTGCTTGCGGTGCCGCTCACTGTGCTGGTCAAGGTGATAGCCGACCGGGTCAAGCCGCTTGAGCCCCTGGGGGTCATCCTCGACAGTTGACCAGTTCGTTCGATGGCCCCGGCTCGGTGCACCACAACGGTTCCCATCATTGTCGGGTGCAGCGCGCTGAATCAGGCAAAACCGTCCCGGCCGCAGGCCCCGTTTCATCCGACTGCGCCATACGCCGCTCCGCACGAACCGGCTGTTCGTCGCTCCATGGTGGAATCTCGGGCCGGATATGGCGACCGTTATCGTGAGGCACCCCTCGACCCAGCACCACAGCAACCACGCAGGAGGCGCTCACGATGACGCAGAATCCCTGGCATCGATTCTCCACTATGATCGCGATTGACGCCGTGTTGACTGGCTGCAGCAGCTACATATCGACCAACCCACAGAACTCCGGCGACACCAAGATCCAGGCGCTGCCAAGCCTGGCGTTCGCACCGTCATCGGTGACGATAAGTTCGGGCGAGACCGTCACCTGGGTATTCGGCACGGTCGGGACCGGATTCGCGTGTTGCTGCGGTGAATCCTCATTCTGTCGCTCTCTCATCCCTCGCTGCTTCGTGCAGTTCCAGCTGCTCCACCTGCCAACTCGTCGGGTGGTTCAGCCGCCAGACCAGGTAGACGACAACGCCAATATTGAGCAGCAGCGCACTGGCTCGTGGATAGGTGAGTCGCCGCACCAGCTCGAACACTTCGAACGGGACGAACGACGCCGTCGCGATCACGGTCAGGTATTCCGCCCACCGTCTCTGCTGCCACAATCCGACGCCTTCAGTCACGAACAGCGCCGCGTACAGGAACGCGCCGCCGCCGATCAATCGCAGTCGCCATGGCGCGAGCGCACCGATCTGCCGCAGCACCTTGAGAATCGGCGCCACGTCGATGCTCGACCCGAGGGCCTCGAACATGTTGTTGGCCTGCTCGCGGATGTCCGAGCGGATCAGCTGCAGGGCGCCCAGGCCCAGGGCAATCAGCAACAACGCCTTGCCGAACTTGAACAACGCGATCAACGTCAGGATGCGATCGCGCTGCCGCGCGTGGGCTGGGGAACGTGAATTGTCGGGCAGGCCTGCAGTCATCGCATCGTCACCAATCGCAACAGGGAAATTCGCGGTGCGTCTGCATCCAGAGATCGAATTGTCCCAGGGGATCCAGGAGCCTGAAGCAGCCACGCTCGAGCGTGCCAAGGAAGATGCACGGGAAGGGAGTGCCTCTGCTACGTCGGGGTGAAGGGCGAAAGGGCGTCGGCGCCAACGCCGCGCCGGCTGCCCGATCGGCCCGCGGAGCCTCGCTGCTGCAGCGGGCCCTGTCGCCAAAACCCTGGCTCGCATTTGCCGTCCTCGCTGCCCTGGTCGACGTCTGGGGTAACCGGTACAACCTCAATCCCGACGGCATCAGTTACGTGGAGATGGCGCAGCATGCCTTGGTGGACGGGCCCGGCGAGCTGATCAACGGGCTGTGGAGCCCCGGCTACCCGAGCCTGCTGATGTGGCCGCTGCGACTCGCGGGCTCGGCCTGGGACGTGGCTATCCCCGCGCTGCATGCCGTGAATCTGCTGCTGTACCTGATGGCGCTCGGCATTTTTCTGCAACTGTTGCGTGCGGTGGTACGGCCGGATCGGCCCATGCTGGCACCAGCGCTCGCCCAGCACGTCGAAGCGTTCGGTGCGGCGGCATTCGCGTCGATCGCGCTGGTATCGATCGGCCTGGGATTGCTCACGCCGGACGTCGCCGTCATGCTGGCGGTAATGGCGGCGGCGGCCTGCTGCGTTCAGCTCGAGCGTACCGCGCATGCCTGGTCGTGGGCAGTGGCGTTGGGCGTGGTTCTTGGCGGCGGCTACTGGGTCAAGGGGATCCTGCTGCCCCTGAACGCACTACTCCTGGTGCTGCTGCTGGTTGTTCCTCCGCGCGTCGATCGTGCGCGGGAGAAGATCGGCGTGGCCGCGCTGCTGTTTGTCGTGATGAGCCTGCCGCTGGTCGGGCTGGTGAGCGCGAAGGTGGGCCGGCCAACGGTCGGAGACGTTGGCCGCTTGAACTATGCGTGGGCGATCGATCACGTCACGCCATTCGTTGGATGGCTGGGCGATTCGACCGGGCGGTTCGGCACGCCGGTTCATCCGCCCCGCGTGCTGCAGCAACAGCCGCTGACCCTCGAGTTTGCGACGCCGGTGCGGGCGACGTATCCACTCTGGTACGACCCTTCATACTGGTACGCGGGCCTCAAGGCGCGCATCGATATCGGTGGTCAGTGGCGAGCGCTGCGACAAGGCCTCGCCGACCTTGCCCGCGTAGTGTTCGGGCAGGTCGTGTTGGCAGCAAGCGTGATCGCGCTCTGGCTCGCTACCGCACCGCAACCGGGATCCCGCCCGGACCGCCGCATGCCGTCGGTGCTCGCCGCCTGGTCGCTTGCCGCGGCGATGGTCTTTGCGCTGGTGCACGTGGAGCCGCGGTACCTGGCCGGCTTCATTGCGACCGGCGTGATCGCGATCTGGGCGTGGTTGTCGACCCGGAGGCCGCGACGTGCGCTGCAATGGGTGCTTCCAGCGGCGGTCGTGGCGCTGGCGCTTTCACTGGTTCGCGACCTGGATCGGAACACCGGCGGATTCGACCCCGGATATCGTCCCGATTACCTGCTTGACGCGGCGCAGCTGCGGGGCGCGGGACTCCATTCCGGCGATCACGTCGGGACCGTCGGTGATGCCTTCGAGCAGTATGCCGCGTTCGTCGCGGGAACGCCGATCACGGCACAGGTCATGGATTCTGTCCAGTACTGGCAGCTGTCGCCCGGCGGCCGGCTGGAATTGCAGCGCCATCTGGCTGCGACCGGCGTCAAGGCGTTGCTGGCGAACAACGTTGCCGCTGGCATGCAGGTCGAGGGGTGGCGTGTGATCGTGCATGCGGATTCGTCGAATCTCGGCGTACTGATGCTGCGCGCACCCTAGCCGCGTCGCTCGCTTCGGCATAGCTTTTCGGCGCTTCGGCGCCGTAGCCAAGTGGTAAGGCAGAGGTCTGCAAAACCTCCATCACCGGTTCGACTCCGGTCGGCGCCTTCGAACGACCCGCCTCGGCACGCGGCCCAGCACGACCGGCTGCGCTGATAGCGATCGGTCACCGGATCGTTCTGGTGCTGTAACCTGCCCCGCGTATCTTTCCCCATGCGCAACCATCCGCTGATGCTGCTCGTTTTGGCGATCACGGCCTGCTCGCCACCCAAGCCTCCCGCTCCAACCATCACCATCGCGGCCACGACCGATACCGTAGTTGTTCCGGTGGTCGAGGTGACTGCTGCCGCGCCGCGGTTCGACGGCAAGTGGACGCTGCTTGCCCTGCTCGAGGATCAGCTGTACCTCGCGGACTTGGCCACGAGGAGCGTCGAGCCGTTTCCCGGAATCACGAAGACCGAGGTTCCCCATCCGATCACGCTGATCGGTGTCGGCGACACGATCATCGTGGGCGACTGGGGCCTGCGTCGATTCACGCAATGGTCACCGACGGGTCAGCGGCTCGCGGCGTGGCCGGCGCCTGACACGCTGCACGGGGCACTGCCAAGGGCGCGCGATGCCGCAGGGCAATGGTACTTCGAGCTCTGGCCGGATCCCAAGCCGGACGGCAGCGGCCTGGTTGACAGCGGGGCAGTGGTACGCGCTGACGCGCAGCTCACCCGCTTCGATACGCTGGCACGCCTTGCGCCGCCGGAGCTGGTCAAGGTATTGGGTGTCAACGGTCAGCACTATCAGCGGCGTTCGATGGGCGGGGAGGATGCCTGGGGCGTGCTTCCCGATGGCACGCTGTGGGTCGCGCGGGTGTTCCAGAACCAGATCGAGTGGCATCACCCCGGTGTGAAGAAGATCGAACGCTCGCCGCGATTGCCTGATCTGGTCCTCACCGTGTCGGACATGGACCGGGAGATCTACGTACGTCGCTTTCCCGAGGACCAGCGTCAGACGGCGCGAGAAGTGCCGAATGCTCCGGTCAAGCCGCCGTTCGAGCACGTCTTCGCGGCGCCCGACGGGCGGCTGTGGCTGGCGAAGAGCGACACTGCACTCGCGCGGGTGCGACATTTTCATGTCGTCGACAAATCAGGAGTGCTCTTCAACGTCGCCGTGCCCAGCTACGGCTTCGCACTCGGCGTCGACGGGAACTTCATCCTGATGGGGGAGGAGTTCCCGGGCGGGATTCGGCTCCTGCGGTATCCGATCCCGCCGGAAGCGCGCGGATCACCGCAGTAGCCCGTTGGCCCCGCTCGGGGGCGGTGACTCCAGGCTATTCCTGCCGTTCTGCCGCCCGTCGCGCCTCATCCGCCTGGCGCTGCCGTTCACGATACGCCTGATACCATCGCCGCGTCACTTCACCGGCCAACGTGGTGTTGCCCAGACCGAACGCCAGTCCAACGGCCAGCGCCACCGCACCCAGCACCAGGGTGAACGCCGCCGTGATCAGCTCTGCGGCAACACCAAGCTGCTGTAGCGCCATGAACACCGCGATCACGACGACGGAGCCCTTGGCGACGTTGGCGAGAATCGGCACGCCCTCCATCGTTCCGGCCGAAGCGAGTATGAGTCCGCGCACGAACTCACCGACTACGATGCCGAGAATCACGACCACGATCGCGGCGATGAGAGTCGGGATGAATCCGAGCATGATGCCGAACATGCGATTGATGCTGTCGAGGCCCAGTGCCGCCGACGCCAGCAGGATCACGATCAGCATGATCAGCCAGAACAACAGCTTGCCGACGGCGTGAACCGGGTCGAGGCCGCCACCGGTGCGATCCACCGCTTCGCGCAGGCCGCCGGCCTCGGCAACCTTGTTGAAGTTGAGGCGCTTGAGGGTGCGATCGGTCCACTTCTCGATCTGGCGGGCCACGAAGTAGCCAACCAGCAGGATGAGTACGGCGACCAGCAGTGCCGGCAGCACCGCCCAGAGCTGCTGCAGGCCGGTGTTCAGGCGATCGACGAGTTCGTTCACGGGGCCACCTCGAGCACGAGTTTTCCAAACTGTTCACCGCCGGCGAGGCGGCGATAGGCGTCAGCCGCATCGGCCAGGGAGTAGACCGCGTCGACCGGCGGTCGCAGCTGGCCGGCGTTGCCGAGAGCTACAATCTGGGCGAACTCGCGGGACGTGCCCATGGTCGAGCCGAGCAGTGACCACTGGAACCAGAACAAGCGGCGCAGGTCCAATTCGACCGCCGCGCCGCCGGTGGATCCGCAGGTCACCAGGCGTCCCCCTGGTCGCAACGCCTTGAGCGATCGCTGCCACGTCGGCGCGCCGACGGAGTCGACGACGACGTGGACGCCGGAGCCGAAATGTTGTTTGACCACGCCCGCGACATCAGCCGTGGCCTCATGGTTGACGCCAAGTTCGGCGCCGAGTTCGCGGGCGCGGGCGAGCTTCCGGTCGGACGACGAAGTAACCGCCGCGCGCGCGCCATGGTGTCGGGCAACCTGGAGCGCGGCTACCGCCGCGCCGCCACCGATCCCCCAGATCAGGACCTGCTCACTCCGGGCGAGCCGGGCTCGGGTCGTGAGCATGCGCCAGGCGGTCAGTGTCGACAGGGTGAACGCAGCCGCCTCGGGCCACGACCACTCGCCGCGAATCGGTGCAACGTTGCTTCCGGGTACCACTACCTCCAGCGCGGCCGTGCCGGGTCGGTGTTCGCCCAGGATACCAAAGCGACGGCAGAACACCTCCTCGCCAGCGGAGCAGGGTTCGCACGTCCCGCATGAGACGCCGGGGTTGATCAGCACGCGATCGCCCGGACGCACGTGGTTCACGGCGGCGCCGACTTCGAGGACGACCCCCGCGCCGTCACTGCCGACGATGTGCGGGAAGGCGGGCACCGGCACGCCCGGCGCAGCATGGGCCACCCAGAGATCGAGATGGTTCAGGGCGGCGGCGCGGATGCCGATCCGGACCTCGGTGGGTTCCCGAAGCACTGGTGGCGCCACATCCATCACGGCCAGATGTGGGGATCCACCGGTGGCGGTCAGGCAGAGCGCGCGCATTCGTGTGAGCGGACACCTTGCAGAAGCGAGAGAGTGACGCGACATATAATAGCGATTCGCACCGCGCGACACCGCGTTGTTCGGCGAAGGTCACTTTCCACCCTATTTACCGCTCCGCAGCAGGAGAGCACAGATGGTGATGAGCGAAGGATCGTTCGATTTCCAGTATGGGTCGCTCGAGGCCGGCACGGCCGCCCCGGCGCCCACGGCGCGTTTCGAGGTCCCCGAGCCCGCCCCGGGCGCAGTGATCGCGAAGCCGCGCAAGAAGAAGCCGGCCGCCCCGAAGCCCGCGGCCAAGGCGGCCCCGGCCAAGAAGTCCGCGGCACCCAAGAAGGCGGCGCCGAAGAAGAAGGCGGCCAAGAAGGCTGCCAAGAAGGCCGCGAGGAAGGCGCCGAAGAAGGCCGCGAGGAAGGCGCCGAAGAAGGCCGCCAAGAAGGGGAAGAAGTCCGCCTCGAAGAAGAAGGCGGCGAAGAAAGGTGCCCGGAAGGCGGCGCCGAAGAAGAAGCCGGCCAAGAAGGGGAAGAAGCGCCGGTGATCGAGCGGCGTTGCCGCAGGACGATGCGCCCCGGTGTCCCCGGGGCGCGTCGCGTTTTCGGGCTCGCCGCCCTGCTCCTGGCGGCGTGCGCCGCGCCGCCGGGTGCCGGGATGGTGGCCCTCACCGGTGCGACGGTGATCGACGTGGTTTCCGGACGTTCACAGCCGAACGCGGTCGTGCTGCTGCGCGATGGCCACGTGGTGGCGGTAGGGAGCGCCGACGAGGTGGTGGTGCCGCGCGGAGCCGACGTGACCGACCTGCCGGGACGGTGGATCGTGCCCGGGCTGATCGATGCGCATGCCCACCTGCAGCCATGGGGCCTTGCGCTGGCACTGCGGTACGGCGTCACCGCTGTTCGCGACCTGCACGACGGCGTGGCTCTCGCCGACACGCTCCGGGCTGTCGTGGTTCGCCAGCCCGCGCCGCGACTCTTCCCGGCCGTGGCAATGCTCGATGGATCACCGCCGACCTATCCGGACGCCTTCGTGATCGACTCGCCGGATTCGGCCGAGGCCGCGGTCGGGCGACTGGTGGATCATGGGGCCGCGTGGGGGAAG
>ODAK010004443.1_pt1 | contig 14361 bp, 10 predicted proteins | sample 1539591 | NCBI WGS metagenome assembly ODAK01 (sample SAMEA3539303, study PRJEB22396) | soil metagenome | biome: tundra; feature: field; material: soil | place: USA | collected 2010-05 | depth 0.15 m | reverse complement strand
CCGGACAAATGCAATCGGAGCGCGATTTCAATCAACAGGGCGAGGATACTTCGCCAATCCAGCCATCACAGGGGCAGGTGCGTTATGGCCGCCGAGGAACGAAGTGGTTCTCCTTTGACCTTCCCGTGGACCCTGCTCACCCGATGAGTGTGGTAGTGACCTTTAGCAACGACGAACGTGTGAGGGGAACCTTTGACATTTTGGTGGACGGCGAAAAGGTAGGAGAGTATACGACCGATAGGCATACGCCGGATCAGGAGGTGCGTTTCATCGACGTTCCCTATGCCATTCCCAACGGACTGGTCCAGGGCAAACAGAAAGTGACAGTGCGCTTTCAGGCGGGCGACGGAAACGTAATCTCGGCGGTGTACGGAATTCGCATGGTGCGTGCAGACGCAGCGCAATCATTGCTACCACGCGGTGGTCACAGCACACGCTGATTGCAGAATCGCAGCGTGCGCGTCGTGCGAATCGGTGAGGTTCCCCCTCACGTCTTAGCATTTTTCTTCCCCGCGAAAGAGAGGTCGGATGATCGAGATAGAAATTTATTCCGGGTCTGAACTTTCTTGCGGACAATTCCATGGGGCCGACCGTGTTGGTGGGAGTATTTGCTTACGCGGAGACGCCCCGCGATGAGCTTTTCCCTCCGAAGATTCGCGGAAGTCAGTTTGCGGGCACGAATTCCAATGCTTTTCGGTGTAGCTGCCGCGTTGCTTCTGGCGGGGAGTTTGATGCGCGCGCAGATTCCGCCGACTACTGGTCAATTCCTCTTGCAGTTTGGCAGCTCCGGCGTCACCAGCCTGAAGTACGTCGGCGATAAATTTGACACGGACTACATCGCAGACGAATCCACGCTAGGTCAGGTACGCGTTCGCTACAAGATGGGCGAAAATGATTGGAGCGATTTCTCGACCGATGATTCAAGAAACAAAGTTCAGCGCCTGCCGGACGCGCGCTCGCCCAAAGCGCTGCAGCAACTCGCTCTTGTCTACAATCCGCAGAGCTGGCTCAAGAATGAGTATTATGCCGATCTCGAACTGACGGAGCGCTTCCGGGTCGAGGCGAACGCTTTCTACTGGACGATCTTCGTCCGTAATCCGACGCACAAGCCCATCGTTCTAGGTGACATATTTCTCGCTTTGCCTTTGAACATGAGCAAACGCTGGGATAAGACTACAACTTACGAACAACGCGTCGTTCAACACCAGTACGTCTCGGGAAACGGCTCATTTATCTACTGGATGCGGCCCAACGGCGTTGGTCCGTACCTCGTGATGACGCCGTTGACGAACTGCCCACTTTCCGAGCCGGTGCGCAGTGAGATGAACTTCGCTCCGGGGAAACTCGAGTACGCCGACCGCGGAGGTGTTTACATTCTTTCTGGAAAGCGGGGTGAAGACGATAAAGCGCGAGGCGGTACATGGCGACAACCCCAGACCACGCACACGCTCACCCCCACAAATTCGCAGCGCGATGGCCTCACCTACGGATTCAAATTTCGTTGGGCGAAAGACTACGACGCGGTCCGCGATATTTTGGTTGAAGAAGGTTTGCTCGACGTCAATGTTGTTCCGGGGATGACGGTTCCCGTGGGGACCGATGCTGGAGTTTCGATCCGCTCCCGCAGCGCAATTGATTCGTTGGAGCCGGAATTTCCCGCCGACACAAAGCTCAAGGCTGTGGATTCCAGCCAAAAGGACACCCACGTTTATCGCGTGAGTTTCACAAAACTGGGCGAAAATAAGATTACCGTCCACTTCGGCAAGGATCAATATTCGGTGCTCGAATTCTTCGTGACCGAACCGCTGGAAACGCTCATCAAGAAACGCGCCGCGTTTCTCGTGAGCCATCAACAGCACCGCGATCCTTCCAAGTGGTACAACGGTCTTTTCTCGGAATGGGACATGCGCCGGCAGGTTTTGCGTGGCCCCGATAATAAAGACGGGCTCGCCGATTACATCCTGGCAAGCGACGATCCAGCGCTCTCCAAGCCGCCATATCTCGCCGCAAAAAACGCGGTGTACCCGGACGAAAAAGAAATTGCCGCACTGGAGTATTACCTGAAGAACTTTGTGTGGGGCAAACTGCAAATGACCCCAGAAGAAAAATATCCTTACGCCGTGTACGGAATCGACAACTGGAAAATCAATCGCCAGAGTAAACCGTCGGACCGTTATGGTTGGACGGAGCACATTTGGCGCGCTTATGACTATCCGCACGTCGTCTATCTCTATTGGAGCATGTACCAGATTGCAAAACATTATCCGGAACTCTCCCGTTACGCGGATAAAAATGAGTATCTCCAGCGCGCTTACGGCACCGCGCTCGCGTTTTACACCTATCCCTGGCAGATCGCGCATTGGTCCGCGAATGAACTGGGCAACTACAATGAACTCATAATTTCCGATCTCATTACTGAACTAGATCGAGTAGGTTCGAACGACAAAGCCGCCACCCTGCGCAAATACTGGGAAGAAAAAGTCGAATACTTCATCAACGATCAGCCGGACCTGTTCTACTCGGAGTATCCCTTTGACCCAACAGCGTTTGAGTCCACGGGCGCATTTGCGCGCTATGCACAGGAGCAACTAAAAGATCCGCACCATACGCTCCACGTCACGGCGTCCGCCGCCCAGCGATTCATAGACGAGCAACTCGCCTGCAACCTCGCCACCCGCGGCTGGCTCGAGCCGAACTATTGGCAGTCCGGCGTTGAAGGCAACATGCGATACATGTCACAGATGGGCGGCTGGTCCATTCTGGATTACGCACTGTATTACGCTCCCAATCCGTGGCCTTATCTGCGCTTGGGTTATTCATCCCTTCTTAGTTCATGGGCGTTGATGAATACCGGCACAGCCGAGACCAACTACGGTTACTGGTATCCAGGCAAAGAAAACGACGGCGGTGCAGGCAGCGCTTACGTTCCGCAAGCCTTCGGCTCAAATTGGTTTGGAAAGCAACAGCCTCGTGGCGCCTGGCAATATAGCGGCGAAATCGATCTCGGATTCGGCGCGGCCTTACGTACGGCTGCGGTGATTGTGGCCGAAGATCCCATCTTCGGCAGAATCGCGTACGGCGGAGCGCTCACACATTCTGGAAGCCAGACGGACGTGATTCCTCAGGACGGAGTTGGCCGCCGTTTTCACCTGCTCGACGTACACCACCGTCTCCACTTGGAACTCGATCAAGACGGCTTTGCAGCAGGGAAGTCGATTCGCTTTGACGACGACCTTCAGCGGCTCACTTTCGTCGTGGAAAATCGGGATCCCCTGCCCTCCAGGCCGCACACGACGCAATTGACGATCGAAGGTTTGCCCGCGCCGTACGAAATAACCGCGGACGACAAACCTGTGGCGCGTCTCCCCGCTGGCGGTGGAACCGTCGCTCTGCCCATCGGTGAACAGGGCGCGACAATTAGTCTGGTGCGCGGTCACTGAAAAGACTGTGCGACCTGCGGTTGTAGTTCGGGCTAGAATTGGCCACGCACAGCTTTCATCGTATGTTGAATTATGAAGGAGAAACATGGATAAGCCTGATGAGAAGGGCGAAACCTCCCGGCGGAGTTTTCTTAAAGGAATTGCGGCAATGCCCGTACTGGCTTTGGCAGGCGGCAAGGGCTTGACCGGGAACGAAAGTGACCTGTTTCCGCACGAATTGACGGGAGAGGCTCCTCGCGCGGGGGCCCCAGCCATCCGCAAGAAGTTCGTAGCGATTCAGATTGGAGCGCGGTCCTTCGTGGATGAAGGCGTGAAGAAATGCTTGGACACTCTTCAGGAAAAGGGCGGCGTGAATACTGTAATGGCGACGGTCTTCACTTACGGGCGTGGTCTCGCCGGAAGGGGCCAGCCGCTGGCAGACCATGGCGTTCAGGAAATCGACACGATTCATGGAGGAAGTTTCACCAGGGTACACACGGAGTTTTATGCCAGGTCGGTCATTCAGGATATTCGCGCGCCGGAATTGGGCGAGTTCGACGTTCTGGCTGACGTCTTACCGGAGGCGAAAAAGCGGGGATTGCAAACCTATGCGTTGTTTGAAGAGGCATACAACCCGCGGCTCATGCCCAACTTTGAGAAAATTGCCGAAGTGGATATCAGCGGAAAGGTTGGCGGCAGCACCTGCCTGAACAATCCAGATGCGCGAACTTTTCTGACGGCGATGGTGACAGACTGGGTTTCGTCCAATGACCTGGATGGCTTGATGTGGGAATCGGAGCGGCAAGGTCCGCTGAATAACACAATTGGCGCACACTTCGGGCGGTCCACTGGAAACACATTCATCAACTGCTTCTGTCCTTACTGTGTGCGAAAGGGATCGGAGCGCGGAATCGATGTGCCGAGGGCGCGCGCAGGCTATCTCGCGCTTGATGGATGGGTGAAATCAACACGGAATCAGCCGCCGGAATATCACGACAACTTCATCACGCTATGGCGATTGCTGCTCGAGTACCCGGAAATCATGGCCTGGGAGAAATTCTGGTTTCAGAGTCAGGAAGAGGTATACGCGCTTCTGTACGGCACCGCGAAAAAAATTAATCCCAGGATTCAAGTTGGCTGGCACATCATGCACCTCGTCACGATGAGTCCCTTTTTTCGCGCGGAACAGGATTTCTCAAGGTTGGCTCACGCAGCGGACTTCATCAAACCTTGCACGTACAACAATTGCGGTGGACCCCGATTCGCCCAGTACATACGCAATGTTCAACCCACAATCTTTCGGGACTCTACACCCGAGGAAGTTCTTGAACTTCACTATAAAATCCTGGGGCTCGAGGGTGAAGCGAACTTGGATAAACTTCCGACAGCGGGGCTTTCGGCCGATTCCGTCGGCCGGGAGACTCGGCGAGCGATCCGCGAAGTCCACGGTGCGGTGCCAATCTATCCGGGAATTGATATCGATATACCCACCGCGCCAACCGAGAAGCGGACGCAGCCCTCGGACGTTAAAGCAGCCGTTCTCGCAGCATTCAAAGCCGGAGCGCCCGGGGTGGTTCTGTCACGCAAATATGCGGAGATGAATCTCATGAATTTGTCAGGCGCCGGCGAAGCGCTACGCGAATTGGGATTCGTATGAAGATATTCGCGCGAGACCGTTACTGGAATCGGCGAAGCACTGAATCGAAGAAATGTTGAACAAGCTGTCATACAAATCAGGGCCCGATGGGCAAAACACGAAAGGACTTATGGAACGCGAGAAAATATCATTGGGATTAATCGTTGGGAACCGCGGATTCTTCCCGGGCCATCTGGCGGAGACCGGCCGTGCGGAAATGCTGGAAGTCTTAGAGCAATCGGGTGTCGACGTAGTGGTACTTGATGCCGCTCAGAGCAAGCACGGCGCGATCGAGACGTATGAAGAGGCGACACGTTGCGCGGCGCACTTCCGCGCCAATGGTGAACGAATTGACGGAGTGATCGTGACGCTGCCGAATTTTGGCGACGAACGCGCGATTGCGGACACGCTTCGTCTTTCTCGTCTGAAGGTTCCTGTGCTGGTTCAAGCGACGCCGGATACGCCACTGAAGATGACGATCGCCCACCGCCGGGACAGTTTCTGCGGGAAAATGTCCGCCTGCAACAATCTAAGACAGTATGGGATTCCCTATTCGCTGACGACTTCTCATACGGTGAGCCCGGATTCAGATGAGTTCAAGCACGACCTAGCATGGTTCACAGGCGTGTGCAGAGTCATACGCGGATTGAAGGATCTTCGAATCGGGAGCATTGGCGCGCGGCCCGCGGCATTTAATACCGTGCGATACAGTGAAAAACTCCTGGAATCGGCGGGAATTTCAGTGGAAACACTGGATCTTTCAGAAGTGCTCGGACGGATTGACCGAATGAAAGATACGGATGAAGCCGCGCAGGCAAAGCTGGCGGCGATAAACAAATATGTAACCACCATCGGCGTGCCGCCGGCGGCCCTGATGAAGATGGCGAAGCTGGGCGCAGTGATTGACCAATGGATGAAGGCGACGGCCGTGAAAGTCAGCGCGGTGCAGTGCTGGACGTCCATTGAAGAGAATCTTGGTGTTGTGCCCTGTACCGTGATGAGTATGATGAGCAATGATCTGCTTCCCAGCGCGTGTGAGGTGGACATTTGCGGCACCCTCAGCATGTACGCGCTTACGCTGGCTTCCGAAACTCCCAGCGCGCTGCTCGACTGGAACAACAACTACGGTGATGATCCCGATAAGGCCGTGTGCTTCCATTGCAGCAACCTCCCCAAGCATTTTTTCACGACCGTGAAGATGGATTTTCAGGAGATTATTGCAGGCACAGTGGGCAAGGAAAATACGTTCGGAACTTGCGTTGGACGAGTGAAGGCCGCGCCCATGAGTTTCGCGCGCTTTTCTACCGATGATTGCAACGGAGTAATCCGCGGCTACGTCGGCGAAGGGCGCTTCACGGACGACCCGCTCAACACATTTGGCGGGGCCGGCGTTGTCGAAATTCCGAAGATGCAGGCATTGCTGCGCTATATTTGCGAAAGAGGCTTTGAGCACCACGTGGCGGCGAACCTTTCTAACGTCGCGGGAATCGTGCATGAAGCGGCTATACGATATCTAGGTTGGGAAACCTACTGGCACGCAAATTAGTATTGGCGAAACCGGGTCATGGAATCAGGCGATTTTACTTGCGAGGCAAAATGAAGAAACGATTCGTTCAGGAAATCATTCTGACTGGCGTTATCGGCGTGAGCGTAGGTGCTCTATCAACTTCCGCCCAAATAACGGAAGCCCAGTTCTCCGCTCGCCAAAATACAAAGTGGCCTTGAGAAACAAGACGTGAGTTCTTTCGCGCTGGAAACAAGTAGCGAATAACAGCCATTCACAACGTGGCGTGAACTTGTTGCACCTGAGACGGTCGAGGCTAGACAGGTTGGGTGCGTGTGATTGACGATACGGGTTTGCCCGCCGGATTGGCCCGCACGATGGTTGCGGACCTCACCGGGAAACTACCGCGCGGGACGAAGACCATCCACATCTTTACAAACTTGATGATCTACTGGGATCAGATTTTGGTCGATAACACGACGGATAGGAACGACTATCGACTGACCGAAGTTCCTTTGGTGCAGGCAACTCTGGCGTTCCACGGATATCCCCGTGAGAAACACCGCAATCCCGACGGCGACATTACATACGGTCACGAGGAACTGAGCCCGACCGGTCGCTACGCTCGTCCGGTGGGAAATTACGCGCGCTACGGCGACGTAACTGCTCTCCTGAAGTAATCCGATAATCGATTTGTCGTATTCACTTCCGGCGATGAGAATGATCTGGAATCTGATGCGAACGGCCTTCCGTTATTGCCGCACGGCTGGACGCGTGACTACTTTTTCTTTGCGGATGGATTTATCAAGGACATGGATTCTTATGCGGCCGACGCGTATACGGTTGACCACTACCGTTTCACCGGATGTCAGGCTACCCTTACCCGGAGATTGAAAAATATTCAAGTGACGACGTTCACCTCGATTATCGATTCAATATCAATACGCGGCGGGTCTCCGAGACGGGCACACCTGGCTTTCGCTTCCGATTCCCACCCGTGCCACGACGCTGAAAAAGACTTGCCACGCGTAAAAATCCAACGAAGCTTACGTCCGAACTATCCTCACATTACCGCGGTGTGCGCGAAACGCGTTCAGCTCTCAGTGATTAGATTTCCAAGCGTTGTAGTTTCTTGGCGATGTATATTTTTCAAGATACTGCCACTGGTGATATCTGGCGAGCGGAAGACGCAGCGTTGACCGCTTCGGCGGTGCGAATCAAGGTCGGGAGAATCTCACCGAAAGCATTATTTGTTGGCTGGCCAAACTCGAAATAAATTTTGCGGTACAGCGGATATAGGACATCGTAAACTTCTTGTTCGGACTTTTCAGGTTCGTAAACTGTTAACGGCGGACAAATTCTCTCCTGTGCTTCCTCAATCGTCTTGAACGTGCCAGCCGCCAAAAAGGCGAAAATCGCTGAGCCCAAAGTGAGCACACTCTTGCTCGGCACCATAACGGGCCGCCCGAACACATTTGTATAGACACGGTTGAGGACACCGTTTTTCTGAGGAATGCCTCCGGCGTTAATCACACGCCGGATGTCCACGCCGTTTTCCGCCATACGCTCGAGGATAACGCGCGTGTGCAGCGCTGTGCCTTCGATCGCGGCAAACATCTCGTCCTGCGCCGTGCTGTGCAGTTTCCATCCCAGCGTAATTCCCCTTAGGTTGGGGTTGACCAGGACTGTGCGATCCCCATTGTCCCAGGTGAGGCGCAGCAACCCTGTCTGTCCGGCGCGATAATTCTGCAACTCCCGGCCGAGCGATGCTACATCCGTGTTCGCGCGAGACGCGATGGCGGTGAAGATGTCGCCGACTGCTGATAATCCGGCTTCAATCCCGGTGTGGCTCGGGTGCACGCTGCCTTGCACGACACCGCAGACACCGGGTACGAGTTTAACCGAGCGAGTGATTCCTATAATGCAGGTAGAGGTGCCGACCACGTTGACCATGTCATCCGTGCGGCAACCCGCACCGATCGCATCCCAGTGAGCATCGAAGGCGCCGACGGGAATCGGAATGCCCGGTTTCAAGCCTAGCTCCCCGGCCCAGTGGCGGCACAACGTTCCAGCGATTTCCTCCGACGTTGCGAACTGAGCGTCGAGCTTCTCGCGTACACCCGCTAGTAGCGGGTCCACTCTTGTGAGGAATTCCTGCCGCGGAAGGCCACCGAGTGCCGCGTTCCACAACCACTTGTGCCCCGCAGCGCAAATGCTGCGCTTAACTTTCTTGGGATCCGTGATACCGCACAGTACTGCGGCCACATAATCACAGTGTTCAAATGCGGAAACAAACAAGGATCGTTTTTCGGGATTGTGGCGCAGCCAGTGCAGCAGTTTTGAAAAGCCCCACTCCGAAGAATAGATGCCGCCGCACCAGCGGATTGCTTCCAGGCCTTCCCGATGGGCGGCCTCGGTGATCTCGGCGGCTTCGCGCTTGGCGCGGTGGTCGCACCACAAGTAGTATTCGCCGAGCGGCTGCAGTCCCTCCCCAACGGGAATCACTGACGAGCCAGTAGTGTCCAAAGCCATCGCGAGCACTTGATCGCCAGGAATGCCCGACTTCTGCAGCGCTCCACGAGTTGCCGCAACGAGCGCGTGCATGTGGTCGGCGTGTGATTGGGTGGCGTACTCGGGATCCTCATGCTGACGATGCAGTTGATATTCGCCCACCGCCGAGGCCAGCATACCTCGGTCGCTGTCAACGATCGAAACGCGCACGCTGAGAGTGCCGAAATCAACTCCTGCTACAACGGCCATGAGCAGCCTCCCTGTTCCCTGTGCCAATACATATCCCAACCCAGGTAGCGCGTCGCGGCTCCGCGCACGGCTGCACCGACGGTGGAAAAATTAGCGCCGACATGATGTTCAAATCCACTTTCGCAGATATAGCGCAGCAAGTTTTTCATCCGCGGAATTTCCATGACGCCAGCACCGTCGAACGTTTCCAGTGGATCGTCGGTGAAGCGCCCTTCGCCGACGTACGCGCGCATGCGCCCCGAGGTATCGTCGGTAGAGAATCGTGCAAAGCTCATGGGGCCGGATTTTACGCGCCCCACGCACGTTCCGTCGGCGTTCTCAATGCCAACGCTACCGGCGACAATCGCCTGGTAATTCATCGAGGCCTCGCGGAAAAAGTGCTTGGGCAGATTGGAACAATGAAAACAAACGGCCTTGTTAGTGTTGCTACCGTAGTTGTTGTTCCAATAGGGAACGGCCGAAGGCGTTCCCGACGCAGGCCGCAGCGCGTGCATTGCCAGGACTCCGCAGATATCCACTTCGCAGGCGCTCGAAAGCAACTCGTTGCTCATCATATTTATTACCGTGCAGGGAACCACTCCCAGATTCTCTTCGATGGATGTCCAACACTGTACGGCGCTTACAGTCACTTTGGTGGCGCGCATCCATTTGTCGACGACCGCTCCCAGCTTTGCCATCTTGAGCAATGCGGCTGCGGGCACATTGCCAGAGCGAACGTCTTTCTGGATGGAATCCAACATTGCGCGCGCGCGATCATCATTGTCCTTCATGTCTTCGATTCGCCCGAGGACTTCCGAAAGATCGAGAGTCTCAATCGAGATGCCCTGCGCTTCCAGGATTCTCTCACTGTATCGGACTATGTTGAATGCTGCCGGCCGCGCTCCGATCGCGCCAATTCGTAAATTTCGGAGGCCATTCACCACCCGGCAGGCAGACGCGGACCATTCCAGGTCGTGGGAGAATTCCTGGGAGCCTGGCGCTTCGGTGTGCAGGCCGGTGAGCGAGTAAGGAACGCCGTAGTGCTCTAAATTGTTGCAGGCCGACATCTTGCCGCAGAAACTGTCCCGGCGGTCGGCGATGGCCATTCGGGAAGGCTCTTCGGGTAGCCTGTATCAGCACAGGGACGGGCAGGTAGGCGCGGCGGAGCGTGTCCGCTATAGCCCGTTCTTCGCCGAAATTCGGCAGCGTTATGATAACGCCGTCGATACGGTCCCGATTCTTACGAAATAACTCGGCGCACCGCCGAGACTCTTCCCGCGTCTCGACCCCGTCATGCTTAGTTTCTTCAGTGCTGGGCGCCACCACTTCGATGCCTCCTGCCGCCAACACTCGAAGCATTTCATCCCGGCCACTCTTTGCTAAGTGGTCGGGGAGAAAACCAAGATTGCCAACAATTAAGCCAAATGTCATCTTACCGTCAGTCAAAGGATTCCTCTGCAGTGAGCGTCATGATTTTCGGCGTGGCGCAAAATAAATTGAATAAAACACTCCGAATGCCAACAGCAGCGCCCCCCACCACACTCCTGCGTGCAACTGGAACAACTCGGGCGGATTCTGAGGCGGATGAAACACTTCCCATACGCCGGCTCCCAAGATCAATGCCCCGTTCACCAGTAGAGAGACGCCGATGAAGAACCAGATAGAAATGCTGCCTTCACGCATAAAACCTCTTTTCGCTTTACCAGAACAAAATGTTAAGCACCACGAACCCGATGCCGACCACGACGGCCCAGAACGCCGGGCGCGCATAGAGCGCAAGCGCTCCATCGCGCGGCATATCGGTGACGCCATATACCAGACCCTTCAGCTCGCTTTCCGGTTTCGGCTTGGTCATGTAACTCACGATCACCGTCACCACAACGCAGACAATCCATGACCACAACGCGCGATACATGTTCTCGGCCATGTCCTTTGCATGCGGCGACAAGGCGACAAACCGCAACGCGGTCGGATCCATCTTCACCCACATCCACATCCCAATCGAAGAAAATGTGCCGGCGAGCAATCCCCAAAAGCCGCCGGGTCCGGTGGCGCGTTTCCATAACATGCCGAGCACGACGGTACCGAACAGAGGCGCAATGAAGAAACTGAAAAGCGCTTGCACATAATCCATGATGCTCGCAAACGACATCACGAGGTAGGCAGTACCCACGCTGATCAACACGCCCAGTATCGTAGTCCAACGGCCCATCTTGACGTAATGTTCGTCGCTGCTGTTCTTGTTCATCAAAGCACGATAAATGTCATACGTCCAAACGGTCGTAAATGCACTGACATTACCTGCCATGCCGGACATGAATCCGGCAATGAGCGCCGTGATGCCGAGTCCCAGGAGTCCGGGACCGCAATAGCGCGCCAGCATCAGTGGCAGAACTTCATTGTAACTGTGGCCTCCGCTAGCCAATGCTGCTGTTTCACCGGTCAGCTTCATCGGCAGAAGCGCCAGACCAAGCAGGCCGGGAAGAATCACGATAAAAGGAACCAGCATCTTGAATGCGGCTCCGATGATCGGAGCCATTTTTGCCGAGCGCAGATCTTTGGCCGCCAGTACGCGCTGGACGACTAGAAAATCGGTCGTCCAATAACCAAACGAGATCACGAATCCAAGCCCCAGCACAATCCCAGTCCAATGAATTCCCATGGGATTGCTGGCAAACGATGCGAGCGGCGACCAGACATGGGTGTATTCCGCCGAAGCGTTCAGGGCTATCCGCGCCTTGAGGTGGCCCCAACCGCCGGCTTCGACGAGTCCCAGGATCGGGATGAGCATAGCGCCCGCCCAGATCAAGACAAACTGCAACACTTCGTTAAAGATCGCGGAGCGCAGCCCGCCTAGAGCAACATAAATGGCCACGGTGAGCGACGACACCCAGATGCTGAAGTGGATATCCCAGCCCAGGACAACCTTCATCACCAGCGCCATTGCGTACATATTGATGCCGCTCATCAGCACCGTCATGAACGCGAAGCAGATCGCCGAAAGTACCCTGCTGGACTCGCCGAATCGCAGCTTCAGATATCCCGGCACCGAGTGGGTCTTCGAGATATAGTAAAATGGCATCATGACGATGCCGAGAAAGATCATCGCCGGGATGGCGCCGATCCAATACCAGTGGATCGCCAAAATGCCGTACTGATAGGACGCAGCCGCCCAGCCCATCAATTCCAGTGCGCCGAGATTGGCGGATAGAAAACTGAGTCCGGCGACCCACGCGGTCATTTCCCGGCCGGCGAGAAAGAAGTCTTGACCCGTTTTGGAAATGCCGCGAAGATACCAGCCAATCGTCAGCACAAGCACGAAGTAGAAAACGATAATCGTCAGATCCACCGGAGCCAAGTGAACCAGTTTGGCCGCGAGCATGACCGCCAAAGCCGTAATCATGCGCCTTTCCCCTTTTGGCCATAATACGCATTGACTCCATGCTTCCGCAGATAGTGTTTATCGTGTAGAGCGGAGTCAATTGACTCCGCTTCTTTGTTAATCGAAATCGTGAACCACGCCATGCGAGCCACTGCTTCCAGCACGGCGGCGTTGTGAGCCGCCGCCGCCGAATCCGCGCCCCAGGTAAAGGGTCCGTGATTCGCCACGAGCACGGCCGGAACCGCCGCTGAGTCCCGTGCCGCAAACGCGCGGACGATCACAGCCCCTGTATTCTTTTCGTATTCCGATTCAATCTCTGCGGCGCTCATTGTGTCGGTCACAGGTACCGGGCCGTGAAAATAGTCAGCGTGAGTGGTCCCAAAGCACGGAATTGGCCGTCGTGCCTGAGCCCAGGCAGTCGCGTATTCGGAATGCGTGTGGGCGATTCCGCCAATGTGTCGGAAGGCTTTGTAGAGGACGAGATGAGTTGGAAGATCCGAGGAAGGCCGGAGTTTCCCCTCAACCACGTTGCCCGCGAGATCGGTCACAACCAAATCTTCCGGACGCATCTCGTCATAGGGGACACCACTCGGCTTAATCGCGACCAGATTTTCCGCCCGATCAATCCCGCTCACATTCCCAAATGTATGCAGAACCAGCCCTCGACGAACCAATTCGAGGTTCGCGTCCAGTACGGTGTTGCGCAGTTTCTCTAGAAGCATGGTCTATGCCAAACACGTCTTTCTAATCAAAAGATAAGATCTCCATTGTACCGACGGGAATTGCGGGCTGCGCCCACGGTCATTGAGGATACTATCAATCCCGCTGCAATTTGGCGGCACGAATTTAGTGCCGTCGCGGTGGACACCTCAAAGGACGCGACGATTGAATACCTGCAGTGATCGGTATGTTGATTTTCAGATGCGGACTCCTGTCTGATACTCGCTGACGATCGGAATAACGTCCAAGGCAATTGGTTCCCCGGGGTTTGGTTCAAGATTCCCGAGAACGAGTCTTTCTATCGCAGGGGTAGCGGGAAGTCAAGTGTTATGTAAGCGCTTGCACGTTGCTTTTCATGCGATTGGGCAGCACTTTTTCGTGGCCAAGCCAACTTGTCCAATGTTGACCCCGCTTCGCAAGCGAGGCAACATCGCGCGCAAGTTTATTCATGTCATTTGTTTCGGGAGGCATCGCTAAAAAGTCATGACGTTGGCAGAGGTCGCAAAGAAAGCCGGTGTATCGTCAGCCACCTTTCCGCGGACTTTAAACGCTACGATTACGGTGGAGAATCCTTACGCAAATGTTGTGTGATCTTTGCGCCGTCGGTTCCTCAGACCCCGTTTCGGAATGTCTTAACGTGGCGAAGCGCATGTCAGATATTTGGGGCGCTCAATTTGAAGAACCGGTAGCGAATGTAAGCGCTATCATTGTGAATCCAGATTTTACTGAGGGAGCCAAAAATGCGATTCCTTGACCGTGGATACCGGAATTTCTTACTGGGGCTGGTTGTCCCTACCAATAACTCATCCCACGCGAAGGAAGATGTCGAGGACAGCCCGTTCAGGTCTTTTCCTCACTGCTCGCAGAGGGCTTTTGACTTCCGATGGAGTTATTGGTAGGGACACGTTGTTGTAGTTGAGTGCTTTCGCAGCTACAAAATTATCTATGTTACGAAGGTCAG
>ODAK010004442.1_pt1 | contig 14363 bp, 14 predicted proteins | sample 1539591 | NCBI WGS metagenome assembly ODAK01 (sample SAMEA3539303, study PRJEB22396) | soil metagenome | biome: tundra; feature: field; material: soil | place: USA | collected 2010-05 | depth 0.15 m | reverse complement strand
CGCCCCCGCAGGCCCCGTCGAAGAAACCTTCGCCGCCGAAATCGTCCATGCCGCGTGGCGCCTCCGCCGCTGCTCCACTATCGAAGAATCCATCCGCATCAAAGATGGCGCCTGGAACATCGAAGAAACCCAGAAGTCCATCGAACGCGCCCGCGCCGCCGCCTTCCGCATCTTTACCCGCGCCAACACCGAACTTCGCAAGATCCAGACCGAACGCCGCCGCCCGGCACGAGGCGAAGCCGCATCCGAAACGCCCTCCAGACAACCCGCACCGGTTTTTGCAAAACAAACCCAATCCGATCCCGCGCCGGCTGGAAATCCGGTAGCTCTGACACCCCGCGGCGCTCCCTGCGCCTGCGGTTCCGGCCTCAAATTCAAGCGCTGCTGTGGCAAAGACGCCCCGCCGCTCCTGCATTTAGCCGCTTAGAACTGCCACCCTTGACATCGTATGCCGGTGAGGCCAGCAACGGCGATTCGGAGGTCTCCGCTAAAGTTGCGATTCGAAACTGGTATACTACTGTTTACAAACCCCTTGCCTCCACACACCCCGCCGGTGTAGTAAAATTGATAGCAGAATTCATTAAAAGTGTCAGTGATCCCGAGCAGTTCCCCGCCGATGGGCTGCCCGAGGTAGCTTTTTTAGGACGAAGCAACGTCGGCAAATCCAGTCTTATAAATGCACTTGCGGGAAAACGAGGGCTGGCGTTCACCAGTAATACACCCGGCCGCACGCAATCGATCAACTTCTACCGAATAGATGGCAAATTGTATTTCGTTGACCTGCCGGGCTACGGATACGCAAAGGTTCCGCTTGCGGCTAAAAGCGAGTGGGCAAAGCTCATTGAACATTATTTGCGGGAAAGACCAACTTTAGGACTATCATTCTTGATCCTGGACGCACGGCGCGGCTGGATGGATAAGGACCTCGACCTCAAAGCGTGGCTCGAGGTCAATAATCATCCATACGTGGTTGTGGCGTCCAAGATCGACAAATTGAATCAGGCAGAGCAGCAGCGCGGGTTGAAGGCCATCAGGGAATTAGCCGAGCCGCTGCCGTTCTCGGCCGTCACAGGCCGGGGAGTGAGGGAAATTTGGCAAGCGATAACGAAAACACACCAACCATAGAGAACCAGCCGCCTCAGGAGCCAACAACTCCGGAGAAGCCGGCCGAACGTCCCGCCAGGGATGCGTCGGCCGAGAAGACGCCAGAGAAGACGCCAGAGAAGATGGAGGAACCGGCCCCCAGACCGCCGTCCAGGCCGCGAGGCGAACGTTCTCAGCACAGGCAGTCGGAACACAGGCAGGCCGAGAAACAGCAGGACGCGCCGAAGGCCGAGCCTGCAGCGACAGGGAACGGGCAGGTCGCCGCGCCTCCTGCTCTACCTCAGGCGCCTCCTCCACCACAGGCACCGCCAGCGACAGTTCTGCCAGCGGCAACTCCCCCTGCCGCAACGCTGCCAGTGGCCAATCCGGCGCCGGTAAACGACGCTCCGATGGCGCTGACGGAAGCTCCGCCTCCACAGTCTTCGCAACCCCAGGCTTTGCAGCCGCAGCAGCAGAATCCGCCCCCGCAGCAAACTCCCGGGCATCAGGGTCCGCAGGGACACCCGGGGCAGCAGCGAAGGAAACAGCAGCAGGGCAAGCCGGGTGGAGCGCCGACGCTCGATCTGGTCGAACTCAAGGACATGAGTATTCAGAACCTGAATACCGTGGCCAAAGATATGGGCGTGCTCAACGCCGCCGGGCTCCGGAAGCAGGAACTGATTTTCAAGATCCTGCAGACGCAGGCGGAAAAAAGCGGCCTGATCTTCTCGGAAGGTGTTCTGGAATGCCTGCCGGATGGCTTTGGCTTCCTGCGCGCGCCGGAATACAACTACCTGCCGGGTCCGGACGACGTGTACGTTTCGCCGTCTCAGATCCGCCGCTTCGATCTGCGGACCGGTGACACGGTTTCGGGTCAGATCCGGCCGCCGAAGGAAGGCGAACGTTACTTCGCGCTGATCAAAGTCGACGCGATCAACTTCGAGCCGCCCGAGGAAGCCCGCAACAAGATCTTCTTCGATAATCTGACGCCGCTTTATCCGGATGGCCGGCTGAAGCTGGAAACCGTGAAGGACAACTTCTCGGGGCGCGTCATGGATCTGGTAACGCCGATCGGCAAGGGCCAGCGCGGATTGATCGTCGCGCCGCCTCGCACCGGCAAGACGATGTTGCTGCAGAATATCGCCAACTCGGTTACGACCAATCATCCGGAAGTGACCTTGATCGTGCTGCTCATCGATGAGCGGCCCGAAGAAGTCACGGATATGCAGCGCTCGGTGCGCGGCGAAGTCATCAGCTCGACGTTCGACGAGCCTGCAACTCGGCACGTACAGGTGGCCGAAATGGTCATCGAGAAAGCCAAGCGACTGGTCGAGCACAAGAAAGATGTCGTGATCCTGCTCGATTCGATCACTCGTCTGGCACGAGCGTACAACACCATCGTGCCTCCTTCCGGCAAGGTGCTTTCAGGCGGCGTGGATTCGAATGCGTTGCAGCGTCCGAAACGGTTCTTCGGCGCGGCGCGCAACATCGAAGAAGGCGGGTCGCTGACGATTATTGCGACGGCGCTGGTCGATACGGGCAGCCGTATGGACGACGTGATCTTCGAAGAATTCAAGGGTACCGGTAACATGGAAATCCATCTCGACCGGAAGCTGATCGAGAAGCGTGTGTTCCCGGCCATTGACATCAACAAGAGCGGTACGCGTAAGGAAGAACTGCTGATGCCGCGCGATGAACTGAATCGCGTTTATATTCTGCGGCGCGTGCTGAGCCCGTTGTCTCCGGTGGAGACGATGGAGTTGCTGCTCGATAAGCTGGGCAAGACGCGGACGAACAGTGAGTTCCTTGCGTCGATGAGTGGCTAGGCAGACTGCGATAGGCTGACGGGATGAGCGCGAGTGCCGTGAATCCCGTCGACCGTCACGCCGGATATAACAAGAGCAGACTGTTTATCGTCAGTCTGCTCGCTCTGTTTATGGCGGGCGTGGGTGCGTCTCTGCGATCGAATGTAGCGAGCGACCTGCAACGCATTTTTTTCGACCCGATCGATAAGGCGCATTCGGCCGAGATGATCGGTTCCGTCCTTGGCGTGCCATTTCTTGGCTACGCGTTCACCATTGCGATTGGAAGTCCGCTGCTCGATGCGATCGGGATGGGCATTCTGCTGCCTATGTCTGGCGTGCTGTTCATCATCGGCACGCTCATCATCTTGTTCGCGGGCGGCCCGCATGTTTATAACGTAATGTGGGCAGGCGCGGTGGTCACCGGGATCGGCTGGGGTCTGGTGGAGACTGTCGTGAATCCGCTGACGACGACGCTCTATCCGGATGAGAAGACTGCAAGGCTGAATACGCTGCATGCCTGGTGGCCTGGTGGGTTGATCGCGGGCGGCTTGTTCGGCATCGCGATGGGCGCACTGGGCGTGGGCTGGCAGTTCAAGCTGGCCGCGGTGATGCTGCCCGCTTTGCTGGTGATCGTGCTGTGTATGGGGGTGAAGTTTCCGCCTACAGCGCGTGTGGCGTCGGGTTATTCGATGGGCTCGATGTTCAAAGAGCTGCTGAAGCCGATGTTCCTGGTGCTGTTCTGCTCGATGTTTTTGACTGCGGCGTCGGAACTGGCACCGGGGCAGTGGGTGGATCTGGCACTGACGCGAACGGTCGGGATGCGCGGCATCTGGCTGCTGGTGTATGTGAGCGGCCTGATGTTCGTGATGCGGCACTTCGCGGGAGCGATGGTGCATAAGCTGTCGCCGATCGGGCTGTTGTGGTGTTCGTGTCTGCTGGCTTCGATTGGTCTGTTCGCGCTGAGTGTGGCGAATTCACCTGTTACGGGCTTATTGGCTGCGACTGTGTGGGGCACCGGTGTTTGCTACATGTGGCCAACGATGCTGGCTACGGCGGCGGAGCGGTTCCCACGCGGGGGAGCGCTGCTGATCGGGCTTATGGGCACGGCGGGTACGCTCTCGATTACGTTCGTGCTGCCGGCGATGGGTACGATTTTCGATACGAAAAAAGTTGAAGTTGCCGGAGGTACGGAGGCGTTCAATCTGCTGCAGGCAGGCCCTGAGTTGGAAAGAGTTCTCGGGATTGCGGCGCAGGCTTCGTTTCGCGCTGTCGCGATTCTGCCCGCCATTTTATTGATTGTTTTTGGGGCGATTTGGTTGTATGACCGGCGGGCGTCGAGATGAGTCTCGACGCGGCACGCAAAAGTGCGTGCGCCACGAATCACCGGAGGGGTTTTCTTTCGCGGCGAACGGTGCGGCCGCGTACTTTCAAGTGGATGGGCGTGCCTTCGAAACCGAAGCGTTTGCGGAGCTGGTTCATCAGATAGCGCTCGTGCGAGAAATGCAGCGGGCCGGATTTATCCGTAAACAGGATGAACGACGGCGGGCGCACGCTGGCCTGGGTGATGTAGAGGACCTTGCGCTCCTCGAAGTGCAGGGTCTCGACGAAGCGGTTCAACTCGCCTGTGGTCACGCGATGGAAGGCTGACTCGTTGACCCGCTTGATGAGTTCGAGCAGTTCGTTGACGCCGTGCGCATTGAGCGCGGACATGAAGACCATGGGGGCATAGTCGAGAAACTTCAGACGGTCGCGCACGTTCTGTTCGAATTCTTTGCGCTTGCCGGAAGTGATGAGATCCCATTTGTTGATGCAGAGGATGACGGGGCGTCCGCCTTCGTGCGCGTAACCGGCAATTGTGGCATCCAGCGCGACGAAACCTTCGCTCGCATCCATGACGACGATGACGATGTCGGCCAGCCTGATGTTGCGGCGCGCCATGACGACGCTGAGCTTTTCCGCCATCTCCTTCGTCTTGCCTTTGCGGCGGATGCCGGCGGTATCGACGAAGACATAACGGGTGCCGTCGCGGTCTATGGTTTCATCGACCGCGTCGCGGGTGGTGCCGGCGATGGGGGACACGATGGCGCGCTCCTGGCCAGTCAGGGCGTTGAGCAGGGTTGATTTGCCGACGTTCGGACGACCTATGATCGCGACTTTGATGCCAGCCTGTTCGACGGGGGCTTCCTCTTCCGGAAAGTCACGAGTGACGTGATCGAGAAGGCGGTCGAAGCCGTGGCCGTGTTCGGACGACACAGGGAAGATATCCTGGAAGCCGAGGGTGTAGAAATCGTGGATGAGATCTTCCTTGCGGCCGGTGTCGCACTTGTTCACGACGAGGGTGACGGGCTTGCCCAGCTTGCGCAGCATGTGGGCGAGTTCGCGATCGGAGGCGGTGAGCTCGGTGCGGCCGTCGACGAGGAAGATGACCTGCGACGCCTGTTCGAGAGCATAGCGCGCCTGGGCGAGGATCTGGCTGGGGATGTAATCGGCATCGCTGACGACGACGCCGCCAGTGTCGATGAGTTCGAAACGCTTGCCGTCGTGGGAGGCAAGGCCGTGGATGCGGTCGCGGGTGATGCCTGGTTCATCGCCTACGATGGAGCGGCGCTGGCCGGTGATGCGATTGAAGAGGGTGGATTTACCGACGTTCGGGCGTCCAACAACTACTACCGCCGGGAGATCGTGAGGCGGTTTTTGATCCGACATGAATAACTCTAATGATAGCGTTTCGCGTATGTTGAACTGGTAGGGATGCCTTCCAGTTCAGTCCAGAACCGCAGTGCGGTCGGGCGATTTTTTCGTCCGGGTGGACTGTTGGCTGCCAAGCATCCCGCTTTTGAGCCGCGGAAGGGCCAGCTGGATATGGCGAATGCCGTGGATGAGGCGCTCGCTGAAAAGCGCAAGTTAATCGTGGAGGCGGGTACGGGGACGGGCAAGACGCTGGCTTATCTGGTGCCCGCGCTGCTGTCGGAACGGCGCGTGGTGGTTTCGACGGGGACCAAGGCTCTGCAGGAGCAGTTGTTTTTTCGCGATATTCCTTTTCTGGAGAAGGTGCTCGATCGCCCGCTGCGCGTTTGCTACATGAAGGGCCGGAGCAATTACGCCTGCCGACAGAAGATTTACGAAGCCGCGGACTCGCCGGTGTTGTCGGGCATGGGGGAGGTGGCCGACTTTCAGATCATTCAGGACTGGGAGAAATCGACGGAACTGGGCGACAGGGCAGAGATCCGGACGTTGCCAGAAGACAGCACGGCGTGGGGCAAGGTGGATGCGCGATCCGAGCTTTGCGCGGGGACGAAGTGCAAGCAGTACGAACGCTGCTTCGTGACGCTGATGCACCAGCGAGCGGCGGAAGCGGACATCATCATCGTCAATCACCATCTGTTCTTCGCGGATCTGGCGGTGCGACGCGAGGACATGGCGAGCATTCTGCCGGATTACAATGCGGTGATTTTCGATGAAGCGCATGAGATCGAGGACATTGCCGGGCAGTATTTCGGGTTCTCGCTGAGCAGTTACAGGGTGCAGGAACTGCGGCGGGATATCGGGGCGATGTCGCGGGTCCGGAAGTTCGGGTCGGAGGAACTGGACAGGATACTGATCCGGCTGGACGAGATTGCGCTGCATTTCTTCGGGCTCTTGCCGGGCGGGGATGGGCGGTCGAGTTTCACGGGGCGGGCGGAGTTTCTGGAGCAGTACAGGGAACTGTATAACGACTTTCTGGCAGCATTCGATCTGCTGGCGGCGCATCTGAAGCTGATCGTGGACGCGCCGCAGGAGGTGATTCCGCTGTTCCGGCGGGCGCATGAACTGCGGGCGGCGCTGCAATTTCTGATGGAGGGCGACAATCCGCAGTTCGTGCACTGGATTGAGAAGCGGGGGCGGGGAACGTTCGTGCAGGCGACGCCGATCGACGTGGCGGACGTGCTGCGCGAGCACTTGTGGAACAAGGTGGAGACAGCGGTGCTGACGTCAGCAACGCTGGCGGTGGCGGGTAAGTTCGATTATGTGCAGTCGCGGCTGGGTCTGGATTCGGCGCGGACACTGATCGTGGAAAGCCATTTTCAGTATTCGTCGCAGGCGCTGCTTTATATTCCGAATCATCTGCCGAATCCTTCGAGCCCGGGGTATATAAAGGCGGCGAGCGAGGAAATCGTGCGACTGCTGGGGGCGAGCCGCGGGCGGGCGTTCGTGCTGTTTACGAGTTACCAGGCGATGCGGATGGTGTACGACAGGGTGTCGTTCGAGATCGAGTATCCGGTGCTGGTGCAGGGAACTGGGCCGAGGATGGCGCTGCTCGATGAATTTCGGGAAACGCCACACTGCGTGCTGTTCGCGACTTCATCGTTCTGGCAGGGCGTGGACGTGCCGGGCGAGCAACTGAGCTGCGTTATCATCGATAAGTTGCCTTTTGCGGTACCGAACGATCCGGTGGTGGAGGCGCGGATCCGCAATGTGCGCGAAGCCGGGGGCAACCCCTTTTACGACTATCAGATTCCGCAGGCGGCCATTTCTCTGAAACAGGGATTCGGGCGGCTGATCCGGACGAGATCGGATCGCGGGGTGCTTTCGCTGCTGGACAACAGAATTACTCAGCAACGTTACGGACAGGTATTTTTTGACAGTCTGCCGGACTATGCGTTTTCGATGAAGTTCGCTGACGTGGAGACTTTTTTCGATGTTTGAAGTACAGATTGAACATTCATTTTCGGCCGGGCATTCGCTGCGGAATTACAAAGGCAAGTGCGAGAACGTGCACGGGCACAACTATAAGGTGCACGTGGTGTTGCGCGGCGAAAAGCTGGACCACGCCGGCCTGCTGGCCGATTTCGTGGATCTGAAGAAGTTGCTGCGGCAGATTTCCGAGCCGCTCGACCACGTGTTCCTGAACGATATCGAGCCGTTTACGACGCTGAATCCTTCAGCTGAGAATATCGCCTGGTACATCTGCGAGAAGCTGCAGGCTGGCCTGAATCAGGCAAACGAAGTGGAAGTGGCGGAGGTGAAGGTCTGGGAAACAGACGTTCAATCCGCCACCTATAAGCCAACCAAGAAGTAAGCCGGTAGTCGACTGTTTCCGGCTTTCTTCTTCGACTGAAACCGCTCCCTAGCCGTCGCGGCTCTGAAGCGATTTCGGTCGGGTCGTGAAATACTACTCGGTCCACCAGGTGACGAGCAGGCCTTCGCCGGCGACATCGGCATCGATCGCGTAGTCCATAAGACGGATGGAGTTTTCGCCATCCTGCGCTTCAACTTCGAAAATCTCGGAAAAGCCGCCCGATGCATTGGGCCACAGAATGCGTGCGACGCCTGCCAGGGACGACTTCGTCATGGCAGGCGCGCCCACGTAGGTTTTCCCGGTCAAACCGGGTATCACCTGGAAGAACAGTTTGGACGCGCAGACTTTTGGGTCGGACGACAGCGGCACTGGAGTGCCCGGTGTTACCACGTTAACGCGGCCTTGGGTGTTGATGGTCATCAAATCTCCTCGACCGCATTCTAGGCGCTCGAAAGTGAGCTGTTATGCTTCGGAAGGCCCAAGCCATTGAATTTGAGGCGCAATCTTTTTTTTGAAGATTGTGAATGTCCTTAAACCATTAGCGTTACGAAATGTTTCCGGATTCCTGTATACTCTTCTCATGGCTACAAAGGCAATGACCCAAACTCAGATTGTCAAGGCGATGGCCGAGGCTTGCGAAATCCCCAACGTCAAGGCGCGCCAGGTTCTCACGTTTCTCTCGGATACCGCCGTCAAGGAGGTAAAGAAGAACGGTCTTTTTGTGGTGCCCGGCCTCGGACGTCTGGTCCGGGTCGAGCGGAAAGCCCGCATGGGAAGAAATCCCGCAACGGGCGAAACCATCAAGATCGCGGCGAAGAAGGTAGTTAAGTTCCGGATCGCCAAGAGCGCGAAAGACGCGATTGTTCCGCCCAAGGTGAAGAAGTAGTTCGTTTCAGACCGTTTCACAATTTCAGCAACCGCTTTTCTGAAATAGGCCGGCCGATGAGGGATGTTCATCCTTTCATCTGGTCGGCCTGATTTATTTGTACGGGTTTGAAGAGGCCGACGTGGGCGTCGGCCTCAGGCCGGGGGCCTGCCCACCAGTACAGCCCCGCCTTCCTGCAGCTCTATTTTCTGCATGAAAAGCCGTTCACGCGATTTCAAGAACTCTATTCTCCCTGTAGTCAACACTTTCGCTCCTGCGAAGGATCCGGATCCGTTTGCCCGATGGTAATTTTCGGTCGGGAGAGAAACGCGCTCCGAGGAGAGAAATGAAATCGAGGAACGAAAAAGCGCCAAAGACCGGCGAGCGAAAACGAACGCGGGGCAAAGGCTGCACCTCGATTCGGGAAATCGTCGAGCAGATCGAGCGGAACTTTCTTGAGGCGGAGATTACCCCCACAGCGACGGAACTGGTCCGCCTGGTGGAGTTGCAAAGAGAGCTGGCTTCGGAAGAGACGAGACACATCGAGGTCAGGTGGGTTGAAGAATGCCAGGCAGCGGACAGCGAGGAATAAAGTACAACCCGCTACCCAGTCAGAAACTCTTCCACGATTCCCAGGCGCGCTTTAAAGGCTTTTCAGGGCCGATCGGCTCGGGAAAGAGCGCGGCGCTGTGTCAGGAAGCGATCCGGCTGACTTATGTGAATCCGGGGCGAACGGGCCTGATCGGCGCGCCGACGTACCCGATGCTGCGGGATTCAACGCTGGCGGCACTTCTGGAGACGCTGGGCGATAACGGGGTTCCGTACGACCTGAACAAAGCGGACAACGTGCTGACCATGAAGGACACTGGCTCGCGGATACTGCTGCGGGCGGTGGATGAGTTTGAGAGGCTGCGCGGCACGAATCTTGCGTGGTTCGGGCTGGATGAGCTGACGTACACCCGCGAAGGCGCCTGGCTGCGGCTCGAGGGCAGACTGCGCGATCCGCGTGCCACGACACGGTGCGGGTTTGCGGTATGGACACCGAAGGGATTCGACTGGGTTTATCGCAAATTTATTGAGAACCGCAGGACGGGCTACGAAGCGATCCAGGCGAAACCCTTTGAGAATCGTTTTCTGCTGGAACAGACGCCGGACTTTTATGCGCGGCTGCGGGAAAGTTACGACGAGCATTTTTACCGGCAGGAAGTGCTGGGCGATTACCTGAACGTGAGCGGCGGTCTGGTGTATCACGCGTTCGACCGTGCGAAGAACCTGCGCGTGATGAAAGTGGAGCAGGCGCTGCCGCTGGTATGGGCGCTGGATTTCAACGTGGACCCGATGTCGTCAGTGGTGGCGCAGGTGAATCGCAGCAGCGAGGTTTCGGTGCTGGATGAGATTTCGCTGCGGCGGGCGACCACCGAGCAGGCTTGCGAAGAATTCGAGAAGCGATTCGGATTGCCGCTGGCCGGCGTAATCGTTTACGGAGATGCGTCCGGCGCTGCGATGAACACGACTGGGTATTCGGACTACCAGGTGATCCGCAATTATTTCGGGGTGCGGCGGGCGACTGTGTCGTACCGCGTGCCGAAAGCGAATCCGCCAGTGCGTGATCGCGTCGCGCTGATGAATGCGCGGTTGTGCAATGCGCGGGGCGATGTGCAGTTGTTTATCGATCCGAAATGCAAAGAACTGATTGCGGATTTCGAACAGGTTTCATATCAGGAACAGTCGACGCAGATCGACAAGGACAAAGACCGGAGGCGGACGCATTTATCGGACGCGCTGGGCTATCTGATCTGGCAGGAAGACCGGAAGGGTTCGGTCGGGGAACGCGGGGAGAGGCTATTTTGACGATTCATTCACATATCGAACAGGAACATCCCGATTACACGTCGAAAGCGAAGATGTGGCGCCGTTATCGCGACCTCTATGCCGGCGGAGAGCAGTTACGGGCCAATGCGGCCGAGTATCTGCTGCGGCGCCAGAAAGAAGGGGAAGAAGTTTATCAGGAGAGGCTGCAGAGAGTTTTTTACGAGAACTATCTGGGGTCGATCGTGGACTGGTACACGGCGACGCTGGTGCGGCGCGAACCGGTGTTGGATTTCGCGGGGACGAACGAGCGGGCGAAGGATTTTTATGCGCGGTTCGTGCAGAATTGCGATCTGCGCGGAACGACGCTGACGCAGTTCTTCAAGCAGCAGATCACGGAAGCGCTGGTGTGCGGGAAGTCTTACGTGGTGGTGGATTTTCCGCGGACTGACGACCCGCTGCTCACGCGAGCGGACGAAGATGCGTCGGGGCGCAGCAGAGCCTATCTGGTGGGTTACAGCGCGGACGAAGTCATCAACTGGAGCTACGACCAGTCGGGCGAACTCGAGTGGATCGTGATCCGGACATCGTGGCTGAAGCAGGACAGCGTCAAGACGCTGGGGTGGAAGCGTGAGACGCGCTGGATCTACTACGACCGCGAAAGATTCGAGATCTACGAGCGCAGCGGCGCGGATGAGAAGACGATCGAGCTGGTGGATCAGGGGCGACACGGCTTTGCGGGCGTGGGCCGCGTACCCGTTTACGAGCTGCGAGTCAGTGAAGGGCTTTGGCTCACGAACAAGATCGCGCTGCTCCAACTGGAGCATTTCAATAAGTCGAACGCGCTTGGATGGGCACTGACGATGGGGCTGTTCTCGATGCCGGTGATTTATTCGGAGCGCGAATTCAAACAGATCATGGGCGAGAGCTACTACATTCAGCTCGATCCGCAGGACAAGTTCGGATGGACGGAGCCCACGGGCAACGTCTTTCAGATCGCGGCCGACAATCTGGGGCGCCTGAAGGACGAAATCTATCGCGTGTCGTACCTGATGCAGCAGGCGGGAGACGGCGGCGGTTCGAATCAGTCGGGAGTCGCCAGGCAGTGGGACTTCAGCGTGACTCAGGAGATTCTGCGGGCTTACGGGGATGTGGTGAAGGATTCGATTCGCAACGTCCTGAACGGCATTTCGCTGGCGCGGCAGGATGATCTGGCGATCGATGCCGTGGGTCTCGACGAGTTCGATATCACGGACTTCAGTACTGAGGCGAGCGATGCGCAGAGTCTGCTGGCGCTGGGAATACAATCGCCCACGCTCAAGAAACAGATTCAGAAGCGCGTGGCGATGAAGTATCTCTGCGATGCGCGACAGGACATCAAGAACCGGATCGCGGAAGAGATCGAAGCGGCGGAGTAAGCCGGAGGCGTCGAGAGGAGTCTCGACGCGGCACGCAGGAGTGCGCGCGCCACGGGAGAAACAGAGAGGCATATGAGCGAACCAGTAAACGTACAGACGATCGTGCAGCAGGCGGTCGATGAATACATGCGGCAGGACGTCGCGCGGCGGGAGCCGGCTTACAAAACCGAGCTGCACGAAGAACGGCGCAGGCGCGAGCAGCTCGAGAAACGGGTGAATGAGCTGGTGGAAGAGAACAAGCGCAGCCGGGCAGTGGCCGACGAGGCGCAGCGCAGCACGAGCATCCGGACGGAGTTGCAGAAGCTGGGCGTGACGAAGGTCGACCTGGCATATAAGGCCGTACAGGACGGAATCGTGCGTACGGACGACGGCAGGCTGATCGCGCGCGGTGAAAGCGGCGAACAGCCGGTCAGCGAGTTTCTGGCGGGATTCGTTCAGGACAATCCTGAATTTCTGCCGGCTCGAATTGCCGGCGGCACTGGAATGACAGGAACACAGAAGGCCGCGCCGCAGGCCGCCGCGGGGGGAATCGATCTGGACAAGATCAGCCCGTCGATGAGCAAAGAAGAACTGGATCGGGTACGCCAGGAAATTTTGCGTGTGGTAACGACGCAGACGCCACGGGGAGTGTAGTCCCCGTTTTGTAAGCAGTAAAAGAGAAGTGAATCAAGGAGAACGATGCCTTCAATTACGTCAGCAAACGTAGCAAATGCGATTGTCAAACTGGTAGCGGCCGATGCATTGCCGGCGCTTGTGGGGAACCTCGTGATGGGGAACCTGGTGAATCGCGACTATGAGCCGACTCTGGCACAGGCGGGCGATACGGTCAATGTGCCGATAGCCCCGCAGCTCGTGGCCAACAACCTCGCCGAAGGAAACTCGGTGCAGCCTCAGAATCCCAGCCTCGGCAATGCGCAAATCGTGCTGAACACGCATGCTGAAGCCACTTTTCAGATTCCGGACGTGACGAAAGTCCTCGCGGTGCCGGATCTGCTGAAAGTCTATATGCAGCCCGCAGTGGTTGCAATCGCGGAGAAGATCGAAAGCGACCTTTTGGCGCTTTATGCAGGTTTCTCGGCTAATGGACCGCTCGGAACAGCGGGAACGCCGATCACTGAAGCGCTTCTCGATCAGGCAGAAACAACGCTCTTCCAGGCGAAAGTGCCTTCGAGCGCGCCGAAGTATCTGATCGTCGACAGCAACACTTATTCGCAGATGCGCCAGATTCCGCGCTTCAGCGAATTCCAGAACACCGGCGAAGCGGGATTGCGCGCCATGGTCGACGGCACCATCGGGAAGATCAAAGACTTCTACGTGTTCCGTTCGCAGTATGTATCGAAAACCGGCAGCTCGCCGGTGGGAACTCACAACCTCGCTTTCTGCAAAGATGCGATCGGGTTGGTGGTTCGCCGTCTGCCGCAGCCGCTGCCTGGCACCGGCGCGATTGCCGAATATGCGGAGCTGGGTAACTTCGGAATGCGCGTGACTATGAGCTATCAGCCGAATACGTTGTCTCAGCAGTTCACGGTTGACGTGCTCTACGGCTGCGCCATTCTGCGGAACAACTTCGCGGTTCAGGTCAACAGCTAGTCGGGACTGAATAACCGACTCCCTAGCGGTCGCGGCTCAGTAAAGGCAGGGACTCGGGGAATCCACGGCGGGTGGGTTGGCTGGAGAGATCCGGCTGGCCCGCCCTTTTTATTTGCAGAGGAGGAATCGATGGATTTGCGGTCTTATTACGGGAAAGTTCGGGCTGCCGATGCCACGCTCACGGGCGAACACATCGTCATGGTCAGCCTCGAAACGAGTGAAGGCGGGAAGCCGGGCGTGAAGACGGAAGTTCCGCGCGGGATTGCGGCGAGGCTGATTGCGGAACAGCGAGCCTGCGTGGCGACCGATGAAGAAGCTTTGGAATTCCACGAAGCGAACCGGGTGGCCAAGGCTGCGTACGACGAACAGGCAGCGGCGAACCGGATGCAGGTGATGGTCATCCCTTCGCACGATTTCAAGAAACAGAAAGAGCGGAGCTAAAGCGATGGCACTGTTCGTGGATGGGCCGGCGTCGACGATCTCGGATCTGACGGATCAGGACTCCGGCCTGCTGGAAGTTGCGCTCGGGACTGGTATCAACGTATCGACGAAGCTGCGGCTGGCGGTGGAAGAGATTCGCACCGATCTGCAGCTCTGGCTGAACAGAGCGCGGACAACGACGGCAATGGTTTGGGGACCGACGCTGCGGATCGAGCAGGTTGTGGTCACGGCACCGTTGAAGCGCTGGGAAACGATGCATGCGCTCGCGCTGGTTTACCGTGACGCTTATTTCA
>ODAK010004439.1_pt1 | contig 14368 bp, 13 predicted proteins | sample 1539591 | NCBI WGS metagenome assembly ODAK01 (sample SAMEA3539303, study PRJEB22396) | soil metagenome | biome: tundra; feature: field; material: soil | place: USA | collected 2010-05 | depth 0.15 m | reverse complement strand
ACCGGGTCCGGCGCACTGGTCGCGTCGGCGGGATCGGCGCCGGCGATGACGTTCAACGCGATCGCCGCGTCGTGCACCGTCAGCGTCAGCGGTCCGATCTGATCGAGCGATGACGCGAAGGCGAGCAGTCCGTAGCGCGACACCCGCCCGTACGTCGGTTTGAGGCCGACGATGCCGCAGAGCGCGGCCGGCTGGCGGATGGAACCGCCGGTATCAGAACCGAGCGCGAGCGGCACCAGGCGCGCGGCGACGGCCGCCGCCGATCCGCCGCTCGATCCGCCGGGCGTGCGGTCGAGCGCCCACGGATTGCGCGTCGGCCCGAAGGCGGAGTTCTCCGTGGACGAGCCCATCGCGAACTCGTCGCAATTGGTCTTGCCGATCACGACCGCACCCGCACGCTCGAGCCGCGCCACCGCCGTGGCGTCGTACGGCGGCACGAACGTTTCGAGTATCTTCGACGCCGCCGTCGTCCTGACGCCGCGCGTGCACAGATTGTCTTTGATCGCCACCGGGACGCCGGTGAGCGGCGCGTCGCGCCAGCGATCGCGATCGCGATCGAGGTCCGCCGCGCGCGCCAATGCGCGGTCGGCGGTGACGGTGTGAAACGCGTGAAGGGCCGGGTCCGACGCGCTGACGCGCGCGAGCGTCTCGCGGCAGATCTCCACCGCCGAGCGCGCGCCGCTCCGCACGCTCGCCCGCAGATCGCGAATGGTGGCTGACGGGGCCGGTGTGGTCATCCGAGGACTCGCGGTACCTTGAAGAACGAACCGAGCGGCGTCTCGCGCGCCGCATCGGGCGCGTTGGCGAGCGCATCAGGCGGATCGAGCGAGGGACGGACCTCGTCGGGCCGATCGGACGCGCCGCCCGGGGCGACGTGCGAAGTGGGCGGCACGCCGCTCGTGTCGATCTGCTGGAGCTCATCCACGTACGCGAGGATGTCGCAGAGCTGCCGGGTGAAGAGTTCCACCTCGGACGGATCGAGATCGAGCTGGGCCAGCGCGGCGATCGCTTCGACCTGCGCGCGGGTCACTCCGGCGGGCATGGCAAATGCTACCATTTCCGCTATGCCGATCCGCCGAGCGGCCGTCGCGGGGAGCTGGTATCCCGGCACCGCGCCGGCGCTGGCCGCGGCGGTCGATCGTCATCTGGCCCTGGCGACGCGCGAGGTCGGCGGCGATCTGATGGCGCTGGTCGCGCCCCACGCCGGGCTGGTGTATTCGGGGCCGGTCGCGGCGCACGCCTATCGGCTGCTGCGCGATCGGCCGTTCGATGTCGCGGTGCTCGTGGGGCCGTCGCATTTCGTCGGCTTCGACGGCGTGGCCATGTATCGCGCCGGCGGCTTCGAGACGCCGTTTGGCGTCGCGCCGATCGACGAGGCGTGCGCCGAAGCGTTGCGCGCCGCGTCGCCCATCTTCCGCGATCACCCCGGCGCCCATGCGCGCGAGCATTCGCTCGAGATGCAGCTCCCGTTCCTGCAGCGTGTCGCGCCGGACGCGAAGATCCTCCCGCTGTTGATGGGCTATCAGACGGCGGAGACCGCGCGCGCGCTCGGCGACGCGCTCGCCGTCGCGCTCGACGGCCGGAAGGCGCTCCTCATCGCAAGCACCGATCTCTCCCATTATCATGATGCCGCCACCGCCTCGCGGCTCGACGCCGTCGTCATCGATCACGTGACGCGCTTCGACGCCGATGGCCTGCAGCGCGCGCTCGACCTCCAGCCGGAGCACGCGTGCGGCGGCGGTCCGCTCGTGGCGGTGATGCGCGCGGCGAAGCTGCGCGGCGCCCGAGACGCCGTGGTGCTCGACTACGCCGATTCGGGCGACGTGTCGGGCGACAAGTCAGCAGTGGTCGGGTATCTCGCGGCCGCGTTCGGCACGTTTGACGGCAATCGCGGAGGCCGCTGAAATCGCGGAGTGATGACCAGCGACACCGATCGGAGATTGCTGCTGCAGCTTGCGCGCGATGCGATCGTCGCGCATGTGATCGGCGCCGCGGCGCCCGCGACCAGCGTGTGCCCGCACGCGAACGAGCCTGGCGCGGCATTCGTCACCCTCCATCGCCACGGTGAGCTGCGCGGCTGCATCGGTCACATCGAGGCCGACGAGCCGCTCGGCCGCGTGATCGCGCGCGGCGCGGTGGCGGCGGCCAGCGCCGACCCGCGCTTTCCGCCGGTCGGCGCGTCGGAGCTGCCGGAACTCGAGATCGAGCTGTCGCTCCTCGGCCCTCTCGAGCCGGTCATGACACCGGACGACATCGAGGTCGGCCGTGACGGCCTCGTCGTCGAACTGGGCCGGCATCGCGGCCTGCTGCTGCCGCAGGTGGCGCCGGAGTGGGGTTGGGATCGCACGATGTTTCTCGCGCAGACGTGCCACAAGGCAGGGCTTCCACGCGACGCGTGGAAGCAGGGCGCGAAGGTGTGGAGGTTCGAGGCGGAGGTGTTTGGCGAACGCTGAGGCTATCTTCGGGCGCTGAGCAAATCACGCAGGATGCGCAGGTTTCGTTCGTCGAAGCGATCCACGTCGAGCGGGCCCTTCGCCGGGCCTTCCTCCTTCGGCGTCTCGAGCAGCATCGGCACCCCCCTGAACCGTCGGTCGTTGACGATGCGGCGGAACGGTTCGAGGCCGAGGCAGCCTTGCCCGATGTGCTCGTGGCGATCGACACGGCTGCCAAGCGGCTTCTTCGAATCGTTCAGATGAAACACCTTCAGACGATCGAAGCCGACGAGCCGGCCGAACCGGGTGAACGTCCGCACGTATCCTTCTGCCGAGCAGATGTCGTATCCCGACGCGAGCAGATGGCACGTGTCGAGGCAGACGCCGACGCGCGGGTGATCGTGCATCGCGGCGATGATCGAGGCGAGATGCTCGAAGGTGGCGCCGAGCGACGTGCCCTGCCCGGCGGTGTGTTCGAGCAGTACCATCGTCTTGCCGCGGCGCCTGGCGCGGAGGAGTGCGACGAGCGCATCCGCGATCAGCACGAGCCCGTCCGCCTCGGTGCCGCGCATGTAGCAGCCTGGATGCAGCACGACGCCGAGCAACCCCAGCGCCTCGGCGCGATCGAGCTCGTCGCCCATCGCTTCGATCGACTGTGCACGAAGCGCCGGGACCGTCGTCGCCAGGTTGATCAGATAACTCGCGTGCGACACGACCGGTGCGATGCCGCTGGCATCGAGCGCAGTGCGGAACTCGCGAATCTCTTCGCGCGGCAGCTCGCGTCCGCGCCACTGATTCGCGTTCTTGGCGAAGATCTGCATCGTCTCGCAGCCGTGGACGATCCCGCGCTCGACCGCGCGCGGCAGTCCGCCGGCCACCGACATGTGCGCGCCGATCCGTGGCATGGCCTATCGCGAGAACGCTTCGTCGAGGACGCGGCCGTCGGGGCCCATGCGCACGAGCACCGTCAGCCGATCGGTGTCGCGCTGTCCGGGCGCAAACGAGAGGAGGCCCGCAGCGAACCGCATGTCGACCCAGCGCACGGTGGCCACGCCCGAGGGATCGACAAACGATCGCGCTGCCGGAAAGCGCGCGAACCCGAGAAAGCCGCGCGCCGTCCGCGTCGCGGCGGCCGCGAACGTGGACGCCGTCCATTGGTTCGGGTACCGGACGGAGCGGCGCCAGAACGCTTCACCGGGCTCGGCCGGGCGCTGCAGGCGGGCGTCCAGCACGTCGAGCTCGTGCAGGTCGTAGCCGTTCGACAGGTGCGCGATCATGCGCCAGCGGAACGGCGAGAGGAAGGTGGGGACGGCGGCGATCCCGATGAGGCACGGCTTGCCCGACTCCGACGTCGTGACGCCGCCGCGCGGCCAATATTCGATCGCCCGCGTCCCGGCGCCCGGATCGCACGGCTGCGGGAGAAGCGGACCGAACAGCCGCGGCGCTTGGGCGAGCGCCTGATGATGCGCGACGGCGCGGACGCCGTAGTTGGCGGCCATCAGCATCAGGGTGATCGCCGCGAGGCTCCGCCTCGACGCCGTCGAGGCTTTCGATACTTTTAGGACTTCAGCAGACACCAGGCCGGCCACGAGAATCATCAAGAGATACACGTCGACAATCGGCAGCCAGTCAACGGCGAACCAGTGCCAGTCGAACGGACTCAGGAGCCGCGTGCCGTACGACGTCGCCAGATCCATCAGCACGTGCAGCAGCACGCCGATCATCGAGATCGCGATCAGCATGCCGAACGAAGCGTCTGGCGCGCGATGGGGCGCCGCCTCACGCCCCATCGCGCGCCGATCGATGATTCGCCGGCCGATCCACACCAGGCCCGCGCTGGCCAGACCAAGGCCCGCGATGCCGAGCGAGCCATGGGTCGGCCCCCGGTGCCACGTCATGTACGACGTCGCGCCGCGCGCGGCGGCGACGATGTCGATATCCGGGGCGTTCGAGGCCAGGACAAGCGCGGCCGTCGTCCCCCGGCCGGCACGGCCGAGCGGCGTCCGCGCGAGCGTCAGCGCGAACAACGTGTGCGTGACGTTATCCACGCTGTTACTATACCGGCATGTTGAGAGCTGCTTCCGCCGCCCTAATGCTGTTGTTGCTGGCGCCCTCGCCGTCGTACGCGTGGGGCACGGCCGCGCACCGCGAGATCATGCGGCGCGCCATCGATATTCTGCCCGCTGAGATCAAGCCGTTCTTCGTCCACTTCCGCGACGAGCTCGTCGTCCGCGTCGCCGATCCCGACGTGTGGCGGAACATCGGATGGGAAGACGACCCGAACCACTTCGTGGACTTCGGCGCGCCCGAGTTCGGACCCTATCCGTTCACGGCGCTGCCGCGCGAGTACGGCGCGGCCATCGAAAAATTCGGGATGGCGACGCTCAAGAAAGACGGCCTGCTGCCGTGGCGGGAAGCCGAAGAGTTCGGCAACCTGCGCCGCGCGTTCGAAGGGTTCAACCGAAGCGGCGGCTTTGCGGTGAGCGACGCGGTGCTGTTTGCCGCCGTCGCCTCGCACTACATCCAGGATGCCCATCAGCCGCTGCACGCGTCGAACAATTTCGACGGCCAGCTCACGGGGCAGAACGGCGTGCACGCGCGGTTCGAGTCGGCGCTGTTCGACCGCTTCCAGGCGCGCCTGACGATCAACCCGGCGCCTCCGGTGGGCATCAGGAACGCGCGGGACGCCGCCTTCGACGCGCTGCTCGAGAGCTACCAGCTCGTGCAGCCGCTGCTCGACGCGGACAAGGAAGCCGTCGCCGGCAAAGAGACCTACGACGATGATTACTACGAGAAGTTCTTCACGAAGGTGAAGCCGATGCTCGAGAAGCGGTTGAGCGATTCGGTCACCTCCACCGCGTCGCTGATTGTCGGCGCGTGGGAACTGGCGGGCAAGCCGGCGCTCAAGACCGAGATGCCGCGCGGTGTGCAGAAGGTGAGAAAGCCTTAATTCACGTCGCGCGTGCGCTCGTGCGGGTTGACGAGGCCGGCGCGGCGCTCGAAGAACGCTTCGATGGGCGGCAGGAGCGCCAGCACCACGAGCGTGATCGTCGTGGTGGCGGTCGCGATCGCGAACTGCCCGGCTCCGGCGGCCATCCCGACCGCCGCGTTCACCCAGATGGTGGCGGCGGTGGTCATCCCGTGGACGTTGCGGCCGCTTCTGAGAATCGCGCCGCCGCCGAGAAACCCGATGCCGGTGACCACCTGAGCTGCGATGCGATCCGGCGTCCGCCCGGCGAGGCCCATCTGAATCGAGATCAAGGTGAACAACGCCGATCCCAGCGCGATCAGGATGTTCGTGCGCAGGCCGGCCGGCTTCTGGCGGTACTCGCGTTCGAGGCCGATCGCGGCGCCCAGGCCGGCCGCGAGGAGCAGACGCAGTGTGAGATCAGTCAGTGGCATGACGGTTTCGGCAGTCAGTGTAATGCAAGAAACCCGGGGATGTGAGATTCTTACATTCCTTGAAGCTGCGCGACATCGCTGACCGTTTGCACTGCCGCCTCGAGCGGGCCGCTGGCCCCGTCGGAAACGAAGACGCCGAAATCCGCCGCGTCGCCGGTATCGAGCAGGCGGGCCCGGGCGACCTCACCTTTCTCGCCAACCCGCGCTACCAGGCGCTGCTCGGCCAGACGCGCGCGTCGGCGGTCATTCTGGCCGCGTCCGCGTCGGGCGACGCCGTTCCCGCGACCTGCGCCGTGTTGCGCGCTGACAATCCCTACCTCGCCTTCGCGCACGCCGTCGCGCTGCTCGCCCAGGCCACGCCGCCGGCCAAGGGCGTCGATCGGTTGAGCAGCATCGCCGCCGACGCCGCGCTCGGGCCCGACGTCTCGATCGGACCGTTCGTGACGATCGGTTCCGGCGCCACGATCGGCGCCCGGACCATTATTTTTCCCAGCGCCGTGATCGGCGCCGGCGTCCAGCTCGGCGACGACTGCGTCATCCATTCGCATGTGTCCATCCGCGAGCGCGTCGTGATCGGCCACCGGGTCATCGTGCAGGACGGAGCCGTGCTCGGCAGCGACGGCTTCGGCTTCGTCAAGCAGGCGGACGGCACGCACCTGAAGATTCCGCAGCACGCCGCGGTCGTGATCGAAGACGACGTCGAGATCGGCGCCAACACGACGATCGATCGCCCCGCGGTCGGCGAAACGCGGATTCACGCCGGCGCGAAAATCGACAACCTCGTGCAGATCGCGCATGGCGTCAGCGTGGGGGCGCGCGCGCTGCTCGCGGCGCAGGTCGGCATCGCCGGCAGCACCGTGATCGAGGACGACGTGGTGCTGGCGGGGCAGGTGGGGGTGGCGGGACATCTGCGCATCGGCCAGGGCGCGGTCGCCACCGCGCAGACCGGGATTCCCCACTCGCTCGACGCGGGCGAATTCGTCTCCGGATATCCCGCCATCAAGAACCGCGACTGGCTGAAGGCGTCGGCGATCTTCCGCCAGTTGCCGGCGCTCAAGAAACAGATTGCCGAGCTCGAGGAGCGCATCGCGCACCTCGAGGGAAAACCGCCACGGAGACACGGAGCATTATGAGCCACAGAGCCACAGAGACTCAGAGGACAAAACCACATTGCTCGGTGACTCTGTGTCTCTGTGGCTTTCTCATCTTCGTGTTCCTGTGTCTCTGCGGCCCTCCGGCGTATGCGCAGCCGCCGCTGCCGCGGCCCGAAGCGCCGGCGGCGTCGCCCGATTTCCTCACGCACTACAACTTTCATCTGTCGGGGGACGCGCTGTCGATCGACGATCCGCGGTTCTCGTGGCAGACGCACTTTGGCGGCGATATCGATCTGGTCGACTACGTCGCCGGCCGCGCGAACATTCTCATGGACTACGAAGCGGTGCTCGGCGATCAGCTGCGGCTCTTCGATCCGAACCAGGGCAATTACACGCTCGAGGCGTCGGCGTCGCTGCGCGCGGGCGCGACGGAAATCGCGGGCATGCTGCACCACGTGTCGCGTCATCTCAGCGATCGACCGAAGGATTTTGCGATCGCGTGGAACGTCGTGGGCGTGCGGGCGCTCCGCCGCGTGACGGCCGGGGGCGCCACGATTGACCTCCAGGGCAGCGCCGGCCGCGTCATTGCGCGCGCGTACGTCGATTACGCCTGGACCGGCGACGCCGACGTCGTGATTCGCCAGCCGGTGAACGCCCACGTCGGCGTGTTCGCGCACGGCCTCGGCGAGCTCTTCGGCGTCGAGCCGGCGCTGTCGGGCCGCGACACACAGCGGGGCGGCCGTCTGGAAGGCGGCCTCCGCCTCAACGGCCGTGCCGGCGCGGTCGAGCTCTTCGCGGGCATCGAGCGCCGCGTGGACGCCGATCCGCTGGATCGCCAGCGACAGCGCTGGATCTTTGTCGGCTTCCGCTTCGTCAGCCGGTAAACCCGCGGCAAATGAGATAATTGGCGTGATGACCTCAAGGATCGTTCGCGCTCTGGCCTCCGGGCTGTTTGCCGTCGCCCTGGTATGCGCCGCCCGATCGACGATGTCGGCCGCCGTCAGGCCGCCCAAGCTGCAGTACCAGATGACGACGCTGCCCAACGGGCTCACGGTCGTCCTGGAAGAAGATCACTCGACGCCGATCGTGCACCTCGAGGTCTGGTATCACGTCGGGTCGAAGAACGAAAAGCCCGGGCGCACCGGCTTCGCCCATCTCTTCGAACACCTGATGTTCAAAGGCTCGAAGAACGTCGATCCGGACGGGCACACGTCGATGATCTCGTCGGTCGGCGGCCAGAGCAACGCCTACACGGACGACGACGAAACGGTGTTCTGGGAGACGGTGCCGTCGCAGTATCTGCCGCTCATCCTGTGGCTCGAGGCCGATCGGATGGCCACGCTGCGGATCGACAAGGACACCTTCACCAACGAGCGCCAGGTGGTGAAGGAAGAGCGCCGGATGCGCATCGACAACCAGCCGTACGGGCGGCTGACGGAGATCATCTACGACCAGGCCTTCTCGGTGCATCCGTACAAGCATCCGACGATCGGCAGCATGACGGATCTCGAGTCCGCGTCGATCGAAGATGTGCGCGCCTTCTACCACACCTATTACGTCCCGGCGAACGCGACGCTCGTGCTCGTCGGCGACTTCGACACGGCGCAGGCGCAGCAGCTCGTGACGCAGTATCTCGGCCGCGTGGCGAAAGCCGAACAGCCGGTGCCGCGCGACATCCCGAAGGAGCCGGCGCAGACCAAAGAGAAGCGCGTCACGCTCCAGGAGCCGTGGCCGCTGCCGGCGGTGGTCGTGGCGTATCACATCACCAACGACGGCAACCGCGATTCGTACCCGCTGCACATCGCGGCGAAGGTGCTCTCCGACGGCGAGAGCTCGCGCATCTACAAGAAGCTCGTCTACGAGAAGCAGTTGGCGGTCGCCGCGTTCGGACAGGCGAATCTCATCGAGGATCCGAACCTCTTTTACGCCGTCGCGATCGTGCAGGCGCCGCACACCACGCAGGAGACGGCCGACGCACTCATCGCCGAGATCGAGCGGCTGAAGAGCGAGCCGATCACCGAACACGAGCTGCAGCGCACGAAGAACCAGTTCACCCGCGACTACATCACCATGCGCGAATCGAACCAGGGGAAGGCAGCCACGCTCGCGCACGCCGTCGTCATTCACAACGACATCAAGACGGGCGACAGCGAGTTCGACATCTTCCAGAACATCACGATCGCCGACGTGCAGCGGGTCGCGCGGACGTACTTCACGGCGGAGAATCGGCTGGTGATCACGCTGATGCCGTCGGGGAGGCCGAGCGCCGGGGCGCCGGAGGGACGATGACGGCGTCCGAGACACAGAGCGTTTCTGCCACGGAGGCACAGAGCCACAGAGCCAATTGGCTCTTCTCTGTGTCTCTGTGGCTCTGTGGCTGTGTGATCTTCGTGTCGCTGTGCCTCTGTGGCCCTGCTTCCGCGCAGCAGATCTGGCCCACGGAAGCTCCGCCGCGTCCGCTGCCCGCGCACGACGTGTCCTTTCCGCCGTATCAGGTGCAGACGCTGCCCAACGGCCTTCAGGTCGTCGTCGTCCTGCACCACGAGCAGCCGGCGGTCAGCATGCGTTTGCTGATTCGCGCGGGCGGATCGTCGGACCCGAAAGACAAGCTCGGGTTGGCGCGGCTGGCGGCGTCGCTCCTGGATCAAGGCACGACGACCAAGTCGGCGCAGGAGCTGGCCGACGCCATCGATTTCATCGGTGGCGCGATGGGCACGGGCGCGGGCACCGACCTCAGCTACCTGAACATGTTCGTGATGAAGGACAGCTTCGATCTCGGTCTTCGCATGCTGTCCGACATGGCGCGCCATCCGGCGTTCGCGCCGCAGGAGATCGATCGTCAGCGCCAGCAGATTCTGTCCAGCCTGCAGGTCAGCGTCGAGGACCCCGACTACGTCGCCAACGCCGTGTTCGATCGCCTGGTGTACGGGTTCCATCCGTACGGGCTGCCGCAGACGGGCACGCCGCAGACCATCAGCGGGATCGCGCGCGACGACGTCGTGGCGTTCCACACGCGGAATTTCGTCGCCAACAACGCCATTCTCGCCATCGTCGGCGACGTGACGGCCGAGGAAGCGTTCGCGGAGGCCAAGAACGTGTTCGGCGACTGGGAACGGCGCGACGTGCCGGCGACCGCGTTCATCGAGCCGCCCGACCCGACGCGGCGCGTGGTCGTGGTCGACAAACCCGACGCCGTCCAGACCGAAGTGCGCGTCGGCCACATCGGCGTGCCGCGCAAGAGCCCCGACTACATGGCGCTCAATCTCGCCATCAGGATTCTCGGCGGCGAGGGAAGCAACCGTCTGCATCAGGTGCTGCGCACCGAGCGCGGGCTGACCTACGGCGCGCAGGCCTCCTTCGACACGCTGAAGTGGAGCGGCGACATCGAGGCCGAGACCAACACGCGCTCGGAGGCGACCGGCGAGGTCCTGCGGCTCATCGTCGACGAGTTCTGGCGTCTGCAGCGCGAGCGCGTGAGCGAGCGCGAACTGGGCGACGCGAAGGCGTACCTGACGGGCAGCTTTCCGCTCACCATCGAGACGCCGGACGAGATCGCGCTGCAGGTGCTGAACGTCGTGTTCTACGACCTGCCGCTCTCGGATCTGCAGAACATCCGCGAGCGCGTGAACGCGGTGACGGCCGACGACATCCAGCGCGTCGCACGCGCCTACCTCAAACCCGATCGGCTGTCGGTCGTGCTGGTCGGCAACGCCGCGGCGTTCCGGTCGCAGCTCGAGGGCGTGGGCTTCGGCCAGTTCGAAACCGTGGAGCTCGGCAATCTGGATCTCACCGCCGCCGACTTCAAGCACGACAAGCCGGCGGCCGGCGGACGGCTGCAGCCCGTCTCGTACCAACTGCCGTCGCCGCCGCCGCCGTCGTTCGTCCCCGAAGAAGGCGCCAAGGCCAAAGCGCTCCTCGATCGCGTCGTCGCCGCGAAGGGCGGGCTCGAGACGCTGCGCGGCGTGCAATCGTTCACCGTCGTCAGCATGGCGCCCGCGCGCGGCCCGGATGGCAGCGTCGCGCAAGTTGAGACGACGACGATTCTGCAGTATCCGAATCGTGTGCGCGTGGACATCAGGTTCCCGACCGTGACGGTTCAGCAGGTGTACGACGGCGCGCACGGATGGACCCGCGATCCGACCGGCGTCCACGAGGTCGGAGCCCCGGACCTTCGGTTTATCGAGATGAACTTCAAGCACGACACCATCAGCCTGCTCCTCGCGGCTGAAGGCGGCACGGCGCGCGCGCGCGTCCTTCCCGACGTGAAAGACGACGCGGGGCGGATGTATCAAACGCTGGAGTTGTCGGCGAGCGGCCTTGATCCCATCGTCCTCTCGATCGATTCTGCGTCGGGCCTCATCGCCAAGCAGACGTTCGTCCCAGGGCCCGGCCAGCCGATCGTCGAAGAGCGATTCAGCGACTACCGCGCGGTCGACGGGGTGCAGGTGCCGTTCGTGACGACCGCGTATTCCGGCGGCCAACGGCTCGGCGAGCGGCGCATCACCGACATCAAGATCAACGCGCCGATCGATCCCGCGCTGTTCAAACGTCCCGGGCTTTGACGACGCGCCTGCTGCTGTCGTGCGGCGAGGCGTCCGGCGATCTGTATGCGGGCGCGCTGACGCGCGAGCTCCGCGCGATCGATTCGACGGCAACGATCGCGGGCCTCGGCGGTCCGCGGTTCGCCGCGGCGGGCGGACAGCTCATCGACGACTACCGCGGTCTGTCCGTCACCGGTCTGACGGAGGCCATCGCGAAGCTGCCGCGATCGTGGTCGACGCTGCGCCGGCTCGTCGCGTCCGCCGCGCGCGATCGCCCCGACGCCCTGGTCGTCATCGATTTCCCCGACTTCAACTTTCCGCTGGCGCGCCGGGTCAAGCGGCTCGGGATTCCGGTCGTGTACTACATCAGCCCGCAGATCTGGGCGTGGCGCCCAGGGCGGCTGAAGACGATCCGCGAAATCGCCGACCTCGTGCTCGTGATCTTTCCGTTCGAAGAGAAGATCTATCGCGACGCCGGCATACCGGTGGAGTTCGTCGGACATCCCCTCGTCGATCTGGTGCAACCGACGGAGCCGAAAGACGCGTTTCGCCGGCGGCACGGGTTGTCGCCCGACGCGCCGACGATTGCGATGCTGCCGGGCAGCCGTCCGAACGAGGTGACGCGGATTCTGCCGACGCTCCTCGCCGCGGCGGAGCGGATCCGCGGGCGCGTGGCCGGTGCGCAGTTTGCGATCGCCCGCGCGCCGAGCCTCGACGACCATCTTTTCGACGCGGTGCGGGCAGCCCGGTTCGCGCCGATGGCGCTCGTCGACGGCGACACCGACGGCGTGCTGGCGGCGGCCGACGTCGCGCTGACCGCGTCGGGCACCGCCACCGTGCAGACCGCGCTGCACGACACGCCGATGGTCGTCGTCTACAAACTGTCGCCGCTCACGTATCGCCTCGGCCGGCCGCTCGTCAGGCTCGACACCTTCGGCATGGTGAATCTGATCGCCGGTGAGAAGATCGTCCCCGAACTGATTCAGGACGCGTGCACGCCGGGCGCCGTGGCCGACGAAGCCGTGTCCATGCTGACCGACCCGGCGCGCGCGGCGCGCATCCGCACCGGCCTGGCGCGCGTCCGCGAACGCCTCGGCGCGCGGGGGGCGAGCCGGCGCGCGGCGGAAGCGATTCTGCGGTTGGTCTCCAGCCGCCGTGGCGCCGGCGTCTAAGAACGCACATGCCCGACGCGGCCATTGAATTTCGCGCCGTCTCATTCGCCCGTCCTGGCGGCGCGGCCGTCCTCGATCGGTTCGATCTCCGCGTGCCGCCCGGAGAAGTGCTCGCGCTCGTCGGACGCAGCGGCGCCGGCAAGACGACGCTGCTGAAGCTGGTGAACCGGCTGCTGCTGCCTGATGGGGGCGCCGTGTTCGTCGAGGGGCGCGACACGCGCGACTGGGAGCCGATCCGCCTGCGGCGGCGCGTAGGCTATGTGCTGCAGGAGGTCGGCCTCTTCCCGCACATGACCGTCGAGGACAACATCGGCGTCGTTCCGCGGCTCGAGGGGTGGCCGCGCGACCGCGTCGCCGCTCGCGTCGGCGAGCTGCTGGAGCTGATTGGCCTCGAGCCCCGGGACTTCGCCGCTCGCTGGCCTGATGAGCTGTCGGGCGGGCAGCGTCAGCGCGTCGGCGTGGCGCGGGCGCTGGCGGTCGATCCGCCGGTGCTGCTCATGGACGAGCCGTTTGGCGCGCTCGACCCGCTCACGCGGGCCGAGCTGCACGCCGAGTTCCGCCGCATTCAGGATCGCCTGCGCAAGACCGTCATCATCGTCACGCACGACATGGGCGAGGCGTTCGCGCTCGGCGACCGCGTGGGCGTGCTCGACGAAGGGCAGTTGGTGGCGTGCGACCGCCCAGAGACCGTCGCGCGCTCGAAAGACCCGCGTGTGCGCAAATTGCTCGACGCGGTTCCCGTCCTTCCACGGCAGTGACCTTTGTGTCCTCAGTGTCCTTTGTGGTGATTTGGCGCCTCGAATGAGCAACCTGCTGACGTTTTGGCTATCGCATCGCGCCGAGCTCGTCACGCTCTTCGCGCAGCACGTCCTGCTCGTCGCGTTGTCGACGCTCGTGGCGGCCGCCGTCGGCGTACCGCTCGGCATCTTCGCGGCGCGGCGCCCGAGGTTTGGCGCACCCGTCGTCGCGATCGCCAACATCGTGCAGACCGTGCCGAGCCTGGCGATGTTCGGCTTTCTCCTCCCCGTGCCGCTCATCGGCGGCGTCGGCGCGCGGGCGGCCGGCTTCGTCCTGATTCTGTACGGCCTGCTCCCGATTATCCGCACGACGATCGCGGGCTTGAACGGGATCGATCCCGCGATCCGCGAAGCCGGCGTCGCGATGGGCATGACGCCGCGCGAGCTGTTATGGCAAGTGGAGCTGCCGCTCGCCCTGCCGTCGATCGTCGCCGGCATCCGGGTCGCGGCGGTCGTCGGCGTCGGCACGGCGACGATCGCGGCGGCGATCGCCGCCGGCGCGTTGGGGGAGTACATCTACCGCGGACTCTCGATGGTCGACACCACCGTGATGCTCGCCGGCGCGATTCCGGCTGCGATCCTCGCGCTCGTCGTCGACGGGGCGCTCTGGTGGACGGAGCAGCGGCTCTCGGGGCGCAAGACGCGGCGCTCGCGCCGCGCCGTCCTGGCATCTGCCGCCATCGTGCTCGCATCGGTGCTTCTGGGGAGTGGCGTCCTTGCCGCCCGCTCATCTGGCGCCATCGTCGTCGGCTCGAAGAACTTCACCGAACAGGTGATTCTCGGAGAGCTCCTGGCGCAGACGATCGAGCGCGACACAGGGCTGGCCGTCGAGCGGCGCCTGAATTTGGGCGGCACGCTCATCTGCGACCGGGCGCTCGCAGCGGGCGACATCGACGTCTACGTCGAGTACACCGGCACCGCCCTGACGGC
>ODAK010004438.1_pt1 | contig 14372 bp, 9 predicted proteins | sample 1539591 | NCBI WGS metagenome assembly ODAK01 (sample SAMEA3539303, study PRJEB22396) | soil metagenome | biome: tundra; feature: field; material: soil | place: USA | collected 2010-05 | depth 0.15 m | reverse complement strand
GAAGTCCGCTCGAGCACAGATGCCACAAGTGCCTCCGACGATTCGACGCTGGCGTCAGTGAGTATCGCCTGCACGTCGTCCGCATCGAGGCCACCCAGCTCAATGACCGAGGTCCCCATCTCGGCCAGCAAGCCATGGATGATTCGGGTCGAGTCGTCGATGCCACCGAGGCCACGAACGGTCGCCACGATGAGCAACCCGGAACCACGCAGGTGGCGCACGATGTGGACGAGCAAGGCGAGTGAGTCGATGTCGGCGAGGTGGAGGTCGTCGAGGATGACGACCAGGCCGTTTGGCTGGGCCAGCCGTGTGAGACGCTGGTGCGCAGCCTCGAAGATCACAAACCGCTCCGACGCCGTGCCGTCGTCAGCAGCGACTCTGGTTACCGCTTCAGGGCCGACGAGCAGCGACCGGAAGCTCTCCGAGCCGGGGGCGGCCTCAGGGTGATCGAGGCCAAGGTCAACTGCTGCGGCGAACGCCCGCTGCCACAGCGAGTATGCGGGGGCGCTGTTCAGGTCGGGTGCCACCGCCCACGCCACAGGGATTCCGCGCGCGTCGGCGATTGTGGTGAGTTCCTCAGCCAGCCGAGTCTTGCCCACACCGGCCGGCCCGGTGCACAGCACGAACCCTCCATGTCCCGCCGCAGCGCGCTCCAGCATTCGCTCCAAACGTCCGAGCTCCATCGCCCGCCCCCGAAGCCGCCCACCCCGACCCGTGCCCCGCACGCGCCAGCGACCTGCATCGCGAAGGTCACCGTCGGCCTCGCCCGGATCAGCCACACTGGAAACCATAGGTCTCGGGGTGTTGCCATGCGCCGTAGGCGAAGCGTTCTCGCCGGGCACCTCGTGAGAGTCTCTACTGACGCCAAGCGCTGACCGCCGGCGGGAAGGGCCGCTGGCGGCCCCTAGGAGGTGTGATGGAATTCGACGGCAAGGTGGCGCTGGTGACCGGCGCCGGATCGGGCATTGGCCGGGCGGTCGCGTTACGCCTGTGCGGAGCGGGGGCTTCGGTTCTCGGCGTGGACGTGAACCAGAGCCGACTTGACGAGACGCGGGAGGAAGCGGGGGGCGGCATGTCGATCCACCGGGCTGATCTCGGCGAGCCCGATGCGTGCGTGGCCGCCGTGACCGAGTGCATGACTCGGTTCGGACGCCTGGACATCCTGGGCAATGTGGCCGGTATCTACCGTCCCGCGCACACGACCCAGATGAGCCGCGAGGACTACCGGAAGGTCATGGCGATAAACCTCGACGCCTACTTCTTTCTCGCCCAGGCCGCCATCCCGCACCTCCTTGACACCGGTGGCAACATCGTCAACATCGCGTCGAATGCGGGCCTTCAGGGTGTGCCCTATTCGGCCGCGTACTGCATGAGTAAGGGCGGGGTCGTCCAGCTGACCCGCTCCTTGGCCGTCGAGTTCCTCAAGACGCAGCTCCGGGTCAATGCCATTGCCCCCGCTGGAACCAATACGAACATTGCCGCGGAGGCGATCTTTCCAGCCGACATGGATCCCGATCTGGCCGGGCGGATGGCCGGTCTGCGGGGACTTACCGAACCCGACGAGGTCGCCGCCCTCTTCTGCTTCCTCGCCTCTGACGAGGCCCGTTCCATTACGGGTGCCGTCTACACCATCGATAATGGGTTGACCGCCAGTTAGAAGGGTCAAGCTGACCGTAGTCTGGCGGGCCGAGTTGCCGGGAATGTCAAGCGCGCAACGGGTCAGAGCCCGCTCAGGCGCTGTCGGCCGACCAGTCTGCCTCGACCCGGTCCGGAGTGCTGGCGTCGGGGAAGCTCTCTTCGGCCGGCGGCCTACGTACGATGCTGAAGCTGGCGTACGTGGCCAGCAACCAGGGGATGAGACGCACGGCCTCACGATCCTTGTCCTTCGTGTCCTCGGTCAGTTGGTCCCACGGCACAAGATCGGGATGACGTTTGGCGTCGTTGTTTCTCACCAGCCCGTAGCTCCAGCCGTCTCGCTTCCGGTCGGCGCACCACCGGTCGTGCTCCAGCCCCGCCAGTAGCTCGAGCTCTTCGTCGCTGAACACGAATACCGGCGTATCCCAGTCCGCCATCGCTTCGATGGCGCAGTTCACCTTGCGCAGCTTTGGTCCGATGTCGAAAGCAAGGTCGCGGTTGGACTGCTTGAAGGTTTCGGCCAGTTCGCCCCAGGGTCTCATCGCAGGATTGTCCAGGGGACTGCCCTTGGCCAGCTCATTGTTCACGTAGCCAGCGTGGAAGGCCTGTGCCATCGTCTCGCTCGTGCCGTTGAGAAGAAGCTCCGGCGTGCAGACCCGCTCGAGCACTTCGAAGCTCCACACGTTCGGGAGCAGATTGGAACCGGCTTCGCTCAGCAACTCGGTAACCGAGCTGGCCCGATTGGTGGTGCAGACGACGACCGGGACAGCGACATCGAGACTACGGCGGCCCCGAATAGCAGCCCGCAGGCCGGCGGCGTCGTCCTCCAGGCAGAAGAACGCGACGGTATCGCCGCCCGGCGGGCGATGTCCGATCGGCAACTGAAGCGGCGGGCAGTCCGGATCGGACAGATCGCCCGGTGAGGCGACCAGCCGACAACTCTTTGCCAAGGCGGGATATCGGGTGAGGATCGCCTCTCTCTGCACTTCGGCATCTGCGGCCACCAGAGTGATCTGCATCGGCCCGGTCTTCTCCGTTTCGAGGTGCCAACGTCGGGCCGCTTCGACGACGAGGCTGAGGCCGAAGTTGCCGGTGCCGATGACAAGAAAATGGGGCGGTCCCTGCGTCGCCACCGTCAGGCCATGCGCATTGAGGAGGGCGCGGGGACCGATTCGATACACGTTGAAGTACTCGATATGGATCAGCTCGTTGCTGGACGCCAGAAGCGCCGTTTCCTCAAGCAACGCGCAGAGGCGGTCGTCGGAAATGTGCACGAAGCACTGGATCCGTCGCTGGCGCTTGGTCGCCTCCGCTTGTACCAGCAGAGCCACGTCACCATTCACGCCGTCATCGCCACAGGCCGCGATGAGGTACCGGGCCCGCAGGCTCCCGGCCTTGGTCAGGGTGAGCCGGTCGGTGGCGTCACTCGTCAGCACCGGGATGGACCGGTTGCGGCATTCGGCGATGGCCGTCGCGCTGGGATCCTTTTCGATGGCGACGACCTTAAAACCCTGGTCCCGGAAGGAGATGGCGAAGCGAAGGCCCGTCCACCCGAGGCCGCAGACGATGACATGTTCGCGGAACAGCACCTGCACCCGGAACTCGGTCCACTGCTGGACGAAGATGGCAGCGATGGCCTGGAATCCGGCATACGCCACGGTCACGGGAGCAAGGAATCGGGCGATCTCCAACGCAACCGGCAGGGACTCGGCCGGCCCCGTCGTGAAGCTGAACGAGAACAGCTCGACGGTGCCATAGAGCCGATCAACGATCGCTGTCTTCGCATCGAGCTGGCCGATGCCGATCAGACCGAGCACCACCGCAGCCAGGGCCGCCGCCGCGGTCATTTGCCACCGAAAGTGCCGCCAGACCCGTCGGAGCCTTCCCCAGGCGGCCGTACTGGGGCTTCGCGCCGCTTGGCTAGCCACTGCCCGACCTTAGCCGTAAGGGTTCGCCGGATGGCGGGCTGCCACGCCGGCTCACAGGTACGCCTTGCGCTCGGCCGGGCCGGTCCACGTGCGAATACGATACGAACACGTCAGACACCGAACGCACCCCCCGCGTCGGCACTCGGGGGCCGATGGCCGGCAGGGCCGAGCGCAGGGCACTGCGCCTTGGGGTCACCGGACACCGCTCCCTCCACCATGAGGTCGAGCTGCGCCGCGCGGTCAACCTCGCCATCGATCACGCGCTCGAAGTACGGGATGCCGAAGGAGACCCCGGAGACCTCATCGTGGTGTCGGCCCTGGCCGAAGGCGCCGACCGCCTCGTGGTCCACGAGTGCCTGCGCCGTGACGGCGCCACTCTTGAGGCCGTCCTGCCGCTGCCCGTGGACGAGTACACCAAGGATTTCGACACCGCCGTCTCGCGGCGTGAGTTCGCCGATCTGGTCTCCCTGGCCGTAGTCGTGGAGGTTGCCGAGACCATGCCGACCCGCGAACAAGCCTACGAGCGGGCCGGCCACCTGATGGTAGATCGCAGTGATGTCATCGTCGCCGTATGGGACGGCCTGCCTGCTCGGGGACGCGGCGGGACGGCTGACATCGTGACCTACGCACAGGATCGCCGCGTCCCCGTCATCCGCGTCGATAGCGGGAATGGTCAAAGGTAGGCCCTGCGCTCAGCCGCCGTGAGCTGGGTGGTCACCCGCCTGGCGGCCAGCCGCTCGAGTGTGCTGAGGGGCCCGGCCAGCTGGCTGGACCAGATGATGGCCGTTCCGCCGAATGTGGCCGTGACGACTTCCGTTCCGTGTGCTGTGAAGACGGAGGCGCGCGCCTCGGATCCGGTGTCGAAGACGGTCAGCTGCCGACCGGTGGCGGCGCTCCAGATCCTGGCGGTGCCGTCCGCACTGGAGGTCACCACCTCCGATCCGTCGGGGCTAAACGCGGCGGAGTAGACGGCGGCCCCACCGGGTTCGGCCAGCACCTCGAGCTGCCGACCGGTGGCGGCGCTCCAGATGCGAGCACTGCCGTCCGCACTGGAGGTCACCACCTCCGATCCGTCGGGACTGAAGGCGGCCGTGATGACGGCCGACCGACTGGGTTCGGTCATCTCCTGGGTCTGCCGGCCGGTGGCGACGTTCCAGATCCGGACCGTGCCATCGAGGCTGGCCGTGACCACCTGGCGGCCGTTGGCGCTGAAGACGGCGCTGAACAGCACGCCCAACGCTCCTCCCCCGGGTTCGGTGATGACCCGCAACTGCCTGCCGGTCGCCGCGCTCCAGATCCGGGCGGTCCGATCCTCGCTGGCGGTGATGATCTCCTTGCCGTCCGGGCTGAACGACGCCGAGTACATGGAGAGTCCACTCGGCTCCCGCAACGTAAGCATCTCTTTACCGGTGACCGCGCTCCAGTCCTCCGCGGTGCCATCCTCTTCACTGGCGGTCACGATCTCCCGCCCGTCCGGGCTGAAGGCAACTCCGTTGAGCGTGTCCCCGGCAGGGCCGGCCAGGTGGTGCACGAGATGGCCGGTGGCCGCGTCCCAGACGGTGGCCGTCCCGTTCTCGCCCGCCGCCACGACTTCGGTGCCGGAGCGGCTAACGCCGACCGCATAGAGAGCCGAGCGGGTGGGCTCGGCCAACACCCGGCGCGTCCCCACGGGCTGGGCGTCCCAGATCTTGGCGGTCCCGTCCTCACTGGCGGTGATGACCTCCTTCCCGTCCGGGCTGAACGACGCCGAGAAGACGGCGCCCCGGTGGCCGCGCAGGACGAGCGTCGGCACGCCGGTGGCCGCGTCCCAGACGGTGGCCGTCCCGTCGTTGCTGGCCGTCACCACCTCCTTGCCATCCGCGCTGAAGGTGGCACCGTTGAGCACGGCGCCACCCGGTTCGGTCAGTACCAACTGCTGCGCGCCGGTGGTGGCACTCCAGATCCGGGCCGTGCCGTCACCGCTGGCCGTCAGGATCTGCGAGCCGTCCGGAGAGAAGACCGCATCGTTGAGCCCCGCGTCCGCCGGCTCGTCGACGACCAGCCGCGGCTGATCCGCGCCCACATCCCAGACCTGGGCGGCGTTTTTCTCGGTGGTGACCACCTCGGTGCCGGCGGGGTTGAAGGCGGCCGTCGACATGTCGTCCGGTCCCGACTGCTGCAGGACTTCGAGCTGCTTGCCGGTGCCTACGCTCCAGATCCGCGCCGCGTGACCGCCCACCGTCACCACCTCGTTGCCGTTCGGGCTGAACGACGCGGCGTTGATCTCCGGATTGAACGATGCGGAGGAGGACGTCGCCCCAGCGGGCTCGAGCAACTGCCGCAGCGGGCGCCCGCTCGACGTGTTCCAGATGGTGGCGGCACCATAGGACCCGTCGAGGCTGGCCGTGACGAACTCCGTCCCGGTGGCATTGAACGCCACGGTGACGACCGATCTGCGCTGGGGGTCTCGCAGCTCACGCAGCGGCCGGCCGGTGGATCCGTTCCAGATCACCAGGTTGCCGGCGAGGTCCGAAGTGATGACATCGGCGCCGTGGGGACTGAAGGCGGCCGACTGCATCGTGGTGGCACCGCGCAGGGTCCTGAGCACCTGGAGCTGCGGGAGGGCGTCCCGGAGCGCCGCTTCCGCCTGCGCGGTCAGACGAATCCGCAGGGCTTGCAGCGCCAGCAGCACGCTCAGCTCGGGATCCGACGTCAGTGCCGTCTCCGATTCGGCGGCCACCTGACGCGACTGCGCCGTCTTCTGGTTGGACACCGCCTGACGCCACTGGATCAATGCCAGCCCCCCAAGGACCAGAGCCACGACGAGGGCGACGCTCACTCCCCCCAACAGGCGGCGCTGGCGTCTCGTGGCGCCCTCACGGCTGGCCAGCACGAAGGCGTTCTGGCGCTGGCCCGGCTCAGGATTCCTTCCCGTCGATTGGGCAAGATACTGCTCGGACGCCGCCAGCTCGCTGCCCGAGAGAAGGAAGCTCCGGTCTCGATCATGCTCCTCCCATTCGAACGCCTTCTTGGCCCAGCGTGTGTGCTCGCGGAGCCAATCGGCGTCCATCTCGATCGCCACGATCAGTGTCCGCAGCGACGCATCAAAGTCAGCCGCGAACCCACCCCGAGCGGGGACGAACTGCTGGGCCCTGATCAGGTCAGGAAGTCCATCGAGCGGTGTGGCTCCCAGGCTGAGTGGAATTAGCCGCTTGTTGAGTGTGGCGGCGTGGTCCAACTCCTTCCGGCATTCGTCGGAAGCCACCCACTCGGGGGTGATGACGGCAATGAAGGTGTCCGCTCCCTCAATCGCCTCTTTGAGATCCTGGGCCCATCTCGAGGCGGGGAGGATGTCCTCTTCATCGAGCCACACCTCCTTGCCCGCGGCGACCAGCGCCCCGTGCAAGCGCGAGGCAAAAGGACGATCGTGGTGGGAGTACGACATGAATGCGTCGATAGAGCCAACTCCTCTTCAGTCCGCCAGGGCTCGCTCGTCTCGGCTCTGGAGGATCACCGCGCTAGGGGAAACCGATCCGATTGTCGATGAGGTCTCCTGCGAAAAACGCCATGTTGGTGCCGGCTGGAGAAGGATGACCGTTCCAATACGTCGTCGTGTTCGGGGTCACCGGCGGGAGCAACGTGCCGTCAACTTGCACGAGGATCAGGAACCCGTTGTGCATTGCGGCAGTGACCACGACTTGGTCGGTTGCCGTACTCCCGTCGGAGCTGGCTGGTTGCACGTTGAACGCGTCCCCGAAGGCAGCTTGGTAGCCGATCAACGGGTCGGGCAGTTCGTAAGCCGGCTGGGTATCGGGGAACTCGCTGGCGGCGAAGCTCGCCACCTCCGACTGGGGCGTAAGCGAGCCCGCACTCGTGCCGAGTATCTCAATGTATGAGGGGCCACCGTTGGTGTAGGCATAGGTCAATTCGATCCCCTGGGCGTCGGTCTGGACCGATGGCGACGGGGGGTAGCGGACGGTGAATCCTTGGGCATTCGTGTACAGGGTGCCGTCCGATATGGCGGCCCCGTGGCCGATGAATTGGGAGGGAGGGTCGATCGGCGGTCCTTGGCAATTGGGTTTGAGCGGGTTGCAGTAAGGGGTTGGTCCGGGGGTGGCGAGAAGAGCAACCACGACGAGCGTGATGGTGAGCACGCCCAGACCGGCCATCAGGGCGATGGTCTTGGTCCGGTGACTGACCCGGTGAGAAGGCGACGCCAGCTCGTGGGCTGCGGGGAAGCCGACCTTCAGGCCGGGGGACCCGGGCGGCGCCGTCGGCCAGGGTGTGTCCGGCAGCGGCTCGTCTGTCGTGCTCACGTGCTCTCTCCTGGCGGTGTCGTCACACCATTGATCAAGGGCCACGTGGCCCGTTGACGGTGGGGGCGCGAGATAGCCCGTTCGGCCACCCCGCACTGCGGGCAGAAGGCCATGGCCGGGACCAGGTGGGAACAGTTGGCACACACCCGGGGAGCCCCGATGGAGACGTCGAGTGCCTCGTGCAGGAGCACGTAGTGCACGCCTACTCGCATGGCCACCGTCAGCACACCGAGTGCAGCGACGTGGATGCCGACGAGTACGGCATCCGACAACGCAGCAATGTCCGTGAACCCCAGCCCTATCTGCACCACGAAGGCCAGCGCGAGTGCCAACCCGGGCGAAGTCAGCCATATCCCCTTGGCCGAGGTGGCCCGTGAGCCGGTCTTGGCCCAGTACGTCATCCCTATGAAGCCGGTCGCCAAGGCGCTGATCAGCGGCAGCGTCACACCCCGCAGGATCACCTGGGTGATATTGGCCAGGAACGACTCGTGGGTGAGCTGGCCGTTGCTCAGCCAGGGCGACATCAGGTCGATCGTGGCCGCCAGGGTGAAGCCGAGCGCGCCGGTCGCCCCCGCCACAAAGCCGTCGAGCGACTCGACCTGCCCGCGCTGCAATCGCCGGACGATGATCATCGGCACGCACATGAGGAGCTGCCCGATGGCCGGTACGGCGATCGCCGCCACAATGGCCGAGTTGCTGGTCAAGCTGTTCGTCAACGACGGCACGAGCGCCTTGTCGACATAGCTGCCGCCGATGATGGCCCAGCCGGCTCCGAGACCGGCCCCGAGCAGCAGGCAGACGAGGGTGGGCGGCAGGAAGCTGCCCTCGTAGGGGTCGACCTCCCAGATGTAGAGGAGGAACAGGAGGGGCACGCTCAGTGCGGCGACGGCGATCAACGGTGCGCTGGTGCCGGCCAGGGCAAAGATGAGTAACAGGACCAGGAAGACGCCGAAGCCGACGCGGAAGGGCGCTTTGGCCCGGTGCGAGAGATGAGGAAAGAGCGAGGTCACCACGGCGAATCGAAAGACGGGCTCGTCGGGGAACGCAGCGTAAGAGTGCAACCGTTGCGAGGCCCGGAACCCACTGTGGACCAGATGCGCCCCGCACGCACCGCAGAACCGCGCGTCGGGGACCACCACGGCGCAGAAGGGACACTCGATAGTGGCCAGAACGGGCAGATCAGCGGGACTCGACGTCATCTCACTCATCAGAATTTACCGGCTTTCAGGTCCCGAGCGAGGTTGTACACGTTGGGCGAGCCCAGGCCGGTCACCATGTCGTAGCCCGGTGTGGCTAGATAGAAGTCGTTCCCGCCCACAGTTATGTCATGGAACGGGGGATAGGGGACCGAGGAGTTGGCCAGGTGGTAGAGGATCGGGTTGAAGAACCCAACCGGATGATCGTGATTGGCCACCAGGTACTCGTCCATGAGGGCGGTGAACCCCGCCCAGAGGGGGGCAGCCAGTGACGTCCCCCCACCCTCTCCTGCGTGGCCCTGCTCGATGAGGAAAATGCCGGTGCTCGGGTCCGCATCGGCAGCCACGTCGGGCACCTCGCGCCCATTGTTAGTATCGATCTGTCCCTCGGTGCCTACCCCGGTCTGCCACGAGGGGCGCGTAAAGACCGTTGACACTCCCCCGCCCGAACCCTGCGACAAGAGCGGCTCCGACCAGGTCGTCTCGCCGACGTAATTTCCCGCTGCGTCCGTCGTCAAGGCCGTACCTCCCGTGCCCGTCACCGCCGGCAGCGCAGCAGGTATCAAGACACCAACGAAGGAACTCTGCAGCGGCTGACCGGAGTCCGCATCTGGCGTGCAGTCAAGTCCACCCGAGTCCCCGCTGGAAGCGAATACGGTCGAGCCCTTTGCCTCGATCGACGCCACCGTCGTATTCAGCGCCACCAGGTCAGACCGGTTGAAATCCTGCGTGTCGGTCTCACATACCCCGAGGCTCAGGCTGAATATCGCGCCGGGAAACTGCTTGGATGCCTGAATGAACGTCTGGGCGAATAAATCGGCATCGGACGTGGCGCTGCTGATCGAGCTCAGATTGAAGAAGACGAGATGGGCTTGCGGGGCAACCTCGTGCACCGCCTCGATGTCCATCGTCGTCTCATCGTCAAAACCGGTGTTCTTCCCGATCAGCGTCACGTTGAACGGGGGGAGCTTTTCGTCCGCGGCAAAGGTGGTGAAGTCGCTCTGCAAGAAGCCCCCGCCTTCCACGAAGACCACCGTCTCTCCCTGGCCATTGTCGCCCTGTTCGATCAGGGGGAGGGAGTCGTACGCTCGGGCCACGTCGCTACCGGTGACGCCCCCATTTGGCACATCGACGTACGCCGGCTTTACGAAGGAATGGATGGTCCCGACTCCAGCGACCTCACCGCACACGCCGGAAGGTACGGCCGCCTGATGGTTGGCCGCGAAGACGACGCTCCCGTTCGAGGAGCGGTAGTCGTCGATCGAAACATGGAAGCTGCGGTCGACGTCACGCGGAGCACCCGAAATGCTCGCCCACTGCTGACCGGCGGTCCACTGCACGGAGACGTGCGCCTTCCCGGCCCACTGCATCAGACAGGCGGGCTGCGCCGCAGAGCGCAGGAGTACGAGAAACGAGACTGACTTTGCATGGGTTGGCCCGATGAGGGTGCCTGGGCTGCTCGCCAGCATTGCGTGGTCAGCGGCAGGCGTCGACGTGGCTGCCGGGGTCTGGCGTAGCACCACCGCGGTGACGGAGCCAACGAGGGCCACGGTCGCACCCACGCGCACAGCGGAAGCCCGCCGCCACCTAGGATTCCGCCTGCGCATGGTCGTCTCGTTCCCGGTCGGATCCCCTTGCCCCGCGCCTTGCAGCACCGGTCCATCACGCACGGGCGACCTCACCGATGCTGCCTCGTACCACGGCGGACACCCCTTCCCCTAGACCTAACCTGGCGACGTCATCGTTTCGGGCCCGGGACGATCTACGTTCGGGAACCAGCCTGCGACCAAGCTATCGGCCGTCCGCGTCTGTACTGTGGCATCCCGGATGACGCAATGCAATACGCCGATCGGCGTATTTCCTTCGCCCCCGCCACCGTCGTCATCCCAACCCGCGTCTCCGTGGAAAACCCGAGCTACCAGGTGTCCACCGCCCGTGACGGCGAGCGCCCGCCCGCCGCGCCAACTGCCGCCATGACCGAAGTTCGGCGGAGCGGCTTACGTCGAGGGTCACGTTTGCGACATGCCGGTGGCTCCGTGATACTTCTGCTCGTTCGACCTTGATGACGTGGGACGGGGCGGGTTCGAAGGTGCCTTGCAGTTGCATTGCGATGCCGCGTGCACGGTTCACATGAACTTTGGGGAGTGAGGGATGTCTGATGCATTCATGTCGCAGAATGATCTCCCAAGGCGCCGGACGGCACGCGCCTTCGCCCTGGGGCTCACCGTGGTGGCTGTTGTCGTTGGAATGGTGGCGGTCCCGCACGCTGCTTCCGGCAGCGAAGGCCCAGGGAGAACGTTCTGGGCAGTCACGTCGGACAGTTCGCTCCTGAAGTTCGTGCTCGGTACGTCCAGTGTGTCGGTGGCGGTCACAGACTCCTGCGTGGCCGGCACATTGAATCGTGGCACGGCAAGCCTGCAGAAAGACCACTTCGTCTTCCAGGGCGGCTCCGACAGGTCGTCAGAGCGCGACCTCGACACGATCAGGGCGACCGTAACGCGCGGTGCGAATGGAGGGACGCCAGAGATCATCGGCACGCTCTCCGTCAACCAGCACACGCCAGAAGTCGAAGGAAAACAGGGATCTGCCGGCACCTGCCGACTACGCAACAAGCCGTTCATCGCCACGCCCGTGCAACCGCCACCGGCACCGGCGCCACCCCTCAGGATTCTCGCTGGGAAGGTGACTTCCGGCAAGGACACGTGCACGATCGGCAACAACGACGGTGCGACGGGTGCCTGCCAAGGCACTTCTGCCCGCAGGCTCGGCTTCACGAACCCGTTGGATTTGACCGTCAGTCCTACCGGCAACATCTACTTCACCGACGATGAGGACGCCATCGAGGATCACGACGAAAACACGTTCGGGGACTACATCCAAGAGGTGACCGCGGCCGGGGTGGCGCACACCGTGCCGGGCGCCGGCAATCTGTACAACCCGACGGGGATCGTCATGGGCGACAACGGCGATCTCTACGTCGCCGAGAGTGGCAAGGTGAGCTCTGTCAGTTCCGATGCCGTTTCGACGAGTACCGGCGGCGAAATCGTGAGGATCACACCAACGGGCAACGACGTGGTCATCGCCGGTGACTATGTGCCGTGCGCCAACCCGCCCGCGTGTGGTGACGGGGGGCCGGCCTCGCAGGCACACCTCACCGTTCCCAGTGGCCTCGCCATGGACCGAGCCGGTGACCTCTACGTCGCCGATTCGGGCGACAACGAGATCCGGGAAATCAGCCCGTCCGGCACCATCACGCGCATCGCCGGTAACGGGTCACGGTGCAAGGTTCCGCTCCACTGTGGCGACGGCGGGCCGGCGGTGGAGGCGGAGCTCGACCTGCCGACCGGCCTGGCCATCAACGCCGCCGGCGACCTGTTCATCGCCGAGAGCGGAGACCTCGAGGTCCAGGAGGTCACCCCAGCCGGCCTGATCGCCCGCGTCGCCGGCGATGATGCGACCTGCGCCGCCTACCTGCCCGTGGCTGGAAATTGCGGGGACGGGGGGCGGGCAACGAGCGCGCATCTCATGCCGGAAATCGAGAACGTCAACGGGAACTGTGTCACCTACCCTTCCGCCGGAGACAACATCGCGGACGACTACGACATCAACGGCTATGTGCCGCCGATCGCCCTTGCCGTGGACGACTCCGGCAATCTCTACATCGCCGACTGCGACGAGATCCGCCGCGTCAGTCCGTCAGGCACGATCACCAGCGTCCTCGGAGGCTGGCCGTTGCCGTGCCAGGGCGCGTCGTGTCCCGGCGGGACGGCACCCGCTGCAGACGTGGTCGTCGCCGGCGTCCAGGGAGTCGTCGTGCATGGATCGTCGCTGGTCTTCGGCATCCCCGCGGTCAACAGCGACGGCACCTACTCCGGCTACATCGGGTCCATCAAGTTCTGAACGATACCGTTAGCCTCGCTCTTGGACAAGGAATGAAAATGAGTTGCCCCAGGTGCGTACCCGAGCGGAGAAGAGATCCGCCCTCAGCGCGTGCAGGCGCGACCCTGTCGCGATCAGCCTCGCGCCTTATGGGGCGGTGATGTTGAGCACGAACGCTGTCAGCGGTCCGCGCCCGGGCGTACCGAGCTTCATATAGACGTTGTCCAGGTGCTTCTTCACCGTCGAGGGCGATACGTGAAGGAGTTCAGCGATCGCGGCGTTGGATTTTCCAGCCGTCACCCAGCGCACGATTTCGGCCTCTCGGGGACTCAGACCCAGTGACTCGTAACTCCGTCGAGCAGTTCCTCGGCGCTCCTCGCTCAACATGAGCGCCCCTTGATGCGCGCCGTTGCCCGGTAGGTAACGCAAGGCGATTCGACTCCCGGCGAGTTGGGCGCTGAGGGGCCGTTCCAACCTGAGGGAAGTCGGATCCTGTGACCTCGAATTCTGAACAGCAATCCAGCGCTCGACACGCGCAGGGAGGGGAGATGTGGGGGAAGGCCTCCCGAAGTAGCGATACAACGTGACCAGCGCTCCCGGGGTGATCTCCTCGGGGGGATTCGACAATATGACGACCCCTGAACCACCTTGAGCAATGGCGTCCTTGGTGGCACTGATCAGGGATCGGAGACGTTCCCGATCGCGCGCATTCCGCCACGCCTGCGCCAAGTAGGGGCGCGCCAGGTTCAGCACCGTCAGATCCCGCTGGGTGAAGTCGCTGTGCGCGCGGTTGACGACGAGGCCGAGGACGGTTGGCCGCGGCGCGGGCAGCGTGATCGCCATCTGGAATTCGATCCCCATAGGCTCATACAGCATCGTGTACAGCCGGCTGTCGTGGAACTCGTCCTGGGACCAGAAGTCACTGATCCGTCGAGCAGAGCCGTCGTCGGTCTCTGTCACGTAGCGAATCAAGGGGTGTTCACCGGCCAGTCGGGACAGCAGCTCGGCGGCGCCGTCGTCGATGGGGAACGAGCTTGGTTCCATCCAGAACGCCACACGGTCCGTCGAAGGGTCGACCTCGTTGATGGTCGCCACCGTGCACGGCACGAGCTTGACGATGCCTTGCAGTGCCGTCCGCAGAAACTCGTCAGGACTGGTGGTCAGTCCGACCGTTCGGACCGTGTCCAGAACCTCCGAGAGGTCATCGGTACCGATATGTTCCATCGGGGAGACACTCTTGCACCTCACACGGGCAACGCTGATCGACTCCTCAGGTTGTCACCACGCTCTCACACAGCCACGAGCAGGTAATGGCGCTCGAATCGCTCCCGACGAGCACCTTCGGTGAGGATGCGCCGCCGCCATCGCAATGGTTGTATGGCCCGACGCCCCACTCGGCCGAGGAGCGGTTCCAGGATTACGGACGGGGCCTGGCCTGG
>ODAK010004437.1_pt1 | contig 14372 bp, 7 predicted proteins | sample 1539591 | NCBI WGS metagenome assembly ODAK01 (sample SAMEA3539303, study PRJEB22396) | soil metagenome | biome: tundra; feature: field; material: soil | place: USA | collected 2010-05 | depth 0.15 m | reverse complement strand
CGCCCTCTGGCGGCCCCTGCGACGGCCGGGGGTAATCCTGCCCGGCATCGCCGCCGAGATCGCCGGCGCAGGGCTCTTGGCCATCGCCGGCGTTCCGGCGGCCGACCTCCTCATCTTGGCCGCCAGTACCGCCGCTGCAAGCCTGGCCCAGGTGGAAGGTGGGGTGTTGATCCAGAGCCAGGCCCCTGACACAGTGGGGCGGATCCAGGGTGCGGTCTCGACCAGCCGCTTCCTGGGGATGGCGGGAGGGGCGACTCTCGCTCTGCTGCTCGCTCTCACCGTCACATGGCAGATGCTGGTCGTCATCCTGACCATTGGAGGCCTCGTCCTACTGGGCCTCTCAACGCTAGGTCCACGCTCGGCCGCGCAGCCACTGGCGGGCGCAGCACAGGCGTCCCCCCTGGCCAACATCCCCGATTAGCCCGACTCGGGCTACCGGGCGGCGGCGGCGAGCCACGGAGCGGGCTCGAGAACGCCAGCAACCCAGCGTTTGACCGGCGGTGCCGGGGCGATAGAGCTTCGTTCGGCTCCGTGTTACGATCGATGAGAAGACTCACAAGCTGTGCGGTAGCTCGCCGAGAGCCCAGGTGCGAGCGACCCGATGACAGCGGCCGGCAGACCGGTGGATGTCTGGAGATGTACCCGCGCGCAGTCGACGGCAACGTCGACGTGTCTACCCGGCAAAGCTGAGGGGAATGCCATGGCCATCAACGGCGTGCACCTGCTCTTCTTCTCGCCGGAGGCGGAGGCACTCCGCGCGACGCTCCGGGACGCGTTCGGCTGGCCGCACGTTGATGCCGGCGGCGGCTGGCTGATCTTCGCCACCCCGCCGTCGGAGATCGGCGTCCACCCCGCCGACAAGCCGGGGCACGAGATCTCGCTGACCTGCGACGACCTGGACGGGACCATCGCGGACCTCCGTGCCCGAGGGGTGACCCTGCGGGGGCAGCCCGAGGACCGGCAGTTTGGCCGGGCGATCACGGTGGTGCTGCCCGGAGGAGTCGAGGTCCTCCTCTATCAACCGGCCCACCCCACACCGCTCGACAGCCGGGGGTAGCGGGGCCGGCCCGAGGGACCAGGAAGCGGGACCACCCGGAGGAGGAGCCACCCATGCTCGTCGTGATCACCATCCACGGGATCGGATTCCAGCAGGCGCCCAGCTCGCTGGCGACGCCGGACGGCTACGCCGACGCCCTTCACGAGGGCCTGCGACGTCACCTCGGAGACCTCCTCGGCGATGACCCCACCCGGATCGCCGCCGGCGGCCGCGGCCCGGTGTACACCCAGAGCAATTACCCACCGCTCACTCACGCCACCGAGCCCGGCCTCCGCCGTCTCGGGAGCTGGACCCCATCCGGCTCCGTGGACGTCACGGGCGTGCCGCTGGCCGGGGCCGGAAAGCAGGTCGCCCACGTCGCGCTCGTCTACTCGGGCCTCGAGAGCCAGCAGAGCGATCTCGCCGCCCTGCACGACCTCGCAATGCTCGCCGACCCGTCCCTCGGCAGCTACGCGACCCTCGGCGGCCTGGGCCACATGCTGGTCTCCGACCTGGAGGCGCTCCGCCTGCATCCCGCCATCTCCGGAGCGCCGGGCGCCAGCCTGCAACCGCGTACCGAAACGGTGCACCACCGCGGGCTCGTCGACCGCCTGCTGCACCGGCCGGACGGCCCCCAGCCTGCCGCACCTCCGGGAGAGGCTCAGGGTGACGGTGCTACCGGCGTGCTGCGCACCGTCGAGGATGACGTCGCCGCCTACGTGACGAGCAACGAGCACCGCGAGCGGGTGCGGATGTTTCTCCGCGACGCGGTCAGCCGGATCCTCGGCCGCCCCGACGTCGAGGGGGCGGTGATCAACGGCCACAGCAACGGGACGGTGATGGGCTTCGACCTGATCGCCGCCCTCTCGCCGCCGTCAGCGCCGGCGGTGCGGGCTCTGATCACGGCGGGGAGCCCGCTCCGCAAGTACTCGGACCTGCTGCAGTGGGGGGGCGATGCCGGCAACCTGCGTCTGATCACCGGTGGCTGGACCAACCTCTGGGATCTGCTCGACCCGGTCGCCGATCCGCTCGGCCCACCCTCGACGTGGAAGCGCGGAGAGCCGATCCCCGAGGGTGGCGGCCCGGGCATGTTCGTGGTCCACGATCCTGAAACGGGAGCCGAGACCGCCATGCCCGTCAGCGACCTCCAGGTCGACAACGTGCGGGACAGCACCGGGGGCGGGCTGCGGGCTCACAACTACTGGGACAACGACGCCTTCTGCGCTGCGGCCGCCGCAGTCCTATCGGGTGCGCTGCGGTAGCGGGCGGACCGGCTCTCCCCTCCCCTACCGGGATCACCCGATCACCGTCACCCCGCCCGCCCGCGCCGGAGCAGGTGCCAGCGACGCCGGCGCGATCCGGCCACCGTCCCCAGCCCGCCGATGACCAGCAGCAGGGCTCCGAGCGGCCAGGGCGACTGACCGGCGGAGGCACCCGACTCCGGGACCGGAGCGGCCGCGGCCACCGTGCCATCCGCGGAGGCGAACTCAGCGGCGGCACCGATGTCGCCGATCGCCCCCACCGTCGCCGTATTGGTGATCTCCATCCCCGCGAGAGCCCTGACAGCCACCTTGATGTCGAAGGTCGAGGTCGTCGCAGCGACCACCGGGATGCTATCGGTGCAGGTGACGTTCTGGCCGGCCGCCGCGCAGCTCCAGGCTCCCGCGGTCCCCTTGGTGCTCGACACGAAGGTGAGCCCTGCGGGCAGCGGGTCGATGAGCGTCACCGGCGCCGCGGAATCCGAGGGCCCGGCGTTGGTCACGGCGAGCGCGTAGGTGGCGTCACCCCGGTTTTGCAAGGAGTCGGTCAGGGTCTTGCTGAGGGAGAGGTCGAACACCCGGTCGCTGGTCGTCGGATCGCTCGCGGTGTTGTTGTCGAGGTCCGGATCGGGGTTGGGGCCCTGGACGAGCGCCACGTTGGTCAGGATCCCGACCGCTCCGGACCTGACCGTCACGGTCAGCGCCAGACTCGGCGCGTCGCCGGTCACCACGATCGAGGTCCCGAGCGTGCAGGTCACCGTCGCATCGGAAGCGGCGCAGCTCCAGCCCGCCCCCTCGGCGCTGACGAAGGTCTCGCCGCTGGGGACCGCGTCGCTGACGACGACGCGGGTGCCCGAGTCCGACGGGCCCGCGTTGTGGACCCGGAGGGTGTAGGTCCCGTCCAGACCGGCCGTGAAGTCACCGCTGTGGGTCTTGGTGATGGAGAGGTCAGAGCTGAGCGCCGGGGTCGTGGTGTCGCTCCCGCTGTTGTTGTCCGCCACCGGATCGGCCGTCTCCGACGCCACCGTCGCGGTATTCGTGATGGGTAGGGTGGCGTCCGAAGCAATCGCCACAGAGAGGTCGATGTCGGCGGCGCTCTCACCGCCCGGCAGGTTGGTGGCATCGGTGCAGGTCACCACCTGGAGGCTGTCGGAGCAGGTCCAGCCGGTGCCGGTCGCCGACTCGAAGGTCTCGGACGCCGGCAGGGTGTCGGTCACCGTCAGGGGCTCGGTGGCGTCCGACGGGCCTACGTTGCCGACGGCGATGAGGTACGACCCCTCGTCTCCCGCCGTGAATGTCCCCTGGTGCGTCTTGGTCAGCCAGAGGTCCGCAGAGGTCACGATCGAGGTCGGGTCGCTGCTGCTGTTGTTGGATTCGACCGGATCGGCCGTCGCGGAGGAGACCGATGCCGTGTTGGTCACGACGGTCGCCGCCTGCGACGACGGGGTGCTGACCACCACGGAGATGGCCGGCGCCGTGCTGCCGACCGGGAGGACCGCCGCGGCCGTGCAGGTGGCCGTGCTGCCCGACACGGTGCAGTTCCACGCGCTCCCGCCAACAGCCGACACCAGGGCGAAGGGTGACGGCACCGGGTCGGTGACGGTGAGCGGCAGGGCGGCGTCGGACGGCCCGTTGTTGGTGACGGTCAGGGTGTAGGTGCCGTCGCTGCCGGCATCGAAGCTGCCGGTGTGGGTCTTGGTGATGGCGAGGTCCGCGGAGGTGCCGATCGAGGTCGTGACTGTGGCGCTTTCGTTGTCGGGAATCGGATGGGAGGTGGGGCTGGAGACGGTCGCGTTGTTGACGACGGTGCCCGGCGACAGGGACGGGGAGATGGCCACGGTGAGATCGATGGGGGCCGCCGAAGTGCCCGCCACCACGTTCGTCCCGTCGGTGCAGGTCACCACCTGGCCGCTGGCTGCGCAATCCCAGCCCCCACCGGTCACCCCGACGTAGGTCTCGCCCGACGGCAGGGTGTCGGTGACCACCGGCTGCTGGGCGTCCGACGGACCCGCGTTGCTGACGTTGATAGCGTACTCGCCGTCGTCGCCGGCAGTGAACGGGCCGTCGTCGCTCTTGGTGATGCTGAGGTCGGCCTTGGTGGTCGACGTGTTGGTCGTGCTATAGGTGTTGTTGCCCGCGTCCGGGTCGGGGGTGGTCTCGGAGTTCACGCTCGCGGTGTTGGTGATCGCGCCCGGCGTCACGTCGCTCGCCAGCGCCACCCTGACGGTGACCACGCTCGCCGCGGCGCCGGCGACGATCGCGCCAGAGTGGGTGCAGGTGACCAGCGCGCCGCTGCTCCCGCAGCTCCAGCCGGCTCCGGTCGCGCTCTGATAGCTCTCGCCGGTGGGCAGCGTGTCGCTGAGGGTCACCGTGCCGGCGGCGTCGGAAGGCCCGTTGTCACTCACCGCCAGCGAGTAGGTGGCGTCCTGGCCGGCCACCAGGGAGCTGGTGAGGGTCTTGACCACCTGCAGGTCCGCCGACTGGGTGGTGCCGGCGTTGTCGGTGCTGGTGTTGTTGGAGGGCACCGGGTCGGTGGTCGGCGAACTCACCACCGCCGTGTTGGTCAGGGTGGAGACGGTCACGCCCGAGGCGAGGGCGACGGTCATCTTGAAGGTGGTCGTCCCGCCCACGTCGAGGCCGGAGGGGTCGGTGCAGGTGACCGTCCCCGCCGACGCCGAGCAGGACCAGCCGCTGCTCCCACCCCCGCCGTTCACGAAAGTCTCGCCGCTGGGCAGGGCGTCGGTCACCCTCAGAGGACCGGCCGCGTCCGACGGGCCTTCGCTGTTGGTGACCGTTAAGTCGTAGCTCCCCTGGTCGCCCGCCACGAACGTGGCATCGTGCACCTTGGTGAGCGCCAGGTCGGCCGAGGTCACGATGGTGGTGGGGTCGTTGGAGGTGTCGTTGCCCGATACCGGGTCCGCCGTCCCCGATGTCACCGACGCCGAGTTGGTGATCGTCCCCGGTGTCTGGGACGCGGCCACGTCGACGATGACGGTGATGGGCTGAGCATATGTCCCACTCGGGAGAACGGAGGAGGACGAGGTCTGGCAGGTGAAGACTCCACCCGATGCCGAACCGCAGGTCCATCCCGTCCCCGCGGCCGACGACAGCGTCTCGCCCGAAGGCAGCGAGTCGTCCACGGTCAGCGGCCCCGCCGCATCGGAGGGCCCGTTGTTGTAGACCGAGATCGTGTAGGTGCCCTGGCTGCCGGCGGTGAAGTTGCCGCTGTGCGACTTGGTGACCGCCAGGTCGGCCTCGGTGTCGATGGTGGTGGGATCAGCGGCAGTGTTGTTGCCGGTGTTGTAGTCGTAGGTCGGCGACAGGGCCGACGCCGTGTTCGTCACCTCGGTGCCGTCGGGGGTGCTCGACGGCGTGTCGACGACGAGGCTGATGGCGGGGGCAGTGACGCCACTGGCGAGCGTCGTGGCACCGCCGGTCACCCCGCCGGACACGGAGTGGAGCACGCAGCTGACGGTGGAGGAGGCCAGGCCGCAGACCCAGATGCTTGACGTGTTCCCACCGGAGGCCGCCACGAACTGCTCGGGCGAGACCATCGAGTCCGTCACGGTGACGGGCGAGGCAGCCGTGGAAGGCCCGTTGTTCGTGACCGTCAGGGTGTAGGTGCCATCCGCCCCGGCGCTGAAGTCGCCGCTGTGACTCTTGGTGATCTCCAGATCGGCGTCGCCGATGTACTCGTCGACTGTCTTGGTGTTGCTGACGTAGTCGCCGCTCTCGTTCCCGGAGGCACCGGTTTTGTCCGCGGCGGTGGCATTCACGCTGTTGGGGTAGGCGTGAGTCGGCCCGGTAGTCGCGACTGTCAGCAGCGACAGTGATGGCGTTGCAGAGTAGACGATCGTCAGCGACTTCGTCGGTTGCAGGGTTCCAAGCCCCGTCCAGGAGAGGATGTCCCCTCCCGCTTCAGGGGTCACGGTAGGGTCGGCAGTCGACGGCGGACCGGTGGGGAAGGTGATGGTCGTGCTACCCGCGTCATACGACCAGTTGGGGGGCAGGGTGTCGGTCACCGCCACCGTGTCGGCCACCGCCACGGGGGCGGTGTTCTTGACCGTCACGGTGAAGGCGAAGGGCTGGCCGGCCAGGGCGGTGCCGTTGGAAGGCGTCTTGTTCGCGGTCAGGGTGGGGAAGTCGGCGGGCAGGACGACCTCGGTGGAGGAGATAGGGCCATAGCTTCTCGTCCCCGGTCCACCCCCGCCCACCCCCTCCCACGAGGTCAGGGTTGCGGTGTTGTCGAAGCTCTCGCCGGTGGTCATGCCGGACGGGGAGGGCGGTGTCACCACATAGGTGATGGTCTCCGTCTGAGCGGGGTCGAGTTCGCCGATGCTCCATGTGACCACCCCGCCGGATTCGTCGACGGTCGCGCCAGTGCCCGTCCCGGTGATCGCGACAGTGCCCGCCGTGTAGGAGAGCTGGGACGTGATGGTGTCGGTGCCCTGAAGGTCGTAGGCGCTGCTCACCCCGGTGCCGGTCGGGTTCGCCACTGTGATGGTGAAGGTGTTGGTCCCACCCGGCTGGATCTTCGCGGGGCCCACGGTCTTGTTGATGGTCACGTCGGGCTCGACGATAAGCGTGTCCACCGGGGTGTTCGACGCCGTGATCAGGCCGCCAACGGAGGAGTGGTCGGTGAGAGTCGCGACGTTTGCGATCTCGGCGTTGCGAGTGTTGGCGCCCACGTTGGCGACCAGCACGGAGAACGCGATGGTGACCGTCTCGTCGGCGGATGTCAGGTTCGCGTAGGGAGTGGGGAACGTCAGGTTCACCGTGTGCGTCCCCGAGGCGTAGGCGTAGGTGAAGCTCTCGGCCGCGGATCCCTCGTCGAACGAGCTGTGGTCGGGCAGGCTCACCACGCCGCTACCGGCGACGTACGTCTGCTGCGTGCCCAGAGGGTCGGCCAGCGATGCCGTGTAGAACGTGGTGTCGTGGGGCACCGTCACGGCGACGGTGTAGGTGATCGTCTCCCCGATGGTCGCGTCGGCATTGGTGTTGAACGGAGTGGTGATGGAGGTCACCGCACTCTTCGTCACTGTGGCGCCGGCGGTGATGACGTCGGCGCTGTCATCGGCCGGCGTCGTGTTCTCCTCCGCGGAGGTCACGCTGGGATCGATGTTGGCCTGCGGGTAGTAGGTGTTGTTCGGCTGGCCGGAGCCATTGGGCTCGCCGACGAAGCTGCGCACGCCAGCGGTGTTGACGAAGGCCTCCCCCGCCCCCGCGTCGGGCCGGATCTCGAGCGTGAAGGTCAGCTCCGTGGACGTTCCGGCGCCCAGGTCGGGGATTGCCGATGTCGGCCACTCGATGATCCCCGAGGCGCAGCCGCTGGATGCGGGCACGATGTCGCTGACCTCGCTGCAGTTCTCCTGCCCGGGCAGCACGTCCCACACCTCGACGTCATAGGCGTCGACGATGCCGGTGTCCTTGACGGTCATCGTGTAGCCGACGTTGTCAGTGCCCCGGACCGTGTCGCCGGAGGACTCGGAGGCTGCGGACCCGTTGATCGTCGTCACCGCCTTGGTCAGCGTGACGATGGGCGCGGCCAGCTGGTAGGTAACCAGGCCCCGCGCCGTGAAGGTCGTCCCCAGCGTGTTGGAGGTCACGAGCTTGGCCAGGTCCTGGGTGAGGTCGAAGGTGTTGCCCTCGGTGGGATCAGCGCTGGCGATCACCGAGAACTGGACCTCGAATTCGGTCCCCGGAGCCTCGTAGAGGTTGCCGTCCGGCGATGCCAGCGGGCTTCCCATGGTCCAGGTCAGTTCCCCCGACGATGCGCTCAGGGTGACGCCGCTGGCGGTGCCGGTCACCGTCGCCGACCCGGCTTGGTAGGTGGTGTTGGAGGGGATGAAGTCGTTGACGGTCGGGTTCTTGAAGTCCGTCCCCGGCGGATAGTTGACGTTGATCTGGAAGCAGATCAGGTCACCCTTCTGGTAGGTGGGTGGGTAGCCGCTGGATCCGGTAGTCAGATAGGTCGCCGTGGCGCAGTTCAGGGTGTCCCCGGCGGGGACGTTCTGCGACACGGACACCGTGATCGTGGGCCCGGCCGCCGCCTGGGAGGCGGTGGCCGTGGCGCTCGCGGGTGCGGGAAACGTCCCGTCGTGAGAAATGGGGCTGTCGGAGCCGGTGCAGGTGGGATCGTCCCGGTCGCACCTGACCCAGAGATTGCCGGTGGCCGTCTCGGTGTTGGTGAGGGTGTCGTTGCCCACCGTCGGCGTGGTGTCGGCCCCGCCGGCCTGGTACGCGGTCCGGTCGGCGGCGGGGAAGGTGATCGTCTTGGTGGTGGACGGCGCCATCTCAGCGAGGTCCCAGACCAGGGTGAAGGTGCCATCGCTGTTGGGGGTGACCGAGCCGTAGGCGGGCGAGGCGGGCAACGGGGTCCCCCCCACGATGGGGTTGCATGTGGGCGCCTGGGGGGGGTCGTAGTTCACGCTACCCAGAGGGCAGAGGCCGGACGGAAGCGTGTCCGTCACCGTCGTGTCCTCGGAGTAGCGATACTCTGAGGTGCTCACCGTGATCGTGTAGGTGACGTCGGTGTCCTGCGTGAAGGTGCCGTGGGAGACACTCTTGCTGGTCACGATGTCGCGGGCGACCACCGTGTCGTAGCCGGTCGCCTGCACGGGGTCGGAGCCGCTGCCGAGGGTACCGGTGTAGTCGCCCGAGGCGGTCGCCAAGATGGTCAGCGACTCGCCGTTGGTCGTCTCCGCCCCGCCGTTGTTGTCGAGGTTGGCCGCCTGTCCGAGACCGGTCGGAGCGGTGCCCGTCGTCCAGGTGAGGGTGTTGGCCCGGATCGGGATGGCGGTGACGAACTCGACGGTGAGGGTCGCCGATGGCGCCAGGTTGCCTAGACCGGTCCACTCGACGTGGGTGTAGACGGCGGTGGGCAGCGGGCCCCCGCCATCCGGGTCGGTGTCGACAGTCGTGACCGTCGCCGGAGTGAGGCAGTTGGAGGGTATCCCCAGCTCATGGGCGATGGACGGGCTGCCGGGGTACTCGACGGTGGTGCCGGGGTTGGTCGCTGCGTCCGTCGTGTTGTCGGTCTGGCCGCAGAGCAGGTACTCCAGCCCGGCCGGAAGCCAGTCGTCGACCGTGATCCCGTCGGTGGCGTGGACATCGTTGTTGGTGACCGTGATGGTGGAGACGAACTGGTGGTCGTGGATGCCGCGCAGCTGGTCACCACCCGGGGTCTGGGTGATGGCGAGCGGCGAGAGCACGGTGGTCCCGCTGGCCGTCGCCGAGCCCGTGTAGTTGCTCGGGGTCCCGCCGGTCGTGAACTGGGGAACCTCCCGGGGATCGGTGTTGACGTAGGCCGAGGTGCTGTCCGTGTAGCCTTCGTTGGCGAGGAAGTGGGGCAGGGGGAGGGTATCGATGGCCGCCGCAAGGGTGAAGCCGAGGGTGTTACTGGAGCCGGGGGAGAGATCCGAGACGTTGCTCCAGATCAGGGTGGTGTCGTGGGTCGCGGGCTCGTTGGCGAGGATCAGCGGATCGCCGACCGACGACGGAGTGGTCGACCCCGAGACGTAGCTGACGCCCGCGGGGAGCACGTCCTCGTAGCTGAGGTTGTACCCCCAGCTCCCGCCGGAGGGATTGCTGGCGGTGAGGGAGACGGAGGCGTTGGTGCCGTAGAGGACGGTCGCAGGCGCGCTCTCGCTGAGGGCGATACTCGGGGTCCCCGCGGCGTCGACGCCTGGGGAACTGCTGCTGGCGGAGACCATCGGGGCGACCGCCATCACAAGGCTGGCGATCGATAGCAGGGCACGGCGGGCAGGCCGGCGCAACGCGCGCTGGCGCCCTCTCTCGGGGCATCTCGTCACGAGATCTGACCCTACGATGGGCGGCGCGTTCCTCCCGAACGCTCCATGTCACAACTCATAGACGGTTTGGCAACCGCAGCCGGGGTATGGGTTTCTCCCCGCTCAGCTCGTATCCGCGCGCATCGTTCCGATGACGACGGTGGCGTCCAGCTCGTCCAGGGTGGTCACCTCGGATGTGAGCCCGCCGGTCTTGACCATCGCCGCCATCGCTGTCGCCTGGAGGTCGCTCGTCTCGACCAGGAGGTGGCCGCCCGGGGCCAGCCAGAGCGGCGCCCCCGCGGCCACGCGCCGCGCCAGGTCGAGCCCGTCGGAGCCGCCGTCCAGCGCCGCCTCGGGCTCGTAGAGCCGGGCCTCGCGGGGAAGGAGAGCGATCTCACCGGTGGGGACGTAGGGCACGTTGGCAAGCAGGACATCGACGCGCCCGCGCAGGGACGGGGGCAGCGGGTCGAAGAGATCGCCCTGGTAGACGTGACCACCGATCGCGGCCAGGTTGCGCTGGGCACAGTGCACCGCGGCCGGGTCGATGTCGGCGGCGTGCAGCTCGATGACGCCCACGGCGGCGGCCAGGGCCGCACCCAGCGCACCCGAGCCGCAGCAGAGATCGACGACGACCGAACCCGGCGCGGCGCGGGCGGCGGCCTGGCTCACCAGGAACTCGGTGCGGTGGCGGGGCACGAAGACGCCCGGGTCGATGGAGATCCGCAGGCCACAGAACTCCGCCCAGCCGATCACGTACTCGAGCGGCAGACCTGCGACCCGCCGCTCGACCATCGCCGCGAGGTCGGCCGGCTCCGCCGTCGCGGCGATGAGCAAACCGGCCTCCTCCTCCGCGAAGACGCAGCCTGCGGCGCGCAGCCGCGCGCCGATGGCGGGAGCGTCCTCCGAGTGCAGATCAGCCAGATCCCCGGCCCCCTGGTCGCGACCGGCTCATCCCACCCGTCCCGCCACGTAGTCCCGGGTGCGCGGGTTCTTCGGCTCATTGAAGAGCTCGTCGGTCGCGCCGGACTCGACCAGCTCCCCGACCCGATCCTCGCCGAGGAGAAACACCGCGGCCTGATCGGAGACCCGAGCCGCCTGGAACATATTGTGAGTCACAAGGACGATGGTCACATCCGCCGCCAGACGGGTGATGAGGTCCTCGATCTTCGCCGTCGCGATCGGGTCCAGCGCGGAGCAGGGCTCGTCCATGAGCAGCACGTCCGGCTCCACGGCGAGGGCGCGGGCGATGCAGAGTCGCTGCTGCTGTCCGCCGGAGAGGCGCACGGCCGGCTGGTGCAGCCGATCCTTGACGGTGTCCCAGAGGGCGGCGTGACGCAGTGCCTGCTCGGCGGCGTCGCGGAGCAGGGCTCTGCCGTGCACGCCATTGAAGCGCAGGCCGGAGACGACGTTCTCGAAGACGCTCATGGCCGGGAACGGGTTGGGGCGCTGGAAGACCATCCCGATCCGGCGCCGGATCAGCTCCGGTCGAGTGTCCGCGCCGTACACGTCGATGTCGCCCAGCTTGATGGAGCCGTCGACGCGGCCGGCCGTGTGATCGTGGAGGCGATTCACAGCCCGCAGCAGGGTCGTCTTGCCGCACCCGGAGGGGCCGATCAGGGCGGTCACCTGGCGGGCGGGGATGGCGAGGGTCACATTGCGCACCGCCACGTGGTCGCCGAAGGAGACCTGCACCCCCTCCAGGGTGACTGCCGGCGGCGTCGCCGAGCTCGGATGTCCGTGGGTGAGCGCCGACGCGGCGGTGTTGGCTGCGGCGTGCTGCTCCGCCATTAGGGTGCGGGGCTCGGTCCGCGCGAAGGGATCCCCGGACATCTCAGCGGGCCCTCCGGGAGATGCGCCACGCCGCGATCTTAGCGGCAACGCTGAGCAGCAGAACAAAGGCGAGCAGCACCAGGGCGGTCCCCCAGGCCGTCTCCTGGGCGATCGGGAAGGCCTGAGTGCCGTCCGTGTAGATCAGCAGGGTCATCGCCGCGGCCGGTGTGGCCAGGGTGAAGAGCAGAGGCGCCGTCTCCCCCACCGCCCGGGCGATGGCGAGCAGGTTGCCGGTGACCAGGTCGGGGAGGGCGCCGCGCAGGACGACGGACCGGGCGACCCGGCCGCGGCGCGCCCCGAGGGCGATGCCGGCCTCCCAGAGGTCGAGGGCGATGGTCCGCATCGCCTCCTCGTCGGCCCGGATCATGATCGGGAGCATCAGCACCGCCAGCGCGAAGGCTGCCGCCAGGTTGGAGAAGGCGTGCAGGGGGAGGACGAGCAGCGCGTAGGCGAAGATCCCGATGATGATCGAGGGCACCCCGGTCAGCACGTCGGCGCTGAAGCGCAGGGCGGCGGCCAGCCAGCCACTCCGCTCGAAGAGGAAGAGGGCGGCCAGCAGCGCGATGGGGATCGCAATGACCAGCGCCAGGCCGACGATCTCGGCACTGCCCGTGATGGCCGTCGAGATCCCGCCCCCGGGGATGCCGGGCGGAGTGGGGGCGTTGACCAGGAAGCTCCAGGAGAGCACCTGCGCGCCGCGGCTGATCGTGTAGTACAGCAGGGCCACGAGCGGGGCCACCGATGCGACCGCCGCGACCGCGCAGAGCGCCTGGGCGATCCGCCCGGTGATGCGGCGGCGGGTCAGCGACCGCTGCGCGGCGGCGCGCACCAGATCACGGCGGCTCGCCGCGGAGGCCACGCTCACCGCAGGGCTCCCGCGGTGCCGGCACGATGACCCCCGCCGCCCCGCAGCAGGGCCTGACCGCCGGCGTTGACGGCGACGGTGAGCAGGAGCAGGACGGCGCCGAGGGCGATCACCGAGCTGGTGCCGAGACCCGGCGACGCCTCGGCGAACTGGTTGACGATCGCCGAACCGAGGGTTGCCCCGGGAGCGGTCAGGGAGGTGGGGAGGGCCGGGCGGTTGCCGATGACCATGGCCACGGCGATGCTCTCGCCCATGGCCCGACCGACCGCCAGGGTGACGGCCGCCTGGATGCCCGATCGTGCCGCCGGGATGACCGCCTTGCGCACCGCCTGCCAGCGTGTCGCACCCAGCGCCAGGGCGGCTTCCCGATCCGCGACCGGGACCGCGGCCAGGGCGGTGCGGCTCAGGGCGACCATGGTCGGCAGGGTCATCACCGCGAGCACCACCGACGCCAGCAGGATGCTGGGGCCGTACGCCTCACCCCGGAAGAGCCAGCCGAGCAGGGGCATCGAGGCGAGGAACGGCTCCACCTGGTTGGCGAAGATGGGTGTCAGCACGATCAGTCCCCAGAGGCCGACCACGATGCTTGGCACGGCGGCCAGGAGGCCGATCAGCGTCGAGAGCGGCCCGGCCAGCCAGCCCGGTGCCAGCTCGGAGAGGAAGGCGGCGGTCCCCAGGCCGATCGGCACCACGATCACCATGGCGACGGCGGTGGTCAGGAGCGTGCCGACCACCAGGATGCCGGCGCCGTACTCACCGGCGGCCGGATTCCACGTCCCCGACCAGAGGAACCCCACACCGGAGTGCGTGATCGCCTGGCTGGAGCTCCCGGCGATGCTGAGGAGCAGGGCTACCACCACCGCGGCGAAGAGTCCCGCGCCGCCCCACCGGAAGGCGGTGTAGGCGTGCTCCCCGAAGCGCGTGCGTTTCCGGAGCAGGGCTGCACGCACCCCGCTGATGGCCACCCCCTCTCGGGGCAGTACCCCGGTGCTGTCAGAGCTCATCGGTCTCCCCGGCGTTCAGGCGGACGCCTCGGATTGAGGCCCCAACTCAGCTGGAGAATAGCGGTGTCCCGGTCGAGCCCTCGATCTCGAGAATGGTCTTATGCGCGAGGCTGGCGACGTTGGCGGGCAGGGGTGCGTAGCCCAGGGCGGCGGCGGCCTGCTGACCGGTCGTCACCACCCAGTCGAAGAGCTTGCCGAGGGCGATGGCGGTGGTCGTGTCCGACTGCTTCTGGTACACGAGCGTCCAGCTGAAGTTGGCCAGCGGGTAGACGCCGGCACCCGGCTCGTTGACCACGTTGAAGTTGGTCGAGCTGAGAGCGGTCGCCTGCGCACCCGCCAGGGCAATCGACGCCTCGGTGGGAGCCACGTAGGAGCCCGCCGCGTTCAGGATGGCCGCGTTGACAAGGCCGTTCTGGAGCGCGTAGCCGTACTCGACGTAGCCGATCGCGCCGCTCGAGCTCGTCTGGCTGACGTAGGTCGCGACCCCGGTGTTGAGCTGCTCGCCGATGCCGACGTTGGCGAGCGGCCACGTGCGCGAGGGCGTCGAGGTGCCGATCGCGGTCACCCACGCGGGCGCGGTGTCGATGA
>ODAK010004436.1_pt1 | contig 14373 bp, 18 predicted proteins | sample 1539591 | NCBI WGS metagenome assembly ODAK01 (sample SAMEA3539303, study PRJEB22396) | soil metagenome | biome: tundra; feature: field; material: soil | place: USA | collected 2010-05 | depth 0.15 m | reverse complement strand
AATACGATCACTTATAAATTCTAATTTTGAGTTAAAAGAAAAAATATTCCATTTTTAGATTTATATTCAAATAACTTTGCACAACAAATAAGCAAATCTGAATTCGCAAGTTGTATTCGTGATTTAAAAACTGAAAAGTTTATTGATTATGAAGGCAATTTTGATGATACATATGACATTGTATTGACAAGGTTCGGAGAGGAGATAATAAAGAAGCATAATACATTTTCAAATTACTTAGAATCAAAATCAAATGAAACACTATATGATAGAATAGTTAAATGGGGCAAAAACAACATTATTATTGTTACGCTACTATTAGTTTTCTCTGTTTTCGCTGCCCTTGGATCATTTAGTGATTCGTTTAGAAAATTATTCTCTAAAGAATCTGTTACTATAAATTCTGATTCAATATCTTATAATCTCAAAAAAACTGCTTCAAAAGCTGATACTATAATAGATACACTACCCCAAAAAGATTTACCACAAACAAAAAAAGAAACTATACAAGTACCCAGTGTTGTACCAACATTAAAGACACCATCAACTTCAACAAAAAGTGTAAAACAAAAATTTGAAAGTCAATTGTGTAATGATGTTTTGTTAGTTGTTAACAATGTGTCTGAAAACTTCAAGAACATTAAGGGAAATAGAACTTCATCAAATGTATTTATAACAACGGTTAATCTTCCTGGTTCTATATCTAACGAAATCACAAATTATAATAACAATTATCAATTTTCATCAATATTCTATAGAGGTACTCCAGCAAAAGCTGGTGCAACATACAATGATTTAATAGATGAATTAGTCTGTTTTGGTAAAGCCGAGGCTGCAATTAAAGACAACCATTGGATGTATCAAGATATAAATTATAATGATAAAATCATTAGGATTTACCTGAATGATTATAAGGATGAAAACAACACATACACCGAATGCGTTTCTCTAATAATAAAAGTGAAAAGTTGATTAGAATACTCTCCAAAGAGATTACGTTTAAGATTGCTGAAGAGGGTTGTGTGATAGATTTTTGGGGAGTAAGTTTCGCCCAGTTAGGCGGAGTGTCCCGCTCCGTCTTATTAAACAAGGCATCCAGCCTTAATAAAATTTTCTTCCAAAAAAAATTAAGCCATCACAGCAGCCTTGCTTACATTTCTGTAAGAAAAAGAATTGTAAATATGTCGGCGGGCAAACCTGCCTTGCGAATCAGCGTTAACTAATTTAACATAAGTATTTTTTGGAACTTCAAAATATTCGTAACCACTGCCATCCAAAAAATCTATTCTCAAAACCTGTCCTGTATATTTAATATCAGCAATGTTGGAAGTAGCTGTTGTTTGGGTATATTCAGGAAGTGTTTGAGCAATGGTTTCGGGAGCAATACTTACTAAAAAGTGATATGCCTCAATAATCAGTTTGCTTTTTTCTTCGGCTTCTAATTTAAGTTCATCATTTCCTTGAAATTTATCAGGATGAAATTCTTTCATAAAATTTCTGTAAATGGTTTTTAATTCATTCAAATTTTCCATTTTTGTTACACCTAAAATTCTTCTGTAATCTCCAGTTTTTTTCATAAAATATATATGTTGTTTATTGTTCGTTTCTAATTTTTTGCAAATGTACAGATATTTTTGTCCTTATTTTCTTGTTAAATACTTTGGTATCGCATTGAGTGGAAGGTCCGAAAATAAAAACATAATTTGTTAAGCGGGGCATTCTGATTCGCTTTATTTAAAAGACTTCCAGCCGTAATAATTTTTAAAGGATATACCGTGAAAAAAAGCGAGGTATCAAATCAACCTATTCTACTCATGTTCCATTTTTGTCTTATCTGCTCTTTTTTGTTTCCTATCCGCTTTAGTTCTTGCCTTATCAGCTTTTATTTGTTTTTTATCTCCTCTTTTAGCGGTATTGTTATTGTTTGCTTTATCTTCTTTGCGTTTAGCCTTATCAATTTTAGTTTTTCCTTTGTCCAATTTTATTTGCTTTCTGTCTTCTTTTATTTTTCTTTTATCTTGTTTTTCGTTAACATTAGTAATTGTTTGAGCTTGCATCGAATATGCTATTAGATTAAATAAGCCTGCCATTAACAGCACTCTAAAAAATTTATTTTTCATATTATTATTGTTTTTAGTTTACTTCATATAATTAAAAAGTTTAATTATATTATTGTTTTCTCAAAGATAAAATTCCGCCCATATTGGTGTTTGGGAAGCACATTCAAAAATGCAAACTCAATTTTCAAAATTACAAACTTTTAAACTTTAAACTAATCCCGTTTCTCGCAATACAAGCAATGCTTCCTTTTTATAAAGAACAGGAATAGTTCTTCGCAATATTTTTCCTTCCGGTCCATCAAAATAAATCACTAAACGTGGAAACGAAAATACAGGAGTTTTAAAATAAATAGATTTTATTTTACTACGATTAATCGTTGGGGTTTTACTGCTTAAAAAGCCTTCTTTAATTCTGATAAACGAAATGAACAAAAGAAAAACTGCGCCGTAATTAAGTGGAAACTTGAAAAAATTTATTCCGGAATTTATTACAGAGACTGCTACGTAAATCAACAAAAATGTAAATAGTATATAATTTAAAATGCTCACTATTCCCCAACCCTCGCCCAATTCGTGCTCCGGAGGAATATATACAACATCCTTACTACTAGTGATAAAAATAGTATCATCCATAATATGGCAATATTCATTTTTGTTAACTCTGAAATATTTTGTCTGCATTGTTTTGTTCTAATTTTTTAACCACATAGAAACATAGTTTTTTAGTCTTTTGGTAATAGATTAAAATATTCGTTTACATAAGTTTTTTGTCCTTGTTTAAAGATATTGGAACAGTTAAAATTTATTAAAATACCTTTTGGAGATTTTAAAAGTTTCATATAGGTTAGAAGCTGCGCTTCAAACACATTAGTCATTTCATTAACAGCCTTTAACTCAACAACCAAACATTTTTCAACAAATAAATCACATCTGAAATCTATTTCCAATTCTTTATTTTTATAAAGAACAGGAATCCTTACCTCTGTTAAAAAATTTATTTTTCTATGTAATAACTCCTCTTTCAAACATTGATGATAAACGCTTTCAAGTAATCCTCTGCCCATAATTTTATGTACTTCAATAGCCGCCCCCACTGTTTCATAAGTTAATTCATCTAAATATTTTTGGGTGTCATTATCCTATGTTTCTATGTGGTTAAAAGAAACAAAAATACATTGAATTATCTTCCTAATTCCCAATAATTATTAACTTTGCGGTATGATTACAACTGACCAACTAAAAGACCTTCGGGAACGCACGAGTGCGTTAAGGGGGCATCTTTGACCTCGATCGTAAGTTACTAGAAATAGCCGAAGAAGAAGAAAAAGCCCTCGCTCCCAATTTTTGGGACAATCCTAAAAAAGCGGAAGAGCTACTCAAACAAACCAAAATAAAGAAAGACTGGACCAAATCCTACGCCGCTTTATCAAGCAGTATGGATGACCTTACTCTTTTGTATGATTTTTATAAAGAAGGCGAAGCCACTGAAGGTGATGTGCAGCAACAGTTTCAAAGCACTTTAAAGATGCTGGAAGAAATTGAATTTAAAAATATGCTCAGCGGCAAAGAGGATATTTTGAGTTGTGTGATTCAAATCAATTCGGGCGCTGGCGGCACAGAAAGTTGCGATTGGGCGGAAATGCTGATGCGTATGTACACGATGTGGGGGAATAAAAATGGTTATAAAATAATTGAAACAGACCGCACAGATGGCGATGCCGCCGGAATAAAATCAGTTACACTGGAATTTGTCGGCGATTATGCCTTCGGTTATTTAAAAGGAGAAAACGGTGTACACCGCTTGGTACGCATCTCTCCGTTTGATGCGAATGCCAAACGTCATACTTCATTTGCGTCTGTTTATGCTTATCCATTAATTGATGATACCATTGAGATAGATATCAATCCGACAGATATTGAATTTGAAACATTTCGTGCAGGTGGTGCCGGCGGACAAAATGTAAACAAAGTAGAAACTGCAGTACGATTGTATCATAAGCCATCAGGCATCATCATCAAAAATCAGGAATCGCGTTCGCAATTACAAAATAAAGAGAACGCCATCAAACTTTTAAAATCTCAGTTATTTGAAATCGAATTGCGTAAACAGCGCGAAGCAATTGATAAAATTGAAGGAACTAAAAAGAAAATTGAGTGGGGTTCACAAATACGCAATTACGTTTTTCAACCTTATAAATTAATAAAAGATATACGGACAGGCTATGAAACATCAAACGTGCAAGCAGTGATGGATGGTGACCTGAACGATTTTATAAAAGCGTATTTAATGGAATATGGGAATTCGTAACTAGCTCTTAACCTTTTGGTAATTACGTTTTTCAACTTTATGGGGTTTGTTAATTTCCACTTCTAACCTAAAATAATTGAATAAGATTATTAAAAAACCCCGAAGCAGAGTTTCGGGGTTTTATTTTTATATGACGAAAGGCATAAAATACCGAAGGTGTATACTGAATTTTTTTGTACTCGAATAAAGAAAATTGAAATTTGTTTCCTCCGAGAAATTTTTAATTTAATGTTTAACAAAAAATTATAATCCGTTTAACAACGCTGTTAGATCAGCATCTGTTGTGGCAGCCATGGTAACTTCAATTTTTTCGTTGGCATTTACAGTTTCTGTTTTATTAAAGCTAAATAAATTTCCGCCAGCATCAACACCAATCGCTACTATTTTAACAGATGAACCATTAGGTATAGACCCCGAAACGACATTATACACTTGCATTACAGTTTTAGTAGTTGGGAAATAAATAAAAATGGCAACATTTTTTATATCATCTGTTGATGACACAAATGATAATTTATTGTTATTGCTGCTCCCTCGTTTATAGTCACAATTTATCCAACCTAACTTTGCAATTTGGGCTAAATAATTATTTGTATTAGTTGAAAAAGATGATGCGGGAGTATCCGTCCAGTCATTATAAGTTGAATTGGTGAAGCCATAAAAAACTCGCATATAATTTTTTGGTGCGGCATTAGGCATTGTAATTGAAAATGAACAACCAGATTTAAGGACCAATTCCGTACCATTTTTAAATGCTCTTACTCTGATTTCACCACCGGTTTCTAAAATAGTATCAGAAGCAACTGTTGGCATTTGGTAATAAATCATATCTTTTGGAGTATATAATTCCACCAATTTTACAATAAATGGAAATGCAATCGTATCACCATTTGGAAACATCAAACAGTTTTTTGCTCCCATAATAGTTGTTCCTTGATTTCCTACAATCGGTCCTGAACCTGTAGAATCTATTGTGAAAGTTTGTTCCGCTTGTTTTTTAGAATCTAAATAATTATTGGGAGAGTTATATTCTTTAAGTGATTTTTGTTCTATTCTATCTTTAGAACAGCTGTAATTAATTAATGAGGTTATCACTATTAATGAAAGTGATAAAGCAGAAGTTAGTTTCAACTTTTTCATGACCATTTAATTTAATTGTTTTTAATCATAATTAGCACAGCGTTTATTTTTGTGATTTCCACCACCAAACAGAGGCTTGCCGCCATTTCTACAACCAAAGATATATAATATTCCTAAACGTAAGTGAGTTTCTCGAAATTTAATATTGTATCTGTATTCTAAAAAAGGTCGCAAACACCGGTTGTTGGAAATACCTATTCCGCCTTCCGCATTCCAATTATTTTTCTGAGCCCCTTTTAATGGGGATGATTCATAATTAATCCAATCGTTATACGCCCCTTGAACAATTGCGTACAAATTAAATTTTTCTTTTCTGATAAATTTATATTCTAAACCAAGTCCTGCATAATATTCGTTTATTTTATTAAAAGCAAAATAATATGCAAATTGAGGTACGATACTTAATCTTTTATTGGGAAAAAAATTGACTCTTCCACCCGCTCCAAGACTCTCGGTCTGGAAGTTATACATAGCGTCCGCGCCCACACCAATATTTTGAGATTCACCTGATAAGGGTGCAAAAAAGATGGATAATAATAGTATAAAAAAACTTTGCTTCATGCTTCTGACTTTTTGTAAACTTACTTCTTTAAGTAATTCAAAATCCCCTGAAAATAAGATTCTGCAACTTGTTGCACACGTTTGTTTTTTGTTTTATCGCATTCTTGATTTAACAAAACGCACTCATTTATATTATCTTGATACAAAGTTTCGCCATATACTAATGGGCTATGGATGTATCGTGTTAATTGAAGATTACGGCAATATACACCAACTTCATCGGTTGGCAAACAACCTTGAATTAAATATTTTGCATCTGTGATAGTTGCAGTTTTAACATTCAAATTTTTCTCGAAACTTTTTACCATTGCCGAACTTAATGCAATTGATTTTTCCAAATCGTCAGTAATAAGTAGCCTTAAAAATTCAAATCTTTTTTCCGGTGTTGATAAATCGTTTCTCATAAAAGCGCCACCAACAAAAGTCATATTGAAATTTTTATTCGCCGGTTTTGTCCATCCTGTATTGGTTTCGTCAACATTGTAATGGGTGATGATGGTAAAATCAGGATGATAATTATTAATTATTTCAGCACGTTTTTGTAATTCTAAATCTTTAAAGACAAATCGGAATTTATCGCTTTTACTTTTTTTAGGATCGAGCAAAATATTTTTTTGTTTTAGATTAATTACTCCTACAGTATATAAACTATCAACATATTTTTTCTTAAGCCAATTTCCGAATGGAACTCCGTAAGCACTGTTACCATTATAAGTTCGAGTTAAAAAAACTTCAGCACCTTCTGCTTCTAATTTTTCTTTTAGTAGTTGAGCCGTAGCAAATGTTAACATTCCTTCTGAAATTGCAATTGCACTTTTCAATCCATTAATACTGTCGCATTTGAATGTTAAACATTTTTGTTCTACTCTTCCTGTTTCCATATCACCTGCTGTATGTCCGGCATCAATGGCTATTTTAACACCCTTCAACAATTTCGTTTCCGGCATATAAATTTGTGCCGACATTGTAGAAAAAGATTTTTTTACAATTACATTCGTATCAACATACTTCCCTGATTTATAAATTTCAAGCATCTTGGCGGAACTCCAATTTTTTATGGAAGTATTCAGTTTTTCAATTTGATTCCATCTGATCTGAAATTCGGGATTATTGTTTTGTTTGTTTTGTAATGAAGCGTATATGCTGATTCCACTTGCATTGATTGCATAGTAAGATGATAAAGCATTATTTTTATCGAGATATTTTTTTACCTTTTCTGTATGATATTTTATTGCAGCAGCATTGGTAGTGTCTTGTGAAAATACAGACAAGCGCATCAACAACAGTAATACTGTGCAGATAAAGGAGATTTTTAAAAAATGATTCATGAAAAATTATTTGCGAATGCAAAGATAATGAATTGCTTATTGGGAACGATTTATGTTTAATTTTGCAATGATGAACATTAAAGAAATAAATTTCGAAAACGAATTTAGTTTTAAAACCAGTCGCAGTAGTGGTGCCGGTGGACAAAATGTAAATAAAGTTTCTACAAAAGTAGAGCTTGATTTTGACGTGCTTAATTCTACCTTACTTACTGTTGACCAAAAAATAACGATTTTTAAAAAACTTGACAATAGAATTACTAAAGAAGGTGTGTTGCAAATTATAGTTCAAGCAGAACGTTCGCAATCAGGTAATAAAGAAATAGCGATTGGAAAATTTTATGAATTGATTCATAAATGTTTTGTAGTTCAGAAAAAAAGAAGACCAACAAAACCCAGCAAAGGCTCTAAAGAAAGGCGATTGAAATCAAAAAAAATTAATTCGGAAATCAAAAAATTACGAAAAGGGGATTATTGATTTGTAAAAAATTAAAATCGAGTACGTCATTGCGAGGAACGAAGCAATCTCATATAATGCTTTGGTTTAGATTGCTTCGTTCCTCGCAATGACGAATAAAAAGATCTATCTTCTCTATCCAACTCTTTTTAAAAACTCCTTCCACAATACTTCATTGGGTGGTGGTGCAACGATAACAATTTTTTCCTGCTTGACAGGATGAATAAATTCTATTTTGCGTGCGTGCAAATGAATTGACGCATCTTTATTACCTCTGTCAAAACCATATTTAACATCACCTTTTATCGGCGAACCTATTTTTGAAAGTTGAACACGTATTTGATGATGACGACCTGTATGCGGTTTTATTTCTAGTAAATAATAATTATCTGAACTGACAATTAATTCATAATCCAATTCGGAACGAAGAGCACCGGGAGTTTCTTTATCAAAAGCCTTTGACATATTTTTTGCTTCATTCTTTTTTAAATAATGAACGAGATTTCCAACGGTGTTTTGAGGTTTATTTTTTACAACTGCCCAATATGTTTTTTGGATTTCTTTGCTTTGAAACATTTGATTTAAACGTGTCAATGCTTTGCTGGTTTTGGCAAAGAGAACGATTCCACTTACTGGTCTGTCAATGCGATGAACAGTTCCGATAAATACATCACCCGGTTTATTATATTTTTCTTTAATATATTGTTTTACAAAATCGCTTAAAGGAGTATCGCCTGTTTTATCGCCTTGTACTATGTCCGAAGGTCGTTTGTTAACGGCTATAATATGGTTATCTTCGTACAATACTTCAATTTGATCCATGTTGAACAATTTAATATTGTTCATTAGCGTTTGGAAAATCTTTTGATTTCACATCTTTGATGTATTGCTCAACAGCGCCTTTTATATCATCGTACAAATTCAAGTAACGTCTTAAAAATCGAGGATTAAATTCATGTGTTAAACCCACCATATCGTGAAAAACTAATACCTGCCCATCAACGCCGCCGCCTGCGCCTATTCCAATTACAGGAATCTCTAATTCTTTCGCTACTTTTTCAGCTAATATTGCGGGAATTTTTTCTACAACTATTCCAAAACAACCCGCTTTTTCCAATACATGTGCATCGTCAATAAGGCGCTGCGCCTCATCTTCTTCTTTTGCACGAACTGTGTATGTGCCGAATCTATGGATGCTTTGCGGAGTCAAGCCAAGATGTCCCATAACAGGAATGCCGGCAGTTAAAATACGTTCAACGGATTCTTTAATTTCTCTGCCACCTTCTAATTTAACTGCATGTGCGCCACTTTCTTTCATTATTTTTATAGAAGAGTTTAACGCTTCTTTTGAATTTCCCTGATACGATCCAAACGGTAAGTCCACTACAATAAAAGCACGGTCAACAGCCCGAACCACTGATGATGCATGATAAATCATTTGATCGAGAGTAATAGGCAGTGTGGTTTCATGTCCAGCCATTACATTGGATGCCGAATCTCCTACCAATATAATATCAATACCGGCATGGTCAATAATTTTCGCCATCGTATAATCATAAGCGGTCAGCATTGAAATTTTTTCGTTACGAACTTTCATTTCATGTAACACGTGCGTAGTAACTCTTCTAACTTTTTTTTGTACCGGCATTTTGATTTTTTAGATTAGAGATTATTTTACTTTTTACTTATCGCGCAAATTTACAAATTGTTTTGATTGAAAATTTGTATGATAAGGATATATGATAAATCATTGTTAGTTCGATAATAAATTTTATTAAATTTGCTGTTGCATCTTCACAATTTTTTTACTAAAAATTTAGCTATCTTATAATATGAAAACATCTGAAACATTAATTGCTCATCCCGATAGTGATGATAAATTTGAAGCGCTTAAAGCCGTTTTGAAAGCGCTGAAAATAAAATTTGAAATAACTAAGGAAAAGCCTTACAATCCTGAGTTTGTTGCTAAAATTGAAAAAAGCAGAGAGCAGTATAAAAAAGGTAATTACACCGTGATTAAAACGGAAGACTTATGGAAGTAGCTTATACAAAAAAAGCTAAAGACGATATCGCTTTTTGGAAAACTTCCGGTAATAAAAAAATACAAACTAAAATTTCCGAATTAATTACTTCAATTACTCAAACGCCTTTTGAAGGCATTGGCAAACCCGAACCACTTAAACACAATCTTGCCGGTTCTTGGTCTCGTAGAATAAATCAGGAACACCGCATTGTATATGAAGTTACAGACAATAAAATTTTAATTCATTCTCTTAAAGGTCATTATTTATAAATGTTTTTTATACAACAAAAACACTTTACCATTTTTTTGTAAAGTGTTTTTTTATTTTCTCAATTATCATTTTTACTATGGCAAGATGCCAAAAAATAAACGGCGCGAGTTGAAAACTTCGCGCCTGCATTACTTGATAGACTCGCGCGGGCGGAACAATTGCCCCGCAGGCGCGAGTGTTTTTTCACTCGTGCCGATTATTTTGAGGCATCTTGCCTCATCTTATAGAAAAACATTCATAAAATTTTCTTTACAAATCTACAAAACATTCTGCCGCTTTGGCATAATTAAAAATCTGCCAAATTTATTTGTTATAGAATTTATGACATACTTTTTGCATTGGCATAATCATTGAAAACGACAATCGTATTTATAAAATTAATAATCAAATAAAAACTAAAATATTATGGCAAAAATTATAGGTATAGATTTAGGAACAACCAACTCTTGCGTTTCTGTAATGGAAGGCAACGAACCTGTTGTAATTCCAAACAGTGAAGGAAAACGTACAACACCTTCTATTGTAGCATTTGTAGAAAATGGCGAACGCAAAGTAGGCGACCCCGCGAAACGTCAGGCAATTACTAATCCCACAAAAACGGTGTATTCCATCAAACGCTTTATGGGACACACTTTTGACGAAGTGGCTAAAGAAGTGTTGCGTGTTCCATACAAAGTAGTAAAAGGCGATAACAATACGCCTCGTGTTCAAATTGATGATAGAAAATATACTCCACAGGAAATTTCGGCAATCATTCTTCAAAAAATGAAAAAAACCGCTGAAGATTATCTTGGTCACGAAGTAACAGATGCTGTTATTACTGTTCCTGCTTATTTTAATGATGCACAACGTCAGGCTACAAAAGAAGCCGGTGAAATTGCAGGGTTGAAAGTAAAACGTATCATCAATGAGCCTACTGCTGCGGCATTGGCGTATGGTTTGGATAAACGTGGTAAAGAAATGAAGATTGTTGTTTTCGATTGTGGTGGTGGAACCCACGATGTATCAGTATTAGAGCTTGGCGATGGAGTGTTTGAAGTTAAATCCACAGATGGTGATACTCACCTTGGGGGAGATGATTTCGACCACAAAATAATTGATTGGTTGATTGCTGAATTCAAAACTGAAAATGGTATTGATTTGTCGAAAGACCCAATGGCTTTGCAACGCTTGAAAGAAGCCGCTGAAAAAGCGAAAATCGAATTGTCAAGCACCGCTACAACAGAAATTAATTTGCCTTATATTATGCCGGTTGATGGAATACCAAAACATTTGGTTCGCTCGCTAACCCGCGCTAAATTTGAGCAATTGGTTGACGATTTGATTAAACGTACTATTGAACCTTGTAAAACTGCTTTAAAGAGCGCAGGTTTGAGCACAACAGATATTGATGAAATTATTTTAGTAGGTGGTTCAACACGTATTCCTGCAATTGTAGATGCTGTTCAAAAATATTTCGGTAAAGCGCCATCTAAAGGTGTTAACCCTGATGAGGTTGTCGCTATTGGCGCGGCTATTCAAGGTGGGGTATTGACCGGCGAAGTGAAAGATGTATTGTTATTGGATGTTACTCCGCTTTCAATGGGTATTGAAACTATGGGAGGTGTGATGACCAAGCTAATCGAAGCGAACACAACTATTCCAACTAAAAAATCAGAAACATTTTCTACTGCAAGTGATAATCAACCATCCGTTCAAATTGTGGTGTATCAAGGAGAACGCTCGATGGCGAAGGATAACCGTAAATTAGGAGAATTTAATTTAGATGGTATTCCACCGGCACCAAGAGGTTTGCCTCAGGTTGAAGTAACTTTTGATATTGACGCGAATGGTATTTTAAATGTATCGGCTAAAGACAAAGGCACCGGCAAATCGCACAACATCCGTATAGAAGCGAAATCAGGCTTGAGCGATGATGAAATCAAACGTATGAAAGCGGATGCGGAAGCAAATGCTGAATCGGATAAAAAAGCGAAAGAAGAAATTGAAAAAATAAATGCCGCTGATTCAATGATTTTTCAAACCGAAAAACAATTGAAAGAATATGGTGACAAGATTCCTGCCGAGAAAAAATCAGTTATCGAAAGCGCATTCACTGAATTAAAAACAGCTCACGCTTCGCGCGATATTGCAGGAATTGATTCTTCTTTGGAGAAATTAAATACCGCTTGGCAAGCTGCTTCTCAAGATATGTATAACGCGACACAAGGTGCCGGTGGGGCAGGAGGGGACGGACAAGCTGCTCAAGGAACTGATGCAGGAGCAAAGGCAGCAAGTGATGGCGAAGTTACAGATGTTGATTTTGAAGAAGTAAAAGAAGACAAAAAATAATGTTATTATTAACATTTTAATTTTAAATTAAATGAAAACAGGAATAGTGAAATTTTTTAATTCGGCCAAAGGCTTTGGATTTATAACCGTGGATGGCACTAATCAAGAATTGTTTGTTCACGTAACAGGTTTAGTCGATCAAATTCGCGATGGAGATAAAGTTAGTTTTGAAATCCAAGAAGGTAAAAAAGGTTTGAACGCTGTAAATGTAAAAAAAGTGTAATTGCATATTTAACTTAAAATAAAAAAAGGTTTCGTTCCGAAATTTCGGGGCGAAACCTTTTTTATTTGTGTAATGCTATCTGTAATAATAGTATTCGTTCAATAAAAAGTTGCCAAAAATAATATCCCAACTATTTATAATGTTTCGTACTGCTTTTTTTGAAATGAAGTTCCATTTGTTATAAACATTAGACTTTATATAAGTTAAAATGTTATGAGAATTTCTGTTGTAAGTAAACGCTTTATTCAACACGTCATTGCGAGACTTTTTCAGTCGAAGCAATCTCAAACAATGATAGTTGTGAGATTGAGTGTCTGCTTCAACACAGAATGTGCCTCGCAATGATGTTCTATATTGGCTTTCCATTATTTTAATAAATTAACTTGTATAAAGTCTATTTTGAAAGAATATTTTTTTTAACAAATACAAATAACAATGTTTCTGTGTGGTTTTAAAATAATTTGATAAATACTATACCCCAATGGAGTTAATTAATCTTTATATTCGCAATTATTTCCCTCTCCATTGGAGAGAGAAGATGCATAATGAAACGAGCAATAGTATCTGTAATAAACGATTTAAGTACCGACCAACGTGTTCATAAAGTGTGCAACACGTTGCATAACTTGGGCTTTGAAGTTACATTAGTTGGAAGAAAACAGCGGAATAGTTTAGCTTTGTTAAAGCGCGATTATGCTACAAAGCGTATGTTTTTATTATTTGAAAATGGTATGTTTTTTTATGCTGAATACCAAATTCGTTTGTTCTTTTATTTGTTGTTTCACCAAGCGGATGTATTGATATCAAATGATTTGGATACACTTTTGCCTAACTACTTAATTTCAAAATTAAGACCAACAAATTTAGTGTATGATAGTCATGAATTATTTTGTGAAGTTCCCGAACTACAAGCGAACTCTGTAAAAAAACAGATTTGGAAACGATTGGAACGTTTGATTTTTCCAAAATTAAAATATGTGTTTACGGTGAATGATTCAATCGCTAAAATTTATAAAGACGAATACAATGTGAATGCGAATGTTGTTAGAAATATTCCATTGCTTTCTAATCAAACAAATTTTATAAAAATCAGCAAAGAAGAATTAGGAATACCGACTGATAAAAAAATAATTTTATTGCAAGGCGCCGGAATTAATATGGACAGAGGCGCAGAGGAGGCAGTACAAGCAATGCAATTTGTAAATGACTCGCTGTTATTAATTATTGGAAGCGGTGATGTTATTCCTATTTTAAAACAAATGGTAATAGATTTAAAATTGCAAAATAAAATAAAATTTATTGAAAAAATTCCTTTCGAAAAATTATTGCAATATACGCATCACGCTGATATAGGCTTGACATTGGACAAAGACACGAATATAAATTACCGTTATAGTTTACCCAATAAATTATTTGATTATTTGCATGCGGGAGTTCCGGTATTAGCATCCGATTTAGTAGAAGTAAAAAAAATAATTGTTCGGTATGCCGTTGGTGATTGTATTGAAACCCATAACCCACAACACATTGCAGATAAGTTAAACCGGATATTAGCTGACGAAGCAACACTAAAGATGTGGAAAAAAAACACTAAAACGGTAGCGGATAATTTGAATTGGGAACTGGAAGAGATCGGAAGAGCGTCGTGTAGGGAAAGAGTGTAGATCTCGGTGG
>ODAK010004435.1_pt1 | contig 14374 bp, 16 predicted proteins | sample 1539591 | NCBI WGS metagenome assembly ODAK01 (sample SAMEA3539303, study PRJEB22396) | soil metagenome | biome: tundra; feature: field; material: soil | place: USA | collected 2010-05 | depth 0.15 m | reverse complement strand
AGCAGCGGCGATGGGCGGATCGAACGCGCGCGTCGGCAAGAGTGACTTTCTGGTGGTGGAGTCGGACGAAAGCGATGGCTCGTTTCTGAAACTATCCCCCATCCTCGCCATCGTGACCAACATCGACCGCGAGCATCTGGATCACTACGCCGACATCGATGAAATTCGCGCGGCGTTCACCGAGTTCGTCAACAAAGTTCCGTTTTACGGCGCGGCCATCCTGTGCCTCGACGACGAGAACGTGCAGAACATGCTCCCCCTGGTGCGCCGCCGCACGGTCACTTATGGCCGCAACACGCAGGCCCACTATCAGCCGCGCGACCTCGAATGCAGCGGCTATCAAACCCGTTTCCAGCTCAAAGCGGGCGCCGACGAACTGGGCGAATTCACGCTCAATTTTCCCGGCGCTCACAATGTCCTGAACGCCACTGCCGCCATCGCCGTGGCGCGCGAACTCAACGTGGAGCCGGATGTCATCCGCCAGGGCCTCGAGAAGTTTAGTGGTGTGGCGCGGCGCTTCGACGTCCTCGGCATGGTGCGGGATGTTACGGTCGTCGACGATTACGGGCATCATCCCACTGAGATCCGCGCCACTCTCGCCGCAGCCAGGTCATGCTCCGAGGGCCGCCTGCACGTGATTTTTCAGCCGCATCGCTACACTAGAACGCTCCATCTGCTGGACGATTTCGCGCGCGCTTTCCATCAGGCGGACGACGTGGTGGTGATCGATATCTACGCCGCCTCGGAAAAACCGATTGAGGGCGTGAACGCTGAATCCCTGGTCGAACGCATGCGGCAGTTCGGCCATCGCAACGCGAAGTACGCGGATTCGAACGAAGCCGCCATCGCGCTGGTCACGGGTGATGCAAAACCCGGCGATATGATCCTGACCCTCGGCGCGGGGAGCGTCTGGCAGCTCGGTGAAAAAATTCTGGAGGCTCTGGGCTGATGCCGAAACCACTGGCTCCCCCCCGCAAGAAGTGGAACTGGGCGCTTGTCCTGCGACTCGCGGCAGGCGTACTGATCCTCGCCGGCGCCGCTGTGGGCGCGAAGGAAGTGAACGATTTTCTGCTGCGCGATCCGCGTTTCGGCCTTGCCTGTTCCGCCGCGCAGACTTCCTGCGCCAGTCTGGAAATTCGCGGCGCAGTCTACGCTAACCCGGCCCGCATTGCATCGGTTTTTACGCCCGACTTCGGGGCCAGCATTTTTCACCTGCCTCTCCCGGAGCGGCGCCGCAGGCTGCTTGCCGTCGACTGGGTGAACACGGCGGCCATCTCGCGCGTCTGGCCCAACCGGCTGGTCGTTACAGTCACCGAGCGGCACCCGGTGGCATTTGCCAAACTGCCGCTCCCCGGCGGAGGCCGCTATCGCATGTCATTGATCGACGCCGAGGGCGTGCTGCTCTCCATCCCGCCGCGCGTGCGCTTTCGTTTGCCGGTGTTGAGCGGCGTCACGGAAGATCAGACCGATGCCGAGCGCCATTCCCGTGTTGTGGTCATGCAGCACCTGCTGGAAGACCTGGGACCGCAGGCGGCCGACATTTCCGAAATCAACGCCACTAATACGCAGGATCTGCGCGTGATTGCCAGCCTCGACAAACAGGCCGTGGAACTCTGGATCGGCGATCAGCACTATCGCACGCGCTATCTGAATTTTCTGAGTTATTACGAAGAGATCCGCAAACACTCCGGGCAGGCCAGCGTTTTCGACCTGCGGCTCGACGACCGAATTCTGGCTAAGTAAGAGCGAAATACCACATGGACCATAAGCACATATTGGCGACGGGCGTGGATGCAGGAAGCAGCTACACGCGCTGCATCATCGGCATGCTGGAAGGGGAGCGGCTGCGCATCCTCGGCTACGGCTCGGTGCCCTCGGCCGGCTGGTCGAAGAGCCGCATTGCGGATCAGCAGGCAGTCTCGGATTGCGTGCTCGCCGCCGTGGAAGAAGCCGAAACCATGGCGCAGACGCTGGTGGAGCACGTGGTTGCCGGATTCGGCGGACTCACCTCGCGCGGCGCAAACAGCCGGGGGCGCTTCGATCTGGGGCGTCCCCGCGAAGTGGAGCAGCGTGACATTAACCGCGCCATGGAACGCGCCATGCGCATCCAGCTGCAGGAAGACCGCATGGTGCTGCAGTTGCTGCCCCAGGATTTTGTAGTGGACGATCAGCCCGGTTTTCACGATCCGCGCCGCATGCTGGCTTCGGTGATCGAGGCCAACGCGCACCTCATCACAGTTTCGGTTCAGGAACATAACAATCTGGTCGGCGCCATCAACCGCGCCCATCTTTCGGTGGATGAAACCGTGTTCGAAGCCATCGCCGCCTGCTATGCGTCCGTGTTGCCGGGTGATCGCAGCGAAGGCGTCGCGCTCTTAGATATCGGCCAGCATTCGAGCGAGCTGGTTTGCTATTACGGCGAATGCGCCCAGATGGCCTCTTCCATTCGCATCTGCGGCGATCACTTCTCGCGGGATCTCGCCCATGCTCTGCGTGTTCCATCGGATTCGGCCAGCATCGTGAAGCACGAATTCGGCAGTGCGGTATCCGCCGGGACACCCGAAGGCAGCTTCGTCGAATTGCCCCAGTCAGAACGCTCCGCCGCTTCCGGCTCCCGCGATTCACCTGAGTTGCGCGATGCGCCCCGCCGCTTCATCAACGAGATTCTGGAATCCCGCGCAATCGAAATGTTCGAAATAGTGCGCGCCGAACTGGCCCGTGTCGGTATGCAGCGTGCCATCACCAGCGGTCTGGTTCTGTCGGGAGCGGGCGCTCTGCTGCCCGGGCTCTGCGACGTTGCCGAGCGCGTGCTGGAATGTCCCGCGCGTCTGGGGCTTGCGCAGGGTTTTCTCGACTGGCCCGAGGAATTGAACGACCCCTCATGGACCACCGTCGCCGGCCTTGCCATGTATTCGGCGCGGCTGCGCAGCCACGTGGACGTGGAAAAACAAGCGGTTGGAATGCTCGGAAGAATGCTTCGCTAAAGAATCGGGATTAAAAGTTAAACAGGTGGGGGAGATATCAACATGGACACGGATGACCTCAAATACGAATTGCAGGAAGAAACGCGCCGCGGCGCACGCATAAAAGTCATCGGCGTCGGCGGCGGCGGATCGAGCGCCGTCGGCCGCATGTTCGAGGAGGGCCTCGATGGCGTTCAGTTCTACGTGATGAACACGGACGCACAGGCGCTCGCTTCCTCGAAGGTGCCTAACAAGATTCAGATCGGCGCGCGCATCACCCACGGTCTGGGAGCGGGCTCGGATCCGCAGGTAGGCCGTGAAGCTGCGCTCGAAGATACAGAACGCATTCTCGGGATTCTCGAAGGCGCGGACCTGGTGTTCGTCACCGCGGGTCTTGGCGGTGGCACAGGCGCGGGCGCTTCTCCCGTGGTTGCGACTCTGGCCAAGGAACTTGACGCGCTCACCATCGCCGTAGTCACCACGCCTTTCTCGTTCGAGGGCGGCAAGCGCATGAGGCAGGCCGAGCGCAGCGTGAACGACCTCGCTTCGTCGGTGGATATTCTGACCGCCATTCCTAACGACCGCCTGCTCAGCATGGCGCCCAAGGGCATGAGCATGGCGCAGGCGTTTCGTATGGCTGACGATGTGCTGCGCCAGGCCGTTATGGGAATCAGTGAAATCATCCTCACGCCGGGCACGATCAATCTGGATTTTTCCGATATTAAAGCCGCCATCTCCGGCATGGGCCGCGCTCTGATCGGAAACGCGGTGGCGCGCGGACCCAACGCCGCCGTGGAAGCAGCCCGCGCGGCCATCAATTCGCCCCTGCTCGAAGACACCAAGATCGCCGGCGCCCGCCAGGTGCTCCTCAACATTACGGGCTCGAGCGATATTGGCCTGCACGAAGTGAACGAAGCCTGCTCCATCATCCGGGAAGCCGCCGGGAGTGACGACCTTCAGGTCAACTTCGGACTCATCGCCAATGACTCGATGGGAGATTCGGTGAAAGTAACTGTCATCGCGACCGGCTTCCCATCGCCGGAATCGAAGCGCGAACCGGTGATCGAAGTAAGATTGCCCAGCGAGTTTTTTTCGGACCGTGCGCCGGATTCCCGCGCCGCGCCGCCCGTTTCCGAGCACGTTCCTCCGCCGCCGGTGGAGGAACCGTTGTCCATGGCCGCCGCGCCCGTGTTCGAAGAAGAGCTGGATGTGCCGGCCTATCTTCGCAAGGGCAAAATGGTCAACTGAGAGAAGCGTTCAGACGGCTCCGCCAAAACGCCATATCTCCGATGCCAGGACGTCGGGGCACATCCGTGACTCACGCTGCATTGCAGGATCAGGTAACGGAAAAGAGTCCGGAACGACGGTCGGAAGCTGTGCGAAACACAGAACCGGGTCGCGATCGCTGTGACAACAGAGCTATGCGGCTCTGCGTTGCACGGCGGCGGTGCCGGGCCATTACGTTATGCCTGGCGAATCGTCCAGCATGCCCTTGATGGTTTCAATCTTTTCCTGTATGTTGTGTTCCGCAATGAAGTCTCCGCCTGGTTCCGCGTTCAGTGTTTTATTAATTTCCGCCGCTTCCTCCAGCGTAACTAATACGGACCAGAGCGTTCTCTCCAAAGTCTGCCGGTGTTCTTCAGCCATCGAAAGCGGCGAGTAAGCATGGCCAACCCGGCAACGGTATTCCACGATTCGTCCCCGGCGTTCTTTCCAGAGAGGTCCCCGACACTCGGGACAAGTCAGCCCGGAAAGGGTTCTCTTCAGCGGTTCCTGGCTCATCAGCTTTCTCGCATCTGTCGACGCCCGCCCGAGTGGTCGACATCCACATGAGCAATGGCGTTCGAGGGCATTGAGGGGAACGCGGCGGTTCCTGGATCCTGCACAACCGCCGTGCTGCCGCGGCGCTTGATCGCCGCCAGACCCGCGGTGCCATCGTCGAGCGCACCCGTCAGGATAACGCCGGTGACCCGCGGGCCATAGGCGAGCGCGGCGGAGCGAAACAGAGGATTGACCGCGGGCCGGGTCTGGTTCTCTTTGGGGCCGCGGGACAAGCGCACCGAATCCGGCTCGATCATGAATGGCAGTCCGGAGGAGCCACATAAACTTTACCTTCCACAATGGTTTCGCCATGGGCAGCGTGAACGGCCGGCAGCGGGCCCGCCCGCGCGAGAATCTCCGGGAGGCTGCCGGGACCGTTGCCTATGTGCAGTACCACAAACACAGCGGACGGCAAATTGGCAGGAAGGCCGGCTACCAGTTTAGTGAGCGCTTCCACCCGTCCTGCCGAAGCCGCTACCGTGACTATGTTCCCGACGGCCATGCTGAAGTGCCGCACTTCCTGTTTGGTTTCGCAACGTGCACACGCCGGCGGCAGCTAGTGCTGCATGGTACCTAAGACAATCAACTGAGTCTCGACCATTGATTTTCGCAGTTACAATCGAGGCCGGTACTTCGTAGGTCTAAGCGAAAAAACCTGAACGAAGGATCTGATGCGCACGGCCACCTGGTCCAGCTATACCAAGCCGACGAACCGGCGCTGGCCGCCAACGCCGGGCAATATTTGTGGGAAGGCTATAACCGGGGAGCGGGACTGCTGGTGGTTGCCAACCCCCGGAATACGGAATCCTTTCGCGCGGAACTGGAGAAGCGCGGCGCCGATCTGAACCGAATGGTCCGGCAACGACACCTGGTTTTTTGGGATGCCGAAGAAACGCTCGCCCGCATTATGGTCGGCTACCGTCCGGAATGGCCTTCGTTTGAGAGGGTCATCGGCGCCGCCATGCGCCAGGTGAAGCCCCGGGCTGAATTGTCCGGACTTCGCATATTCGGCGACATGGTGGGTATTCTCTGGAAGGCTCGCCAGTTCACAGCCGCGGTTCGGCTCAAAGAGCTCTGGAACAGGCTGCTGGCCAGTTCCCCTTCCATCAGTCTTTTTTGCGGCTATCTGATCGATGTATTCGGCGAGGATATTGCGAACCGGTCGCTCGATGCGATGCTGTGCGCTCACACGCGTCTGCTGCCGGCAACCGGTAGTGATTTTGAAACCGCCATCAACCTCGCCATGGACGAGAATCCGGGAGAGGCGGCGGAGAACCTGAAGCTTCTGATTCAGGCGAACTTTCGTCCTTCGTGGGCCGCCATGCCGTTCGCTGAAGCGACGGCTCGCTGGCCCCGGAAAAATCTACCAAATCACGCCGGCCGGATTCTGGACTCGGCCCGGCAACATTACCATTCACTCCGGCACGATGCCGCAGTGGCATTTTAGAGGGACTAACAGCTATGAGCTTGCGCGTTCTGCTGATCCACGGCGATAGTCCGGACGGCTATCTCCATAAGACCACTCTGCTCGGTTTCGAGCCGACTATTGATGTTTCCGTGGCGCGCACCGCCGATGAAATACGGAAACTTCCGGTGCCGACCCTCATACTCCTGGATCTGGATCTTGTGCTGCCCCCCTCGCTGGAGATCCTGCAGTGGTTACGGTCTGAAAAGTCTTACCTTCCGGTTCCCGTGATTGCGCTGAGTTCGCCGCAGACAGTGGAGAGAGCGTCAGCCGCGCGTATGAACTGGGCGCCAACGCGTGCGGGATGAAAGCCGAGGATAGCGGGCTGATGGACGAAGTGGCGCGTGGCATTGGAAGCTATGCAAGGGTGATGCAGTCCTATACCCCTGTGCGCGCAATGCACAGCGCCGCCGCCGCCAAACTCCGCATGTGAACGGCGCTGCCGAAGCGGCCGTCCGCCTCAGACCACCGTCTCCGGCTGGATTTTTTCCACCATCTGCTGCTGCGGGATAAACTGCATCTGATCGAGGATTCCGCACCGCGCCAGTTCAAACCGGTTGCGTACTCCCAGTTTGTGGAATAAACGGAAGAGGTAGATCTTCACCGTACCTTCGGTGATGCCCATTTCTCCCGCAATCTGCTTGTTGCGCATGCCCTGCCGCAGCAGCGCGACAATCTCGCGTTCACGGGGCGTCAATGATACCTTGCGGCGGGGTTGCGCCAGTTCAAGGGGCGTTCCGAAGCCGATCTGGAGTTCGCCACTGGCCACCTTACGCAGCGATTCGGCCAGTGTGTCGGGGTGGGAATTGCGCTGCACAATTCCGCGCACTCCGAACTCCAGCGTTTTGAAGGTGAGTTCCAGCGGTAGATTATCCGACCACAAAACCACCGGAGCCTCCGGCGCTTTTCCATGGAGTTCGCTGAGATCTGCGAACGTCAGTCCGGCCGTGATGTCCAGCAATACCAAGTCCGGGCGCGCCGCGCCAATCTTCGGGAGAGGAACATCAGCCGTTGCGGAGAAACCCGCTATTTCAAAACCGCGCCCGGTGAGAACATGCTCGAATCCAAGTAAAAGTACGGGTTGATCGCTTATAAGAAAGACCTTCGACACTAATGCCCTCCGGGTACGAAAAATATGAGTGACTCAAACATCGCGACGCTCTTTGGCGCCATTCGTCTTGCTACCTGCCGCCGTACCCGGCTGGGATATATTGCGTGCCGCCGCCTCTGACTGGGGGGTCGGTCTCTGATTCTGATTTTTGCCCGACTCAGCGCCGGCCGGAGCCTTTGCCTTGCGGGTTCTGAATTCGTATTTGTCGATTCGCATCGCGGCCTGGCCGTTCAGATTGCGCACAATCCGGCCTTCCGCCACCAGTTTCAGCGGCACCGAATTTTCCAGCCGCGCCGGCCAGTCTACCGAGACCTGCAGAAGCTGCCCTGGATGGAACGGCTCGCTGGTCGTAAATAACATGCCCTTGCTGCTGATGTTGAGCGTCTCGCTCACTGCTTCGCCGGAGAAAAAAGGGTGCTCCAGCGCTTGATAACTGACCGCCAGCCGGCACGGGAACCGCGCATTCGTCCGCCGGTCCGGTCCACTGCCTTTGGGTGACTCCGCCGCGTCGCTGTTCAGTGCGCTCAGCACCGAACGCCGCAGATTGGCCGGGTCCAGATCCTCATAGCAGAAGAAATCGTGCGCCCCCTTGCGAACCGCGTTCACCGCCGTCTCTCTGTCCTGCGCGTGGCACAGTACTATAACCGGAGTTTGCGGCGCGTGCTGATTCAGGTGCCTGACAGTCGCTAGTCCCTGACCATCGGGAAGAAACAGGTCCGACACAATCAGGTCGAACGTGCCCTCCTGCATCATGCGAAGGCCATCGAACAGAGCGTCCACCCGGCACCACTCGATGGTGCCATCGAGCCCGTCCTCTACTGCCGCTTCAATCTTGCCTGCCGTCTCCCCTTCGGCGCGGATGAAGAGGATCGAATATTCCTGCATCTTCCTTAACAGCTTACCCTCTGGAGCCACACTGTGGGGTTGAGCACTGTTGTGGCCATTCGTTCCGTTTAATAGGGGCTGTACAATCAGCTGTTTACGGAAGTCATACCCGAGGTTATCGTGACAAGATGTCCCGGCCCGGCACGCCCCGGTGACAAAATCGGGACGCCCATCCGCCAAAACCTCCTTTTTGGGACCCATTTTCATGCCGCCTTCTTCGCCGGCCCAGCGCCGTTTGGCCTGACAATCCGGCCCGCCAGTTTCACCATGGCATTCCCGAAGGGCGATCCGGCAGGAAATTCGAATCGGTCTTCGGCCATCTTGTCCAGCGTGAAATAGTCATTTGGAATCACGCCAAACACGGAAAGCTCAAACATCTGCTCGATGCTTTCCACCCAGAAATCCTGCGGCGAAGTCATATTCCGGTTCAGCACAATGCGGATCCTCCCTTTGTCGAAGCCTCGGTTGGTCAGGGTCTGGAGAATGGAGCGCGTCTGGTAGAGAGCCAGCACATCCGGTGCTGTCACCACTATAAGTTCATCCATATGTGGCAGATAGCTCCAGTTGGAGGGGTTCAGGTGCCGTCCCAAATCCGCAATTACAAAGCTGTAATGCCGGCTCAGGAAGCGGAAAAGGCTCTCCACCCGCCACTGCTCGGGAACGGCCATCCAGGGGTCCTGCGATGCGGCCAAAACGTCAACGTTCTGCGTTCCCGGCGTCACAAATTCCCGCCACGAATTCGAGGTCAGCCGCCGCACCGCCTCCAGCGCGTCCGGCAGATAGCGTTTGGGCGCCCGCCGCATGACGGAATGTCCCGACGGCGACTGCACATCCAGATCCGCCAGCAGCACGCGTACCCCCGGCTGCACCGTTTGCAGCGCCGCCGTCAGATGCCCGGCAATTGTAGTCGCGCCGCACCCGCCTTTGGCCGACAGGAAGCCGATCGTCCGGCCACGCTCGGTCAGCTTTGCCTGCTTAGCTTCCAGCAGGGTCCCGATCCGCTCCATCGCCTCGCTAATAGCCGGTTGCAGCGGCGGACACAGAAACTCGCTCGCGCCGGCCCGCAGCGCCCGGATCATTTCCGCAGGGTCCGGGCCCGCGTGAATGGCCACAATCAATGGCGGATCCTCGTCGCGACGAACCTCTGCCACCCATTCGGCCGGCGGTTTCGTCGTCTTCGCCAGTTCCACGAAGAGGATTTCGGGGCGGTGGCGCTCCAGCGCGTTCGCCACTTCGAAGGAGGACACGGTGGGACGGAAGGAAAATACTTTTGTCGCGCCTGCCGCCGCCAGCACCTGCCCAATCTCGTCGGCCAATGCGCCGTCCTCGAGGACGAGGCCGACACGCCACGGCCATTCCGCTGGTTTCGCCTCTTTCGGTACTATTGGGTGATTCGCCATCCGGGACGTTAGTTCTAAGTCATTAGTAGCATCTGCCGCCGTTCAATTAAAGACTAACTTTCGCCTACTAACCCGTTATCGAAAATCACTCCCAACCGTTATCAGCCATTCGGCAGATGCAACGTTCACGGCCGGTCGGACGCGACGGGCCGCGGATCATTCGGCGTTCCTGTTTAAAAAGTGCACCCGGTGGCGCATCGCGTCTGATTATGCGAGATGATTACTTGTTAGACAAGGAGAGATCAAACTTATTTATGGCCACGCATTCCAGAGTGAAGAAGGCGCTGCTCTGCGCCGGACTCGCAGCGGCGATCGCCGGTTTTGGCGGTTATCGCGCGAGCGCGCAGCAACCGGTCAACTATATAACCGGCGTGGTGCAGGGCGAAAAAGGCCCTGAGGCCGGAGTTTGGGTCATCGCGGAGACGAAGGACCTGCTGACCAATTTCATCAAAATTGTCGTCACGGACGACCGTGGCCGTTTCGCTTTGCCGGACCTGCCGACGGCAAGTTACAAGGTCTGGACCCGGGGCTATGGCATCGTCGATTCGACGCCGGTGGTGATTAAGCCCAGCTCGAACTCCGTGACAATCAAAGCCACGACGGCAAAATCTCCCCAGGAAGCGGCGAAAGTTTACCCGGGTAATTACTGGCTGTCACTGATGGCGCCCCCGCCGGCCAACCTTTTCCCGGGCACCAAAGAAAATGGCATCGGCGCCACCATGCTGACGCAGAATCACTGGATCAACACGCTCAAGTCGAACTGCAACTTCTGCCATCAGCTGGGCAGCGGGATTACCCGCGATCTGGACCATGTGATGAAGGCGCATCCCGAAGCCAAGACGCCTACCGAGGCCTGGGAATGGCGGCTCGGCACCGGCGTTCGCGGCAATTCCATGTACGGCGCACTCATCAGCATGGGCAAAGATCCCTCGCTGAAGTCCTTCGCCGACTGGACCGACCGCATCGCAAAGGGCGACGTCCCGCCCGCCCCGGCCCGCCCGAAAGGCATTGAGCGCAACATCGTGGCAACCCTGTGGGACGTGGGCGACGATCACTCCTTCATGCACGATCAGATCTCCACGGATAAGAATCATCCCACCGTGAATGGCGGCGGGCGCCTTTACGCCGTCAATGCGGGCCATGGCCAACTCGTCGTACTCGACCCGCGCGAGAACTCCACCATCGCGTACGACATCCCGACGCGCGAGGCCAAGGACCAGATACCGTCTCGCTTCCCGGCGCCGGTTCGTCCCTCCATGTTCTGGGGCAACGAGCATCTATGGAGCGGACCCGAGTACGATCCCGCCGATCCGCACAACCCCATGATCGACAGCAAGGGCCGTGTGTGGGAAACCTCGAAAATCCGCGCCAATGCCGATCCGGCATGGTGCAATGACGGCAAGACAGCGTACTCGGACTGGTTCCCGCTGCGCACCAGCGGCAGACAGGCGTCGTTTTTTGATCCCCAGACGAAGCAGTTCACTCTGATTGACACCTGTTTCTCGACCCACCATCTGCAGTTCGATAACGATGCGGATGAAACCGTGTACTTCAACGAACTTAGCGGCCCGGTCTTCGGTTGGATCAACACGAAGGTTTACGACCAGACGCACGACGAACAAAAGGCCGCCGGCTGGTGTGGTCAGGTTCTCGATACCAATGGCGATGGAAAGATCACCCGGCCATGGAATGTGATCACTCCCCGCCGCGGCGGTGAAGATTTGCTGTATGCGGGAGATACGCAGGGCGGAGACGGCGCACCGGCCGGTGGTCGCGCCGCGGGCCGTGCGGGCGCGGCTCCTCAGGCGGCGTTTGATCCGAAACTGGACACCATGGTCCGGTACAACATGTACTCGCTCATTCCGAGCCCCGTTGACGATTCCGTTTGGGGGATCACCGAAACCTACCCCGGCTTCCTGATCCGCCTGCAGCGTGGCAACAACGCGCCGGAAACCTGCAAGACGACGATCTTTAAAGTGCCGGAACCCGGTTTCGATCCGCGTGGTGTCGACATCGACACCAACGGCGTCGTCTGGACTGCGCTCGCCGGCAGCAGCCATCTCGCCAGCTTCGACGTTCGCAAGTGCAAGGACCTGAATGGGCCGGCCAAAATCGATGGCAGCCAGTGCAAGGAAGGCTGGACGCTGCATCAGACTGCGGGTCCCAAGCTGAAGGGCACGGATGTTCCCGCTGATTTTCACTATTACAACTGGGTGGACCAGCACAACATCATCGGGCTGGGCGCGAATACCCCGTTTGCCAACGGGTCAAACTCGGATGCTCTGATCGCGCTGAACCCGCAGACCAATGAGTGGACCAATTTCCGCATCCCTTATCCGCTCGGCTTCTATTCGCGCGGTATGGATGGCCGCATCGACGATCCCAACGGCGGCTGGAAGGGCCGTGCCTTGTACTCCAACTACGGGACGCACTTTGTCTGGCACATTGAGGGCGGCAAGGGGACCAAGGGCAAGATCGTGAAGTTCCAGGTCAGACCCGATCCGCTGGCGAAATAGCGCGAAGTAACGCCAAAACCAAGGGGGCTGCCCGCAGGGGTCGCCCCCTTGGTTTATTTGGGGGCGTAACAACGATCTGCAGCTCGATTCTGAGGATCTGATTCTGTTGATGCGCGGAGTCGGGAGACAGCTATGGAGTGCGGAATCGGGAGAGAAGTTCATACAACGTCTCAGGTCGGAAGACGCGTATCTGGCCCCGCCTCCGCTCCAGTCGGTCATTCCGATCGAAAATTTGCGCTAAACCATATGGCGCCGCATTGAGAAATTCCAGGGACAGCCGTTTCACACGGCAACACGGTTGCCGTTTACCTTCGAAGTGGAAGGCAGCGGGATTTGGTTCTTTCTTGAGGGTGGGCGAATCAATCGGAAGCTCACACGAGGGCAGGTCGACATAGCAATTTCCCGGTGTCCGCTGAAGAGCACCACTGAGATTAAGGACCTGATGGATTATGCTTACCTGTTCGCGCTGCTGATGGATCGGCGAATCCGGGGCGATGCCTGGTAGATGGCACGAATCTTTTGGGATACCAGTCTTTTTATTTATCTGTTTGAGGACAACGCCGAGTTTGTCACCGCGCGTTGTCGACTTTCGGCAAAAAATGAGAAGGCGCAAGGACCACCTCCTGACGAGTTGGCTTACCGTGGCTGAAATCCTCACCAAGCCGAAAGAGACAGGCAACGCAACCCTCGAAAAAGCTTACCTGAATTTCTTTACCGGTGGTGCTGTGGAACTGGTGCCATTTGCCCTTGAGGCAGCCAAACAGTATGCGGAAATTCGCAGCCGTGAACAGGTTCGTCCCGCCGATGCCGTTCAACTGGCCTGCGCGGCCGCTGCGGGAACGGATCTCTTTGTGACGAACGACAATCGGCTTTCCAGAATAGTTGTGCCGGCCGTAAAGTTCATCACCGGCATCGACCGGATTCCATGTTGAACTGAGTTTGAGTTGGAGGCGCGGGTCGGGATCGAACCGACGAATAAGGGTTTTGCAGACATTCACGCCGCATTCTAGATAAGGGGCTTACGCGCTCGCGGTCCAGTTTCGGTCCGGTTCACCGGCTAACAACCTTCAGTTTCTTGCGCATTTGTGCGGCTTGGAACTTTTGCATGGCTTCCTTCTTGTGGCCAGACGCCGGATGCACGTAGCGATAGATGGTCCGCAGGCCGTTGTGTCCCGAAATTGCGGCGGCAGTGGGAACGTCCACGCCGGATTCGATGAGCCGTGTCGCGAAGGTGTGACCAAGGTCGTAAATCACAAACGAAACGCCAGTCTCGCGGCATACCTTATCGTGCGGCCCCTGAAGCTTTCCGATTGGGCGCCCGGGCGTCCGGTCCGAAGGAAATACCCACGGCGAATCTCCGTCCATGCGGGCTGCCAAGATCTCGACAGATTCGTCGCAGAGGTCCAAATTGCGGCGCGCTGATTTGGTTTTCCCCGCGTCAATGCGGATTTGGCGCGACTCCAGATTCACATGATCCTTCCGGAGAGTCATCAACTCCTCCGGCCGACAGCCCTGGAGGATCATCAAGCGGCCCAAATCGTACAGGTTCCTGTGTCCGTTTCGATCAATGCAGTCGAAGGCGCGGCGAAAATACTTTGCCTCGTCTTCCCCGTTCAGGACATACTCACGGAGCGCATCCCGGTCTGACGGGATTGAGACGTCTTCCAATGGATCCCGTTCAAGCCAGTGATTCTTTCGGGCGTACCGGACAAAAACGCTGAATGCGTGTGCAACGCGGCGTTCGACTCTTCCGGTACCTCGCGGAACTGGCTAATCGTGGGAACGCCGTCGGGATCGCTTACGGTGACTTCATCGCCTTCCTGCACGGAAAAGGCTGTTTCCGAGAGGTCGCGGGTCGCAACTACCTTCCTGGGGACAGCGGTACCGTGATCGAACTGGCATGGTCTATCACAGAAGCGAATGGTGGCCGGATAGAAGTTGCAGCCGGTGGGCGGATGATCCGAAGCGGGATGGACACATTCATCTGGGCGTCGAGTCCGCCGTACGTCCGGCCTGAAAAAGCGTTTCGCAACCCGAAGTGCGCGCTGCCCTACAGCCGCAGGGAGTGGGCGAAGGTGTTTCCTGACGGTCTGAGGCGCATGATCAAACCCGGTGAATTGGCGCGACTCGCGTGAAAGATCAGTATTTCGGGGACGTAAATGATTACCGCAAGTACGGTTTGCTCCGAGCGATCCTTGCCGTGACCAGCCTGC
>ODAK010004434.1_pt1 | contig 14376 bp, 13 predicted proteins | sample 1539591 | NCBI WGS metagenome assembly ODAK01 (sample SAMEA3539303, study PRJEB22396) | soil metagenome | biome: tundra; feature: field; material: soil | place: USA | collected 2010-05 | depth 0.15 m | reverse complement strand
TCTCAGCGCCAACGTTGGCGTGCATGGCGACGAGATAATGTTCGTCCTCGGTCAACATCGCCGGCTTGTTGAGAATTTTTTCGGGGATCACGATCTTGCCGACGTCGTGAATCCGGGCGGCGAAGACCAAGTCCTGCAGCTCTGGGCCTTGAATGCCGAGTTCGCGGGCAATCATCTCGACGTTGCGTGCCACCTGGTCGCCGTGTCCGGAGGCGAACAGTTCGCGCGATTCGCTGGCGCGATTCAGTGCGAGGATCGCGTCCATCATCACATCGCGCTGACCACCGGCCTCATTCTTCGCGAAATTCTTCAACGTGGCGACCAGCTCCGCGGTGTATTCGGGCCCGTAGTGTTCGCGCTGTAGAAATCCTTCGACGTAAGCGTTGATGACCTGGCGCTGCACCAATGAATTTTGTCCTTCGACAAACTCATCGGCAGTCGCGACCTTGTTGCCGCCTGCATGCTTCGAGACATACATGCCGGCATCGGCGACACGCACGATGTCTTCTACGGTCGATCCGTGCAGCGGATAGGTGGCCACGCCGAAGCTGCCGGTGATCTGATGTTCGCTCAGCATGGGATCGGTAGCGATCCAGAGGCGAAGGCGTTCGGCGAGAATCTGCGCCTGGTCCATGCTGGTTTCCGGCATGAGAATGACAAATTCATCCCCGCCGAAACGGGCGACCACGTTCGACTGGCGGCACTTCTGTTCGAGCAATCGTGCGATGCGCGCCAGCACCAGGTCGCCTTCCAGGTGACCCATGCTGTCATTCACCTGCTTGAACTTGTCGAGGTCGATCATGACCACCGAGAACGGCCGCGTAGAACGCGAAGCGCGCTTCCATTCCGATTGCAGGGCTTCCAGGAAATAACGCCGGGTCTTGATGCCGGTGAGGCCGTCGGTGATCGACTGCTTCTGCATTTTCTGGAAGACGAAAGCGTTGTGCAGCGCGGTTGCCAGCAAATCGGCAAGAGTGCGAAGCAGCAACGTGTCCTCTTCGGTGAATGCATTTTCGCGACGGCTCTCAATATTCAGCACGCCGAGCAGCGTCTCGGCATACGAGATCGGAATACACAGCGCTGCGCGCGATTCCGGCAAAATGCCGGCGAGATGCGTGGCGGCTGTGTCTTGCACCAGAGAGGTATCGCCGGTGCGGGCAACGCGGCCGAGCACGCCGACACCCAGCGCCACCCGCTTTCCTTTGGCGTGGGCTGTGGTCCCGGCTTCCGCCTTGATCTCAATTTCCTTCGTGGCGTAATCGAGGATCCCGATACCGATGTGGTCGTAATTGAAGTTCTTCTGAATCTGCTCGACGATCTCTTCCAACATCTCTTCGGCATTCTGGCTGGAGATCGCCGTCTGCGAAACGTTGTTAAGGAACGAGAGATAACGAGCGCGCCGCTGTTCGTGCGCGAACATGCGGGCGTTCTCAATCGCCACCGCCACCTGCCCGGCAGCGGTAGCGAGTACTTCTACGTCGCGCTGCTCGTAGGCGAATTCGCGCTCGAAATTCAGTGCGGCCATCACGCCGCAACTGACTCCGCCCATGCGGATAGGCACGCCGATAAAGCAGTTCGCCGGATGGTCGCTGTTCTCAATGCCCAAGCGTTGGGTGATGCGCTTCATTTCTGAGCGGATCAAGATCGGTTGTCCGGTGCGGATGACGAAATCACTCAGACCGTTTTTGATCTTGCGGGTGCGTTTGGCCTGGCGTTCCCCGCGCACAAATTCGAAGTCATAACGTAGATCCTGCCCGTCAACGAAAGCGACGTAGAAATTAGTGGTATCGAAGAGGCGCCCGAGTTCGCGGTGGACTGCGGCGAGAACTTCGTCGGGATCGAGGCGCGAACTGATGACCTGTCCCACCTGGGTGAGCAGCTCAAATTCCTTGGTACGGCGCTGCGCGTCGTGCACCAGCAGGTAATTCTCAAGGGTCATGCCGATTTGCATGCTCACGGAGAGGAGCAGTCGCAAACGGCTGGCGGAAAAAACATGATTTTTCGAATGCGGAAAGAGCACGACGCCCATGTTGCGTTCACGGGTCTGCAGGCAGACCGCGCTCATGCCGGAAACGCCTTCTTCCTTCAGCGTGCTGACGAGCGACGATAATCCTCGATGTCCGCTGGAACGCATTTGGCCGCGAATATCATTCAGCGACTTGATGGTGAGGAAACCGCCGCGGCGAAATGCCAGGTCGGCGAGAAAGTCGCCGGCGTCGTTGGCTTCGAGCTTGCGCACGAATTCCGCACTGAACCCGTGTTCCACCGAAGGCAGGCTGCCGCGCCAGGGTTCCGAGATATAAAGCACCGCTTGCTCGGTGTGAAGGACGCCCATTAACCGAACCAGCAAATTCTCGATACTGGGCCGAATCTGGTCACGCGTGAGTGGCATGGTGGGATCGACGTCGAGCGACGAGAACGCCAAGGCGTTGTCCTGGATTACGCGGCGCTCGTCATCGAAGAGCACCACGACCATGGCCGTGCCGAGCAGCAGCAGCGGCAGGAGTTCGAGGAGCTCGGTCGCGCCGTGCAGATAGCGTCCGATGGGAATGGTGGCAGGAATTTGTTTGCCGGCCAGTATCACGGTCCAGAGGGCGATCGCTCCCGTCATCCATCGCAAGCCTGTCGAATCGCGTTGATGTGCGACACGGGTATATTCGATGGCAGCCATGAGGAGAACGACGAGCGCTGCAACCCAGCCGTGGAGATACACGCCAATCAGTTGATTGAGTGGAGCGATGACTTGTAGCCCAGCCCAGTAGGCCAGGGCGCCCAGCACAACGTACTTTGGCCCTGCCGGAGGCTTGTTCTTACTGAAATACCGGGCAGAAACGAAGATTGCAACCGCAGCGCAAAGCTCGACTGTCTGGGCCAGCGCCGGGTAAGCGCGATTGCCGGGATTCGCCGCCGCAGCGCCTACAAGGATGTAGCAGACTGTGTTCGCCAACCAAAACCATTGCCAGCTGCGGAAGTACCGCTCGGAAGATTGCCGCTGGAGATATGCGAACACGAGCAGGAATGCAAGGGCTACGAGCCCGGGTACAAAGACGGTTCCAGCCACAATTGATTCCATGCGCTCTCGGGGGCTGCAGGTGGATGGTCCTAACCTTCCGACCATCCCTTAAGTGTTGCAACTATAAGGAGTTCGGCTCCCCAGGTCACATTACGGAAGGCACAAATCGAGAGTACCTCGAGTAACCACTTTTCCAGAGATGCTGGTTACCCTCGGTCACCCTTGTACCAAAAAGCGCTTCGGGGTGAATCGGCGGCTTGCAACCCGCCTCTCGCTTCTCGTGGAAAGTGCTGTCCCGCAATGGGTTCCGGTCATGTGACCGGGATCGCGGTTCGTTGTACTCTGTAGAGTTGACCTTATGAACGCCCCTGCCGATAGTAGTGTTCGCGTCCGCTTTGCTCCTTCACCAACTGGGTACCTCCACGTCGGAGGCGCCCGCACCGCTCTGTTCAATTGGCTGTATGCCCGCCATGTGGGTGGAACGCTGGTCCTGCGCATTGAAGACACCGATCTCGAACGTTCCACGCCCGAGATGGTGGAGGGCATCCTGCAGGGAATGCGCTGGCTAGGCTTGAGTTGGGACGAAGGTCCGTTTTTTCAAACCGAGCGCATGGACCTGTACAAGGCGGCGGCTGGGAAGCTGGTGGCCTCAGGAGCGGCTTACTACTGCTTCTGCACCAAAGAGGAACTGGAGCAGCGACGTCAGGCAGCTACCGCCGCAGGACGAGCACCGCAATATGACGAGTCGTGTCGCAAGATCTCCCGGGAAGATGCTGCCGCGCGAAAGCAATCAGGAGCGCCTTGTGCAGTGCGCTTCGCGGTTCCGGAAGCCGGCAGCACGAAGTTCCAGGACGCGGTCTTTGGGGAAGTGGAGTTTGCAAACCCTGAACTCGAGGATTTTGTTCTGCTGCGCTCCGACGGGGTGCCGACTTACCACCTGAGCGTGGTGTGCGACGACGTGGATATGAAGATCACCCACATCCTCCGCGGCGCGGACCATATCTCCAACACCCCGAAACAGGTACTGCTCTACCAGGCGATGGGTGCTCCGCTGCCAATATTCGCTCACGTGCCGCTCATTCTCGGTCCCGACAAAACGCGCCTCAGCAAACGCCACGGCGCAACCAGCGTGATCTCCTACAAGGACGAAGGCATCGTCCCGGAAGCGTTCCGGAATTTCCTCTCCTTGCTCGGCTGGACGCCGCCTCCAGGAACCAAAGAAATGTTGGGCGATCAAGAGTTAATCCGGCTCTTCTCGCTCGAAGGCATCTCGCATTCGAATGCGGTCTTCGATCGTCCGAAGCTCGACTGGTTCAACACCGAATACATCCGTGCTTATCCAGCCGAAAAGCTTCTGCCGCTGATCGAAGAGGAATGGCAAAAAGCAGGGGTAAAGCCAAGCGGAGATCGCGAACACCGGCTCGCGACCATCGAGTTGTTGAAGCCGCGAGCCCGCAACCTGAAAGACTTCGCGAACTCGTTCCGCGCCTTCTTCAGCGATGGGTATGAGAACGATCCGGCGGCGGTAGAGAAGTTTCTGAAGGATCCGGCGGTTCGCGAGATGCTCGTGGAACTCAGCGGCCTGTATGCCAATGCAGCCGAATTCACGGAAGCGAGCACCGAGCAGGTGCTGCGAGACCTGGCTACCGCCAAGGGCGTGAAGGCCGGAGGGTTAATCAACGGCGCACGGGTGGCGCTCACCGGACAAGCGGTCGCTCCCAGTCTCTTCGCGGTGATGGTGAACCTGGGTCGGGAAACAACCGTGACGCGACTGCGGCGAGCGAAAGAGATCGTTTAATCGGCGCCAGTCACAAGCACTAAAGTTATCTACCTTCGCTCGACCACGCGCGTTATTCTGCGCTCATGGGACGAGGCTTCGGATTTATCGTTGTGGTGCTGACCATGGCTTTTGGGTTGGTCTATTACATGACGGCGACCCAAGCGGTCTCGCCCGCGCATGGCACGCCGAAGGCTACGGTAGAGATAACCGGCGTCCAGCAAGACCTGCTGGCGATCGCCAACGCGGAGCGGCGTTACAACGCCCTGAATGCCAAGTATGTCTCCCTCGATGAGTTGATCTCGAGCGGTGAACTCGCGATGCCGCGCACCACGCGCGGACCTTACAGCTACACCGTCGATATCGAGGGCGACTCGTTTATCGCCAAGGCTCATGCCGGCGATCCCCCGCAAGGTGCGCCGTCCACAATCAGCATCGATTCCCTGATGCGAGTAAGCCACGACTAGACTTCTGCTTCGTCGGCAGGAAGCACGCTACGGCGTGCTTTTTGTTTTGTCCCACGACCAAATCCAACCACCACGAATTGAAAGCTCAAGAAGAAAATCATCCCTCGTCTTCCAAAACTCAGCGCTGAAACGTCCGCTAGTTGTGAGCGTTCGGACTTTGTGCGGGGTTGTGGTGAGGCTTGGGGGGCGGGTTTCCGACCTTGATATCGAATGCGATCGGCATGGACTTGGGCGGATAACACGCGCTGTTGTCACAAGCCTGGTATTTCAATTCACCGTGCACGCGGTAGCTTCCCGCGCGGATTTCTCCGATGGTGCGCGCGGTAGCCTGCACGATGAAATCGCCCGTATAAACGCTGAGTTTCTCGTCAGGCGCGAAGGCAAAGGAGACCTGTTCTCCCTCCGGGAACTGAACATTTCCTAAAGAAAGATCGGTCGGCGCATCGAGCTTAACTGCGGTTGGAATGAGAACTTCGGAGTTGGGGTGGTTGGAGTTGATGTGGAAGCCTTTGGCTACGCGGAAACTCATGGTCACGGTGGCGGACTTGCCCTTTTGCAAAGGTGCACTCTCAATGTGCAGCACCTGCACCGATGGCTTGCCGGCAGCGAATTCACTTTGGGACTGCGCGGCGATCGAGGTAAACAGGGCCGCGACAGCGACCCCCCAGGCATACATTCTCATTCCTAAGCTCCGTTAATCCCCTGCTGATGCCTTTGTGGCAAGAGCTGCTTTCATCTTCTGTTCGATCTCGTCACGATCCACCAGTCCCATCGCGAACTGTACGATCTTGCCATTGCGATCGATGTAGAACGTGGTGGGAAGATCTTCGACGTCACCATACTTCTCGGAGACGGAATTGTCATCGACGGCGATGGTGTAGTTCACGCCCATCTCCTTTACGAAAGCTGCGACCTTATCTTTGCCGCCTTCGTCCTCGGAGATGCCCACCACCTGCAGCCCTTGCGGTCCGTATTGTTTTTGCAGATCGACAAACCACGGCAGTTCTACTTTGCACGGCGGGCACCACGTCGCCCAGAAATTCAGCACCACGGCCTTGCCACGCAAGTCGGACAAAGTCAGGGTTTTTCCATCCAGTGTCTTCAATGAGAAGTCGGGCGCAACCCGACCAATGACCTGCCCGGGAGCCAGCGAACCTGTACGACGCGCTTCGGCTTGCCGCTTGCGCGCGATATTGCTCCCGATATACAGCATGGCGGCGATCACCACCACCGCAAAAGCCAGGATTGCTACATTCTTCTTCACAAACAACCTCAGAGAGAGAACCGGTTCAGAAACGAAAGATAGCTCGACAAGATCGTGAAATGCCGGGTGAGGATCAGCGCGCCGACCAGGACGAGGAACACTCCGCTGACGACTTCAACCGTATGCAAGTGCCGACGGAAGCGCGAGTAAAACGCCAGGAAGCGTTCGACGCCGAGCGAAGTTAACAGGAACGGTACGGCGAGCCCGGCGGAATACACAGCCAGCAGCACGATGCCCTTGATCACCGTATCCTGCGAACCTGCGATCGTGAGTACCCCGGCAAGGATCGGCCCGATACAGGGCGTCCATCCGAATGCAAACGCAAAGCCGATCAGGAATGCACCGACCGCAGTGCCACTGCCCTTCACCTCGTGCAGCCGCTTGTCCATCAGCAGCGCCTTGATCTTAAAGACGCCGATCAAGTGCAGTCCGAAGATGATGATGATCACGCCCGCAACGCGCATCAGCTCGCGGCGATAGATATTCATGAACTGCCCGATCCCGGTAGCGACCGCGCCCAAAGCGATGAACACCACGCTGAAGCCAAGGATGAACATCAGCGAGTTCAGCAACACGGTGCGGCTTAGTTTGCGATCGGCGGATTGCAACTGGTCGACGCTGGTGCCGGAGATCAGCGAAACGTATCCGGGAACCAGCGGCAAAACGCAGGGCGATAAGAAGGACAGGAGTCCAGCAAGGAATACGGCGATCGGCAGCGGCAGACTGGACATTCCACTCTATTTTACAGCGGGGAGTGACTTACCCTTGATGTGACGCCCGAATTGCTGGAAAGTTGCAGGAATTCGGCCCAGTCGCGAAATACGGCTGGCAGCTTTTGACGTAATCTATGGGCCTGTTTCGAGGTACCTCATGTCATCGCATCACACCCTGACAGCGATCCTTGCCAGCAGCAATCTCGACGCCAGCACAACTTTCTACGCCCGCCTCGGCTTCACCGTGCACGCCGACTATCCTCCCAGTTACCGTATTCTGTCCGACGGGAGAGGCGCGGAACTGCACCTGACCTCGATGGAAAAGGGCTGGCTTGAGCCCGAGCGCAATCCGTTCGGAGTGTATTTCTATACCGAAGACGTGGACGAGCTGGCGGCAGAGTTTGGCAGGAGTGTCATTCACCCTCCGCAAAACAAGCCCTGGGGGATGTATGAATTCGCGGTCTCCGATCCTGATGGAACGCTGATTCGCGTGGGCAAGCCGACGAAAAAATAACGCTTTACTTGCGCAGTCCGCTCCACGTCTCCGAGATCACGATCGAATTGCCCGGATTATGCGTGTCGTACTTCACCGACACAGGCAGTCCCCTGCGACAGGAGTTCACATCGATGAACTGTCGCAAGTGGGTAACATCCTGCGAAGCGTCGTAAGCGACCCCCGCGATGTCGTAGCGATAGATCAGCAACTGCAGCAGGTGATTGTCGGCATCGAGCGAGTCATGGACATCCAGGGCGGTTCCGATCGTCAGACGTCCTGCTTGGCTCAACCACGTACGACGGTCGTGCTCGGGGTCAGGCTTAGGGCGTTTCGTGCGTGACAGCCACGCCAATCCGGCGATCGTCGCGGTGACTGCACAAAGAGAGATCGTGTAGAGCCGAAGTTGGTTCATTCCGAAGAAACGCTTCCTGTCTCTACAATACTATTCGCCGCGTCATGTTGCGAAACGGAACTCCGATGCAAACGAAACACCCTGCACAGTACAACCTAGGATTCCAAATATGGAATCCTAGGTCTTAGACGAATCACGCCTTTAGCCGCACCAAACCTCTTCATCACGTTACGTTTGGGCTACTCCTAGCGGTTTTCGCCGGACATCCGCGCAACAACCCGCTATAAAACGGGTTTAGAGCTACAGACGCATTGATCTGATTACGCCCTTCGTCAAGAGTTCCGACCACGGAAAGGTTGATCTATGAAATTGCATCGCATCCTCCGCCCGCTTCTGCTCGCTTCGGCCATGCTGGCATTTTCGGCATCGTCATTCGCAGGCGTATTTTTCTCGGTAACGGTGGCCCCACCGCCACTGCCTGTCTACGAACAGCCTATGTGCCCTGGAGAAGGGTACATGTGGACGCCCGGCTATTGGTCCTGGGGCGACGAAGTCTACTACTGGGTTCCAGGAACCTGGGTCATGGCTCCTCAACCCGGCTTCCTCTGGACGCCTGGTTACTGGGGTTGGAGTGGCGGCGCGTATGTCTTTAACGGCGGCTATTGGGGTCCACACGTAGGCTTCTACGGTGGCGTGAATTATGGCTTCGGCTACGGCGGCCGCGGTTATGAAGGCGGCGAGTGGCGCGGCCGTAACTTCTACTACAACCGCTCCGTGAACAACGTGAACGTAACCAACGTGACCAACGTCTACAACAAGACGGTGATCGTGAACAACAACACGCACGTGGCCTATAACGGTCCCGGTGGCGTGCAGGCACGGCCGAATGCGCAGGAACAGCGTTTCCAGCATGAACGCCATATCGACGAGACGCAGAACCAACGACAACACATGCAGGAAGCGGGCCGAAATCCGCAGATGTTCGCCAAGAACAACGGCGGAAGACCGTCGATCGCTGCGACTGCACGGCCAGGTGACTTAAAGGCCGCAACTCCCGCACGCGCTGCAGGTGGACGGGTAGCCCCGGCGACTCTGAACGCGAATCCGAAGAATATGCCGGCGCGCGGCAACAATGCCAACAACGCCGGAACGCGAGGCGGAAACAACGTTCCGAAGCCGTCGAGTGCGACCACTGCGTCCCGTACCAATGCGTCTCCTAACACTACGGAACGAAATGTTCCGCGGCCAACGAACAATGCGGAGACCACGTCGGGACGAAATGTTCCACGGCCATCTTCGGCGTCGAACAACACGCACAATGCGACGCCTTCGCGCAATGTGCAGACCGAGCACAATGCGACGCCTTCGCGCAGTGTTCAGAGCGAGCGCAGTGCGCCGCCAACGCGCAATGCGCCACCGGCCCGCACGATGTCGAACGAGCGTAGCGCACCGCCCCAACATAGCGCACCGCCGCAGCATGCTGCCCCACAGGAACGCAGCGCACCGGCTCCGCATGCCACTGCGCCGGCACACAATGCGCCTCCTGAACACAGCGCGCCGCAAAAGGAAGAGAAACCCAGACGCTAATTCAGGTCGAAACAGAAACGCCTCGCGCATTGCGAGGCGTTTTCTTTTGGTACGCAAAATCTATTCGTCCACCACGGGGTTTCGCAACGTGCGTATACCTGCGACCCTAACCTCGACGACGTCGCCAGCCACGATCGGCCCTACCCCCTCGGGCGTTCCAGTGGCGATCAGATCGCCGGGGAAGAGCGTCATCACCTCGGCGATGAACCGGACAATGACGTCGAGTGGAAATATAAAGTTCGTCGTATTGCCATGCTGGCGCACCTGGCCATTGACACGAGTTTCCACCTCAACCCCGCCCCACGGATCCAGTGCGTCGTTCACGATGGGACCGACTGGGCAGAATGTGTCGAAGCCCTTGGCGCGCGTCCACTGTCCATCTTTGTTCTGCAGGTCGCGAGCGGTCACGTCGTTCACCACCGTATAGCCGTGGATGTAAGTGCGCACATCGTGGTGTGACGGAATGTGATGACATTCGCGGCCGATGATGACGCCAAGTTCCCCCTCATAGTCGACGCGCTGCGAAAGCTTGGCGGGACGCTTGATCTCCGCGCCCGGCGAGAGGATTGCTGACGTCGGCTTCATGAAGATCAAGGGATAGGCCGGAATCTCGTGACCTAATTCCTTGGCGTGCGCAACGTAGTTGCGTCCCACGCAAATGATCTTGCTCGGCACTACGCTCGCCAGCAACTCCGCCTCCTCGAACGGCAGATGCAACGGCTCTGCCCCGGCAAACGTGTTGTAATCCTGCGGCATGGTGGCAATCGCGCGAATAACGTAATCGCGGGTGTTCTCCGTCTCGATCAGCCCGTACTTCGGCTGCCCTCGCCAAACAAATCTGCAATAGCGCATGGTGCACCCGCAGTGATTGTACAAAGTGGCGGAGACAGCGGCCGAATGGCCTCAGGTAAAGGTTTTCCCGACAGGCAATCCGTATGCCATTTCGCGCCAAAGGCTATAATGGTCTATGGCGACGCTCCGCCAGCAAATCGCGACAAATGTCCTCTCGGCCACGCGTTATCGCGACCTGCTGAACCTTGTCCGCCAGAACCGCCCTAAAGACGACATCGAGCTCGTCAAAAAAGCCTACGAATTTAGCCAGAAGCATCATGCCGGGCAAACCCGCGCCTCGGGCGAGCCTTACCTCGTCCATCCTTTAGAGGTCGGCATCATCCTCACCGACATGCGACTGGACACGACGGCGATTGCCGCCGGTCTGTTGCACGATTCCGTCGAGGACACTTCGGTGACCATCGAACAGATCCAGACTGAGTTCGGCGAGCAGGTTGCGCATATCGTTGAGGGCGTCACCAAGATCAGCCGTATCGATTTCGCCTCGCGCGAAGAAGCGCAGGCAGAAAACGTCCGCAAGATGATCCTGGCGATGGTGGACGACATTCGCGTCGTCCTGATCAAGCTTGCGGATCGCCTGCACAACATGCGAACCCTGAAGCACCTTTCGCCCGAACGGCAGGAGAAGATCGCGCGCGAGACACTGGAAATCTATGCGCCGATCGCCCACCGTCTTGGCATGGGCCGCGTGCGCGGTGAACTTGAAGACCTCGCATTTCCTTACGTCGATCCGGTCGGCTACCAACGCGTGGCTGAAGCCGTGGAGGCCCGCCGTAAAGCGGGCGAACAATTTCTCGCCCAGGTGCAGGGCATCATCAGCGCCAAGCTCAAAGAGAACAGTATTGAGGCCAAGGTCGAGAACCGCATCAAGCGCTTCTATTCAATCAACCAGAAACTAATTCGCCAGCGCATCGATGTCGAACAGATCTACGACATGTACGCGCTCCGCATCATCACCAAGAGCGTGGTCGATTGCTACTCAGTGCTCGGTATCATCCACAACCTGTGGCGACCGGTACCGGGGCGTATCAAGGACTTCATCGCCATGCCGCGGCCGAACTTCTACCAGTCGCTGCACACCACCGTCATTGCGGAAAACGGTAATCCTTTCGAAGTACAGATTCGCACCGAAGAAATGCACAAGATGGCGGAAGAAGGTATCGCGGCCCACTGGAAGTACAAGGATGGTCCGATTTCCGCAAAAGACGAGCAGCGCCTCGCGTGGCTGCGACAGGTCGTCGAGTGGCAACGCGATGTGCAGGATCCCGGCGAATTTCTTTCCAGCCTGAAAATCGATCTTTATCCGGAAGAGGTTTATACCTTCTCGCCAAAGGGCAAGATCGTCATTCTTCCCCGCGACGCCACGCCGCTCGATTTCGCCTACACGATTCACACTGAGGTCGGCCACACCTGCGTCGGCGCGAAGGTGAACGGGCGTATCGTGCCGCTGCGTTACAAGCTGCGCTCCGGCGATATCGTCGAGATTCTGACCCAGCCCGGCCACACCCCCAGCCGCGACTGGCTTTCCGTCGTTAAATCGCCGCGCTCGCGGCAGAAGATCAAGCATTGGCTCAACGTCCACCAGCGTGAACGCGCGATTGAGATTGGCCGAAAGTTGATCGACAAGGAAGCCCGCAAGTATCGCATCGCGCTGAAGGAGGTTTCCGACGATCACCTCAACAAGATCGCTAACGAATATGGACTCGGCAAAGCCGATGAACTGCTCTCGGGGATCGGCTACGGCAAGTTTTCTGCCCGCACGATCCTGGCGAAACTTTCGCCGGCCATTAATCCGGAAGCACCGGCCCCGGCGGAAGAAGAGCGCCCTAGTGGACTGACGAGCGTGGTGCGCCGCGTCTTCGGTGGTGGCGACGGCGCTGCGCTCAAGGTCACGGGCCACGATGATCTGCTGGTCTATCGCGCGCGCTGTTGCAATCCTATCCGCGGCGAGGAAATCGTGGGCTACGTCACCCGGGGAAAAGGCGTTGCGGTGCATTCGCGGAATTGTCCGAACGTGCACAACCTGCTCTATGAGCCGGAACGGAAAATTGCGGTGGAGTGGGCGCGCGAAGCACACAAGACTACTGGTGAAATTGGATACCCGGTGAAGATCACCGTCTTTTGCGACGACCGACCCGGCATGCTGAAACAGATTACCTCCATCATCAGCGACGCCAATACTAATATCCGCAATATTGAGGCGAAGACCGGCGACTCCCACGCCACCATCGACGTCATCATCGATATCGAAGACCTCAAACATCTCGAGCGCATGATCACCGGCATAAGAAAAATCCCCGGCGTCCGCGACGTACAACGCGTGCAAAAGCTTTAACCCATTAACCGCGAAGGACACGAAGTTCCACGAAGGATTTTGTGGGGCGTCGTCGCAACCGAGGAAGGTACAGACCCCCAGCGCTCATAATCCCTTCGTGAACCTTCGTATCCTTCGTGGTTAATGATTTCGCTTCTGTGGTTAAATGTTGTGCATGCGCGACGTCATTACTACCGACCAAGGTCCCAAAGCCATCGGCCCTTATTCGCAGGGAATCCGTGCGAACGGATTCATTTTCCTCTCCGGACAAATTCCTCTCGATCCCGCGACTCAGCAGATCGTGGAAGGCGACATCCAGGCGCAGACCGAGCGCGTGTTGAAGAATATCCAAGGCATCCTCGCGGCTTCCGGCACTTCGCTGGAAAAGGTCGTGAAGACCACCGTTTTCCTCAAGAACATGGCCGAATTTGCTGCGATGAATGAGGTGTACGGCAAATACTTCTCTGCCAATCCGCCTGCCCGCTCGACCGTGGAGGTCTCCCGTCTCCCTAAAGACGTCTCCGTCGAGATCGAAGTCATAGCGCTGGCCTAACTCCTCTATTTTGAACAGATTCAATTTTCTTCTTGCTTCTTGCATCTCGCGAGCCTATTTTTGAATCTGTTCAATTATTAGGAGGTTGGGTATGTATATCGTTACCGCTTATCTCATCTACCTCGTGGTTAGCGTGCTTCTGACGGTTTGGGTGGCGCACACCCTCTCAAAGAATGGCCTGATTTTTCTGGTTGACAGCTTTCTCGGGAACCGCGAGTTGGCGAACTCGGTGAACCATTTGCTCGTCGTCGGTTTCTACCTCATCAACCTGGGCTACGTGTTGCTGGCGTTACGAGCCGCGTCCCAACCGCTCTCCGTGCAAGCTGTGATCGAGCTGCTCAGCAGCAAACTGGGCGTGGTGATGCTCGTGCTCGGCGCGATGCACTTCACCAACCTGGTCATCTTTTCGAAGATGCGGAAACGCGCCATGCTGCGCAATGAGCCGCCACCGGTGGGGCCGCAGCGTTATGTTGCTCCGCCTGCTGTCTAAGATTGCGAGGGGAAGGTATGCAGTTTTTATACGTGTTTTACGACGCGACCTGCGGCTTATGCACGCGCCTACGCACTTGGTGTGAGCGTCAGCCGGCGTACGTGGAGCTTCGTTTCGTAGCGGCCGGCGGTGCCGAAGCCCTTCGCCTGTTGCCTCCTGACGTCGCAAACGCCACCCGCGAAGACCTGACCGTGCTTTCGAGCGAGGGCGGAATTTACCAGGGCGAATCCGCGTGGCTGATGTGCCTATGGGCGCTGCAGGGGTATCGGCAGTGGTCGGTCCGGCTGAGCGATCCGCGGCTGGCGCCGAAGATACGGGAGGCATTCCAGATTTTCTCCAGCAATCGTCATGCGCTGTCGCGGTGGTTCGGACTGTCGAATGAGAAATTACGGAGCGAATTGCAGTGGACAATCTCGCCGCGCTGCGAGCCGAAGTGGCTGGAGTGACTTAGTGTGCTGGGGCTGCCTCGAACAGTCCGGAGTCGTGGATGAACTCCAA
>ODAK010004432.1_pt1 | contig 14378 bp, 13 predicted proteins | sample 1539591 | NCBI WGS metagenome assembly ODAK01 (sample SAMEA3539303, study PRJEB22396) | soil metagenome | biome: tundra; feature: field; material: soil | place: USA | collected 2010-05 | depth 0.15 m | reverse complement strand
GGGTTGGTCACCTGGGCGAACAGCTGGGTGAAGTAGTCGTAGAGCAGGCGGGAGCGGTCCGAGAGCACGGCGATGGAGGCGTCGGAGCCCATGGAGCCGAGTGGCTCGATCCCGGTCCGGGCCATGGGGGCCAGGATGACCCGCAGCTCCTCGGCCGTGTAGCCGAACATGCGCTGCTGGCTGACCACCCGGCCGTGCTGGGGGGTGAGCATGGAGCGGGGCGGCAGCTCGTCGAGCCGGATCTGGTCGGCCGCCAGCCATTCGTCGTAGGGATGCTCGGCCGCCAGTTCCGTCTTGATCTCGTCGTCGTCGACGAGGCGCCCCTTGGCCGTGTCGACCAGGAACATGCGCCCGGGCTGGAGCCTCCCCTTGCGCACGATGTGCTCGGGGGCGATATCGAGCACGCCCACCTCGCTGGCCAGGATCACCAGGTCGTCGTCGGTCACCCAGTACCGCGCCGGGCGCAGGCCGTTGCGGTCCAGCACGGCGCCCACCACGGTGCCGTCGGTGAAGGTGACGGCGGCCGGCCCGTCCCAGGGCTCCATCAAGGAGGCGTGGTAGCGGTAGAAGGAGCGCCGGGCGTGATCCATGGTGGTGTGGTTCTCCCACGCCTCGGGGATCATCATCAGCACGGAGTGCGGCAGTGACCGCCCGGACAGGTGCAGGAGCTCGAGCACCTCGTCGAAGCTGGCCGAGTCGCTGGCGCCCGGGGTGCACACCGGGTAGATGCGGTTCAGGTCGCCCTCGATGAGCGAGCTGGAGAGGAGCGCCTCCCGGGCCCGCATCCAGTTGCGGTTGCCGGCCAGGGTGTTGATCTCCCCGTTGTGGGCCATGTAGCGGTAGGGGTGGGCCAGGGGCCAGCTCGGGAAGGTGTTGGTGGAGAAGCGGGAGTGGACCAGGGCCAGCCCCGACTCGAAGAGCGGGTCCTCCAGATCGGTGAAGAAGGTGCGCAGCTGCTCCGAGGTCAGCATCCCCTTGTAGACCAGCGTCCGTGACGACAGCGAGGGGAAGTACAGCCCCTCGACGGCGTGCTCGGCCCGCTTGCGCAGCACGAAGGCCTGGCGCTCGAGGGCCATCTGGTCGCCGCCGGGCCCGGCGTCGGCTGCCGCCGCCGTCCGCACCACGAAGACCTGCTCCATGACCGGCATGACGCTGAGCGCGGTCTCCCCCAGCCCCTCGGTCACCAGCGGCACCGGGCGCCAGCCCAGCACGGCCAGGCCCTCCTCGGTTGCCAGTGCCTCGACGGCCTTCTTGGCCTTGGCCGCATCGTCGGATTCGCGAGGCAGGAACGCCAGGCCCACGGCGTACGTGCCCGCCGCGGGAAGCGTGAAGCCGGCCTCCTCCGCCGCGCCGACCAGGAAGCGGTGGGGCACCTGCACCAAGATGCCGGCCCCGTCCCCCGTGGACACCTCGGCCCCCGAGGCGCCCCGGTGGGCCAGTCGCTCGAGCACGGTGAGGCCCTTGTCCACGATGCCGTGGTCCGGGCGCCCGTGGAGGTCGGCCACCATGCCGACGCCACAAGCGTCGTGTTCGTACGAAGCGTCGTAGAGGCCGGAGGCCATCGGGTCCTTTCGGATTGGGGCGTGAACTGAAGGTCGACCGGGACGGCGCTGGCCCAGAAGCGGAAGGTACAGAATACACGACCTCACCACGTGGTCCGCGAACTCCCGACCTCAAAGAACGCGTCGGAGAAAGGCGTTCGTGTGCGCGGTCCATTCGTTCATGTCGGACGCGGTCGATGCCACATGGAGCTCGGCGTCAGGAATGAGCGCTGCCAACTCCTCCGCCGTCGAAATCGGATGGACCGGATCGCCGGTCCAGGCCAGGATGAGCGCCGGCACACCGATCTGCGCCAGCTCGGTGCGGTCGGGCAGGTTGGCCTCCGTCGCGCCCCGCATGACCAGGGCCAGACGATCCGGGTCCCAGGCCCGAACGGCGGCTGCTTGCTGGTCGCGGCGCTGCGTATCCCCCTTGTAGGGATCGGGGGGTTCGAGCTCGGCCCGCGAGGTGACCAGTGCTTCGACCCCTTGATCCTCGATCATCTTGGCGATGAGCTCCCACGTTGCCGCTTGCGCCGCCCTCGCCTCCCACCCGGTCGGCGGTAGGGCGAGGACCAGCGCCCGCACCCGTTCCGGACCGAGGAGGGCGGCATGCAACGCGGTGCCGCAGCCCATCGACTCCGACCAGCTGTACCCCTTCGTGTCCGGTGTCGACTCGGATTCGCCGTGCCCCCTGGCGTCGTAGCGGACGACGGAAACGGGGATCTGGCTCCAGTCCAGAAGTCCCAAGACCGCGTCGCTGGAGCGGTTCATCGTGAGGCCGTGGCCCCAGATGAGGTCGGGACCCTCCCCCGACAGCTCGTAGACGAGCCGTGCGCCGCGGACTGAGACTTCCTGGTTCGCCATAGCTTCCTGGTTCGCCATAGGAGGAGTGGTGACGGGTGATGACGGGTGATGACTAGCTGGCGGCCCGTCCAAGGGACGCCGGATTGATGGGCGTGGGCATGGCATGCACGGCGGGGAGCACTTTCTCTGCGAAGAGGCGCAGGCTCTTCTCCGCTTTCTCTTTCGGCATGCCGCCGTAGAACACGTGGATGACGAGGGTTTCCAGGCTGATGGCCCATTGGAGGGACGTGAGCTTGTCGATGATCTCGTCGGGTGTGCCGATGGGTTGTGTGTTGCGTTGGCTCGCCACTGCTGTTTCCGCGAGGCCGGCGTCGGAGGCCTGGGTCTTGAGATAGTCCTCGTAGCCCCTGATCCCCTCGAAGCCCGGGTTGTTCCACTCGAAGTAGTGGTGCTGGGCGGCCAGTTGTTGCGCCCGGAAGTAGTCCCAGCCCTCCTCCGCCTCGGCCGAGGTCCCGGCGCAGTACATCCATAGGAGCGTGGTGGGTTGGTCGGGGGGCAGGTTGAGCTCGGAACGGATCGCGTTGAAGCGCTGGACCTTGACCGTCATGGCCTCCAGGTCGTCGTTGGCGACGAACATCTGGCCGAGTCCGTTCTCGGCGGCGAGCCGGGCCGACGTCTCGGTGGTGAACGCAGCCTTGATGTTGGTCGTCAGCTCTCCCTTGTGCCGGGCCTGCGGGCGGATGGTCGTCGGCGGGATGGTGAAGACCTTCCCATCGAAGGTGAACCGCTCGGATCCGTCCGAGGCGCGGACGGCGTTCACCACGTCGTAGAAGTACGCGTGGGACTCCTCGATCGGGATGCCCAAGGAGGCGTACTCATGTGGCGCCACGCCGCGTCCGATCCCGAGATGCAGCCGACGACCCCTCAGGAGGATGTCGAGCATGTTGATCTCGGAAGCGAGGCGAACAGGGTTCCACCACGGCGCCACGATGACTGCTGTGCCCACGTCGACGCGGGTGGTCCGCCCCGCCCAGTAGGCCAGCCATTGCAGCGGGTTCGGCTGCATGGAATACGCGGATCCGTAGTGCTCGGTAGCCCAGATGGAGTCGAAGCCGAGAGGTTCCACCAGCTCGCCCATGGACAACGTCTGCTCCATGTTGAGGTAGTCGGCGACGTCGGGTGCCCGTTCGTAGTCTCCGGCCATCAGTCGTGGCCAGTCGCCCTGGTTATATCCGGTAACCATCACTCCGCAGTGCATGCCACTCCTCAGGGAAAAAGATCAGACAGACGTTTGACGTGTGAGCCACGTGGGACCCGGAACCCCCGTCATACACGCCCGAGGACGTAGCCGCCACTGGTGTCCATTCTTGGATTCAGAGCCGTGGCCCGATCACCGAGGGCTGGTCGGCCAGCCACCGCCGAAGGTCTTGTTTCAGTAGCTTGCCCAGCGAGTTCTTCGGCAGTTCGCCCACCTCGACGACATGGCGCGGCGCTTTGAACCCCGCCAGTCGCTCACGGACCCGCCCGATGAGCACGTCGGGAGTGAGGGTCGCGCCGGCTCGCAGGACGATCACCGCACACACGTTCTCCCCCCAGTGCGGGTCGGGCACGACGATCACCGCACACACGTTCTCCCCCCAGTGGGGGTCGGGCACAGCGACGACCGCAACCTCGCGCACCTCGGGACACGAACGCAGGATCTCCTCCTCCACTTCGCGCGAGGAAACGTTTTCCGCTCCGGTGACGATGACATCCTTCTTGCGGTCGACCACCGAGAGCACCCCATCGGCATCGAACACGCCGATATCGCCGGTATGGAACCACCCTTGTGTGAGGGCGGTCTTCGTCGTCTCTACGTCTCCCCAGTATCCCGCCATGACCTGGTCGCCACGGACGACGATCTCGCCGGGCACGCCCGTTGCCACCTCGTGATCGTCTTCGTCGACCACCCGAACCTCGACGTTGGGCGCCGGCCTTCCGGCCGCCGTCAGCAGATGCTCGGCGCCCGCCAGTGCCCGGCGATGCTCTTCGATCCCGAGGAAGACGGCGTTCCCGGCCAGCTCGGTCATGCCGTAGCCCTGGCTGAAGTCGATCTGAAGCTCTTCAAAGGCGCGTCGCAACAGCGTCGGGGGCATCGGGGCGGCGCCGTACGCGATCCCCTCGAGCGAGGCCAACTCCTCGCGGCCCTCGGTGTGCGCATCGAGGTGGTCCAACAGGCTCGAGAGCATGGTGGCGGCCATGGTGGTCTTCGTGACCTGATGTCGACCGATCAACGAGATGAACTCTCCTGGCTCGAAACGGTCCATGAGCACGACGGGCCGACCCGCCGCGAGGTTGCGCACGACGTTGTACCCCGCGACGTGGCAGAGGGGGAACGGGTGCAAGAACACGTCATCAGGGCCGACCGGGCGACCGTACGCGCTGGCGACGAGGGATGCGGCGACGTTGCGGTGTGTGAGCGTGGCGCCCTTGGGCGATCCAGTGGTCCCACTGGTGTAGATCAACCAGATCGGCCTGTCGGGAGACGACCACCCTCCCTCCCCCTCCTGTTCCCCCTCTTCACCCGCTCCCTCGTTCCCCATGCGCTCCCACTCGTCCAGATCGATGTACGTGGGAATGGAGTCACGGGCGGTGGCACGAGACGGTTGGATGCGGTTCAGCTCAGCTTGGGGACCGACGACCACCGTGGCTCCGGCGCGTTCCACGATCGCCGCCAGTTCAGCCGCGGCCAAGCGATGGTTCAAGAAGACGAGAATCCGACCGGCGCGGGGCACGCCGTAGTACGCCTCGACCCAGCTCGGGTGGTTCTCGCCGATGATCGCCACTCGATCCCCCGGGCCGGTGCAGCGGCGCAGCGCGGCGGCCACGCGCTTCGTCCGGGCTGAGAGCTCGCCGAAGGTGACGGTGCCGCCGAGGAAATAGAGCGCCGGGCGTTGTGGATCGGTTGTCGCCATCTGGTCGATCGGCTCGTGCAACAGCATGCCCACGCCCTGCAAAGTAGTGGCCCGATGTGGGCCGACCCGGTGCCGGAAGGCTTCGACGACGGTGTGGCGGGGATCCGCAACATGCCCCGGGTTCACGTCCGACGACAGAGAGGCCGATGAGGGAGGCCAGAGGGTCCATTCGGGTCCGATCCGTCTGCTCGTAAGCTTGGCCACATGGCGCACCGGGTCCTGGTCGTGGGAGGAGGCGTCATCGGGCTCTCCTGCGCCTGGCGTCTGGCGGTGAACGGCCACGCGGTCACCGTGGTCGCCCCGACCCCGGGCCGCGACGGCGCCTCGTGGGTGGCGGGGGGGATGTTGGCCCCGGTCACCGAGGTCCAATTCGGCGAGGCGGCGCTGACCGAGCTCCTGCTCGAAGGGGCCAGAGGCTGGAAGGAGTTCAGCGCCGCCCTGGAGGAGGCCTCGGGGCACGACATCGGCTACGACCAGTCGGGGACGCTCACGGTCGCGCTCGATACGTCGGACCGCGCCGCCCTCGACCAGCTCCTCGCCTACCAGCACACGCTGGGCTGCGCGGCCCACCGGCGCACGGCCTCGGAGTGCCGGAGACTGGTGCCGGCGCTCAGCCCGATCGTGTGCGGGGGCATCGAGGTCCCCGGCGACCATCACGTCGACAACCGGGCCCTGTTGCGGGCGCTGGTGGCGGCCGGCCAGGCCGCGGGCGTCACGTTCGTGCCCCTGACCGTCACGGCAATCTCCGCCGGGGCGAGCGCCGGCGGCCCGGCAAACGGCGGCCCGGCGCGCTATGGCCCGGTTGCGGTGCTCTCCGATGGGAGCCGGCTCGACTCTGATCGCATCCTCCTGGCGGCCGGCGTCGGCACACCGCACGTGGGCGGCCTCGAAGGGGCCGCCCTGCCCGAGATCCGGCCGGTGAAAGGTCACATCTTGCGGCTGGGTCCGGCGGGGAGCGATGTCGGCGGCCCCCCACTGCTGACCCGGACCGTACGAGGACTCGTCCACGGGCGTTCGATCTACCTGGTCCCGCGTCCCGACAAGTCGCTGGTCGTGGGCGCCACCATGGAAGAGCGCGGCACCGACGTCACGGTGCGCGCCGGCGCCGTGCACGAGCTGCTCTGCGACGCCCGCGCCGTCGTCCCCGGCATCGACGAGCTGGAGCTGCTGGAGGCCCAAGCCGGCCTTCGCCCGGCCACCTTGGACAACACGCCCGTCGTGGGTTGGACCGCGCTCGACGGTGTGGCGGTGGCGAGCGGCCACTTCCGCAACGGCATGCTGCTGGCTCCCGTCACGGCCGCCACCGTGGTCGACCTGTTCGCAGCCACGGCCCGATGAGCGAGCTCACCGTGACGGTAAATGGGGATCGCCTGCAGGTGCAGGCCGGGACCACCATCGCCGACGTCGTGGCCCGCCTCATCGACGGAACCGAGCCCAAGGGCATCGCCGTGGCGGTCGATCGCTGCGTGATCCCACGCTCGGAATGGGCCACCACCAGGGTCCAGGCGGAGGCGCCGATAGAGATCGTCACCGCGGCAGCCGGTGGGTAGCCTTTGAGGATGATCGAACCAGCCCCTGAGGGGCCCACTGCATTCGTGCTGGCCGGCGGCGGGACGAAGGGCTCCTTCGAAGTGGGCGCCCTGCAGTACCTGGTGGGCACGGAGCGGATCATCCCCGACATCATCACGGCCACGTCGGCCGGCGCCATCGCCGCCTCCGTGCTGGCCCAGGCGCGCACGGTCGACGAGTTCACCCGGCGCGTGCAAGAGGTCGAGGACGACATCCTGGCCATGACCCGCACGGAGCAGATCTTCGGAGAGCAGGCCTGGCTGCGGGCGCTCGAAGGGACAGCCCTCGGTGGCGAAATTCGTTTCGCCCTGACAGAGGGCACCCGCCCGCCGCGGCCGACATTGGAAGCGGCGGGGATCGACGAAGCCCACATGCAGGCCCCCGATGTGGCGCCCGCAACGCCCCGCTCGCCGCAGCGCGCCGCCAAGAAGGCGCGCCGGCGCCGGAGGCGCAGACTGCAGCGCATGTTGGCCGGGGCGGCCTTCCGCCTGCCACGGGCGCGCCGCAAGTTCCGGATGAGCGGCAGCGCCGTGCTCAACCTGCGTCCGTTGGCCGATGCCATCCGCCATGGGGGGGAGACCGGCATCCATCCTGTCGATCCCGCCCTGGTGGCCCGTCCGGGACTCGAGGTCCGGCTGGCCGTCACGGCATTGCGGGCGGGCGTCCTGCGTTACATCACCCAGGACGGCACGATCGTGGAAGAGGATGCGGTGACACCCGTACCGGGAGCGGCCGGTGGCCCGGTCGACTTCTTGGAGGGTGCCCTTGCCTCGGCCAGCGTGCCATTGGTCTTCCCACCCCGCGCCTTGGCCGATGACGACTATGTCGACGGCGGCGTGCTGCAAGTTGTCCCGGTTCGTGCCGCGGTGCACCTCGGCGCCACCCGGATCATCGCCGTGGTGGCGATCCCGCTGAGGATCGACCGCGACGAGCGCAACTACTCCGATGACAACGCGGCCAATGTCGGGCTGCGCGCGCTGGGCGCCATCGCCATGGCCGACCGTCAACGGGAGAACCTGGCCGTTCCCCTCCCGGCTGCCGCCACCCTGACCACCATCGACCCCGTCATCGACGTGGTCGGGTACTTCGAGGTCCAGGCGGGCCTGCTGCGCATCAACAAGGACTACGGGTGGTTGCGCGCGGCCGACGTCATGGCCGAAGGGGATGCCACCCTGCTGACCGAGATCGCGGCGGAGACCCATCGCCTGACCGCGGCCCGGCTCCAGGCCTGGCACCTCGAGGAGTCGATCTGGGAGTCGAGCCGCGCCGGGGACCATGCCGATCCCGGGGTGCTCTCACTCCTACGTGAGCTCAAGCGGCAGGTGCACGAGATCGTCGATCAACGCAAGCAGCTGGGATTCCCGGTCCCGGACGGCTGCGAGGCCTGGTGGACCGGCTACGAGGTCCACGGGCACTGACGCAGACGGGCGGCTCAGAGGGTAGAGACCTCGGCGGGCTCAGTCGGCTCAGTCGGATCAGACGGCCCAGTCGGCTCAGTCGGATCAGACGGAAGGGCCGCCCAACCAGCCGCGGCGCCTGAACAGTGTGAAGAGCAGGATCACGGCCACGACCTCTGTCCCGACGCCGATGACGAAGAACGACCATGTCGTCGTGATGTGACCGACCAGGAAGGCGAAGTTCTGCCCGAAAAATCCGGTGAGCCAGCTCAAAGGGAGGAACACGGTGGCGATGATGGCCAATTGCTTCATGACGACGTTGAGCCGGTTGGACACCGTCGACAGGTGCGTGTCCATGACGCTGGTCAAGAGATCGCGGTAGCTGTCGACCAGATCGGCCAGACGGATCAGGTGGTCGTAGAGGTCACGGAAATACCGTGCTGCCTCGTCGGTCATGCCGGGCACGTCTGCCACGCCCGCGTTGATGCTGGCCATCATGTCGCGTTGCGGCGCGATGACCTTGCGCATGTTCATGAGCTCCCGCTTCATGTCGAACAACTCACCCAGCTGCTCTTCGGTGGGGGCTTTGAGGATGTCGTCTTCGAGCGCGTCGATCTTCTCGTCGAAGTCGTTGAGGACGGGAAAGAACCCGTCGACCAACGCGTTCATGATCAGGTAGACGATGACGATCTGCGGTGAGGCGTTGGTGGCCGCGAGCTTGTGCTGCGCCATCCGCTCGCGCACCGCCTGCACCGCCGGGCAGTCACCTCGGTGCACGGTGACGACATACCGGTCGCTCCAGAAGCAATGGACCTCGGCCTGACCGTTGTCGCTGGGGTCGGCGCCCCGGGCCACGAGATAGACGAAGTTGTCGTAGTCGTCGAACCGCGGTCGCTGCTTGAATTTCTCCGCCGCGGCCACGGCCAGCGGATGAAAGGCGAAGTGCACGCTCAGTAATTCGGCCACCGTGCCGTCGGTGGTGTCGTCGTCCAGGTCGAGCCAGAAGAAGTCCTTCCCGGCGAGTGCGGCCAGGACGTTCTCGGTGGTGGCCTCGGTGTCCGTGCCGTTCTGGGTCAGGGTGCCCTTCATCGGCACAGTTTCACTCCCGGGTCGGCCTCAGGGTGGGATGGGCGGGTCAGCTCCCGCAGAGGGGTCCGGCGCTCCCGTGGGGCCTACCAGAGCGGCCTCGATCCGGGCCAACCGGGCGTCGAGGTCGCCGATCTGTGCGCCGAGGTCCTCGTGGGCCGCCTGCAGCTGCGCCTTGTTGGCATCGGTGTGCTCCTGCACGAAGAAGGAGGCAACCGTGGCGGTCAAGGTTCCGATGAGGCCGATACCCACCAGCATCAGGATCACGGCCACCGCCCGCCCGCCCGCGGTGACCGGGAAACGGTCGCCATAGCCGACGGTGGTCACCGTCACCACAGCCCACCAGAGGGCGTCGCCATACGAGTGGATGTTCGATCCGGGAGCGTGGTTCTCGCAGAGAAGGTCCACCCAGGCGCCCAGGAACAGCAGCCCGGTGGCGGCCAGGAGCACCCGGAACAGCCCACGATGTCGCAGGATGGCCAGGAAGTGGGACATGCCCTCGCCCCAGATCACCGAGGCCTGTTCGACGCCGAGGAGTCTCCAGACTTGGAACGCCGGGAGCACGACCAGGACCGGCTCGATCTGCCTGCAGGCGAAATAGCGCCGACGGTCGGGGACCACGATGTAGCGGGCGAGGCATTCGAGCACGATGATCAACCAGATCACGAAGAGTGCGACGACGAACGCTTCTGACGTCGTTCCCGTCGAATGCGTGGTGAGCACGATGATCCCGCACACGGACCACGCCACACCGAGCGCAGCCATGGGAAAGCGGAGCACGTGCTCGATCCGTTTGAGGCGTTCCCGGCGGCTGTCCGTCGGTCCCAGCCCTTGTTCGATCGCCTGGGCACGCCGGTCGGCCGTGGCCAGCTCGCGGGCGATCCGATCCCGTTCCTGGCGCTCCAACCGATGGATCCGCTCGAGGGCGGCTGAGGTCGCCTCGTTCCCTTCTGGTTGTGGGTCCACCAGTGAACGAAGTTAACGCGTCGCCGCGTCGCCCTCGGGGACACGCCTGCTGCGCGAACATGGCGCCATGGCATCCACGGAAGAACTCCTCGCGGCTCTCGACGAACGGCTCCTCGAAGGTATCAAGGGAAAGGCGACGCCCGAAGGAGTGGCGAAGCTCGCCGAAGCGCGGGCGTGGATCACCGACCCCGATCAATCCCACGGGGGCACCTCTCCGACCTGACCTGACCTGACCTGACCTGACCTGACCTGGTGCCGACCTGACCTGGTGCCGACCTGACCTGGTGCCGCTCGGGACGGCGGCTCTTCAGGTGAAGCGGGAAGGGTCCAGCTCGACGGCGATGGGTAACTCCATGGGCTCGCCCAGCATCTGCTGCGCCAACAGTTTGGCGCTGTAGGGACCAAGGAGAAGACCGTTCGCCCCGTGGCCGGTGGCCACCCAGACGTTCCGCCACCCCGGAACCGGCCCGAGCACCGGGCGGTCGTCGGGAGAGGTGGGTCGCAGGCCCACCCTGGTCTCGAGGTAGGTCGCCTCGGCCAGTCCGGGGGCCACCATCAGACATTCGCGCAGGAGCTCATGGAGACCGGCCGCCGTTACCGTGGCCGAGAAACCGGCGCTTGGCTCGAACGTCCCGCCGCAGGCCACCCGCCCTCCGGGCCACGGGACGAGGTAGTGCGTGAGCAGCGGCTGCAAGATGGGCCACTCCCCGCTCTCCTTCGTGATGCCCAAATGCACGATCTGCCCCTTGGTGGGGAACATCGGGAGCGCGCAGCCCAGCCACTCCCCCATGGACGCGCTCCAGGCACCGCCGGCGACGGCCAGCGCGCCGCACCGCACCTCGTCCTGGCCGTCGACGTCAACCCGCTGCACGGTGCGGGAAGAAGACTCCGCCTGGGACGAAGACTCCGCCTGGGACGAAGGTTCCGCGTGCAGATCAGGTCGCACACCACACACCGTCCCGGAGATGAAGCGCACGCCACGCGCCGCCGCGGCCTGACGCAAGGCTCCAGCCATGCCGCGGCCGTCGATGCGACACGCGTCCGGGTAGTGGAGGACCCGGTGCACCGTGCCCAACGGGGGAAAGAGGGCGACGGCGTCGTCGGGGGTGATCTCGCGTACCCGCCCGTCGGCCCGACTTATCACGCGCTCGGCGAAGGGACCGAACCAGCTCTCCTCGCTCTCGCGCAGCCCGATCGAGAGGAGCCCGCACCTGGCATAGCCAGACGGTTCCGTGTCCACGCCGTCCCGGCGCAGGCGGTCGAGCAGGAGCGGGTAGTGATCGCCGGCACCATGCGTCAGCTCCCACCAGAACCTCTCGGTGGTCGGATGGGTGTCGGGTGCCAGGATGCCGGCCCCGGCGTCGGTGGCGCGACCTGGATGGCCGGCATCGATCAGCGTGACCTGCGCTCCCCGGCATACAAGCTCGTAGGCCAGCGAGAGGCCGACCAGCCCTCCACCGGCGATGGCCACGTCACAGGGCTCTCCGTTCACGACCAGGCAGAATAGGAGGCGTGGGCTGCGAGCGCAGAGAAACACGGGAACGAGCGAGGACGCGATGACTCACGAACAGACCGCCGCGGCCGATAGCACCGCGGTGCGGGTCGCCCTGTGGCGGGCCGTGCACGTCCTGGTCGACCCACCGCCACATGTGCTCGAGGACGAGATCGGCCTTTAGCTGGCAGCCCCCGACGACGGCTGGCTAGGCGCGGGGACATGCACCCAGCCGGCACGAGCGGGTTCAGGGCGGCCATCGTCGCCCGGGCGCGTTTCATCGAGGATCTGGTAACCGAGCAGGCGGACCGAGGCGTCGGCCAGCACGTGATCTTGGGTGCCGGTCTGGACACCTTCGTCCAGCGCAGGCCGGAGATCGCCTTCCGCTGACGGTGTTCGAGGTCGACCAGCCGGGTCCCCAGTCCTGGAAGCGACAGCTGTTCTTGATGCTGTTCTTGACGCTGGCCCTGACACTGGCCCTGCCATTGTTCGTCACACTTGTCGGTGGCCGCGGCCACCGCTAGCTTGCCCGCGGTGCGCTTTGTCACCGGAATGCCAGGATTGAGTCGGTATCCGCCCGTCGAACCACCGTGGGCCTCCGAGATGTCGGCCACGGACATGCAGCGTCTCGCCCGCGCCATAGACGATCTCGGTTTCGACGGATTGCTCGTGCCCGAACACATCGTGTTGCCTCCGGATCTCGCTGACACCATGGGCGCGCACTGGCCGGATGCACTCACGGCGATGGCATTTCTGGCCGGTGCGACCAGCAGGCTCACCGTCATTTCGGCGATCGTCATCTTGCCTCTCCACCATCCGCTGGTAGCGGCCAAGGCAATCGCCACCCTCGACGTGCTGAGTGGCGGCCGGGTGATCGTGGCGTGCGGGGTCGGGCATTCCGCCGAGGAATACGACGCACTCGGCGTTCGCTTCGACCAGCGCGGCCGTATGGCGGACGAGTACCTCGAGGCCATGTCGGTCCTCTGGACCGAGGAAGAGCCGTCGTTCGAGGGGCGATTCGTGCGCTTCGCCGACATCCGTTTCGAGCCCAAGCCCTACCAGCGACCCCATCCGCCGATCTGGATCGGTGGCAACTCTCATGCGGCACTCCGGCGGGCCGCGCGCTGGCAAGGGTGGTTCCCCTGGCAGGTGACGGCGGCCGAGTTGCCCTCACTGCTGGCCGAGCTGCGCAAGGATCCTGCGTTCGGCGACGAGGGGCGCCCGTTCGACGTGATGTTGTCGGTGTCCCCCGTGCGCGTCGACCCGAGCGACCACCGCCCATTGGGTTCCGGCAGCGGCGCACCGCTTCCGACCGCCAGTGCCCAAGCTGCCGTCGATGCGGTTGGGGCCTTAGCCGACAGCGGGGTCACCTGGACCTCGGTCCCGCCGCCCGGACCTCCCACTCGGACTCTTGACGAGTATCTAGAGCGGCTCGACTGGGTGGCCCGTGAGGTCATCGCCCATTTTCGCTAGGTCTTCGGGCCGCAGTGCTATCCCTCATGCCTGCAGAAAGCGCGCATAAGGGAGGCCACGCGTCGATGACGGTCCGTCATGGCTGGAGATTGATCGCGGCGAGACCTTCAAGGGCGAGCCCGTACCCGAGATCTGCCGCAATGGCCCGTCGCAGCGGCTCAGTGAGCAGGACACGGGTGTAACGAAGGGTCAGGTCCGAGGCCTGGGACAGCTGGCGGGCGACCTCCCAGGCCCGGTCCACGAGACGCTCCGGCGGGAGAACTTCGGCCACTACGCCGCAGGCGAGAGCCTCGTGTGCCGAAAGTTCCGTACCGGTCAAGAGGAAGGCACGACCGCGGTTGGGCCCGAGCAAGAGCGGCCAGACAACGTGAACGCCGTCACCGGGAACGGCTCCGGCGGGAAAATGTGCAGCATCTTGGAAGACGGCCGTTTCCGAGGCCAGCACGATGTCACCGAGGACCGCCAGTTCGGCGTGGATGCGAGCTTGTCCGTTGACCGCCGAGATGACGGGGATCTCGATGTCGAGCAGGCTTCGGAGGATTGCCTTGCCTTCCCAGTAGATCTTGTCCCATCCGGCGGGTCTGCTGAGATCCCACCCGCCGCCTTGGCCACGGACGCAGAAGTCGTCGCCGGTTCCGGTCAGGATCATGACGCGGTTCTGACGATCGCTTGCGATGGCTGTGAACAGCGCGGGTAGCTCACGGTGTGCCGCCTCGTCCCAGACGAGGGATTCGTCGGGCGAGGCCCCGAGGCGTACCTCGAGAATGCCGTCTTCTCGGCGCAGGCGTGCCCGGGTGAAGCTGTTCTGGTAGGCGGCAAGATCGGTCATGAGGTCTCCAGTCGTCGATGGGAGCGAGGCACGGGGCTCGCGGGACCGGTAGATCTTCCCTTGGGTAGCCAGGCCGTGCCGGTATTTTGGGTCAACCGGACCCGGGAGACGCGCACAGGCGGCGGCGGCGCAGGTATTGAGTGGCGAGTGTTGTCACCCGGAGCGAACTCATGCGCCCGGAACGGTGGGCGCGCCTATTCGCAGACGCGGGCGTCTGCACCTTCGAAGAGGAAAATGGCCAACCGTCGGCTCCCCACCCCCACTGGG
>ODAK010004431.1_pt1 | contig 14378 bp, 12 predicted proteins | sample 1539591 | NCBI WGS metagenome assembly ODAK01 (sample SAMEA3539303, study PRJEB22396) | soil metagenome | biome: tundra; feature: field; material: soil | place: USA | collected 2010-05 | depth 0.15 m | reverse complement strand
GTACACCTCAACCAACACGCGAAAAACGCTATAAATCAATTGGAAGCGTGATTAGAGCAGCGGTCGCCTTCCGCAAGAAAGCCCATCACACATTAAGAGCAAAACGCTGGCGCTTCAGCTGCGAACAGGTCGAAGAGGTAGCGCACCGCAGGAAACGCGAAAAACGCGGAAATTCAACCTGAGGGTGCGAAGCAGGCCGATTGCTTACCAGGCGAAATCATAGAGCCCGGAATCGCGGAAAGAGCCAAAGTTGCCTATGAGCGCCGTCAGAGCGAACATCGTGAGCTGAAGTACCGGCTAGAGGATAGAGGGTAGTGAAACAAACACGAGTAGCGATTTACACACGCGTTTCCACCGACGATCAGTCGACCAAGACACAAGAGCACGAACTCAGGCAGTACGCGAAGAACCGGGACTGGACGGTGCAGCGGGTCTACACGGACCACGGCTTTTCCGGCGCATCGGAGAAACGACCTGCCCTTGATGACCTGCTGCGCGACACACGGAAGCGGAAGTTTGACGTTGTGTTGGTGTGGAAGTTCGACCGGTTCGCTAGGTCATTGCGGCAACTCGTATCAGCGCTCGAACTGTTCCGGAAGTTCGGGATTGACTTCGTGTCCGCAACGGAGGCGATAGACACGTCCCTCCCTTCCGGCGAGTTGGTGTTCCAGATATTCGGTGCGATCGCGCAGTTCGAGCGCGCACTGATCGGGGAACGGGTGAGAGCGGGTCTTGGGGAAGCACGGCGAAACGGAAAGCGAATCGGTCGCCCGCCAATTCGGGCGCTGACCGCAGAGGAGCGCATCCGCATTCGCAAAGAACACAGCAACGGGGAGAGTCTTCGCAACTTGGCCGAGTCGTACGGCGTATCACTCTGGGCGGCACATTCCGCTTGCCAAGCTGACGCCTAACAGCAAGAAAATGGAGTGTTGTGGCTAGTTAGACTGTGATTTTGCGGATGGAGCAATTTTCTTGTGGGTTGGAGGAAGGTTACGGTTACGTGGCACAACACGGGCAGCGGTATTCCGTTCGGCCCCAGCAAGGTTGCGGATAAGCTGTTCAAAGGCATCGAGGAGCAGCTTTCAAAGCAGACGAAGCCACCGCAGTAGCAGATTTTTTGACGTGCAAGAACAGCCCGCCACGCGGCGGGCCTTTTTATTAAAGGGGAGGCACTGTGATTAAGGGATACCACGGCTTGCAGCCCACCGACTTCTTGTGCAGGACTGGAAAGGGGGCTGGACATGCAAGAGCAGGAGAATTGGCTTGGATTTGGCGACGGTTGCCGTCAAGATGTTCCTATGACAATGCACATCATCCTGCCGACCGCCGAGGGCGGCATCGTCTGGGTCACCGATACAACGGTGGGCTTGGGAACTGATAACAATTTCGCGACTCTGGATAAGGTCTTGTATGTCCAGCCGAAGAACGCAGCCTGTAGTTGTTGGGGCAATCAGGGGCTGGCCGTGACAATTCAACTTGGCAAGTGGATTAGGGAGGGAGCCATTGATTTGGCTGACTCGAAAGCGGTGACTGACCTCATAGAACGGTTTTGCCTGACGATGATGATTCCTCTGTTTGGAGCCAATTATTCGCAGCCTGCAACGCAAGTAGTCGTAGTCACGTGCCTCGACTCTTCCCCACGTGTCTATTTTGGAAAGATGGGGCTGCCGCCAATCGCGTACCCTGCCGACAACCTAATTTGCGCTGGGGATGCTGACAATCCGTGTCGTATTTTCGTGGAGCACTACTACAACCTTTCCAGCAAGACGACCAACGAGGCGTTGTTTCTTGGCGTTCATGCGATGCGCAAGGCAAATCAACAAAAGGCGGCGTATATAGGCCCGCCGAACGCGTGGGTATGCGGTAAGGGCGTGTTCAAAAGGCTGACCGAGGTAGAGTTAAGACGCTGCATTGTGGCATCCGAGGCCTTGGACAGCGCGATTCTCTCTGCTGCGAGCGCTTTCAAGCTTTAGCTAGGCTACGCAGTTCCCGAACGTCGGGTCGGAAACCCTTATCACGAGCGGGTTTCGAAGCGCGGAGAAAATGAAATGGTTTGCGCGAATTTGAAGCGAGTACAAATTATCTCCGACGTGGAGCGGCAATGACAGACAATGACGATGCCGTAACGTGCCCACGTTGCAATTCGACTCAGATTCATGCGGGCAACCGTGGATGGCGCTTGAGCACGGGATTCTTCGGTAGTGGCAAGGTGGTGCTGACGTGCATGAAGTGCGGTCACACTTTCAAGCCGGGGCAGGAGCGCATCCGAGCAAGAGACGACGTGGTGTTGCTTTGGGTGTTCGGTGTGTTCGCGGCTATCATCGCTGTCCTGTGGCTTGTGAAACTGCTGGTGTACTGAAGACTTTGAGAGGGCTTTACGTCCGACGACGTAAATTCAGGCGCAATGTGGCAGGAACCGCGCCAACTCTCTCAGGGAAGTAATTGAATCAGGCCTTCTGGCAGGCCGGGGTTCCCGACCGCATCGTCGTCTGCGCGGGTGCGAATACGGCGGTGAAGCTGCCGACGCCCGAAGAAGCGTGCGTGATGCAGTGACTTTGAGTTCATTTTGATTTGTAAGCGCAGCCCGCCACATGGCGGACCTTTTGATTTGATGCGAGGGCGATTTATGGCTAAGGGCAACAGGAGAGACGAGACATTCAAAGTGGCCGAGGAAATCCACCGGCTGCTGGCGGGTTCCCGCACCGGTGGCGAACTGCGGCAGCCATCCGCGCGGCATGGCACAGCAGGCACTGAAACCAGCACAGTAAATGACAAGGGGAGCCTCAACGGCTCCCCGCTTTTGCTGTTTTTCGGTTCTTCTTAAAGCAGCCTTAATTGAGCGACCGGCTCATGATCGAACCAGGACGTACATTTGTCTTTCATCGCAGCTGATACTCTGCGACGCCTTGACGCGACCACTTCGGGTTCACTTTCCAGGCATGGGGTAACGGAGCAGCCACACATCCAACCATTTGGGGGATAAATAGCTGCCCAAACTGGATCATCCCATCTTGGGGCGAAGCGATCGAGGGCGCGATGGCCAGCGCAATACTGCGTCCCTGCCCAGAGAAGCCAGTGTGAAAGGGTGTGGGCAACTTCTACGTTCTGCTGTCGACGGTGTTCAGAATATCACTGCTGTCCGGGGAAACTTGCGTGAGGTTGGCGTAAGCGGTTGATTGCTAGCGAGATAAGCGGTTTTGACGCCGGGAATGATTTGAAGGCGGATACACCACTTCAGCTAGTTCGGGGCAGACAGCGAGTTTACTGGCCGATGGAAGTTTGTTACCCGTTGCAGGACTGGGTCAACCTGGGCCTCTGACCGCCGCATTCATAGGGAATGACCTTGCCCTCAGACAGCCACCCGATTAGTCAGGCAGGAACTCAAGCAGCAGCGGCAAAGACGTGCTCCCAAGAAACTCCCGGCCCCGAGCTGTGTGCCCTCCGCCGCCAGACCCTCTCGCAAAAAGAAGAACGCATCTTAAGCGCGATCAACAGAGCGGCCCGAATCGGATCAAAGCAACCTGACGCAGCAATTTTGTCGCGCCCATGTTTCCGGCTCTCGGTCAAAACATCGCGCCGTACTTCTCCCGTGCAAAACCCGCAGCCCATCGAGTTGTTGGTAGTAGAGCTCAGTGCCTTGCCGAGAAGAGAATTAGTGCGGCGGAACTCGATTCGCTGAGTTCCGCCACCGCAAATCAAGTCACATTTACTGCAAACCGCCGTTGGCGCCTGGGGTCGTCCGCGGCGGATCGTCCGAGGCAACCTTCATCTGCGTCGCAACGTAGGACTCCACCTTCGACAGACGCTCCTGCAACGACGCGTTCTGTTGTTGCAGTTGCAGCTTCAGGCCATCGATCTCCTGCCGCTGCGCGCTGATCTGCTGGAGCTGGGTTTGTAGTTCGCTTTGCTGCGCCGCGACTAGCTTGTGCTGCTTCTGCAACTCGTTCAGCATCATGGGCGCGAGCAACTGATACTTAACCGAGTAGGGCTGACCGTCTTTGTCGTACACCGCCATCTCGGGATAGACCTTGGCCACTTCTTCGGCGATCAGGCCGTATTGCTGCAGGCGCGATCCATCGTCGTACTGCGGTTTGTAGAAGAAGCTAACCGGCCGCAATTGGAACAGCTTACTGCTCGTGTCGCCCATGTCAGCGATCTGTTCCTTGAAGCGGCGCGAAGATGTGTTACAGGTTCCAGTGGTCCCCCATAGCTTTCCCGAGGAATCGACGCAAACGTCCCGGTTTGCGGTTCCCGCGGTACCGCCATAGATGCCAGCGATGTAAGTGTTGTTCTGCTTGGCGGTGCCGATACCGGAACCCTGGCTGCCAATGCGGATCGTGTTGTTTTCCTGGGTAGTGGGGCCGGGATTGCCAAGGTAGAGGTTGCTGTCACCCGTCGTATTGTTGCCGCCCGCGCCTTGGCCGAGAAAGGTGTTGAAGCCGCCCGTGGTAGAGAAACCAGAAAAAACCCCGATCTCGGTATTGCCAGTGGCATTGCCAAGATTGCATGCACCGACGCCGACGCAGGTGTTATAACCTCCGGTCGTGTTTGTGCCCCCAGTCGCTCCGCCGACGAAGACATTGAACTGGGAATTGGGGCCGTTGTTGGCGCCAGCAGAGGGGCCGACCACGGTGTTGGAATAGCCTCCGCTGGCGCTAGCCCTACCGGCAGCGACGCCAACGGAGAGGTTACGGGGTCCACTTTGGTAGGGGCCACCACCCGCCAACACCACATACCCGCCGATATTGTAGGTGCTAGCGTTGTTGGTAAGATTGAAGTTCCCGTTGTTGACATTAATCCCAGCCAGGCTGGGCTGGGACATTATAGATGGGCATAACGACCCCGTGATGTCCCAATAGGCAATCGCACCCGCAACTGGTAGGCAGAACGCTGGGGGAAGCTGAGAGTTCTTGCTCGTTGCTTTCGAAGTGCTGCCCGCGTTCCCCGCATTACTTAATGCGTTCACGGACGTGCCACTGGCCTTATCCGACGGCACAGATGTTTGTTGGGCTGAGCTAATGGAAGCGAACAACAAGGTGGAGAGAGCGAGAGCGATGCTGGTGCTGAAGCGGCGCATGGAGCGCTCCTTTCATGTAATCGACTGAATTGAATGATTCCCTTGGTAAAGACCAGAACTGCTTCGCAACCCGATTTCGTGCGTTCATCACGCACCTTTACTTTCAATGAATGCGAAAAGAAACTGAACTGCCCAGATCCGCGGGTCGGGATCTTGCACCCAACGCTTAAGACAGAACCGTCCGCAAGAATCCCGTGCCTTGGCTCGCAAAGGAGAAGGTTTGCGATGCGGGCGCCGCCGGGAGTCAAGGACGACGAGAGCGGCGCCAAGTCAACCAGGCCGGGGGAAAGGCTTCCTTACTCCTGCTGCTCCGCGAAGGGGTCGGCGGATACCATGCGGGAGTTCCCTGCCTAAATTCCGAAACAGCTAAAGCCGAATTTTCACCCCGACATCTAAAGTAAAACGGGCTGCACTTTGACACGTGTCGAGTTTCGTGTCTGAGCAACATTGCTCACAGTTCAAAGAATTGTGGATTGTGAGGCTCGGAACAGGGTCCAGACTGTGCCAATGAGGGTCCCCAACTGCTGCCCGCGGCCTTCCCATCCGTTTTTGTCACCCTCAGAAGTGACCCGAGAGCCTTGGAAATCAACTTTCAAACAAGGATTAAACGAGAGCTGAAAGGAGTGATTATGTTTCTCGCCCACCAGGTAGAGCCTCCGCAGAGTTCGTGTTGCTCCCAAGGTCGCATGAATACCGGTGTTGGCGCGATCATACAACCACTTATACGAACTTCAAAAAGGAAACGTGGGTTGAAAGCGCCCGCAAACGGAGTTTGGAAGCAGCGAACGGGAGCGGCAAGAATGAGGCATGAACTCCGGCCGAACCGTGTTTGCCCAACTGATCGAGCACCTTCCGCACAAGGAATTCCAGAAATGCGTCGCCCGCTACCGTGGAGACCGTTACGCGAAGAACTTTTCCTGCTGGGATCAGTATCTGGCGATGGCCTTCGCCCAGTTCACCTATCGCGAGAGCCTGCGGGACATCGAGACTTGCCTGGGCGCGGTAGGTGGCAAGCTGTACCAAATGGGCTTCCGCACCAGCGTGGCGCGCTCGACGCTGGCCGATGCCAACGAATCGCGCGACTGGCGCATCTACGCCGACTTCGCGCAGACGTTGATTTCCACCGCGCGCAACCTGTACGCCCGCGACCCGCTCGCCGTTGATCTGGAGCAGAGCCTCTATGCCCTGGACTCAACGACCATCGATCTGTGCTTGGCGCTCTTTCCGTGGGCCCGATTCCGGCATTGCAAGGCGGCGATCAAGATGCACACGCTGCTGAACCTGCGCGGCAATATTCCGGCGTTCGTTCACATCACGGAGGGCAAGGTGCACGATGTGAACGTGCTGGATCAGAACGCGCCCGAGCCGGGCGCGTTCTACGTGATGGATCGAGGATACATCGACTTCGAGCGGTTGTTCGTGCTGACGCTCAGTTCGGCTTTCTTCGTGGTGCGCACCAAGTCGAAGGTGCTGCTCCAGCGGCGCTACTCGCATCCGGTGGACAAAAGCACCGGCGTGCGCTCGGACCAGACGGTGATTCTGTCGTCCTTCGAGTCGGCCTCGGTGTATCCCGACGCCCTGCGACGCGTGAGCTATTTCGATGCCGAAACCGGCAAGCGACTGCAGTTCCTGACCAACAATTTTGTGCTTCCGGCGCTGACCATCGCCCTCATCTACAAGCAACGCTGGCAAGTGGAGTTGTTCTTCAAATGGATCAAACAGCACCTGCGGATCAAGGCTTTCTACGGCACCAGCGAGAACGCGGTGAAGACCCAAATCTGGATTGCGGTATCGGTGTATGTGCTGGTGGCGATCGTGCGCAAGCGGTTGGGACTGGAGGCCAGCCTGTACCAGATTCTACAGATTCTCAGCCTCACGCTTTTCGAGAAAACGCCCATTTTATGCGCCCTTCAGACCGTCGACGCGGACTCCAATTTCACCGAAAACGCCAACCAACTGATTCTGTTCGACTTTTAACCGGACAGCAGTGTCAGAATATATTGCCAAAGCCACTGACCCGAAGATTAGGTTCGCCCAGGGCTTGTCGATGGAGTTCAGTGCAGCCGATGTCGGGTAGCTACGGCACCACTTCAGAAATTCCCTGTCTACTCCTCCGCTGTTTACGATCTCCAGTATGCGCGTCGTTGCCAGCGAGATATCGTTGGGGTCTCGTACGCCCGCCCAGTTCAGGAGGCGTCCCGCCATCTTGTTACACAACTCGTTTCCGCTGTACTGGGCCTTAAGGTCGAATGAAAACCCGACCGCAGGCGTACTCGGTGTGTCTTCCTTCATGGTGCGTTCCGCTCCGAACACAGTCGGCCAGGGTCCCATCCTCACCTAAACTAGCCCATGTAATATCCGCGTGACTTTAGTTCTTCCGCTGCTCCGGCATCGCCGGTTGCCTTCCACTTCGCCATAAGGTCGTTGTCATTCATCTCTCCCACAGTGGCGGGAGTGTTCGAAGCAAGCGGCGATGCCGTCGATGCGTAGGGGGCTGGTGCTCTCTCCGCAAGCTGAACCAGACGCTTCAGACTGGCGTTGATCGAGAACAGTTGGCCAAGTGCGACCAGCACAAATACGCCCAGGATAAAGTCGATCAGAAGTGCGATTAAATCCATGTGCGTCCCTCCCGAAAACAGTCGACAAGTGCCAATCAGGCGGATTGTAAACCCGGCGGCGCTGCCTACAATTGACCCTCATGGTGCGCCGCCACAGTAAACCGCTTCCGCCTGTCCCAACCTGGACCTGTCCTCATTGCGGCCACGTTCACCGGCCAGCCGACATCCGCCGCGTGGACTCCGACCACCTGGTGACTTCGTTAGAAATCATTAGGTTTCAAACGCTGGTATTCCTTGGTTTCACCCCTTTTGTTTACAGCAGCTTACAGCGGGCATTCTGGCAAGGGTTTTCAAACACCGCTGCCACGTGCGCTGCAACGGTTTTTTCAAATTCCCGCCAGCCGACCTTAGAAAGACTAATCGTAACCGATGCGGTCGGCTTGGGACCTGCACTGCCGCCAGACCCGAGAGGAGATGGAGCTTCAAGCAGCAGACCTGATGGCTTACGAGTACCCCCAAGATGAAAACAGGCGCAAAGCACTAATCATGTTCTGTGCATACTGCGGCATTTAATTGCACCGTCCGCAGTATCGGGAACAGGCTCCTGACCATGGATCGTCGCGAGAGTTGAACGAAGAAGCATCAGAGAAACGTAGCAGGCCCGGTCTATCCTGTTCTTGCCTACGGCAATGGCTCGCGATCACTGCAGCCTCAAGAGCGTCGCGCAAGCTAAGGGCGCTCCAGGCACTGCGAATCCAACCGCGACAATAATGCTCCAGCGTCGCAAAGTTCAGCTGCTCGTATTGAGATCCGAGGATTTGGAGCAGCTCCAACGAAGACCCACTGAGGCACACTGAGTCGATTGCCAGCTGCTCGATCAGCGAATCGCGATCCCAAGTCTCGAATTCTGATAGGTGCGAATGTGCGGTTCTGCGACAGTTGCGGAACGATCACCCGCGGGGAAAACACAAGAATGACCATTGAGCGTTGGCAGATCGTCGTCTGGTCTCCGACAGGCATATGCGCTCACTGACAGTGCTTAAGACGAAATGGAACTCGTGAAAACGTTTAGAAAGTGCGGAGCGGGGAAACGGGGCGAGTGATTCGCAGCAGCCGGATGATGTCAGCCGCAGGCTGCTTTCAACTGGTTTATGCGATTTTGCGAGAAAAGATTGTACTCGCCTAAGCCCATGGGGCTAACATCGCAGTATTAGGCCACCGTGATGCGCTACAAAGCGAATGGCTCACCTACCAGCCTGATTGCAGGAGGTGCAGTTGTCTACGCCACAGCAGCAAATTGAGTCCGCGCCAGTACTGGTCGACTTGGCAACGTTAAGTGTCAATTTTCCTCCGAGTCCTCGGCCGGAACTACTCCGCGACAATGTCGTAAGTACTTTGAAAACTCTCCTTCAGGAAGACGTCTACGCAGTCGCGATCGAGGGCAAGGAGGGAATTGGCAAGACGACAGTCCTGTCTCAGTTCGTCCGTAAAACACCTGCGGCTGCTATTTCGATATTCGTCTCTGCCGCAAATCGCCTGAGTTACGACGCCGATCTGATTCGGATGGACATTGCGGTACAAGTGTACTGGGCACTGAACAACGATGTCTTGGACCGCTCAAGATATGATCCAGCATTGCTAAAAATTTACTATGCTGATTTGCAGCGACAAGCCAAACAACGTAAGGCGACTGTGTACTTCATCGTCGACGGTGTCGAGGAGCTAGACACACAGGAAAGGAACAGCCTTCTCCAACAACTTGCGGACATCCTTCCACTCGGCATTCCGCAATTCAGATTCTTATTCTCAGGTGATGAGTCTCTTTACAAGTCATTGCTTGGATCGCAGCTGATCCTGAAATCGTACCCACTTACGGAGTTTGGAATTGAAGAAACAAGAACTCTGTTCTCTTCCCATCACCTGACACTCGAAGTCGCAAGCGATATTCGCGGTATCTGTCGCGGAATGCCCAGTCGGCTAGCGGGTGTGCTTCGGGCCATTGATAGGGGGAGTTCCGCCGAGGAGTTCGTTCGCGATGCTCCCAACAAATATCCTGAGTTCTTTGAGATTGATTGGAGGCAAGTGGAGCCAGCTGACGACGAACTGAAGCGCATTCTAGCCCTGCTTGCTTTCGATCGAAAGCCGCACAAAACGGAGGACATCGCAACTATTTTGGACATGACTGAGGAGGATGTACGCAGGCGGATAGCCACCGTCAACTTCCTAAGTGTCGATAATGCTGGCGATATCCGTTTTGCCAATGAAGGTCTGAGAAGGTACATAGCTGACCGGCTGAAAGACAAGAAGGCGCACATCCAAAAGCGCCTGATAAAGCGATTACTGGCTGCCCCGAAAGGCAGTGACTCCGCCATTGAGCTGCCAGAGTATTTAGAGGATGCTTCGCAATTCCAAGATCTGCTTGATCTGCTTACGCCCGATCATATCTTGCAGGTTCTCGAGCGAAGTCAGACTCTTTCTCTAGTGGATGACACAGTTAGGAGAGGATTCCGGAGTGCTGAGAAGCTTTCCCGTGACCCTGACATTCTGCGCTTCGGAATACAGAAGTCCATCATCGCCGAGCTTGCGGTCGCCAATGTATGGGAATCCGAAGTGACCGCTTTAGCTACTTTGGGCCGGGACACCGAAGCTCTGGCACTGGCCAACAATGCTGTTCTTCGGGAAGATCGCCTCCAGATGCTTGCCGCACTTGCTCACGCCGTATGGGTACGAGGGGACACGGTGCCGACCGAACTCCTAGAGCAAATACGATTGCTGATCGAGAATCTCGACTATTGGACACTTGGCCGACGCGCTCGCAGCATCGCGTCCAAGCTAGTTTGTGTGAGTCCCGATTTGGCAACGACTCTACTTAAGAAGGCGAAGTGGACCACCGACGATAACGACCTTGACAGAGCCTTTGCTCACCTTACAATCAAAGCGATCAGGGATCTGAAGGACGACCGGCGGCGTGCCGAAACGCTGGAATCCGTCACTCGGTCGCGGCAAGATCCTGCCGTTAGGGGCCTGCTGGAAGGCGTCAGAGTCCTCTCTGGTCGTTTGACAGCGCCTGAGGTATGTACCAGGTCAGATGAAATTCACCTCGTAGATGCGAAGATTTCCGTTCTTCGGTACTGGTGTCTTCTAAATGGCAGCAGTCCAGAAGCTGACCTCGTTGCATGTCAAGCACTCAAAGTTGCGTTGGCAGCTACTTCTGTACGCGTTGATGCCTCACTCCTTGCGGATCTGAGCCGAGCTCTAGACGGGGCTCCAAACCCAAATCGACGGAAAGAACTCATCTCCGCTCTTGATGGCGTGCGCGCCACAGCTCGCCGACTTGGTCCTTCGGTCGATTATGTTCGTCTTCAATTGAACCTGGCAACTGCGGAGAGAGAGATCGATCCAGCAGCGGCTGAGGCTCGAATAGTTGAGACTGCCGATTATGTATCTCAAATCCCTGACTTGCCGTCAAAAGGCGAAGCCTATGCTCACTTCTTAGGTGTACTCAACATGTTTTTCGGGCATCTCGCCTCAGCGGATAAGTTGAGAAGTCAATGCTCGGTAGAGTTAGAAACAGTTGTGTTGATATTAGCGAGCTCCACAGCCGACCATCAGCTTGCAATGGGCAGCATTATCGCGGCACTTGCTGTCGGAGATCTTGAAAAAGCGCTGGATTATACACGGACGGTAAACACCGAAGGGCGTCGTGACGCCGTCCTGCTGGACATAGTTCAAGCGCTTCTCCGACAGCCGATTGATCGGATCACCCCTACTAAGCTTAATCGAACCGTTGAAGCGATCGTTGGGTTTGAGGACAGGGATGACGCGTTACTGATGGTACTAAAGCATTTCGAGGATGAGGTGGACATAACAGGTCAGCAAGTGGAAGAGCTTCTGCCCATCATCTCCGCTCTCCCGAAGATGCGTGATTCTGTCATGGCATGCCGTGCCCTGGTGTCGGCACTTACAATTTTAGATCGAGTCACGCCAGCAACAGCGGTAGCTCTGCCCGAGCACCTGTGGGGCGTTCTACATACAAGATGGAGCAATATCGATGTTGGCTGGGTACGAATCGACACTGGGTTTGGAATCGCGACTGATCTCGCGGTCTTCGACCAAGAGAGGGCAAACGAGATCCTTACCGAGTCCGAGGCGCTGAAGTCCGAGTGGCGCATTGCAGCCCGCCGACCCGCCTCCGCTTATACTGCTTGCATTCAACTAGCAAGCAGGGCTTTCTGCGGCCTGTTGCCCCGTCGGTTGGAAAGCGACGCCGACACTGCGGCTATCGCAGCGCTAATTGAGATTCTGCCAAGCTATGGCGAGCGCTCCATGTTATGGGCTGACTTGTGTATGCGTGCCGCGCTCTTAGATCGTCTCGACCTTGCCAACGGCTTAGTGAGCAAATATCTTGCGCCAGCATTTGCAAACCTGTCGGCGGAAGACGCTTCGTACCGAACCCGAGTTCTCGTGTACATAGCGCCTGCTCTATATAAGTCGCAGCCTGCAAGTTGTCTAGAACAGCTGTATCAGCTGGACTCGGACAGTCGAGATATCGCTCTTCGTAGGATTATCGGCTTTCTGCTATCTGGTGACATTCCTTCAGATGGCACTGGCGAGTCTAGACTCGAGGCAACCAAGACCAACTACGAGACGCTTCTACAAGTCGAGGCTCTGGCTGGGAGGCTTGAAACTGATTGGATGATTTACCTGGCAGCGAAAGATGTTGCAGATGTAATGACGTCATCTGTCAATCGGTATGCGCTGAATACACCCCAGCGAGAAGATATTGCGCGTCGTTTCCACACGCTCGCGAATGAGAAGCTTCCTATCACACGACAGATCTGCCACCCGGGGTACCGCATCGTAACTGTTGCCCAATCGATGCGGATGCGCCAGGCGAAGCCGAATGAATGGAGTCAGACAATAGCTGAAGCGACGGCGCTAGAGAATATAGCTGATCGGGTGTACGTTATCCAAGTTGTAGCGCTAGCGCTGCCAAAGAGCATGAAAGCTGACAGCGAGAAACTACTTGAACAGGCGCGCCGTTTAGTCTCTTCGATTCCCTGGGAGTTTGACCAAATCGAACGATATATTGGCCTAGCCGAGGACGTACAGAGAATCGATAGCAGTCTGTGTCGTGAGCTTCTGATGCAAGCCTCAAGCGTAATTCCCAATAAATCGGTTGATGTCCGCGAGCAACGGAGACGTCTCGTAGACATTGCCTATCGAGTTGATAAAGAGTTAGCCGAACAGCTTATCGACAGATTCGATGACGATGAAGCGAAACATCGTGCACAGGCACAGGTACATTATCTCGAAGTCCGCAAGAGCATTGCCGAGAATGCAGTCTTTTCGAATCAGTCCAAAACGTTGCAGGAGATACGGGCCTCCGAGATTTCCAAACTCGGTTGGAGCCTGCTTTGTGCTGTGAAAGAAGGACGCGTACAGAGTTACCATCCCAGCGAGCTTCGAAAATACTTAGAACTGGCCGCAGGCCAGCCTCTGAACCGGGCGTATTCTGTACTGTGTTGGTACATCGAAAACGCGGTTGTCCGCTACTCCAAAACCGACCAAGCTCCAACCTTCTTGCGTCCAATGTTCGACGCTTGTGTGGTCGGAGCAGAACTCGCCGGTCAGATTGCCGGGAAAGCACTAATTCGCCTCAAAGCTCTGAAGTCTCATTCAACTGCACTTTCAGGAACACGTTCTCTGTTGATCACTCCCGGTACGAGAGAAGAGGCCATTCGTATACTGTCGGCTTGGTTCGAGAGGTACTTAGGTGAGAAGGTTAACTTGCACGATCCTTATTTTACGCCCAATGATCTGTCCTGGCTCCAAGTGATCAGGTCAGCCAAACCAAGCTGCCGCATTTGTGTACTGACATCCCGGGTACAACAACCTGCGCTGAAATCCGGCCAAGATCTAGAAGAGATGTATTTGAACGCTTGGCGTGGAGGCTTTGATCAAAGCCCTCCAAATGCGGAGATCGCAATTATTGGCGGCGAAAAGGGCGGAGAATCTCCGATTCATGACAGATGGTTAGTCTCATCAGGCGCTGGACTTCGCTTTGGCACGTCGCTCAATTCCTTGGGACTGACCAAAGACTCAGAGATCTCTGAAATGTCACAGGAAGCTGCCGAACAAAAGGCTGTACAGATGGAGGCTTACTTAACCCGTGAAAAGACGGAACATAACGGAGAAAAGTTACGGCTTACCAGGTTCTGGTTGAGCTGACATTCACTAAGCTGCAGAGCCAGAATGGATTGTCGAGCGTGGCCAGGAAATGTCCACGGTCAATTTACATCTTTTTCACCGAACCGTAGCACGCAGCGAATCCGCAGGTTGTGAAGCATCTCGTCTGCGCCGCGCTGCTCCTCGGCTGGAAGACGATGCGCGAGCGGCTGCTGGAGCCCTTGGAGAACGACTGAAAGTGCCACTGAATCATGCCGAAATGCGCCGTGGTCGATGCAAACCGCGTTTCCGCGCCTTCAGGCGCAACGTGGGGCAACGTAGGGCGGTTTCCGGGCGCTTTTAGGCGGACGCAGGACGCACCGAAATCGTGTCTCAGGTGAGACTTTCCCCTACCCACTACGGTTCTGTTAGCACGACCGCCGCTCCCGGGGCGGACCATGGTTTATTGCAGTTGCGGGCCCTTAAGCTTCTGATAAACCGCGCTTGGCGTTAGGCGAGATTTGTTGCCTTTCATGCACATCTCGCCTTCTTCGTTCTCTTCAACCAGATCACAA
>ODAK010004430.1_pt1 | contig 14384 bp, 11 predicted proteins | sample 1539591 | NCBI WGS metagenome assembly ODAK01 (sample SAMEA3539303, study PRJEB22396) | soil metagenome | biome: tundra; feature: field; material: soil | place: USA | collected 2010-05 | depth 0.15 m | reverse complement strand
GGCGAGCCGCAGATTCTCGGACAGGTGAAGGAGGCGCACCAGATCGCGTCCGAGCAGCAGGTGGTCGGCCCGCTGCTCAACCGGCTGTTCCACGCGTCGCTTGGAACCGGTAAGCGCGTGCGCACCGAGACGGCGCTGGCCTCCGGCGCCGTGTCGGTGAGCTTCGCCGCCGTGGCGCTCGCGAAGAAGATCTTCGGCGATCTGAAGGGACGCAACGTCCTCGTCATCGGCGCCGGCGAGATGGGCAAGCTCACCGCGCGCCACATGAAATCGCAGGGCGTCCGCCAGGTCACCATCATCAGCCGGACGATGGCGCATGCAGCGCGGACGGCGGAAGCGATCGGCGGCAGCGCGGCGCCGTGGGACGAGATGGACACCGTGCTTGGCGCGAGCGACATCGTGATCACGGCGACCGGCGCCGTGGCGCCCATCCTCACCAAGGCGCACATCGACGCCGTGATGCGGCCCCGGCGCAACCGCCCCTTGTTCGTGATCGACATCGCGCTGCCGCGCGACGTGGAGGCGTCAGCCGGCGAGATCGAGCAGGTGTTCCTCTACAACATCGACGACCTGCAGGCGACCGTGCGGGACAACCTGGCGCGGCGGTCCGGCGAGGTGTCGCGCGCGGAAGCGATCGTCGGCGAAGAGGTCGAGCGATTCGGCGCCTGGTTCCGCTCGCGCGGCGCGATCCCCACCGTCGTCGCCCTGCGGCAGCGGTTCGAGGCGATTCGGCGCTCCGAGCTCGAGCGGCTCGACTTCAAGGTGGCGTCGTTGCCGCCGGAGGCGCGGGCGCGCGTCGACGAGATCACGCATCTCATCGTCGAGAAGCTGCTCTTGACGCCGACCGAACAGCTGAAGGCGCTCGGCGACTCGGACACCGTCGGCGCGTACTCCGAGGCCATCACGCGGCTGTTCGGCCTCGAGGAGCAGCAGGCCGCCGAGCAGCAGGCCGAAGCAGACGCCGAGCGCGAACGCGGCGCCGGCCGCGTCGAGCCCTTCAGGCGCCCCCAGAACCGGCCGCGGTAGGCGCGACGTGAGCGATCGAGCCACCTCGTGAATCAGGATCAAATCGACGCCGGCTTCGCGCACGTCCGCTCGGAACGCTTTCTGCGCGCGCATGCCGGCCAGGTGCGCGATCCCGCATTCTGGCGCGGCCTCAATCCGCAGCTGACGATCACGGAGCGGCCGCTGTCGGTGGAAATTGATCCGCTGCGCGTCGATGCGGCGGTGGCGGCGCGCGCCGCGCGGCAGATCGTCGACGAGGGTTATTTCCACGCGCCGTCGGTCATCCCGCCGGCGCGTCTTGCCGCGCTGCGGGTCGGCGCGGAACGGGTCGTCGCGGCGGGGTTGCCGTCCGGATTCACCTGCGTCTACGACGAGTTCTATCAGGCCTTCCACGGGCTCGAGGCGCTCTTCGCGCCGCTCCTCGGTGAGCGCTACCTGATGGTCCTGCAGGGCCTCTGGACCTACGTCGTTCCTGCCGGCGACCCGGCGTATCGTCAATGGACGACGGTCGCGCCGCACAGGGATACGCTCGGCCCCGACCCGCGTGTCGTCGCGCGAGGCACACCCTCGATCATCAACGTGTGGATTCCGCTGACCGACGTCAGCACGATCGATTCGTGTGTGTACGCCGTGCCCGCGCCGGGCGATCCGGATTACTATTCGCCGGATCGCCGTGTCCGGCCGGAACGCTTCAGGCTGCAGGACATCAGGGCGCTGCCGGCCGCCGCGGGCTCGGTGCTCGGTTGGTCGACGCACCTGGTGCACTGGGGCAGCCGCAGCAGCGCGTTCGCGGCCGGGCCGCGCATCGCGATCACCGTCTACTTTCAGCGGCGTGACGCCGCGCGGCTGCATCCGGCCACCGTCGAGCTCGAGGCGCCGATTCCCTTCGAGGCGCGCCTCTCGTGGATCGGCGCCTCGCTCGGCATCGCGGATGTGTGGAAGAGCGCCGGGGAGCGGCATGCCTAACGCGCGCGAACTTCGGCTCGGCACCCGAGGCAGCCAGCTCGCGCTGTGGCAGGCCAACACCGTGGCCGCGCGCATCGCCGAAGCGGGCGGACCCGCGTGCCGGATTGTCGTGATCCGTACCTCCGGCGACCGTCTGCAGGAAGCGCCGCTGTCGGAAATCGGCGGCAAGCGGCTGTTCGTCAAGGAAATCGAGGACGCGTTGCTGCGCGGCGACATCGACCTCGCCGTGCACAGCAGCAAGGACATGCCGGCGGTGCTGCCGGCGGGCCTCGCGATCGCCGGCGTCCTGCCGCGCGAGGATCCGCTCGACGCGGTGGTGCTGCCCTCGTCGCCCGCGCCGCTGACGGTCGACGATCTCGTCGCCGAGCTCGGCCAGACACCCACGATCGGGACGAGCAGCGTGCGCCGCATCGCGCAGCTCACGCGGATCTTCCCAGGCGCGCGGTTCGTGCCGATCCGCGGAAATCTCGACACGCGCCTTCGCAAACTCGACGCCGGCGAGTACGATGCGATCGTGCTGGCGGCGGCCGGCCTCACGCGGCTCGGTTTCGCCTCGCGGATCTCGGCGAGGCTGCCGGTGGACGCCTGCGTGCCCGCGCCAGGCCAGGGCATCGTCGCCATCGAGATTCGGGAGGGTGACGAGGCGGTGCGGCAGGCGGTCTCGAGCGTGGACGACGCGGCCACCGGCGCCGCCCTCGAGGCGGAGCGCGCGCTCGTCGCCGCGCTCGGCGGCGGATGCCAGACGCCGATTGGCGCGCTGGCGTCCTGGGTGAGGTCGGCGAGTCCCGCGAGCCCGGAACAGGTGACTGGCGACGCGCTCGAACTGGTCGCCGTCGTCGTCTCGCTCGACGGCAGCCGCGCCGTGCGGGCGCACCGGCGAGGCCCGCGGGGTGACGCGGCCGCGCTCGGCGCGCGCGTCGCAGCGGATCTGCTGGCCGAAGGCGCCGGCGACATTCTCGCCGAGGCGCAGCGCGCGTTGGGTGCGGTGGAAGGATTACATCCGTAGTGGCTGTCGTATATCTCATCGGCGCCGGGCCGGGCGATCCGGGTCTCATCACCGTCCGCGGCATGCAGTGCCTCGGTGAGGCGGACGTGGTGCTGTACGACCACCTCGTGCATCCGCGGCTGCTGAGATACGCGCGGCCGGACGCGGAAAAAATCGACGTCGGCGTCGCGGCGCCGCAGCCGCTCGAACAGGAAGCGATCTGTTATCTGCTCGCCGAGAAAGCGCGCGAAGGCAAGACGGTCGCGCGCCTCAAGTGGGGCGACCCGTTCGTGTTCGACCGCGGCGGCTCGGAGGCGCTGTTCCTGCACGAGCAGGGCGTGCGATTCGAAGTCGTGCCGGGCATCCCGGCCGGCATCGGGACGCCGAGCTACGCGGGCATTCCGATCACGTATCCCGGCGGCGGCGACACGCTGACCTTCGTGCGCGGGTACGAGGACGACGGCAAGACGCGCGCGTCGGTGGATTGGGCGAGCCTCGCGAAGCTGGACGGCACGATCGTCTGCTACACCGGCGCCGGCGAGCTGGGGAATATCCTGCGCGCGCTCGTCGAGCACGGCCGATCGCCGCAGGACGCGGCGGCGCTGGTGTACGAGGGCACGCTGCCGACGCAGGAGACGATCGTCGGCACACTCGACGAGCTGGCGCGGGCCGCCGGCGAATCATCCGATCGCCGCCCGGCGATTCTCGTCGTCGGCCGCGTCGCGGCGCTCCGCGAGCACCTGCGCTGGTTCGACGCGCGTCCGCTGTTTGGCAAGCGCATTCTCGTCACGCGGCCGCGCGAGCAGGCCGCCGAGCTCGTCGAACGTCTCGAGATGATGGGCGCGCAGGCCATCGAGGCGCCGATGATCCGCATCGCGCCGCCCGACGATTACGGCCCGCTCGACGAGGCGTGCGCCCGCGCCGCGGCCTACGACTGGATCATCTTCTCGAGCGCGAACGCCGTCGACGCGTTCGTGGAGCGGCTCCTCGCGACGCCGCAGGATGTTCGCGCGCTCGCCGGCGTGAAGCTGGGCGTCGTCGGTCCGGCCGCCGCCGAGCGGCTGACGCGCCTCGGCCTCAAAGTCGAGCTGACGCCGTCCGAGTACCGCGCGGAGGCCGTGCTGCACGCCATCGCCGAGCGCGGCGGCGTCCGAGGGTTGAAAGTGCTGCTGCCGCGCGCCGACATCGGGCGCGAGGTGCTCGCCGACGAGCTCCGCAAACAGGGCGCCGAGGTGACGGATGTGATCGCGTACCGGACTGTCGTCGCCGAGCCGGAGCGGGATGGCGAACCCGACATCTACCGGATGCTCCTCGAGCGGCGCATCGAGGTCGTGACGTTCACGAGCGCGTCCGCGGTCCGCAATTTCGTGCGCCTGCTCGGTGCCGAGCCGGCGGCCGACCTGCTGCGAACGACGATCGTCGCCTCGATCGGCCCGGTGACCGCCGAAGCGGCGGCGCAATGCGATATTCACACGACGGTGATGCCGGCGATCTACACCGTGCCGGCGCTGGTTGACGCCATCGTCAGCTACTTCGAGCAGCAACAGGAAGCAGGTATATAGCCCATGAGTTCCACCGATGCCCACACGCGCACGGCGCTCACGTTGACGCGGCGGATGCGGCGGCTGCGCCAGTCGGAGACCATTCGCGCGATGATGCGCGAGACGCGCCTGACGCCCGATATGTTCATCCTGCCGCTCTTTGTGTGCGAAGGCGAAGGCGTGCGGCGCGAGGTTTCGTCGATGCCCGGTGTGTACCGCCTGTCGGTCGACGAAGCCGTGAAGGAAACCGCGGCGGCTCGGGGCGACGGCGTCAAGAGCGTGCTGCTCTTCGGGCTGCCCGATCGCAAAGATGACATCGGCAGCGCGGCCTACGATCCCGAAGCGCCGGTGCAGTCGGCCATCCGGGCGATCAAGCGCGAGACGCCGGACGTGCTCGTCGTGACCGACGTGTGCCTGTGCGAGTACACCGATCACGGCCACTGCGGCATCGTGATCGACAACGAGATTGCGAACGACCCGACGGTCGAGCAGCTCGTGCGCGCCGCCGTGTCGCACGCCGCCGCGGGCGCCGACATCGTGGCGCCGTCGGACATGATGGACGGCCGCGTGGCGGCGATCCGGGGCGCGCTCGACGAGCGCGGCTTCGAGAAGGTCGCGATCATGTCGTACGCGGCCAAGTACTACTCGGTGTTCTACGGGCCGTTCCGGGATGCCGCCGAGTCGGCGCCGAAGTTCGGCGATCGCCGGTCGCATCAGATGGATCCGGCGAACGCGCGCGAGGCGCTGCGCGAAGTCGAACAGGACATCGACGAGGGCGCCGACATCGTCATGGTGAAGCCCGCGCTCCCCTATCTCGACGTCATCACGCGCGTGAAGGACGCGTTCGGCTATCCGACCGCCGCCTATCAGGTGAGCGGCGAATACGCGATGATCAAGGCGGCGGCGAGGAATGGCTGGCTCGACGAGCCGCGCGCGATGATGGAATGCCTGACGGCCATTCACCGCGCAGGGGCCGACATCATCATCACGTACTACGCGCGAGACGCCGCCCGCGCGATCGCCTGATGCGAGTCACCGCCTCCCGTAAGCTGTTCGCCCGCGCCGTCCGCATCCTGCCCGGCGGCGTCGACAGCCCCGTCCGCGCGTTCAAGGCGGTCGGCGGATCGCCGCTGTTCATCCGCCGCGCGTACGGCGCGCGGCTCGAAGACGTCGACGGCAACACGTTTATCGACTACGTGATGTCGTGGGGGCCGCTCATCCACGGCCACGCGCCGCCCGGGCTGGTGGGTGCGATCGGCCGCGCCGCGAAAGCCGGCACGAGCTTCGGCGCGCCCTCGCCGCTCGAAGTCGAGCTCGGCGAACGCGTCCGCCGCCTGATGCCGTCGCTCGAGCGCGTGCGCTTCGTCAACTCGGGCACCGAGGCGACGATGAGCGCCGTGCGGGTCGCGCGCGCCGCGACGGGCCGCGATCGCATCATCAAGTTCGCGGGCTGCTATCACGGCCACGCCGACTCGTTTCTCGTCCAGGCCGGGTCGGCGGCGCTGACGCTCGGCGTCCCGACGAGCCCCGGCGTCACGCGCGGCGCCGCGGGCGACACGCTCGTCGCGAGCTACAACGACCTCGAGTCGGTCCATCGCGTCTTCGACGCCCACCGGGACCAGATCGCGGCGCTCATCGTCGAGCCGATCGCCGGCAACATGGGGCTCGTGCCGCCGGCCGACGGATTCCTCCGCGCGCTGCGCGAGATCACGTCGGCGCACGGGACGGTGCTGATCTTCGACGAAGTGATCTCGGGCTTCCGCGCCGCGCCGGGCGGCGCGCAGGCGGTGGCGGACGTCCGGCCCGACCTCACCTGCCTCGGCAAGATCATCGGCGGCGGGCTGCCGGTCGGCGCGTATGGCGGCCGCGCCGATCTCATGGCGCTCCTGGCGCCGGACGGCCCCGTCTATCAGGCCGGCACGCTCTCGGGGAATCCACTCGCGATGACGGCGGGCATCTGGTGCCTGGATCACCTGACGCCGCGGCTCTATCGGCACCTGGCCGCGCTCGGCTCGCGACTCGCCGCCGGCCTCGCGGGCGCCGCGCGAGAGGCTGGGGTCGCCGTGCAGGTCAACGCGTTCGGATCGCTCCTCACGCCGTTCTTCACCGATCGCCCGGTGCACGACTACCGATCGGCGACGAGCGCGAACGCCGGCCACTACGCGAGGTTCTTCAGGGGGATGATCGCGCGCGGCATCTATCCGCCGCCGTCGCAGTTCGAAGCCTGGTTCCTTTCAGCCGCGCACACGGTGAAGGACGTCGACCGGACCATCGCGGCGGCGCATGGCGCGATGCGCGAGGTGGGGGCGGGATAGGCTGGAGCCTATCTCCAAGGCATCAGCCGGCCGATCCAGCTGATACGCGCGAGATCGTTGTAGATCACGGTGACCATCAGCATCATCAGCACGACGAAGCCGGCCAGGAGCATCTTCTCTTTCACGCGGACGCTGAAGTCTCGGCGCACCAGCCCCTCGATCGCCATGATGAAGATGTGCCCGCCGTCGAGCACCGGCACCGGCATGAGGTTGAGCAGGCCGAGGTTGAGACTGATCGACGCCATCAGCATCATCAGCGGAATCCACCCGAGCTGAGCCGATTCGCCGGAGAGTTGCGCGATCGCGACCGGCCCCATCAATTGTTTGGGGGAGGTTTCGAACGTGATGAGCCCCCACACCGTCTGCAGGATCATGCCCGCGAACTGCGCGTTCTTCTGCACGCTCATCGTCACGGCTTCGATCGGACCCGGCTTGATGCTCTTGGTTTCGTCGACGGGCAGAATGCCGAGCCATCCGATGTCGCCATGCTTGTCGGGCAGCACCTGAATCGTCTGCGGCGCACCGCCCCGCACGATCGACATCGTCATCAGCCGTCCGGGATGCTTGCTGATCTCGTCCCGCAATTGCCACGAGAACGTGATCGGATGCCCGTCCACGGCGACGACCACGTCGCCGGGCTTGATGCCGGCGCGGCCGGCCGGGTCTTCAGCGTTCACCGTCTTGACGTGCGGGTGCACGTTGGGCAGCACGCCGATGTCGCCGATCTCGAAGCGGCTGTTTCCGGGCTGCGGCAGCGGCGTGACCAAGCGCGTCAGCTCGAGGCCGTTGCGCAGCAGCCCGACCGGCACTTCACGGTTGGATCGCGATTCGACCGCGATGAAGAACTGCTCCCACGTGTCGACCGGATGACCGGCGATCGACACGATGCGATCGCCCGGCTGAATGTCGCTCTTCGCCGCCGGCGATCCCTCGGCGACGACGCCGACGACCGGCGGCTGGTCGTCGAAGACCGGAACGTCGGCGCCCTGGAAGAGCACGATCGCCGTCAGGACGACGGCCAGGAGCAGGTTCATGGTCGGTCCCATGATCAACACCTGGAACCGCTCCCACTTGCTCTTCGACAGGAATTCGTCGCCGCTCCCGGTGCGCTCTTCGTCGGGGTTCTCGCCGGCCATCTTCACATAGCCGCCGAGTGGCACCGCGCCGATCCCGTACTCGGTGTCGCCGCGGCGGAAGCTCAGAATCGTCGGGTTGAAGCCGAGCTGGAACTTCAAGACGCGGATGCCGACGCGCTTGGCCGCCAGAAAGTGCCCGAGCTCGTGCACGAAGACGAGCACGCCGAGCACGAACGCGAACGACACGACAGTGATCACTGTGTTCAAAACTGAATCCTCAGACCTTCAATTCTACCCCGCGCGCCACCTCGCGAGCATAGTCGCGCGCCCATGCGTCCACCGCGCGTACTTCGGCCAGCGTCGCCACCTCGGCCGGGACGTGCGCGTCCATCGTGCGCTCGATCACCAGGGCGATCGAGGTGAAACCGAGGCGCCCGTCGAGAAAGCGCGCGACCGCTACTTCGTTCGCCCCGTTGAGCACGACCGGCAGGCTCCGTTCGGCGTCGAGCGCGCGATAGGCGAGCCGCAGGCACGGAAAGGCGTCGGTGTCCGGCGCGTCGAAGGTGAGCGCACCCGCACGTGTGAGATCGAGCGACGGCAACGCGGCCGGCCAGCGCTCCGGGTAGGAGAACGCATATTGAATCGGCAGCCGCATGTCGGTCGCGCCGAGCTGCGCGATGATCGATCCGTCCACGAGCTCGATCATCGAATGCACGACCGATTGCGGGTGGATGACGACGTCGATCTGGTCGGCGCGCGCGCCGAAGAGCCAGTGCGCCTCGATCACCTCGAGGCCCTTGTTCATCAGCGTCGCCGAGTCGATCGTGATCTTGCGCCCCATCCGCCACGTCGGATGCTTCAGGGCCGCTTCCGGCGACGCGTGCTCCAATTCAGACGCGGATCGGCCCCGAAACGGTCCGCCCGACGCCGTGAGAATGATCCGCTTCAGCTCCGCCGCAGGACGCGCGTGCAGGCACTGATGAATCGCGTTGTGCTCGCTGTCGACCGGCAGGATCGCCACGCCGCGGCGCCGCGCCGCTTCCATGACGATGCCGCCCGCCACCACCAGCACCTCTTTGTTGGCGAGCGCGACGGTTTTCCCGTGCTCGATCGCCGCGAGCACCGCCTCGAGGCCGTCGGTGCCCGCCGAGGCGCACAGCACGAGGTCGGCGTCGGGGTGCGACGCGACGGCGGCGAGCCCTTCGCGTCCCGTCGCGGCGATGACGACGCCCGGCGCGCCGTTCTGCTCCAGGCGATCGAGCGCCGCGCCGGACGCCATCGCGGCGATCCGCGGCCGGTAGCGCGCGATCTGCGCCGCGAGCAGGTCGGCGTTTTCGCCGGCGGCGAGGCCGACCACCTGCAGCCGGTCAGGGTGCGCGTCGACGACGGCGAGCGCGCTCTGGCCGATCGAACCGGTGGACCCGAGAATGGCGATGCGTGTCACAGATAATTCAGGACGATGTAATAGACCGGCGCCGCAAACAGCAGCGCGTCGATCCGATCGAGGATGCCGCCGTGGCCCGGGATGAGCGACGAGCTGTCCTTCACGCCGGCGCTGCGCTTGAGCATCGATTCGAACAGGTCGCCGGCAATCCCGAGCGCGACAATCGCCAGGCCGAGCGCGGCGCGGGCGCTGACGGGCACGCCTGGCAGCCACCAGTGGCCGGCCACGGCGAGCGTCAGCGCGCCGAACACGAAGCCGCCGGTCGCCCCTTCCACCGTTTTCTTGGGGCTGATCACGGGCGCGAGCAGCCGGCGGCCGAAGGCGCGGCCGCTGTAGTACTGCGCCGAGTCGCTGACAATCACCGTGAGCATCAGGAGGGACAGCGACGCCGGTCCGCCGTGGACGCGAATGGCCACGAGCGCGGCGATTGGCAGCGCGAGATACATCGACGGCAGCATCGACGCCGACACGGTCGCGAGCGCGTCGGGCCCGCCACGCCAGGAGCCGAGCGTCACGAACGCCATGGCCAGAAACGCCGCGAGCAGCGTGACGGTGAGCGCCCAGGTCGGCGCCGACATGGAGGTGGCGGCGAGCGTCAGCACGGCGGCGAGCTGCGATGGAAGACTCGGGACGTTCAAACCGCCGGCGCGGGCGAGCTCGATGAGCTCGTGCGAGGCCACAATCGTCAGCACGAACGCAACGCCCAGGAACACCTCCGGCGGCGCGAACCAGACGACCGCGATGGCGAAGGCAATGAGAACGGCGCCGCTCAGGACGCGGGTCACTTGGCGCCGAGGGCGACCGGCGCCGGCTTGATGCCGCCGTACCGGCGATCGCGCTTCTGATAGGCGAGAACGGCTTCGAGCAGATGGCGGCGGCGGAAATCGGGCCACAGCGTTTCGGTCACCCAGATCTCCGAGTACGCGATCTGCCAGAGCAGGAAGTTGCTGACGCGCATCTCGCCGCTCGTGCGAATCAGGAGATCCGGGTCGGGTTGCCCCGCCGTGTAGAGCAGATCGCCGAAGCGCCGCTCGTCGAGATCGTCGGGGGAAATCCCTGACGCGATCGCACGCCGCGCCGCGTCGACGATCTCCGCGCGGCCGCCGTAGTTCAGCGCGATGTTGAACAGCATTCCGCTGTTGTGCTCGGTCCGCCGGATGCCGATCTCGAGCTCGTGCAGGACGTCGGGCGACAGTTCGTCCTTGCGGCCGATGACCTGGAAGCGGATGTTGTTCTTGAGGAGGGTGTTGAGCTCGAGGCGCAGATAGCGCTTCAGGAGCGTCATCAGCATGCTGACTTCGGCACGCGGCCGTTTCCAGTTCTCGATCGAGAACGCGTACAGCGTCAGGACGTCGATGCCCAGACGCGCGGACGATTCCACCACGTCGCGCACCGACTCGATGCCGGCGCGGTGCCCTTCGACGCGCGGCAGATGGCGCTGCGCCGCCCACCGGCCGTTGCCGTCCATGATGATGGCCACGTGCGCCGGGAGTTGCTCGAAATTGACCTGTCGCGCCAGCGTTTCGTCGGGCGATCCTGGCGGAATCCAGGCCAGAAGCTGCTCTAGCGACATTCGGCGTCCTCTTCTCCTTCGATTCTACAACACGGCGTCGGGCGCGGGCGCGTCGTAGTCGACGCCGACGAGAAAGAGTCCCTCGGCGGGCGCCGTCGGCCCGGCGTGCGAGCGGTCGCGCGACGCGATTACCTCTCGCATCCAGTCGGCGCCGTGACGCCCGCGGCCGATCTCTACCAGCGTGCCGACGATGGCGCGCACCATGTGGCGGAGAAAACCGTTGCCGGAGATCTCGTACAGAACGAGCGCTCCGCTTCCGGTGACGCGCGACGAGTACACCTCGCGCTCGGTCGTGCGCCTCGCGCCGCCGGACGCCTGAAACGCGGCGAAATCGTGGCGCCCTTCGACCAGGCGCGCGGCCGCGTCCATCTGATCGACGTCGAGCCCACCCATCACGTGCCACGCGTACTGCCGCTCGAACGGGTTGAGCCGTTCGGCGTTCCACACGCGATAGCGATACATTTTGGTGCGCGCGCCGAAGCGCGCGTGGAAACCGGCCGGCACTTCGACCGCCGACAGCGCGCGGACCTGATCCGGCAGCCGCGCGTTCAGCGCCCGCACCAGCGCGTGCGGCGCGATCACGCGCGCGAGCGAAAAGCTGGCGACCTGCCCGAGCGCGTGGACGCCGGCGTCGGTGCGCCCGGCCCCGGCCACCGCTACGTCCCGCTCGTCGAGCTCGCGCAGCGCGTCTTCGAGGAGACCTTGCACGGACACGCCGGCAGCCTGACGCTGCCAGCCGACAAAGCCGGTGCCGTCATACGCGAGCGTGATCTTGAACGTCTTCATCGCTAAATAACCACAAAGGACACCGAGGACACAAAGTGGTTGATCAGCACATCAAGTACGCACGGGGCGCGACCCGGGCTTCACCACCGGCAACCCCTGTGCGCACAGCGGGCACGCGTCGGGTTCGTACGTCGGCAGCGAGATGTCCAGGAGCGCGTGGAACGGCACGCCGAGGTGGCCAGCCTGCCCCTCGCCTGCCGAAGGGCTTCGATCCACAATCGACGCCGCGCCCGCCACCTGCGCGCCCGACGCTCTCGCCACCTGCATCGTTTCGCGCGTCGACCCGCCGGTCGTCAGCACGTCCTCGACGACGAGCACGCGATCGTTCTCGCTCAACGTGAAACCGCGTCGCAGCATGAGCGCGCCGTCCTGCCGCTCGGCGAAGATCGCCCGGACGCCGAGCGCACGGCCGACTTCGTGCCCGATGACGACGCCGCCGAGCGCGGGCGAGAGGACCACCGTCGCGCGCAGCGCCGCGGCGGCCGCCGCGATCGCGCGGCCGAGCCTCTCCGCGTGCTCGGGCTGCTGCAGCACCAGCGCGCATTGGAGGTAGCCAGGGCTGTGCAGACCCGACGTCAGGCGAAAATGCCCCTCGAGGAGCGCGCCCGAGCGGCGGAAGAGATCGAGCAGTTCGTCGCGGGTCATGAGGTGCGCCGCCGATCCTTCAGATTGTCCTCGAACAGCTTGAGGATCCGCTTGTACTCGTCGGCCCAGCTGGTGTCGTCCTCGAACCCATGGTTCTCCACCGGGAACATCGCGACCTGCCAGTTCTCCTTGCGCAGCTCGATCAGCCGCTGCACGAGGCGGACGGTGTCCTGGAAGAACACGTTGGTGTCGACCATGCCGTGGCAGATGAGCAGCGCGCTCTTGAGGCCCTCGGCGAAATAGATCGGCGAGCTCTTCCGGTACGCCTCCGGATCGGTCTGCGGCTCGTTCAGGATGTTCGACGTGTATCCGTGATTGTAGTGCGACCAGTCGGTCACCGGCCGCAGCGCCGCACCGGCCGCGAACGTATCGGGCGACGTGAAGAGCGCCATCAGCGTGATGAACCCGCCGTAGCTGCCGCCGTAGACGCCGATGTGCTTGGCGTTCACCTTCTGCGCCTCGACGAGATACTTCGCGCCGTCCACGATGTCGTCGAGATCCGTACCGCCCATGTGCCGGTAGATCGCCGTCCGCCACTCGCGTCCGTACCCGGCGCTCGCGCGGTAGTCCACGTCGAGCACGACGTAGCCTTTCGCGGCGAGCAGATTGTGAAACATGTATTCGCGGAAGTACGTGCTCGCCCAGTACCTGTGCGCGTTCTGCACGTAGCCGGCGCCGTGCACGAAGACGACGCCCGGCGCCGCCGGATCGCGGTGCGCGCCCATCATCTCTGGCGTGAAGAGCCGCGCGAACACCTCGGCGCCGTCGCGCGCCTTGAACGTCAGGAGCCGTGGATCCGCCCACTTGAACGATCGCCACTCCTCGGTCGGCGTGGTCGTCACCTGCCGCGCGGAGGCGCCCGCCGTGTTCGGCATCACGTACACCTCGGGCGGCGTGTTGCTATAGGAAAAGACGAGCCCGATCGTACTGTCGTCTGGCGACACCACGCCCGCGTTGCCGCCGGTCATCGACGTCAGCTTCGTGCGCGCGCCGCCGTCGAACGCCATCGAATACACATGTCGCTCGCCTGGATGCACTTCGCTCGTCGTCAGGTAGAAATGCTTCTGGTCCTGCGCCAGCGCCGCTGATTCGATTTCCCACTTCCCCTGCGTGAGCTGCCGCGCCGCGTCGCCGGGCGCGGCCGCGTCGACCGTATACAGATGCATCCAGCCGTCGCGCTCGGAGAGAAACCACAGATGGTGCTGATCCGGCATCCAGCCGAACGACGACTCGAACGGGCCGAATCCGCCGACCTCGCGGATCCAGGCCTCGTCGTGCAACGCGTCGACGACGCGCGTCTTGCCCGATTCGGGATCGAGCGCGACAAGCCATCGATCTTTGTTGTTCGTCGCGCGCGCGCTCGCGACCACCGTCGCGCCATCGGCGGACACGATGGCCGTGCCCCAGCGGATCTCGCCGGCGAAGGCGCCGTCGGCCCACACGGTCTTGCCGGTGTCGAGGTTCATCACCGCGAGCAGCCGCTTGTCCTGTGCATCGCCGACCATGGTGCGCCCGGCGATCGGCTCGACGTAGCCGGAGCCGGTGACGTAGTTGGGCACCTCGGCGCGCTTGGCCGCGTCGGTGCGCTCGACCACGAGCACGAAGACGTGCGTGCCGTCCGGCGAGAGCTGCAGATCCTGCGCCGACTGCCGATCCTGCAGCTCGAGCTTCGGCAGGGCGTGCGCCTTCTTCTTCTCGTCGGCCTTCTTTTTCTTCTCGGCCTCGACGCGCGTGTGCTGGATGAGCGTCTCTGTTTCCGCCTTGATGAATTTCTGGCTGTCGGTCTCTTTGTCGTCGCGCTTGCGCAGGCCGATGTCGGTCAACTGGACGATTTCCCCCGCGTTGTCCGCCGCGCTCGCGTCGAGCGGCACGAGAAACAGATTGTTGTCGCGCGTGAAGGTGACTGCCGTTTCGTGTCGCGCCCAGCGTGGGTTCGACTCATCGGCGGTCGTGCGCGTAATGTTCCGGCGCGTGTTGGCGACCGAATCCACGATCGCGATGTCGCCCTCGTCCGCAAACAGCACGCGGCGGTGGGCGGCGTCCCAGAC
>ODAK010004429.1_pt1 | contig 14384 bp, 14 predicted proteins | sample 1539591 | NCBI WGS metagenome assembly ODAK01 (sample SAMEA3539303, study PRJEB22396) | soil metagenome | biome: tundra; feature: field; material: soil | place: USA | collected 2010-05 | depth 0.15 m | reverse complement strand
CCATCGGCAACACACCGCTCGTGCGGCTGAACCGCACGGCGAAAAAACACGGCGCAGTCGCCGACGTGCTGCTCAAACTTGAATTCTTCAATCCGCTGTCGAGCGTCAAGGACCGCATCGGCGTGGCGATGATTGAGGACGCGCTGAAATCCGGCGCGATCAATCAGGACACGATCCTCATCGAGCCAACGAGCGGCAACACCGGCATCGCGCTGGCCTTCGTCGCGGCGGCGAAAGGGTTGCAACTGATTTTGACGATGCCCGAAACGATGAGCACCGAGCGCCGGAAGCTGTGGAAAATTCTCGGCGCGAAACTGGTGCTGACCGAAGGCGCGAAGGGCATGAAGGGCGCGATTGCGAAGGCGGATGAGTTGCACAAGCAGATCAAAAACAGCGTCGTGCTGCGGCAATTTTCCAATCCGTCGAATCCAGAGATTCATCGTAAGACGACCGCGCAGGAAATCTGGCGCGACACGGACGGCAAGGTGGATTTCGTCGTCGCGGGCGTTGGCACCGGCGGCACGATCACCGGCGTGGCGGAGGTGATCAAAAAATTGAAGCCGGAGTTCAAGGCCATCGCCGTTGAGCCGGTGAAGTCGCCGGTGATTTCCGGCGGCGCTCCTGGACCGCACAAATTGCAGGGCATCGGCGCGGGATTTATTCCCGACAACCTCAACACGAAAATCGTGGAATTGAAGTAATCAAGGTGAACGAGGACGATTCCGGCCCGATCTCGAAAGAGGTCAACCAGTTCGACGGGATTCCCATCGGTGTTTCGAGCGGCGCGGCGGTCTGGGCGGCGTTGCAAGTCGCCAAACGCCCGGAAAACAAGGGCAAAACCATCGTCGCCATCGTGCCGTCTTCCAGCGAGCGCTATCTGTCGACGTGGCTGTTCACTAACATTGGGACCGAATCAGACGACATCAGCAATTTGATTTCCGCCGCGTAAGTGATTTGCCGACCCAAAAACGGGAGGCGCAATTTTAATCTCTGAAAAATTGAACAGGGCTGACCGGACGACCGGAGGTTCTTAAAATCAAACCAAACTAAACCAAAAAGTTAAATTATGAAAACAGCCAGTCTGAAAAAAACTGTCCTCGCCGGACTTGCGTTCGGCAGTCTCCTCGTCAGCCAATCATTGCACGCCGACACCACCGTATTTTTTGCCGGTGGCAACGCCAGCCAGAGCATTCTGTTTGACCGCGTCACCAACATCCTGACCGGTGGCATCTCAAAGGCGGTGATTTCACCAACCAACGGCAGCGTGCGAACTTATGTCGGCACCATTGCCAGCCAGCCCGGCTTGGGAACGGTCACCGTTCACTTTTCGCAGCTGGGTGCGGTGGGTGGTTTTCAGGACGTGGCCAATCAAAACACTGAAGTGACGGCCACGACCAACAATCTCGTGCCAAATGTAGCTGTTTCGAGCACCTCGCCGGAAGCGGTGGGCATCAGTCCCGCGCCGTTCACGCAGGTGAGATCGTTGGTGGTGCCGTTCGTTTTCATCAAAAACACGAACCTGTCGCCCAATCTCGTTACGGTGACGAATCTCACCCAGCGCCAGGCGGCGTATTTGGAAGGCGCGGCGGGGACGCTGCCGTCGGCCTTCTTCGGCGGCAGTTCGGCCAGCGACATTGTGTATCTCGTCGCCCGCAACACGGCGGCGGCGGTGCGCACGGAAATTGACGCGAACATTTATTTCACCGGCACGATTTCGAGCTACACCACCAACGCGATCGGCCAGCCGATTCCTGATCTGAACGGCGGGCTGGCCAATGGTGGTGCCGTCGTGAATCACTTGAAAGTCATCACCAACGCCATCGGCACGGTGGCGGCGCAGGATTTCCCCGCCACCACGGCCGGGTTTGCCACCATCGCTTACGAGGGCGTGCCCTTCTCGATCACCAATGTCGAGACCTGTAGTTATCCGATCTGGGGCTATGAACGTTGGGCCTATTTGAAGACTGGCCAGACCGGTGCGCCCAGCGCCAACCAGTTGAACGTGATCACCAGCCTGCTCTCGGCGGTCACCAACGCCACCTTCCAGACCACCAGTCCACTCTTCACCGGCAAATTCGCGCGCCTGAGTTTGTTGCAGGTGGACCGGTCGTCGATGGCGGACCGATCTCCTCCACCATTTACTAAAACTTCAACTGGAATTTTCCATGAAAAAAATCCTTCAACTGACGCTCGCGGTTTCCGCCCTGCTGGCGGTCACGCCGCTGCGGGCGTGGAATTATCAAGACGGCGACGCGTTGCTGATTTTTCGCGCGAACAACTTCAACGACGTCGAGTTTGATCTCGGCAACATCAACCAGTTCACCAATCTGGCGAGTGGCAGCGCCATCACCGTGACCAACTGGGACTTGAACCTCGTCAAGAACACGTTCGGCTCCGACCTGACCGGTGTCAGCGTGATTGTGGCCGGCACGACCAGCTATACCAACGCGAGCAAGGCGGCGTGGTTGAGCAGCAGCGACCTCAGCGTCGTGCCGAATGCCGGCACGCCGTCAACGTGGCAGGCCCGGCTGTGGAGCATTATCAATTCGGTTGGCAACCGGCCGTTGATTTACAATGTTCCGACCACGAACGGGGCTTCCGCCTACTCGATTGATCCGGGCGGCACTTACGCGCTGGCTTCCTACGATCAAATCGTCACAGCCAACGGACAGAATTCAGGTTCGCTCGCACAGTTCGGCGGCAACGCCACGTTCACGGTGGAACAGACTGTGCCCGGCTCGTTCAACCTGTGGCAGATCATCCCCAGTTCAACGAATCCCAAACCGGTGGCGCCCCTCATCGGCACCTTCACCATCACGGCGGCTGGCACACTGACGTTCACCGCTGGCGGCGTCACGCCCGCGCCCGTCATCACGGGCATCACGCGCAGCGGCAGCCTCAGCACGGTGAGCTTCGGCACGGCATCCAGCGGCAACTATTGGCTCGCTTATACGAACCAGTTGGTCGGCGTGTCCACCAACTGGCCGATTGTCAGCGGCCCGGTGGCGGGCAATGGCAACAATAATTCACTAACTCACACTACTTCCGGCGACGCCGGATTTTACCGCGTTTATCGAACGCCCTGAGCGGGCTGCGGAAATACACATGGCAGGCCCGGCCAACACCGGGCCTGCTTTTTGAAAACTGATTTGTCGAGAGGACAACCACAACAAATGAGATTCTGGCAGCAATTATTTTTTCTGGCCGCGTTCGCAACCATCGCCTGCGGCCAGACGACGGAAACCAATTCGCCGCCGGCGCGCGCGAAGGGGCTGACCGTCACCGGCTATCAAGTCGAGGGCAACACCGTTTTGCCGCCACAGGAGTTTGACGTGCTGACCAATTTCACCGGCACCAATCTGGATTTTCCGCGCCTGCGCGAAGGGTTGGTCAAACTGCAGTTGCGCTATCACGACCTGGGATTTCCTACCATCAGCGTCACGTTGCTGCCGCAGAAACTCACCAATGGCATTGTCAAAGTGAAAGTCGTCGAAGGCCGCTTGAGCAAAATCAACATCACCGGCAACACTCATTTCAGCGATGAAAATATTCACCGCGCGCTGCCCAGCCTGACGACCAACATTTTGCTCAACACGAAATGGTTTCAACCAGAGCTGGACCAGGCCAACCAAAATCGCGACCGGCAAATTTATCCGGTCATCAGCCCCGGCGCGGACCCGGGCACGACGGAACTGACATTGAAGGTGAAGGACCGGCTGCCGCTGCATGGGCACGTCGAGGTCAATGACAAGTCCTCGCCCGGCACACCATTGCTGCGATTGGACACGGCGGTGCAATACGCCAATCTTTGGGAGCGCGAGCACCAAGTCGGTTTTGATTACAACTTCTCGCCGCAATATTTCAAGACGGACGAAAACACTTTCAGCTTTTTGGATCTTCCGGGCGTGGCGAGTTACAGCGGTTTTTATCGGCTGCCGTTGGGTTCCACCAAAGGCTATCGCGAACAGCTTGACCAGCAGCCTGTGACGTTTGGCTACGATGAAATCAACCATAGGTTCAATCTGCCGCCGCCGTCAGGACATCCCGACCTGACGTTTTACGCCTCGCGTTCCACGTCCGACGCGCCGCTGCAACGTGGCGCGGTGACGACCATTTTCACCAACACGCTGGCGGACATCAAATCGCAGTTCGTCCAGCACACGTTCACGGAGAATAACAACGCCGGCACAAAGCTCACCCTTCCGCTGCCGGACAAACTGGGCGTGAAATCGTCGCTGCTCCTCGGCGTGGACTTCAAGACTTTCAACTCCAGGACTTACAGCACCAACATGACCTTCTTTGATCTGTATGCGCTGGATCAATACGGCAATCCCGTGCTCGTCACCAATGAGACCCTGCACCTCAAGGCAAACAGCTCCCAGTCGCTTTATTATTTACCGCTCTCCATTGGCTAGGCCGGCTCCCGCGTGGACAAATACGGTTATTTTGCCTTCAACTGGAACCAGAATGTTTTCCTCGCGCCGCTCGCCTCCTCCAAAAAAGATTTTCAGGACGTCGCTGGCATCGCCAGTGCCGGCGGCAATTACACCACGCTCAACGCCGGCCTGACCCGCCAGCAAAATTTCGGCGAATGGACGGCCACGTTGCACGCCGATGGCCAGTGGGCCAGCGCGCCGCTCATCAGCAACGAGCAGTTCGGCCTCGGCGGCACGGGGGGTGTGCGCGGATTTCAGGAAGGCGAGGCTTACGGTGACAGCGGCTGGCGGGCGATGTTTGACTTGCGCACGCCGGCGATCATCGTGGGAAATTTTCCAACCGAAGACGGCGAAGTTCCCGCGCAACTGCGCTGCTCGGTGTTCATGGACTACGGCCGCGTTTATTTGCTGAACCGGAAGGGGCACGACGAACTTGGTGAATGGGGCACGGGCTTTGGCGTTTTCCTGACGGCCAGCGAACATTTTGATGCGCGCCTCGTGGTGGCGTGGGCGTTGACGGACGCCTATGTGGGCGGCGCGAACCATCAGAACCATGCGGCGGTCACCACGCAGGCCGGCAACGCGATGGCTTATTTCACCGTTGGGTTTCAATATTAAAAACTGCCATGAAGAGTTTTGACATTGTGCGTTTTCTGAGAGTTGATTCACCTTTGCCGTGCGTGCCAGACATCACTGCGCGCAGCAGGCCATCCGCCATTTCGGACTCGAAAGAAGCGTCCGCCCCTCGCTCGCGTTTTACAACACGTGCGAGGAAGTGGATGCGCTGGTGATGGCGTTGCGTTCGCTGAACCGGAAATAAATCAACCACGGATGGACACAGATGCACACGGATAAAAACGGAGCAAACGTAAAATGAAATTTGATCCGTGTTTATCCGTGTCCATCCGTGGTTAAAATTTATCCGTCATGAAAACCATCACGCCGATTGAACTGCAAAAGCTTCTCACGACTCAACCATCGGCATCGGTGATTGACGTGCGCACGCCGGTGGAATTTGCCGAAGTCCACGTTCCCCAGGCGCGCAGTGTTCCGCTGGACGAATTGAAACCAAGCTCGCTGCAACTGCAAATAGACCAGCCGGTTTATCTGCTGTGCCGCAGCGGCCAGCGCGCGACTAAGGCGGCGGAAAAATTTGCGAAAGAGGGTTTCTCCCAGCCCATCGTGGTCGAAGGCGGGACGCTCGCCTGGATCGAGTCGAATCTGTCCGTGACCCGCGGTGCGGTGAAAGTCATCAGCCTCGAACGCCAGGTGCGCATCGTTGCCGGTTCGTTGGTGTTCGTCGGTGTCGCACTCGGTTGGTTTGTGGATCGCGGCTTCTACGGTCTGTCGGCCTTCGTCGGCGCGGGTCTGGTTTTCGCCGGCATCACGGACATTTGCAGCATGGGTTTGCTGCTTGCAAAAATGCCGTGGAACAAGCGCGTGCCGCCGCAGTAGCTTCTTTTCCCGTTTTGCCGCCGCCATTTGCTTCGTCAGCCAATGGCGACTTCTACAGTGCTGTTCCGCCGGCCTTGTTCCGTTTGAAATATCCGTCATCGGCTTTCGCCGGGTCTTTTTTGGCCCGCGCTATTGTGTGGCCAGCTTGATGGACCGGACGCCGCCGGCTGAGGTGGCGAAAAGCCTGCCGGTTTCGATGCGGGGAATTTCCGCCGGCTTCATGGGGCGGACAAGGCATCTAAAAAAATTTCGCTTTGGCAGTTGACAAAAATTACTGAGAAGACATAATAACGACATAAATAGTAGTTTATAGAAAGTTTCGGGTGAAATCGCTGATGGCGGTTTAGAGTGAAGCGGTTAGAAAGCAAGCCGCTTTTTTTATTTGGATTTAATGACGACAGTTAGTGTCGTTATTATAATTTGAATCGAAAACCGCGGAAAACTGAACAAAAAAACATGCTGACCGTGACGAACGGAAGCCGAACCAAAATGAAAATAAAACTGAACTGGAAACTGATTGCCGGCCTCGCCGGGTTGAATCTGGCGTTCACATCGCTCGCCGCGAGTGACTTGGAGTTGGAACAATTGAAAAAACAAATTCAGGAATTGGATCAAAAAGTCCGCGTCTTGGAACGCGAGCGGGAAATTGACCAGGACAACGCATCCGCCCTCGCGAAGACCGCGCCGAAAATCATCATCGGCGGCAGCGGGGCGAGCTTCAGTTCCGGCGACTCGGATTTCACCGCGCAGATTCACGGGGTGGCGCAACTCGACAGCCGCACGTTTTTCCAGGACGGCGGCCTCAACGGCAACGATGGTTTTCTGCTCCGCCGCGCGCGGCCGATTTTATCCGGCACGGTGTTCCATGATTTTGATTACAACTTCACGCCCGAATTTGGCGGCAGCACGGTGCAGATTCAGGACGCTTATTTGAACTACCGTTACCGCCCGGAATTTCAAGTGCGGGCGGGCAAATTCAAATCGCCGGTCGGGCTGGAGCAGTTGCAATCCGATCCGGTCACGCTGTTCAACGAGCGTTCGCTGGCGACCGACCTCGTGCCGAACCGCGATTTGGGGGTGGAATTGCTCGGTGACATTTCCGGCGGCGTGGCGAGCTACGCTTTGGGCGTGTTCAATGGCGCTTCGGATTACAACGGCACGACGGTCAACACTTCGTTCCAGGATGACAAGACATTTGCGGGGCGGGTCTTTTTCCAGCCGTGGAAAAAATCCAGCGTGAACGCGTTGCGGGGGCTGGCCTTCGGCGTGGGCGGCAGCTATCAGGCCAATCATCCGGCCACGAACGCCGCCACCGGCCTGACGCCCGGTTACACGACCGACGGGCAGCAGAGATTTTTCACTTACAATGCCGGTGTGAATGCCAATGGCGCAGCCTGGCGCGTTTCACCGCAGGCTTACTACAATTACGGCCCGCTGGGATTGCTGGCGGAATATGTGATTTCAGACCAGCAAGTCGCCTCGGCCACCAAGTCGGCGGATTTGCAAAACACCGCCTGGCAGATTTCCGGCGGCTGGGTGCTGACGGGCGAGGAAGCGTCTTACAACGGCATTACTCCGTTGCATCCGTTTGATCCGCGCCGTGGACAGTGGGGCGCCTGGCAGGTGGTTGCACGTTATGGCGCGCTCGACGTGGATGGCAAAGCGTTCCAAGACGGATTCGCCAGCTCGACCAAATCAGCGGATTCAGCCACGGCATGGTCCGTCGGTCTGAACTGGTATCTGAACAAAAATATCCGCGCCAACTTGAGCTACTCGCACACGACCTTTGGCGGATTTACCGGCAAAGCAGCGCCCGGCACGGTGCCGGCGCAGACGGAAAACGTCCTGTTTTCACGCGTGCAACTCGCGTTCTAAAATTTAATACTGACATTCAATCCAAATAATTTATGAAAACCCTGGTGAATACTTTTCTGGTTCTCGCCGTGGCCGCCGCCGCGCACGGAAAGGAAATCAAACTGCTCAATGTTTCCTACGATCCGACGCGCGAGCTTTACACGGAATACAACGCGGCGTTTGCCAAATACTGGCAGGCGAAAACCGGCGACAGCGTCAACATCTCGCAATCGCACGGCGGTTCGGGCAAGCAGGCGCAGGCCGTCATCGCCAGCCTCGATGCCGACGTGGTCACGCTCGCGCTGGCTTACGACATTGACGCGATCGCGACGCAGGCGAAATTGCTGCCCGCCGAGTGGCAGAAGCGGTTGCCGAACAACAGCGCGCCTTACACCTCAACGATTGTTTTCCTCGTGCGTCACGGCAATCCCAAGGGCATCACGAATTGGAACGACATAGTGAAAAAGGGCGTGAGCGTGGTGGTGCCGAACCCGAAAACTTCCGGCGGCGCGCGCTGGGCCTATCTCGCCGCCTATGCGTATGCGCTGGAAAAAAACAATCACGATGACGCCGCCGCGCGCGATTTCATTAAGAAGCTCTACAAAAACGTGCCGGTGCTGGATTCCGGCGCGCGCGGTTCGACCGTGACGTTTGCCAAAAACGGCATCGGCGACGTGCTGCTCGCATGGGAAAACGAGGCGCACCTCGCGCTCCAGGAATTCGGCACCAACAATTTTGAGATTGTCACGCCGGCGTTAAGCATTCTCGCCGAACCGCCCGTGACGGTCGTGGACAAAAACGCCAAACGCCATCACACAACCGAAGTGGCGACGGAGTATTTGAAATATCTTTACTCCGACGAAGGCCAGGAAATCGCGGCGAAAAATTTTTATCGTCCGCGCAATGAGGCGGTCGCCCAAAAATACGCCGGCAACTTCACCCAGTTAAAGCTAGTCACGCTGGACGCGGAGTTTGGCAGTTGGGCCAGCGCGCAGAAGACACATTTCGCCGACGGCGGCGTTTTCGACCAGATCTTCCAACCGCAAAACTAGATTGCGGTCTTCCGAAGAGGCCGGTGGCCTGGGCAGGCCACGCCGCCGCCGCTCGCAAAAATTTGAACCAACAAAAAATATGACCATCGCCGAATCGCCCGTAAAACCAGCGCTGCAAGCGCCGCGCAAACAGCGCCGCTCGATTGCCGAACTGCTCGCGCCGCTCGAACAGATCGCCGCAAACTCGCCGAATCTCGTCGCCAATCACGAAGCTCGCTTTGAGTTGAACGGCGAAAGTTATCTGCTGCCGCGATATTTGTTCGTCGGGCCGCGCGGCGGCGACACGCCGATCCGCATCGGTATTTTTGCGGGCATCCACGGCGATGAACCCGAAGGCGTTCACGCGCTCGTCCAGTTCATCAAGCTGCTCGAAGCCAAACCCGAACTCGCCGCCGGTTACTACTTGTCGTTTTATCCGGTTTGCAATGCGACCGGTTTCGAGGATGGCACGCGCTTTTCGCGCAGCGGCATAGATTTGAACCGCGAGTTCTGGAAAAATTCCGGCGAGCCGGAAGTCCGCCTGTTGCAGGCCGAGCTGCAATCGCGTTCGTTCCAGGGAATCATTTCATTGCACACCGACGACACGAGCGACGGTTTTTACGGCATCGTGCGCGGCGCGACACTGACGAAGCATCTGATCGAACCCGCATTGGCGGCGGCGGAAAAATTCCTGCCGCGCGATGAGCGTCCCGTCATTGACGGTTTCAACGCGCGCAATGGCGTCATCCGCGACTGCTACGACGGTGTTTTGTCCGCGCCGCCGAAGGTGCGCCCGCGTCCGTTTGAAATCATTTTGGAGACGCCGACCACATCGCCGGAGTATTTGAAGGAACTGGCTTTTGTGGCCGCCTTGCAGACAATTTTGCTCGAATACAACAAGTTCATCGCCTACGCTCCGAACCTCTAAACCGTGGCGATCAAACAGAGCAGAGGCAAAAAAATCCGCGTGCTGCCGGGCTTCAAACTGACGCTCGGTTTCACGGTTTTTTATCTGGGCCTCATCGTGCTCATCCCGCTGGCGGCGGTCTTCTGGAAAACGAGTTCGCTGACGTGGCCGGAATTCTGGCACACCGTCACCATGCCGACGGCGATGGCCTCGTATCGTCTGACGTTTGGCACGTCGTTTCTCGCCGCGCTGGTCAACGCTTTTTTTGGCCTCATCGTCGCGTGGGTTTTGGTGCGCTACGAATTCTTCGGGAAAAAAATCGTGGACGCGCTGGTGGATCTGCCGTTCGCGCTGCCGACCGCCGTTGCGGGCATCACGCTGGCGACTTTATATTCGGCGCATGGGTGGATTGGTCGTTTTTTTACGCACCCAGACCAGTTCGGCCAGATTCAGTCAATCTTCACCTCGTCGCGGCTGGGCATTTTCATCGCGCTGACTTTTATCGGCCTGCCGTTCATCGTGCGGACGGTGCAGCCAATTCTTGAAGACCTCGACCCGGAACTCGAAGAAGCCGCTTCGAGTCTCGGCGCAAACCGCTGGCAGGTTTTCTGGCGCGTGATTTTGCCGATGCTCACGCCCGCGCTGCTCACTGGTTTCGCCCTGGCGTTCGCCCGCGCGCTCGGCGAATACGGCTCGGTCATTTTCATCGCCGGCAACATCCCGATGAAAACGCAGATCACGCCTGTTGTCATCATGCAGGAACTCGACATGTATGATTACGGCAAAGCCACCGCCATCGCCGTCGTGATGCTCGTTGTTTCTTTCGTGTTGCTGCTCGGCGTCAATGTGCTGCAATGGTGGACGAACCGCTACAACACGCACAACCTCGCATGACGCCCGCCGCCACCACATTTCACACGCCGCGCTCGGTGGTGCATCGCCACACGACGAGCGAGCCGCGGGCGGTGCGCCGCCTGCTGATCGGCGTGGCCCTCGCATTTTTGAGTTTGTTTTTGTTCCTGCCGCTGGTGTTTGTGTTCACGCAGGCGTTTGCCAGGGGCATCGGCTATTATTTTGCAACCCTGCGCGACCCGGTGGCGTGGAGCGCCATTAAGTTGACGTTCACCGCCGCCGCCATCGCCGTGCCGTTGAACTGCGTTTTCGGGGTCTGCGCGGCGTGGGCGATTGCGAAGTTCGATTTTCGCGGTAAAAATGTTTTGCTCACGCTGATTGACCTGCCGTTCTCGGTTTCGCCAGTGATTGCGGGCATGATTTACGTTTTGGTTTTCGGCGCGCAAGGGTGGCTGGGACTTTACCTGAACGCGGACAATCCAACTTTCCCGTGGCTGGCGAGATGGCTGAACGAACACAATTTCAAAATCATTTTCGCCGTGCCCGGCATCGTGCTGGCGACGATGTTCGTCACGTTCCCGTTCGTCGCGCGCGAACTGATTCCGCTCATGCAGGCGCAGGGCCGCAGCGAAGAAGAAGCCGCGCGCGTGCTTGGAGCCAACGGCTGGCAGACGTTCTGGCGCGTGTCGCTGCCTAATGTAAAATGGGGCCTGCTCTACGGCGTGATTTTGTGCAATGCCCGCGCGATGGGCGAATTCGGCGCGGTCGCCGTTGTCAGCGGCCGGATTCGCGGGCAGACGAACACCATTCCATTGCATATCGAGGCGTTGTATGATGACTATAATTTCACCGGCGCCTTCGCCGTGGCGTCGTTGCTGGCGTTCCTCGCGCTCGTCACGCTGGTTTTGAAAACATGGGTGGAACACCAGCACGCCCGGCAAAGCGAAAGTGCAGGGACTGTTTGAAATGAATTTTATCCGGCCATTAAATTTCTCGCCGCCCCTCACCCTGACCCTCTCCCCGGGGGAGCGGGAAAAGCCGTTGTTTGTTTTTAGAAATGCGGCTGGTTGTCCGGCAGAAGACAGTCGCAGGTTTGCCTTGAGACGGGGAACGGTTCTCCCTCGCCCCACGAGAGAGGGCCGGGGTGCGGGGAACCACACGCAAAAATTTATTGCATGAGTGTCGAAGTCAAAAACGTCACGAAAAAATTCGGTCGCTTCACCGCGCTCGACAACGTCAGCCTCAAGGTCGAGTCCGGCGAACTCGTCGCGCTGCTCGGCCCGTCCGGCTCCGGCAAGACCACGTTGCTCCGAACCATCGCCGGCCTGGAATTTCCCGACAATCCCGGCGAGGCGCAGGTTTTGTTTTACGGCGAGGACGTGACGCAGATACCCGCGAGTGAACGCAAGGCCGGCTTTGCCTTTCAACATTACGCGCTATTCCGGCACATGAGCGTGTTCGAGAACATCGCCTTCGGCTTGCGCGTGCGCCCGAAAACCACGCGGCCGCCGGAAAATGAAATCCGCGCCCGCGTGGAAAAATTGCTGAAACTCATCCAGCTTGATCCGCTCGCCAACCGGTTTCCGTCCCAGCTTTCTGGCGGGCAACGCCAGCGCGTCGCGCTCGCCCGCGCGCTCGCGGTGGAACCGAAAGTTCTTTTGCTCGACGAGCCGTTTGGCGCGCTGGACGCGAAAGTCCGCAAGGAACTGCGCCGCTGGTTGCGCCATTTGCACGACGAGATCCACATCACGACGCTGTTCGTGACGCACGACCAGGAGGAAGCGTTGGAAGTTTCCGACCGCGTGGCGATTTTGCGCGACGGCCGGATCGAGCAGATCGGCACGCCGGAGGAGATTTACGATCATCCCGCGTCGCCGTTCGTCTATGATTTTCTTGGGAATGTGAACTTGTTCAGCGGCCGGGTGAAAGACGGTTCGGTGGTCATCGGCGACACGGAATTTTCCCTCGGCGAAAAGACCGGCGAAACCGACACCGCCGCCATCGCCTTCGTGCGCCCGCACGACATCCGGGTGACACGCACGCCCGGCGGCCCCGCGCTGGCCGCGCAGGTCGTCCGCTCCAACGCCGCCGGCCCGGTCGCGAATTTGGAATTGAAACGTATGGACAGCGGCGAGCTTTTCACCGTGCAGTTGAGCAAGGAATTGTTTCAAGAACTCCAGCCCAAGGCAGGCGAACCGGTGTTTGTGGAGTTGAAGAACGTGAAAATCTTCTCCGACGATTATTCGATCTAACTTGGCGGTTTCGCGGCGCTGAACCGCACCCTTTGTCATTGTTAAACCCGAACTCCGAAATAGGAATCGGTAGCACAGGCGACCCGCCTGTGCCGTCCGGCCACTGGCCGGACGGAAGGGACCGGACGCTGGCACTGAAAACCGAGGCGCGGAAAATTCCGGGCGCTTTCCCCGTTCCGACCGGCGGGTCGCCGCTCGACATAGGCCAGTGGCCTGTGCTACCCACCAAGATGGCCGCCGCTGCTTCGGAATCCGGGCTAAAACAAACGCGAAACAATGCAAAATCATCGTGGCAGTGGTTTTTGTCGGAACGCTTTACACTTTGGCCCCAAATTAGAGGCGACAACCACGTCGAACAAATAACTTTAAGCTGCTTTTAACAAGTGTCTTATAGATTTATGGACAGTCCTGATTTGGGTTGGCATCGGCATTGCTATTGTCATGTTACTAGTTAGCCAAATAACAACCAACAAAGAAAAACAATATGAATAAAATGATCAAATTCGCCAGCGTTGTCGCTGTGACTGTCGCTCTGGCTCAAACCCTTCAAGCTATTCCGATCACTGGCGGCATCCAGTTCGTCGGCGGCGTGGGCCTCAACACCGGTTCCGCCGGCACAGCCGCGTGGGTTACGTCGTGGAACAACACCAAGGTGCAGAATGTCAGCGGCTCGTTCATCGCCCCCAGCATAACCCCGGTTCCTGGCGCGGCGGTGGTTTTTGCGAGCGGTAACTGGAATTTCAACACGCCCGTCGGCAGCCCGATCGCCAACTTCTGGGCCGTGGGCGGTTTCACGTTCCAACTGTTGTCCTCGGCCATCTCCACGCAAGTCGCTGGTTTTGTTGGCGTAGCCGGCACGGGCATCGTCAGCGGCCCCAGCGGCAGTGGATACGACCCGACCATGCTGTCGTGGACCTTCACCACCCAAGATCCTGGCTTGGGAGCTCCGCTCAGCTACTCCTTCTCGGCCTCCTCCATTAACTCCTCGGTTCCGGATGGTGGCGCGACGGTCATGCTGCTCGGCATCGCCCTCTCCGGTGTGGCGCTGCTCCGCAAGAAGCTCGCGGCCTAATCCATAGCTAAATCAATTCAAGTTAAGGGCGGGGAGCAATCCCTGCCCTTAATTTTTTGCCGTTTTTTGGAGCGTGGATTGTCCTCAATCCGCAGCGCGTGGCCAAATCAACACGCGTCCGGGCATTTCTCGGTGATGAGTGGTGGAAACCCAGCGACGAGTAACGCGGATCGGCAGAGCTTCCATCCCACCGAGGTTCCCGAACTGGCCAGGCCCAGCCGACTGCCAGTCGGCAACACCCGCTGAAAAACTGTCTGCGCTACGCTTCATGGCCACCAAACGCTATAGCAGTTAGAGCGGTTTAAATAAAACTGTGGCCGTTTCTTACTGCTCTAACCGCGAGCGGAGCGCGGGCTTTAGCCCGCTTCAACGCGGATTTGCAAGGCGATGCTGAAGCGGCGTAAACGCCGCGCTCCGGCCACAGTGTTTTGGAAACCGCTCTAAAATCAACATTGGCACATTTGGCGGGCAGGGCGCGTCGCTCCGCGCGCGCCGCCGCTTGCCAACCGACACGTCCTGATGCAC
>ODAK010004428.1_pt1 | contig 14385 bp, 11 predicted proteins | sample 1539591 | NCBI WGS metagenome assembly ODAK01 (sample SAMEA3539303, study PRJEB22396) | soil metagenome | biome: tundra; feature: field; material: soil | place: USA | collected 2010-05 | depth 0.15 m | reverse complement strand
GCGTATGCACCACGCCATCCGGTGTCCCTGCCGGCGTAAAGAAGCCGAACCAGAACGAGACGTCGAAGCCGGGATAAAACTCCGCGATCGCGGGCACGTCGGGCAGCTCGGGCCAGCGCCTGGGCATGGTCACGGCCAGCGCCTTCAGTTTCCCGGCCTTGATCTGTGCGATGGACGAGGGCGTATCGAAATTGAAGTCGACTTCGCCGGCGAGGAGCGCGGTCTGCGCCACGCTCGCCGCGCGGTATGGCACGTGGATCATGCTGATGCCGGCCCTGGCGCTGAGGAGTTCGACCCCGAGATGCGCGAGATTGCCGGCGCCGGCCGAGCCGTAAGTGAGCGTGCCGGGTTTGGCCTTGGCAAGCGCGATCAAATCGTTGAAAGACGCGACCGATGCCGTGCGCGGATTCGCGGGATTGCTGGTAACGATGAAGTGGCCGTCGACCACCGGCGTGATCGCGACGAAATCCTTGAGCGTATTGTACTGGGCATCCTTGTACAGCAGAGGATTGACCGTCATCGCGCTCGAATTGGTGACGAGCAGCGTGTAGCCGTCCGCCTTCGACTTGGCCACTGCATTCGCGGCGAGCAGGCCATTCGCGCCGGGCCGGTTTTCAACGACGAAGGGCTGCCCGAATTTGGCGTTGAGCGCGCCGGCGACGATGCGCGCGATGATGTCGGTCGCGCTTCCCGGGCTGAATCCGACCAACAGCCTGACCGGCTTCGCCGGATAGCCTTGCGCCGCTGCTCCAGCCGCCATCCACATTGTGACCGCAATGGCCAGCAACCATTGCTTCCAATTCAGCTTCATGCCGTCTAATCCGCTCCCAAATGTTCGCATTGCTTTGCGCGCAACGCCCGGCGCGCCCTCGTCGAGGGCCGCCGCTCGCACGAACGCATTGGCTGCAAATACCGCCCTGCGCCGGTTCCAATCTTATCTCAAGTCAGGCCTTTTCTTTTTTCGGCCAAGCGTGGCGATCGCCCGCCCGATGGCCCCATAGGTAGACTCACGTCCGACTAGGGTTGGCGAGGTTCTCGCAAGCTTCGCGACATGCTTGACATTGCTTGTAGGCGGGGGCAAATTGCGAACGGTTACGGTTGTTCTGCAATCTTCCGTGCATTCGACAAAATTCTAATCGACTTAGGTTAAGCAAAAAGGAGGAAACGATGACTGCTCGCATTTCCCGCCGCACCTTCATCACCGCATCCGTCGCCGCCCTCGCGGCACCGGCGCTCACGCGCATGGCCCGCGCGGCGGACGAACCGCTGCTGCTGCGCTGTTCGCTCGATACCGCGCCGAGCCACCTGCGCAACGTCTCGATCAAGGATTACTTGGGCAAGGTCGAGGCGGCGTCGGGGGGCAAGATCAAGACCAAGCTGTACGAGAGCGGCCAGCTGTTCAAGGATTTGCAGGTCGGCAAGGCACTGATCCAGGACCAGGTCGAGATGGCCTGCCCCGGAAGCTGGGCGATCACGGGCATCGTCCCCGATGCCGACCTGTTCCAGCTCCCCGTGCTCTATGGCCGCTCGGTCGAGGATGTGCATCGGGTAACCGACGGCAAGGCCGGCGCGCTCCTAGCCAAGGAGATCGAGCAGAAACTGCGATCGCACGTGTTCAATCCCTGGCTCGATCTCGGCTTCCAGAACTGGTATAGCGCGAACAAGCCAATCGCATCGCTTGCCGACCTGAAGGGCATGAAGATGCGTAACTCGGGGGGGGCAGGCATGGCATGGCGTGCGCGCTTCGTGGGTGCGATTCCCAATACCACCAGCTGGCCGGAGGTGCCGCTGGCTCTGTCCCAAGGCGTATTCGACGGCCTCACCAGTACGAACGAGAGCCTGGTGAGCGCCCAGCTTTGGGACGCGGGCATCAAGTACGCTATCGAGGATCACCAGTTCTTCGGTTTGTACATCCCCATGCTGAGCGGGACATTCTGGCAGAAGCTTTCGCCTGCGCTGCAGAAGATGATGACAGATCTGTGGGCGCAGAACATTCCCATTTACCGCGCCAGCATGGCGGCCGCGCAGACCAAGGCGCGGACCACGCTCGAGTCGCATAACATCAAGTTCAGCGACCCGACGCCGGAGCAGACCACCAGTGCCCGCCAGAGCATGATGAAGGAGCAGGACCAGCTGGCGAAGGATCTCAAGCTCTCACCCGAGATGGTCAAATTGGTCATGGCGGCGATCGGCGCCCCGAGCTGAGCGCAGCCGGTACCCGGTGATGAAGTTCTGGGATCGGGTCGAGCAGACCCTGGTGGGGCTGCTCGGTCTTTGCGCGCTGATCGTCGCCCTGTGGCAGGTCATCGGGCGCTACCTCACGCCAGCGCATGCGATCAGCTACGCCGAGGAGGTGATCGTCTACCTGATGATCTGGGCGGTCATGATCGTCTCGGGCCAGCTGGTGCGCCGCGACGGCCATGTGCGCCCGGATTTGGTGCTGCGCATCCTGCCGCAGCAGCTTGCACGCTGGATGGAGGTGTTCAATTGCCTGGTCGCAATCGCGTTCTCCGCCGCGCTCGTGTGGTACGGATTTCGCATCGTGCAGACGTCGATCCTGATCGATGAGCGCAGCTCGAGCGACCTGCAATTCCCGATATGGATCTATTACCTGGCGCTGCCGACGGGCGGCGCGCTGATGCTCGTGCGCTATGTCATCCGCCTCCTCCGCTACATCTTCCGTTACGACCCGGCGACGATGGCGCCCGGGCACGGCACAGTGCACGAAACGGTGGACGGTCTGCAGCCGCCCAAACTCCGCTGACCGAAAGCGCGATGACGCTCCTCTTCCTGGTTTTGTTTATCGGCTTGCTCGCGGCGGGCATGCCGATCTTCCTCGTGCTCGGCACCTGCGCCGGGGTGCTGTACTACGTCTCGGGCCAGCCGCTCATCGGCCTGGCCCAAGGGGTGATCAACGACCTGAATTCGACCACGCTGATGGCGCTGCCGCTGTTCGTCATGGCGAGCGCGTTCATGCGTTCCGGCGGCGTCGCCAAGGCGCTGGTCGATTTCGCGACCGTGTGGCTGGGCGGCATCCGCGGCTCGCTCGGTCTGGTCACCGTGGTCTCGTGCACGCTGTTCGCCGCCATCTGCGGCTCTAGCGTGGCGACCGCGCTCGCCATGGGTTCGCTCCTGATCCCGGCCATGATCGAGCGCGGCTATCCGCGCTCGTTCGCGCTCGGCGTGGTCGGCGCTTCGGGCACCATCGGCATTGTCATTCCGCCCAGCCTCGCGTTGTTGCTCTACGGCATCGTCGCGGAGCAATCGGTGCCGCGCCTGTTCCTCGCGGGCGTGCTGCCCGGGCTGCTGCAGGCGGCGGTGTTTTTCCTGTGGGTGCTCTACGATGCGCGCCGGCGAAATTTCCCGGTGGAGCCGGCGCAGCCGATGGCGGTGCGCCTGCGCGTAAGTCTAAACGCGCTGCCGGCGCTCGCCGTTCCGATCGTGGTGCTGGTCGGGATTTACGGCGGCATTGTCACAGTCACCGAGGCGGCGGCCTTGTCCTCGGTCACGGCGCTGCTGGTGTCCCTGATCTTCTACCGCGGCTTCCATTGGACCAAAACACTGGAGGTCATCGCCGATGGCATCCGCAGCGCCGGCACCATCATGCTGATCGTGGCCACGGCCCTGGCTTTTGGCCACTGGATGACGGAGTCCGGCGTCCCGGCGCAACTCGTGGAGTTCATCGTCGGCCACCACTTCAGCACCTGGCAATTCCTGCTCATGATCAACGTCCTGTTGCTGGTGCTGGGCTGCTTCCTCGAGGTGATCGCGACCCTGCTGCTGGTGCTGCCGATCCTGGCGCCGGTATTGAAATCCATGGGCGTCGATCCGGTCCACTTCTCCATCATCTTCACCCACAATATGGAGATCGGGCTGATACATCCGCCGGTGGGGCTGAATCTGTACGTGCTCTCCACCATCACCGCGGCCCCGATCGGCGAGGTGATCCGCGGCATCCTGCCGTTCCTGATCCTGTTGCTCATCGTGCTGGGGATTATCACCTACGTGCCGCAGCTCACCATGTGGCTGCCGAACGCGGTATTCGGTCCGTAGCGCGGCGCGCTGGACCGGCCGGCTGGACTTCAGGCTTCTCCAGACCGCCCCGCTTATTGTCGTAGTGCGCGCTGGCAATCTGCCTTTGCTTTCACCGGCAACAATCGAAAGCGATTTGGCTTTGCCATGGAATGCATCAATCAACCGTGGCGCCGGATGAAGCGACGACCTTCGCCCACTTCGCTGTCTCGGCCGCGATCACTTTGCCGAAGTTCTCGGGCGTGCCCGGGATGGGGCGTCCGCCCAGTTCCGCCATGCGCTCGCGCATCTTCGGGTCCGCGAGCGCGCGATTCACCTCGGCATTCACCTTTTCGATGATCTCGCGCGGCGTACCCTTGGGCATGCCGATACCGAACCACGCGGTTGCCTCGTATCCGGGCACCGTCTCGCCCACCGTCGGCAGTTCGGGCATGGAAGGCTCGCGATTCGCCGAGGTGACGGCGAGCGCGCGGATACGGCCGCCCTTGATGTGGGGTGCGGAAGATGGCAGGTTGTCGAAGAACACGTGCACCTGCCCGGCGATCAGATCGGTAAGCGCCGGGCCGGCGCCCTTGTAGGGTACGTGCAGCATGTTGCAGCCGGTCATGTACTTGAACAGTTCGCCCGAAAGGTGCACCGAGGTGCCGCTCCCCGAGGAGGCCATGTTGACCTTGCCGGGGTTCGCCTTGCAGTAGGCGATGAACTCGGCCACGGTCTTCACCGGCAGGGAGTTGGTCACCGTCATCACGTTGGGCGTGCGCACGATGCCGGCCACGGGAGCGATGTCGCGGATGAAGTTGAACGGCAGCTTCTTGTAGAGCGACGCATTGATGCCATTGGCGGGGTTCACCAGCAGCATGGTGTAGCCGTCCGGCGGCGAAGTCACCACCGCCTCCGTGCCGATGTTGTTGCCGGCGCCAGGCTTGTTCTCGACGATAAACTGCTGGCCCATCTTCTCCGAGAGCCATTGCGCGATGATGCGCGCCAGCACGTCCGTGGTGCCGCCCGGGGGGTAAGGCACGATCCATTTCACCGAGCGCACCGGGTAATCCGCCGCGGATGCGGTGCCAATGCCGGCGAAAACGGCGAACAGGACAGTTGCGGCGAATCGGGTTAAACGTGTCATGATTTATTATCCTAGGATTGGACACAGGGTTCTGATGCAACAGCTCCACAGATGAGACACACGAGCTGGTGCAATGATCCAGATAGGTTACATCAAGCCAGCGCGAGATTCCATGCCATCCGCATCGATAGCCGCGGGGCGAGACCCGTATCCCCAGCCTGATCGGCAACGCATTGGCGATCCGCTCCTCGCCCCACACTGGGTTCTCGGAGGCTATTCTACGAATCAACGCCCGCAGTTCTGCTGGATCATGGACACGTTTGACGGTGCGCCGGCTCCGGCGCAGAATCGGGGCAGCGCGGCTTTAATTGCGGGTGAGTCAAGGTCTTTATGGCTTGAACCCGGTGCAGTTCTGTCTTGACGGATGTATCCACCATGGAGGAGGGTTATTATGAAATTTGTGATGAAGAGAACGCTGCTCGCGCTGTTATCGTTGGCCGGCTTCGTCTGGGCAGCGGCGGTGCCGGCGCAGGTCGATACCCTGAAGATCGGGATTGTGAGCGCCCTGTCGGGTCCCGGATCCGAGTGGGGTCTCGCGCAGGATGGCGCCGCCAAGATCGCGGCGATGGAAGTCAATGCAAAGGGCGGTCTCAAGGTTGGCAACAAGACGTACAAGATCGAGGTGATCTCCTACGATGACCAGTACAAGGCGGCGCTTGCGGTCACGGCGGCGACGCGCCTGATCGAACAGGACAAGGTCAAGATTATCGTGGGGCCGATGGGGTCGGCATCGACACTGGCAGTGAAGCCTCTTTTCGAAAAGAACAAGATTCTGGCGATCATCGGCGCCTATAGCGAAAAGGCGCTGGATGCGGAAACTAAGTATTCGTTTCGGGGGTTCCCGACGACGATTGAGTACGGCACTCAAATAGTGGCGTGGCTGAAGAAGAACAGGCCTGGCTTGAAGACGGTAGCCGAACTCGAAGCGAACGACGAAACGGGCTGGGCTTCGCAGAGGCTGTTGAAGGGGTATTACGAGAACGAGGGATACAAGTTTGTTTCCTCGGAATTGTTCGAGCGCAACCTCAAGGACTTTCAGCCGGTGCTGACGCGGATACTCGCGACCAAGCCCGATATCATCGAACTGGGGTCGATTCCGTCCGCGACCGCCGGCCTGGTGGTGCGTCAGGCGCGTGAACTCGGTTTCAAGGGCCAGTTCGTCAAGATCGGCGGACCCGGGGTGCCGCAGCTCGTTGCGGCTGCCGGAAAAGAGTTCGCAGAAGGCCTGATCGGCTATACCGCCGCGGATGTGACCGAGAAGTACTACAAGGATCTCGAGGCTCAGTATGCCAAGGTACTAAAGCCGCCGATGGGCGAGTTCGTCGTGTATTTCTACGACCAAGTCCATATGCTGCTGAACGCGATCCAGGCGGCTGGGACTGTCGAGGACACCGACAAGATCGCGGCACAACTCGAGAAGGCGACGCCGTACAAGGGCGTCCAGGGAACCATACGCTGGGGCGGTATGAAGGAGTATGGTGTCAACCATCAGATCCTGACCCCGGTATACATTGGGACGATCAAAAACGGCGAGCAGGCGATCGTCGGCCGGATGGACTAGCAAGACATCGCGTCCGCCGGGATTGTTGCAGTCCGCGGCGGACGATTTTTTCAGCCCCGAAAGGAATCCGGGGCCAGCGGCTGCTTTTTTTCAGTGGTTACGTACGATATTCATCGGCCAGCATTCGGCCGGCTATATATCCGAAGGTCATGCCAAGGCCCAGAGGCGACCCGCCGCCGGGATAACTGCCCTTGAACACACTGGCCATGTCGTTGCCTATCGCAAACAGGCCGGGCACCAAGCTCCCATCGCTGCGCATCACGCGCGCGCTCGGATCCGTCTTCACGCCGGCAAAGTTGCCGATGTCGCCCGGGTACATCCAAACCGCGTAGTACGGCGCTTTATCGATAGGCGCCACGCATGGATTGGGCGCGTGGCTCATGTCGCCGAGGAAGCGCCCGTAGGCGTTCCTGCCCTTGCCGAACGCCGGGTCTTCGCCGGCGGCCGCGTGCCGGTTGAAATCGCGCAGCGTCTGCACGAATGCAAGCGGATCGATGCCCGCTGTACAGGCGAGTTCCTCGGCCGTGTTGGCCCTGATCAGATAGCCAGCATCAATAAGTCCCTGTAGCGGGAGAAAAGGCTTGGCGTATCCCAGCCCGTATTTGCTGAAGGCGCGGTGATCACAGACCACGAAGGCGCCAGCCGGACTTTCGACATTGGGCAGGGAGATCAGGGTTTCGACAAAGTCGTGGTAGGACAGGCTTTCATTGACAAAGCGTTTGCCGTTGCGCAGGACCGCGATCACGCCCGGCTTGCCAAGATTGACGGAATGCAGAATCGGGCCCCAACTGCCGTCAGGGCGCGGGACCCGCGAAAGCGGCATCCAGGCTGCGGCATTGACGACCCGCGCATCCACGTAGCCTCCGACCGCTTCTGCCATGCGCGCGCCGTCGCCGGTGTTGCCAGGCGCGGCCAGCGAGACGTGTTCTTCCAACCCGGCCGGATGCGGATACAGCTTGGTTCTGCGCTCCACGTCGTGCGCGAAACCGCCGCTCGCGAGCACGACGCCGCGGTTCGCCCTTACTTCGATCGGTTGCCCGTTCTTCGTGACCACGGCGCCCGCGATCCTGCCGCCTTCATACAGCAGTTTGGTGGCCGGGGCATAAGTCCACACAGGCGCGCGCAAATCAAGCAGCAGGGCCCTGGCGAGCCGGGCGATTAGCGCGTTGCCATTTGAAAGATGCTGTCCGCGGCCGAAGCGGAGCACGTCGACAGCGTACTTTGCGAGCAGTAAGCCAACCCGCATGGTGGACTCCGCCGAGCGGCCGAACTTGTACAGATGGCTCAAGTCGGACCCGGAGCTCACCCCCATGCCAAACAACGAGAGCTCGCGCGGCAGCGGACGCAGGCGGCGGAACTCCTTGCCTAGAACACGCCCGCTGACTGGCTTTACATGCAGTGAACGCCCGATAGTCGCACCGGCCGCGTCAGGATGGTAGTCCGGCATTTGCGTGGATACCGAGAACGGAATTCCGATGTCGTTCACGAAGAAGTCGACCATCCTCGGCCCGTGTTCGAGGTAGGCATCGATAAAGGAGTTGTCGTAGCGTTCGCCGAGTTCGGTGCGCAGGTATTCCCTCGCCTTCTCTGGCGAATCTGCGACGCCGGCCGCGCGCGCGAGCGAGTTGTCAGGGATCCAGATGTAGCCGCCGGAGATGGCCGAGGTGCCGCCGAAGCATCCGGACTTTTCGACAAGCAGCACATCCAAACCCGCCTTGCGGGCCGTGATCGCGGCGGCAAATCCGGCAGCGCCGGAGCCGACGACAAGCACGTCACATTTATGTCTATTCGCGAAGGGCTTCATATTTTGCGTGACTGCGCCTTTGAACGCTGCGCCGCGTGCCGCGCCGCGACATAGCCGAAGGTGATCGCCGGCCCCAGCGTAATGCCCGGGCCGGGATACGTGCCGGCGGTAATCGAATGCATGTCGTTGCCGCAGGCGTAAAGCCCGTCAATGGGGATGCTATTGGCGTCTACCACGCGCGCGTGCGTATCGGTCAAGAGGCCCGTGGCCGCACCGGTGTCGCTGGGATAAAGGCGTACCGCATAGAATGGCGCCTTCACGATCGGCCCTAAGCACGGGTTCGGCCCGCCGAGCGTGGCGTCTCCCTGGAGACGCTGGTAGGGGGTGGAACCACGCCCGAAATCCTCGTCCACGCCGGTCACCGCGCTGGCGTTGAATCGGGCGACTGTGGCTTCGAGCACCGCTGGATCGAAGCCGAGCCGCCGTGCCAGCGCCGCGAGCGAATCCGCGCGCACTAGATAGCCGTCGGCAAGGAACGGCGCCAACCCCTTGCCGCCAGGGTGCACAAGGCCAAGACCGTACCGCTTCAAGCCAAGCGCATCGGTGATCAAGAAGGCGGGAATGGCGGGCGTCACCTTGTTCGCCTCCTGCATCTCGACGCCAAACATGTGGTAGGACGTTGCTTCGCTCAGGAAGCGCCGTCCCTGCTGGTTTACCGTGATCATTCCAGGCTTGCCGCGGTCGAAAAAGAGATGCGGGAAAACCGCGGTGCTGCCGTCGGCACGCTTGCGCAATGAGACCGGCGCCCAGACGGCGTTGCTGAATGCGCCTGTGCCAAAGCGCGCGCCGGCGGCGACGGCGAGATCCTGCGCTTCACCAGTATTGCCAAACGCAACGGAGCACCATTCCATGTCGATGCCCGGGAGCATCTCCTTGCGCCGCGCGGGGTGCCGGCTGTAGCCGCCGCTGGCAAGGATCACCCCGCCCCTGGCGCGCACGGTGCGGCACACGCCACCCCGCGACAGCATGACGCCCTGAATGCTCCCGCCCTCTTGTACCAGCGATACAAGCTTTGTATCCACCAACATCGGCACGCCTCGCTCCACGAGCGAGTACAGCATTCGCGCGATGAGCGCGTTACCCATCAGCAGGCGCGTACCGCGCGGGTAGCGCAGCCGGTCCATCGCGTGGCGTGCAATGATCTTGGCCGCATGTTTGAACGACTTGACGGATTTCGTCATGTTCAGCAGATGAACCACATCGTCGCGGTCCACCATCATCCCCCCGAGCACGGTGTGCTCGGGCACTGGAGGACGGACCAGCGCGAAGTTCGGCCCTAGTTGCCGGCCGTCGAACGGCAATGGCTCCACCGCTCTGCCTCCGAGCGCGGCACCTTCATGCTCCGACATGTAGTCCGGGTGGTAGGGACGCGCCCGGAACTTGACGATCGAATGCTTTTCGAGATATTCGACCGCCTTGGGGCCATTGTCGAGAAAGGACAACCGCACAGCGTCGTCGGTCCGTTCGCCCACGGCCCGCCGCAGGAAGTCGCGTGCCTTCTCGAAACTGTCGTTCGGCGCAACCGCGGCGCCGTGCGAGGTGTTGGGGATCCAGCAGCTACCCGCGGAATACGCGGTTGTACCGCCCACATATTCGGTGCGCTCAACCAGCAGCACGCTGACGCCGTCGATGGCGGCACAGAGGGCCGCACACATGCCCGCCCCGCCTGCTCCGATCACGACAACGTCGTACTCAGTGCCTTCGGCAATCTGGCTGAGGTCGGATATCATGGTGATTTCCCATAGAGGCCGCGATACGGCTCGCCCGGTCGTCGTTCTGGTCGCCTACGCGAAATCTCAACGCTTGTTCCAGGCAGTTTTCCGCAGGGAGCCTAGCACGATGTGCTGGATCTCTTGCCTGTGACGCCAGTGATTCGTCAACGAACGCATTAGCGAAACGACTCCCGAACGTCCCATAAGCGCTTGGGTGTATCTTCCTCGTACCCCTTGCCTTCGGGAAAGCTGACGAGTTCGAACTGCAATCCCCACGGGGCGAGGAAATAAACCCAGGTCTGGCCGGCGCTCGGGCCTGAGGTTCGGGTTGTCGGTTCACCAAGCACGTGAATGCCATGCGCCTTGAGGTGCTCGATTGCCACAGGCACATCGTCGACGTACAGGGCCAGGTGATGTCCGCCAACATCGCTGTTCCGCGGCGCGGTAGCTACCTGGTCGGGTGATTCATACTCGAACACCTCGTAGTTGCTTCCGTTGAAACATCGAAAAAAGCGCAGCTTCCTCATGACTGCCCTCGGGTGCACATTTAGGTGCGTGGCCATCCAATCGTCCGCGGCACGAAAGGGCCCTTGGTCGTAGACCTGCTCGCATCCGATGACGTTTACGAAGAAGTCGGTCGCTTGTTCGAGGTTTGGCACCGTGATGCCGATGTGATCGGTGCCGCGCAGGCCGGGCATCCCACGACCCAATTGTTGAAACTCGTATTTTGCTGACATGATTCACCTCCTTGTAAGGAGCGCCGCACGTAACCCTGTTTGCGCCAGCGCTCAAGCGGTCAGTCAGTTCGACACCGGTTGTTCGTTGGACATCGGCGTCTGCAGCGTCCGTTCAAACACAATTTCGCGGCGACCTATCAAGCATACATGCGCCGATAGTTTCAGCGCAATCGAAGGCTTCCGCTCTACGCTTCCTGGTCAGTGCAGTTTTGGCACAGAAAATTCTATTTTTCGTCCGCAACGGTATTGGAAAGGGTGCCTATGCCGGACACCGCGACTTCGACCGTGTCGCCCGGCCTGAGAAAGCGCGGCGGGTCGAAGCGCACGCCAGCGCCAACCGGCGTGCCCGTAGAAATCATGTCGCCAGGCTTAAGCGCCGTCCAGATAGAGATATAGCTTACGAGGTAGCGGAACGGAAACATCAGGTTCGCTGTGGTATCGTCCTGGCGCAGCTCGCCGTTCACGCGTGTGCTCACGCGCAGGTCGTCGTAGCCCTGGAACTCGTCGGCGGTGACCATCCACGGGCCGATAGCGCCGCTCGCGTCGAAGTTCTTGCCCTGGGTCACATTGAATTTCCCGTGTTTGGTCCAATCGCGGATCGTGCCCTCGTTAAGGCAGGTGAGGCCGGCAATGTGACTCTCGGCGTCCTTCTCGGCGATGCGCCGCCCCGCCTTGCCGATGACGATCGCAATTTCACCTTCGTAGTCGAGTTGAGGCGATTCGGGCGGACGCATCAGGTTCCTGCGGTGTCCCACGAGCGAGCCCGGGAAACGCGCAAACAGGCTGGGCCACTTGGGCGAATCCGAGCCGTCCTTGTACTCGGCGTTGCGATTGCCGTAATTGACGCCGACGCAGAGGATTTTCTCCGGAAACGGGATCGGCGTGAGGAATTTCACTTCGGCCAAGGCAAGATCCGCCTTAGCTTTCGCCACCAGTTCCGTGGCGCGGCCGAGTACGTTTGCCTCGAGCAAGGCGCGCAACGTGCCGATCTCCGCGCCCAGTTTGCCCGTCAGGTCGATTACGCCATCGCCGGCGACCGCGCCGAAACGCTGTTTTCCCGCAATTTCAAAGGAGAGTAATTTCATTGGGGGAATCCAAAAAGTTCAGCTGGATTGTCCACGAGTATCTTCTTCAAGATCGCCTGATCAGGCGCGAAGCGGTAGAGCAACTCGAGCAGATCGGCTTCGTTGGGCGGTTGCTTCTTCGACACCGGGTGAGGCCAGTCGCTCGCCCAGACCACGCGGTCGGGAGCGGCTTCGATGAGCGCGCGGGCGAGCGGAATCAAATCGTCCCAAGGCTGACCGGCTTTGGAGAGCTTCTCTGCCAAGGACAGCATTACCCAGAAGTTGCCACGACTCAGCAGTTCAAGCAACTTCGCCAGACTCCGATCGGCAACTCCGGCCGCCGGGTCTGCACGGCCCATGTGATCAATCAGGACGGGAATGTCCAACTTTTCGAACATCGCCGCATTCGCGGCGATACCCTCGGGCTCCGGCTGGATCTTTACGTACCACCCGAGCTCCTTTACGCGTCGCACGGCGCGCGCGAACTCGTCCGCCGAAAAACCAAGTCCCAAACCTTGCCGAGTAAAGCGCGCACCTCGCACCCCGGCATCGTGCAGCTTCGCGATGTAGGCGTCATCGCGTTCGTTAAGCACCACGGCGTTAGCGCACGCTTTGTAGTTCGGTCCGAGCGCAGCCAGGCCGTCGAGCGTGACAGAGTGATCCGCGCCGTAGGTCGTCGGTTGCACGATAATGCCGCGCTCAATGCCAAGCGCTTTGTGCATCTTCAGCGCCGCCTCCCAGGTGGCTGAGGGCATTACATAGGCGGCGCCCGGCCGCGGCGGATATTTCTCGGCCGGCCCAAGGACGTGAAATTGGCTGTCGCAGCTTTTAGGTGGCGGCGGTGTGTGCGGCTTGCGCGGGTTGGGATCGAACGAAAAGTAATCAGACATGACGTTCTCCTTATAACCTGTTTGGAAATGAGGGGATACCTCCCCTCATGCGCCCTTATTTCAGAGGCTGTTTCGGTAATTCCGAAACAGCCTCTGAAGCAATCAGCGCAACAAAACTGCACTCGATGAACTTGCCGCCGTCGAGGTCGCCGTTCATAGTGTGGCGCGCCGGGCGCGAATGCGCGTCCGGAAACATCGCAAGCCAGGGGACGTTCAGCGCCGCGCGCTGGGTGCGATCGGCCATCCACACCGTCACCTTGATGATGTCCGTGGTGCTGCCGCCCGCGGCTTCGACGATGCGGCGCACATGAGCGAACATCAGCACGCACTGCTCTTCCAGCGTCGCGCCGTATTTTCCGGTTGCCGGGTTGGAGCCCTGAATGCTGCCGGAATACAGCGTGCCACCGATCAGGCAGGCTGCCGGGATCGGATTCTTATGGCTAAATCCCTCAACGTAGATGCTCTTTCGCACTGCCATGTTTCTCTCCTCAATCCGCGTTGATCTTGGCCTTGATGATCACCGGCGCCCATTTGTCATATTCCTTTTTCAAGTAGCTGCCGAACGCCTCCGGTGAACTGGCGCGCGCATCCGCGCCGATGCCGTCGAATCTCTGCCTCACGTTATTGTCCTGCAGCACCTTCTCGAGCGCCGCGTGCATGCGCGTGATGATGTCCTTGGGCGTACCCGCGGGCGCGAGGACGCCGGTGAACGTGGCCGCCTCCATGGCTGGATAGCCTGCTTCAGCGAAAGTCGGCACGTCGGGGAGGGAGGGAACTCGTTTCTCCGACGTCACCGCGAGCGCACGCACCCTGCCCTGCTTGATGTACGGAGTCGCCACCGATACTTGGTCGAAATTGAACTGCACTTGTCCGGCGATGAGATCGGTAGTCGCAGGCGCATTGCCCTTGTAATGCACGGTAGTCCAGCTTGCACCGGAGAGGGTCTGAAGCAACTCGCTCACTAAGTGATTGGTGGTGCCGGCCCCAGGCGTAGCCACCAGCAGCTTGCCCGGATCCTTCTTCGCCGCATCGATCAGATCCTTCAGCGTTTTCGCCGGAACCGAGGGATGCACCACCAGCGCCAGCGAGGTGAACGACACCGAACTGACCGGGACGAAATCCTTGTCCCAGCGGTATGGCGTACGCCCGAAGATCAACGGGCTGAACAGGAGCGGCCCGTTGGCCGTAAAAAAGAGCGTATAGCCATCGGGCGCCGACTTGGCCACTGCTTCGCCGGCGATCATGCCGCCCGCCCCCGCCCTGTTCTCGACGATGAAAGGCTGGCCGAAGATTTCCTGCAGGCCTGGTGCGACGATGCGCGCCGCGGTGTCGACATTGCCGCCGGGAGGATAGGGCACGACCAGCTTGACCGGCTTGTCTGGCCATTTTTGCGCGGCAGCTGGCCCAGCGACGGCCAGCGCAAACGCTACAAGCAGGATTACAGAGATACCCTTCATTG
>ODAK010004425.1_pt1 | contig 14385 bp, 15 predicted proteins | sample 1539591 | NCBI WGS metagenome assembly ODAK01 (sample SAMEA3539303, study PRJEB22396) | soil metagenome | biome: tundra; feature: field; material: soil | place: USA | collected 2010-05 | depth 0.15 m | reverse complement strand
GCCTGAGCCTGAGCCTGAGCCGTCCGGGCCCGAGCCTGGGCCTGGGAGATCCCGGCCTTCGGGGGAGCCCTCGCCGAGCTGGCATTCCACCACGATCATGCCGGGCCCCAGGCTGGCCGCCTCCGCGTCGCTGGGCAGCCGGCGCGACACCACGCTCAGGTCCCGCCGGGGAAAGGTCTCCTCCGGCCGCATCGACATCCGGAACACGCCGAACCAGTAAAGATCTTCAAGCTGGTAAGACGCCAGCCCGAGGCGCCAGGGGCCGCTCCCCTTGCGCAGGCCGCACTCGACCGTGCCACCGCCCCGCTCGAGCAGGAACCTCCGGGCGGCGATGCCGACGGCGACCAGGATCAGGACGAGGAGCAAGGCGGCGAGGAGCCAGGCCGCATCCAGCGCCAGCGCCCCGCCCACTGGCGTTATGCCCGGCCCGCGGCCCGCAGCAGCGCCCTCGCGTACTTGGCTTCGGCCGGCTCCTCCGGACCCGGTTCCGCTTCGGCGAGGGCGGAGTCAAGCTCCCGCTGGGCCTGGTCGGCGTCGACCTCGCCGCCGAGCTGGGCCTGGGCCGCCAGGATCGACACCTGATCATCGGCCACCGACAGGAACCCGCCGCTGACCGCGGCTCGCACCGGGTCGGCATCGTCGCTGAGGATCTCGACCAGGCTGCCCTCGGCCAGGACGCCGAACACCGGCGCGCGGCCGGAGAGCACACCGATATCACCCTCGGTGGTCTTCGCGATCACCGTCCTGGCCTCGCCCGACCACAGCTCGCGGTCGGGCACAACCAGCGCTACGTGCAACGTCACCGCTCCAGCTCCCTGGCCTTCTTCTCCACGTCCTCGATCCCGCCGCACATGTAGAAAGCCTGCTCAGGCAGGTTGTCGTACTTGCCTTCAGTGATCGCCTTGAAGGAGGAAATCGTCTCCTCCAGCGGCACGAAGACACCCTCCTGGCCGGTGAACTGCTCGGCCACGTACATCGGGTGGGACAGGAACCGCTCGATCCGCCTGGCCCGCTGCACGGCGATCTTGTCCTCTTCGCCGAGTTCGTCGACGCCGAGGATGGCGATGATGTCCTGCAGCTCCCGGTAGCGCTGCAGAATCCGCTGCACTTCGCGGGCCACGTCGTAGTGCTCCTGGCCGATGTACTTAGCGTCCAGGATCCGTGACGTAGAGTCTAGCGGGTCCACCGCCGGGTAGATCCCCTTCTCGGTGATCTCCCTGGACAGCACCGTGGTCGCGTCGAGGTGGGCGAACACGGTGTGCGGCGCCGGGTCGGTGATGTCGTCGGCGGGCACGTAGATCGCCTGCATGGAGGTGATCGAGTGGCCGCGGGTAGAGGTGATCCGCTCCTGGAGCTGGCCCATCTCGTCGGCCAGCGTCGGCTGGTAGCCGACCGCCGACGGCATCCGGCCGAGCAGCGTGGACACCTCCGACCCCGCCTGGGTGAACCGGAAGATGTTGTCGATGAACAGCAGCACGTCCTGACCCTGCACGTCGCGGAAGTACTCGGCCATGGTCAGCGCGGACAGCGCGACCCGGAGCCTGGTGCCCGGCGGCTCGTCCATCTGGCCGAACACCAGCGCGGTGTCGTCGATGACGCCGGACTCGGTCATCTCCAGGAACAGGTCATTGCCCTCGCGGGTGCGCTCGCCCACCCCGGCGAAGCAGGAGACCCCGCCGAAGTTCTTGGCTACCCGTTGGATCATCTCCTGGATCAGCACCGTCTTGCCGACGCCGGCCCCGCCGAACAGCCCGATCTTCCCGCCCCGCACGTACGGGGTGAGCAGGTCGATGACCTTGATGCCGGTGGTGAACATCTCCGTCCTCGGCTCAAGCTGGTCCAGCGGCGGCGGGTCACGGTGAATCGGCCACCGCTCGGTGACGTTCAACGACGACGTCGGCACGTCGAGCGTCTCACCGAGGACGTTGAACACGTGGCCCTTGGTGACATCACCCACCGGCACCGAAATCGGCGCGCCGGTATCGGTCACCTCGGCGCCGCGCACCAGGCCGTCGGTGGGCTCCATGGATACCGTCCGCACCAGGTCGTCCCCGAGGTGCTGCTCGACTTCCAGCGTCAGCGTCCGTGTCGTGTCGCCGAGCGTCACATCGACGCGCAGCGCAAAGTAGATCTCGGGCATCTGATCCGACGGGAACTCGACGTCCACGACGGGGCCGGTGACCCTCGCAACGCGGCCGGTGCCCGCGGCGGCTTCGCCGGTCTCGGCTGACCCGTCCTGAGCTGAACTGTCTACGGTCGCGGTCATGTATCCCTCACTCATTCATTGCGCTTGCGCCGGCCAGCGCGTTAGAGCCGCCGACGATCTCGCTGATTTCCTGGGTAATCTCGGCTTGCCGTGCGTTGTTCGCCTCACGGGTAAGCCTCTCGATCAGGTCACCCGCGTTGTCCGTGGCCGCCTTCATCGCGCGGCGGCGGGAGGCCAGCTCGGAGGCGGCGGCCTCGAGCATCGCGTAGTAGATCCGGCTCGCCACGTACTGCGGCATCAGGGCGTCAAGGACCTCAGCCGGAGACGGCTCGAACTCGTACTGCGGCAGCGGGCCGGCCGGGTGCTCTTCTTCTGTTTCCTCGATTTGCAGCGGCAGGATCCGGCGCACCGCGGACCGTTGCGTCAGCATCGTGACGAACTCGGTGCAGACGAGGTGAATCTCGTCCATGCCGTCCCTGTCGGCCCCGCCCCGGTCGTCCCGGCCGGCGTTGAACGCCTCGAGCAGCACGGTGGCGATCGCCTGCGCGTCCCGGTACCGCGGCGCGGCGGAGAATCCGCTCCACGATTCCGCCAGGCCGAGCTCGCGGAACCGGTGCCAGCTGATGCCCTTACGGCCGGCCACGTACAGGACCGGCTCGACGCCCCGGTCCCGAAGCCGCTGCCGCAGCCGCGCGGACTCGCGCAGCACGTTGGCGTTGTAGGCGCCGGCGAAGCCCTGGTCGCTGGTCAGGATGAGCACCGCGGCCCGCGACGGGTTCTCCGGCTCCTCGGTGAACGGGTGGTTGATCGTGGACGAGCGGCTGATGACCGCCTCCACCGCGCGGGTGAGTTCGGTCGCGTACGGCTCGGCGGCGCGCAGCTGCTGCTGCGCCCTGACGATCCGCGACGACGCGATCAGCTCCTGCGCGCGGGTGATCTTGGCGATGGACTGGACCGTACCGATCCGCCGCCTGACCAGGCGAAGCTTGGCTCCCATGGGCTACTTCTTCTCGGCGTTCTGGTTCTCGGCGTGCTGGCGCTGGACGCGCTTGGCGATCTTTTCCTGGTCCTCGTGCTCGAGCGCCTCGGCCTGCTCGTCTTCCCCGCTGAGCAGCTCGCCGGAACTGGTCTCGAACCCCTTGCGGAAGTCCTCGATCGCGTCCTTGAGCGCGGTAGCGGTGTCGTCGGCCAGGTCGCGCGATTCCCTGATCGTCTGCAGGATGCCGGCCTGCTCTCGCCGCAGGTAGTCAAGGAAGTCGTGCTCGAACCGGCTGACGTCCTCGACGAGTACGTCGTCCAGGTAGCCGTTGCCGCCCGCCCAGAGCGACGCCACCTGCTCTTCCACCGGGTACGGCACGTACTGCGGCTGCTTGAGCAGCTCGACCAGGCGGGCACCGCGGTCGAGCTGCGCCCGGGAGGCGGCGTCGAGGTCGGAGGCGAAGGCGGCGAACGCCTCGAGCTCGCGGAACTGCGACAGCGAGATCCGCAGGTTGCCCGCTACCTTCCTCATCGCCCTGATCTGCGCGTTACCGCCGACGCGGGACACGGACCGGCCCACGTTGATGGCCGGCCGCACGCCCGAGTTGAACAGGTCGGCCTCGAGGTAGATCTGACCGTCGGTGATGGAGATGACGTTCGTCGGGATATAGGCGGAAATGTCATTTGCCTTGGTCTCGACGATGGGCAGCCCGGTCAGCGATCCCCCGCCGAGCTCGTCGGACAGCTTGGCGCACCGCTCGAGCAGCCGGGAGTGCAGGTAGAAGACATCGCCTGGGTACGCCTCACGCCCCGGTGGCCGGCGCAGCAGCAGCGAAACCGCGCGGTAGGCCTCGGCCTGCTTGGACAGGTCGTCGAAGATGATCAGGACGTGCTTGCCCTGGTACATCCAGTGCTGCCCGATGGCTGAGCCGGTGTACGGCGCGATGTACTTGTAGCCGGCCGGGTCTGAGGCCGGAGCGGCCACGATCGTGGTGTACTCAAGCGCGCCGGCTTCCTCGAGCACCTGGCGCACCGAGGCGATGGTGGAGCCCTTCTGGCCCACCGCGACGTAGACGCAGCGCACCTGACGGGTGGCATCGCCGGAGTCCCAGTTCGCCTTCTGGTTGATGATCGCGTCGATGGCGATCGCGCTCTTGCCGGTCTGCCGGTCGCCGATGATCAGCTGGCGCTGGCCCCGGCCGATCGGGGTCATCGCGTCGATGGCCTTGATCCCGGTCTGCAGCGGCTCCTTCACCGGCTGGCGCTGCACCACAGACGGCGCCTGCGTCTCCAGCGGACGCTGCTCGGTGTTCTCGATGGGTCCCTTGCCGTCCAGCGGCTCGCCCAGCGGCCCGACCACGCGGCCGAGGAAGCTGTCGCCGACGGGCACCGACAGGATCTCGCCGGTGCGGCGGACCTGCTGGCCCTCCTCGATCTCGTTGAACTCGCCGAGGATCACGACGCCGATCTCGCGGATGTCCAGGTTGAGCGCCAGGCCCCGGACGCCGTTCTCGAACACGAGCAGCTCGTTGGCCATGGCGGAGGGCAGGCCCTCGACCTGGGCGATGCCGTCACCGCACTCGGTCACGGTGCCGACCTCTTCGCGGGCGGTGCCCTCCGGCTCATACTCGGCGACGAAGCGCGCCAGCGCATCCCGGATCTCCTCCGGCCGGATCGTCAGCTCAGCCATTGTCCTGCCTGTCTTCCCGTGCGTAGGTCTGGTTGTCCGCGGCGGATGGGTGGGCGGCCATGTCAGCCCGCCAGCTTGCGCCGGACCGAGGCCAGCCGGGTGGCCGCGGTTCCGTCAATAAACTCATCCCCGATCTGGACGGAAATCCCGCCCAGAACCGAGGGGTCGAGCACGACGTTCAGGTGCACCTTGTGTCCGTAGGCACTGGCCAGCGCCTCGGCGAGCCGTCCGCGCTGGGCGGCGGACAGCTCGATGGCCGAACGCACCACCGCGATCAGCTGCTGCCGGCGCCGGGCGGCGATGGCCGCGCACAGGTCCAGGGCCAGGTTCAGCGGCCGCCCGCGCGGATGCGTCACCACCTGGGTGATCAGGGCGAGCGCCACCGCGGTCACCTTGCCGTTGAGCAGGGCGCCGAGCAGCTCCCTTTTGCTCTCTTGCGACGGTGAGGGATCGGCCAGCGCGGCCCGCAGGTCCGGATGCGCCGAGACCACCCGGCCGAACCTGAACAGCTCGTCCTCCAGGTCGTCGAGGCTGTCGTCCGCCTCCGCGGCGAGAACCATCGCCTCGACCGCGAGCTGTTCGAGCGCGTCCACCATGTCATTCGGGCTCGCCCAGTGGGATTCGGCGGCCGCCACGACCAGGTTCTCGGTCCGCCGGGTCACCTTCCCGCGCAGCAGCGCGCTGGTGATAGCCCCCTTCTCGGCCGCGGGCTTGCCCGGGTCGGCCAGCGCGCGGCGCAGCCCATGCTCGGTGCCGAGCAGGCCGACGACCGCGAACAGCTCGTTGGCGAGCCTGGTGGCCACGGTAGCGCTGGTGACGCCTTCGGCCGCCAGCCGGTCGGTGAGGGCGGCGAACGAGGCCCGGCTGACACCGCGCATGCTCATCGCCTCCCGCGGGATACTTCGGTGATTTTTACCGAACGGACGGTGGTTAGGTGCTGGTCACCGCTGTGCTGGCCACGGGGGGGCGACCCCCCTGGCACCCCCCGCAATACGTGCCTCACGGGGTGGACACCTGTTCGAGCTCGCCGAGGAACCGGTCCACCATCCGGCTCCGCCGGGCCTCATCGGCGAGGGACTCACCCACGATGCGGCTGGCCAGCTCGGTCGCCAGCGTGCCGACCTCGGCGCGCAGCGAGATCAGCGCCTGCTGCCGTTCGGCCTCGATCTGAGCCTGGGCGGACTCGGTGACCCGGCGCGCTTCGGCCTGAGCCTGCTCGCGCATCTCGGCGATGATCTGCGCGCCCTGCTCCCTGGCCTCCTCGCGCATCCTGACGGCCTCGTGCCTGGCCTCGGCGAGCTGCTGCCGGTACTGCTCAAGCAGCGCCGTGGCCTCGGCCTGGGCTTCTTCCGACCTGGCCAGGCCGCCCTCGATCTTCTCGGTGCGCTCGGCCAGGGTCTGCTGGATCCGCGGTAGCAGGATCTTGCCGAGCATGCCGAACACGACAATGAAGCAGATCGCCCCGATGATCAGCTCAGGCCCGGTGGGAATGAGCGGGTTCTCCGACGAGCTGGCGGCTAGGTAGTGCATGCGGTCACCTCGGCCGGAATCAGGCGGCGTGGAAGATGAACGGGGCCACCAGGCCGATCAGCGCCAGCGCCTCGGTCAGCGAGAACCCGATCCACATGTACAGCGAGATCCGGCCGGTGGCCTCCGGCTGGCGGGCCATGGCCTCGATGGCGTGGCCGAAGATCAGGCCGATGCCGATGCCCGGGCCGATGGCCGCGAGACCGTAACCGACCGCGCCGAAGTTGATGGTCAGCGTCTGAGTCGTGCCGGCGGCAAGAGTGGCGGCAAGAGACATAGGTTCAGTCCTTTACGTGTCGTACCGGCGGTTCGTCCCGCCGGATAGGTCGTGCTTACAGCGGGTCAATGTGCGGACTCCAGCGAGCTCGCGATGTAGACGGCGGTCAGCGTGGTGAAGATAAACGCCTGCAGCAGGTCGATCAGCAGCTCGAGCCCGAAGACGAAGAACGTCATCACGGCCGAGCCGGCCGCGAAGAGCAGCCCGATGGAAAGGCTGGCCATGTACCAGGTCGCCAGCGTAAAGATCAGCAGCAGCAGGTGACCGGCGAACATGTTGGCGAACAGCCGGACGCCGAGGGTGAACGGCTGGACGATGAAGAACCTGGCCAGCTCGATCGGGATGAGGATGAGCAGGACCGGCTTCGGCACGTCCCAGGGGATCATGTTCTTGACGTAGCGGATGCCCTGATGCTTGAACCCCATGTACAGGTAGAGCAGGTAGACCATGGCCACGAGCGGCCAGACGAAGCCGATCCGGGACATGGCCGGGAACTGAAAGACCGGGATGAGCTCCATCAGGTTCATCAGCCAGATGTAGAAGAACAGCGACACCAGGAACGGCAGGTAGGTGTCGCCCCGCCGGCCCAGCGAGGGCCGCAGGATCTGGTCCCGCACCAACAAGACGGCGATCTCACCAACGTTCTGCACGCCGCGCGGGATCAGCTGAGGCTTGCGGAACGCCGCCCAGAAGAAGACGATCACCGCCAGCATGCAGATCACCGCGATCAGCATCGGCTTGGTGAAATGGAACGAGCCGACGCTGAACAGCGGCTTGAAGTCGAAGCTCTGCAGCCCTGGCGAGGGGAAGCCGCAGCCGCTGAACAGGTGGCACCCACCGCTCGCGAGCACCCCAACGTCACCGGTCACCGGTCATCTCCTTCCGGGGAGGCCGCGCCGCCGCTCCCTGCCTGCCGTAGCGGTGAATGATGTAGCCGATCGAGATCGCCATGCCGACCAGCATGCCGGCCGGGAAGAGCAGCGGGACATGAACGGCCCGGCCGATCAGCCAGCCGATGCCGCCGTACGCAAGCATCCCGCCGATCAGGTAGCTGAACACCGTCCAGCCGGTATCCAGACCTTGCGCCCGGCCTTCCGCGGCGGCCCGGTCGGCGGCACCATTGCCCCTGCTGTTGCCATTCATCTCACTTGCTCCGCCTGACCATGGTGGAGTCTGGCTCCACATACAGCATCTTCAGCTTGAGCGTGGTAATGACCTGGGCGGCGCTCCAGACCAGGATGCAGACGATCGCGGTCAAGCCGAGGTCCCGGGTACTGAAGGCCGTCGTCCCGTTCAGCGAGGAGACCACGACCGCTAGCGCCACGATCTTGACCAGGTAGGTGATGATCGCGGCCAGCATCATGGCGGGCGGACTGATCCGCGCGGCCCGGCCCACCACGACGACACTGATCCCGAAGAACACGGTCACGACGGCCACGCCGATCAGCGCGCCGATCAGGCCCTTGACGCCGACCAGAACGGCGCTCAGGGCGACCATGATCGCGGCCGCGACGGCCGTCAGCGCGCCTGCGCGCCGCACGATCGTGGCGTACTTCGCGAGCATTAGCTGGCTCCTGAGGGTTGGACAGCAACACTGCTGACGCGGGAAATTTCCCCGCGTACGTTGCAGGAGCCGGTCGCCGCGCCACTGTCGTGGTGCAGGCATCCGGTCAGGTTTACGAAAGGTATCACGGGCCTCTCATTAGCCGAAGAGGGCCTGCTCGTGAAACATATCACAAAGTCCTTGACTCTGTCTTTACCTGATCGCACACAATTTATGACCATCGCCTGGGAGCTGGGCCCATGTCGCCCGTTAGGGCGGCGCGTGCCCCGGTCTTGTTTGGTCCGCAGGTCGCGCTGCACAGGGTCGAAACGTGCCTATTTCTTCACATTTCACCCAGCTAAGAAGCATAGACGCGGGGAACGTGGTGGGAGACGGGGTCGCCGGCCGACCGGCCGCGAGACGCGCCGACGCGGGCTGCCGCGAGCAAAGAAGGTAAAGGCAAGGTATAGCGAGACCGGCGGGGGCGTGCCGAGGGGCCTAATATGGGCTGCGCGTCGGGGTGCTGAGCGGAGCCCGGGTACGGATCCTGGGCGGGGAAGGGATCCTGGGCGGGATACGGGGCGGGGGCGGGGAACGGGGCGGCGTCCCTGGCGTATCCGGGGAACGGGTCGTAACCGGCGGGTACCGCACCATTGACCGGCCGCGATGGGGATACGACGGGAGGCGACCCGGCGGCCCGCGGCCGGACGGCGGGAGGGCGGGAGGCCGACGGCTGCGGCACGGGGTACCGGGCGGCCGCGGGGCCGGCCGGCGTCCGGGGCCTGGCCTGCGGCGCGGCGGCCGGGGTGGGGGCGGCTTTGCGCAGGCTACGGGCTCGCCAGGGGCGCAGTCGGGGCATGGTGGCGGGCAGCAGGGCCAGCACCGCGACCAGGGTCGCGACGGCGAATACGACCGAGGGGCTCCGCACCACCGAGAGCGCGACCACGGTGACCGAGAACAGCGCCGCCCACAGGTACATAAGCAGCACGCTCTGCCGGTAGGAATGGCCGATGTTCAGCAGCCGATGATGCAGGTGCTGCCGGTCGGCCACCATGATCGGCTTGCCCGCCCGGGTCCGCCGGATAATCGCGAACATCAGGTCCGCGTACGGGATGACGAAGATCGCGGCCGGCATCAGCAGCGGGAGCACGATCGCGAACCGGTCCAGCGCGTGCGTCTGCGCGTAGTTGGTCAGCAGGGCCGGAGCGAGCGAGTTGGTGCTCGAGATCGGGCCGTAGGCGAGCAGCAGGCCGAGCAGCATGGCGCCGATGTCGCCCATGAAGATCCGCGCCGGGTAGAAGTTGTGCGGCAGGAACCCCAGGCACATGCCGGCCAGCAGCGCGGACGCCACCGCGGGCAGCGACTGCGACGGGGTACCGATGGTCCAGTCCAGCGTGGCGGAATACACCAGGAACGACACCGCGGCGACGGCCACGATGCCCGCGGCCAGCCCGTCGAGGCCGTCGATGAAGTTGATCGCGTTGATGGTGATCACCACGATCAGGATGGTCAGCGTCACGCTCAGATCCGGCTCGAGCGGGAACTCGCCGCCGCTCGGCGTCGGCAGCCAGGGCAGCGCCTGGCCGCTCCAGACCAGGATGCCGGCCGCCGCGACCTGGGCGGCCAGCTTGCTGATCGCGCCCAGCCCCCACCGGTCATCGACGAACCCGACCACGACCACGAACCCGCCGGCCAGCAGCAGCCCGGCCGCGGTCCTCGACCCGGCCGTCTGGAAAGGGTCCTCCAGGAGGGTCAGCCGGCTCGCGATCAGCAGCCCGGCGACCAGGCCGCCGTACATGGCCAGGCCGCCAAGCAGCGGTGTCGGTGCGGCGTGGGTATCCCTGGCTCGGGGCTCATGCATCGCGCGAGTACCAACCGCGACCCGTCGGACCAACGGGACCAGCAGGTATGTCACCGCAGCGGTGACCAGCAAGACCAGGGCGTACTCGGCGGCCTGGATCTGATCGGCTGTCATCAACGCCACTTTATGGCACTTGCTACGCGCCGGAGGGCGGCTCACCGGCAGCAGGCTCCGCGAAACCTCCGGACCCTTGCATGGGATGCGGCGCCGCGGGCTTGAAGTCGGCGGCCGAACCCGCGCTCTCGGCGTAATGCTCGCTGTCGGCGATGATCGACGCCACCGTGCGCAGCCGGTCCACCGAGATCGCCCCGGCCCGCAGCACCTTCGGGATGGTCCCGGTCAGGTCCAAGATGGTGGACGGAATGTTCTCGGCGCACAGTCCGCCGTCGAGGTACACGGAAACGGACTCACCCAGCTGCTCCTGCGCCTGATCGGCCGTGATGGCCGACGGGTGGCCGTGCCGGTTGGCGCTGGACACCGCGAGCGGCCCGGTCTGCTTCAGCACGTCGAGCGCGACCGAATGCAGCGGCATGCGCAGGGCCACCGTGCCCTTGGTGTCGCCGAGGTCCCAGAGCAGCGTCGGGCTGGCCCGGAAGACCAGCGTGAGCGCGCCCGGCCAGAACTCGTCGATCAGGTCCTGCCCGAACGCCCCCAGGTCCTCGGCGAGCGCCGCCGCGGCCCGGGCGGTGCCCACGAGCACAGGCGGCGGCATGTTCCGGCCCCGGCCCTTGGCCGCGAGCATGGTCGTGACCGCGGCGGGGGTGAACGCGTCCGCGCCGATGCCGTAGACCGTGTCTGTCGGCAGCACGATCAGCTCGCCCGCCCGCGCCGCCGTCACCGCCGCGTCGATCCCGGCGGTCCGGGTCTGCGCGTCCCGGCAGTCGTAACGCACGCTCATCTCGTCCTAGACCCCTTCACCAGACCAGGCCGCGGTGACGAATCGGTCACGGTTGGCCAGGTCCTTGTTGTTGCGGGTGTCCCGCCAGCCAGACTCCTCAGGAAACACCCAGTACACCGCCGCGCCCTGCTGAGCGCCGTGCTCGACAGCCACCAGGCCGCCCGGACGGAGCAGCCGCCGCGCCGTGCGTTCCACGGCGCGGATGGCGGTCAGCCCATCCGCGCCGCTCCACAGCGCCGCGGGAGGATCATACTCGCTGACCTCGGGCTCGACGAACGCCCCCACCGGGATGTACGGCGGGTTACTGATCACGAGGTCAACCGTACCGTCGAGCTCGCCGAGCGCGTCGCTGAAATCGCCCGGGTGCAGCATGATGCGCCCGGCCGTATAGGGGACGCTCTCCACGTAACTGGTGATATTACGTTCGGCCCAGGCCCGGGCGAGCGGATCGGCCTCGACCGCATGCACCCTGGCCCGGGGGACCTCCTGCCCGATGGCCAGCGCGATCGCGCCGGACCCGGTACCCAGGTCGGCCACCACCGGCTCGGCGACGTCCATGTCGCGCAGGCGGCCGATGGCCCAGCCGGTCATGACCTCGGTCTCGGGCCGCGGCACAAACACCCCTGGGCCCACATCGAGCTCGAGGTAGCGGAAGTGCGCGCGGCCGGTGATGTGCTGCAGCGGCTCGCGCGCGGCCCGCCGCGCGATATCGGCCCAGAAACGTGCGTCGAACGCCGAGTCGGGCACCGTGTGCAGTTCGCCGCGCCTGACGTTGTGCACGCTGGCCGCGATCAGTTCGGCGTCCGCGCGCGGAGACTCGACCCCGGCCTCGGCCAGCCGCAGCGCGGCCAGCGCCACCTCGTCAAGCAGCAGGCTCATCATCGTTGGTACCCACCAGCTTGGCGGCCAGGTCCGCGGCGGCCAGCGAATCGATCACCGCGTCCAGGTCACCGTCGATGACCTGGTCCAGGTTGTAGGCCTTATAGCCCACCCGGTGATCGGAGATGCGATTCTCCGGGAAGTTGTAGGTCCTGACCCGTTCCGACCGGTCCACGGTACGGACCTGGCTGCGCCGCTCCGCGCTGGCCTTGGCGTCGGCATCGGCCTCGGCCTGGGCGAGCAGCCGCGCGCGCAGCACGCGCATCGCCTGCTCCTTGTTCTGCAGCTGGCTTTTCTCGTTCTGGCAGGACACCACGATGCCGGACGGCAGGTGGGTGATCCGCACGGCCGAGTCGGTCGTGTTCACGCTCTGCCCGCCGGGACCGGATGACCTGAACACATCCACCTTCAGGTCGTTGTCGTTGATCTGCACCTCGACCTGCTCGGCCTCGGGCACGACCAGCACCCCGGCCGCGGAGGTATGGATGCGGCCCTGGGATTCGGTCACCGGGACCCGCTGCACGCGGTGCACTCCGCCCTCGTACTTCAGCCGGGACCAGGCGCCCTCGGCGCCCCGGCCCTTCACGGCGACCGTCGCGTCCTTGACCCCGCCCAGGCCGGTGCCCGTCGAGTCGAGGACCTCGGTCTTCCAGCCGCGCCGCTCGGCGTAGCGCAGGTACATCCGCAGCAGGTCGCCGGCGAACAGCGCCGACTCCTCGCCGCCCTCACCCGCCTTGACCTCCAGGATGATGTCGCGTTTGTCGTTCGGGTCGCGTGGCACGAGAAACTTCTGCAGCTGAGCCTCGAGTTGCTCCCGGTGCGCAGCCAGCTGCACGGCCTCGGCCCCGAAGGAGGAGTCTTCCCTGGCCAGCTCGTGTGCCGTCTGCTCGTCGGCCGAGGTCTCCTGCCACTGGTGGTACGCGTTCACGATCGGGGTGAGCTCGGCGTAGCGGCGGCTCATCGTGCGTGCCTTCTCCTGATCGGAGTGCACACCAGGGTCGGCGAGCGCGTGCTCAAGCTCCGCATGCTCGCTTTCCAAGTCGGCCAGCCGGTCGAACACCGAGGGTCCTTTCGTGCTTTTCTCGTCGGCAGACGGTGGGCGACGATGAGTGGCTCGCCTGCTTGCTTCGCGGCCTTTAACGCCGCCACTCACGATACGTTTTGCCGCACGCGATCGGTTCAGCAGCCCGAGGCATAAAGGCCGGGTGACTGCGGCGCCCCCGGGTGGCTGCGGCGCACTCCTGAGGTATCAGCTGGGGGTGCACCAGGAACGCTGGGCCTTAAGCCGTGACGTCCTCAGGACACCCCGGACCGGGACGCCTCGGGGAAACGGCCGCCCGGACCTTCGCAGGGCCGGGGAGGTCGGTTACTTCTTGTCGGCCTCGGCCTTTTCGGGCTTCTGGCCGGTGGGGTTCTTGCCGAAGCGCTTCTCGAAGCGGGCCACGCGGCCGCCGGTGTCCAGGATCTTCTGCTTACCCGTGTAGAACGGGTGGCATTGCGAGCAGACCTCGACGTGAATCGTGCCGCTGGGCTCGGTGCTCCGGGTAGTGAAACTGTTCCCGCAGCCACAGGTCACCCTGGTGACGTGGTACTGGGGGTGAATGTCTGCCCTCATCACAACTCCTGCCTTGAGCGGTCGCCGGGTCGCCCGCAGGCGTGAACCGGTACCGCATGGTTACGGCTTTCTAGTGTGCCAGACCGTGAAACCAGTTTTGCTGGCCTGGCATTCCCGCTGTTCGGCCGGCGGCCAGCGGGGTCATGAAGCCGGGCTTTCATCGCCTTGGCCAGGCGATGAAAGCCCGGCTTCATGTCATCATCGCTCGTTACCCGACCCCAGAGTGGTCCTCTGGACCTGGAGCATGAACTCGGCGTTGCTCTTGGTCTTGCGCATCTGCTCCATGAGCAGCTCCAGCGCCTGCTGCGGCTCGAGTGCGTGCAGCACCCGGCGCAGCTGCCAGATGATCTTGAGCTCATCGGGGGGCAGCAGGATCTCTTCCTTACGGGTGCTCGACGCGCCCACGTCGACCGCCGGGAAGAGCCGCTTCTCCGCGAGCTCGCGGCGCAGCCGCAGCTCCATGTTGCCGGTGCCCTTGAACTCCTCGAAGATAACCTCGTCCATCCGGGAACCGGTCTCGACCAGGGCGGCCGCCAGGATGGTCAGCGAGCCGCCGTTCTCGATGTTGCGCGCCGCGCCGAAGAACCGCTTGGGCGGGTACAGCGCGGTCGAGTCGACACCACCGGACAGGATGCGGCCGCTGGCGGGCGCCGAGTTGTTGTAGGCCCGCCCCAGCCGGGTGATGTTGTCGAGCAGGATGACCACATCGTGGCCCATCTCCACCAGCCGCTTCGCGCGCTCGATGGCCAGCTCGGCCACGGTGGTGTGGTCGTCGGCCGGGTGGTCGAACGTGGAGTGGATGACCTCGCCCTTCACCGTCCGCTGCATGTCGGTGACCTCTTCTGGCCGCTCGTCGACGAGGACGACCATGAGGTGGCACTCCGGGTTGTTCTTGGTGATCGCGTTGGCGA
>ODAK010004422.1_pt1 | contig 14387 bp, 16 predicted proteins | sample 1539591 | NCBI WGS metagenome assembly ODAK01 (sample SAMEA3539303, study PRJEB22396) | soil metagenome | biome: tundra; feature: field; material: soil | place: USA | collected 2010-05 | depth 0.15 m | reverse complement strand
TCTTTTGTTTGAAAATTATTTTTTTGTCATCTCCGATATCTCCAAATAGCCTATTTCATTAGTATTTCCTAATTTTCAGTTTTCATATTATGTGTTGAAATCCTGTTCGACGAATGTTAATAAATCCAATCTCTCTTCCCATTAAATTTTGTAAATTTGCTCTATGACTGAATTCACTACAAAAACCGATATAAACTCCCGCAGACGAGTAACAAAATCAACTACTAACCAACATCCTGTTGAAGGTAAAATGCCACCTCAAGCTGTTGAATTGGAAGAAGCGGTTTTGGGAGCCTTAATGCTCGAAAAAGATGCATTAACCAATGTGATTGATATTTTAAAACCTGAAAGTTTTTATAAAGATTCGCACGCGCGCATCTTTTCCGCTATTTACGAATTATTTAATCGTTCAGAACCAGTTGATATTTTAACCGTTACTCAGGAATTAAAAAAGAACGGCGAATTGGAAATTGTTGGCGGCGCTTATTACATCACGCAATTAACCAATCGTGTGGCATCTGCTGCTAATGCCGAGTTTCACGCACGCATCATCGCGCAAAAATTTATTCAACGCGAATTGATTCGCATATCCACCAAAACAATTAATGATGCATATGAAGATAGTTCTGATGTTTTTGATTTGTTAGATAATGCCGAAAAAAATCTGTTTTCGATTGTAGAAGGAAACATCAAAAAAAATTATGATAAAATGAGTACGCTCATTAAAAAAGCGATTGAACAAATTGAAGAAACAAAAAATAATAAAGGTAATTTTTCAGGAGTTCAATCCGGATTAACAGAACTTGACCGCATCACTGCCGGTTGGCAAAAATCCGATTTGATTATCATTGCCGCTCGTCCTGCAATGGGGAAAACCGCATTGGTATTGACGATGGCACGCAATGCCGCTGTTGATTTTGGAAAACCAGTTGCGGTTTTTTCATTAGAAATGTCATCGTTGCAATTAGTAACAAGACTTATTGCAAGTGAATCAGAAATTAAATCAGAAAAATTAAAAAAAGGAAATTTAGAAGAGCACGAATTTCAACAACTGAATGATAAAATTAAAAAAATTGCCGAAGCGCCTTTATTCATTGACGATACACCGGGCTTATCGGTTTTTGAGTTACGGGCAAAAGCGCGAAGATTAAAAGAACAACATAAAATAGAATTGATCATTGTTGACTATTTGCAACTAATGACTGCCGGTGGCGAAGGTAAAGGAAATCGTGAACAAGAAATTGCAACCATATCCCGCTCATTAAAAGGGTTGGCAAAAGAATTAGAAATACCTGTTATCGCGCTTTCTCAATTGAGTCGTGCTCTTGAAACCCGTGGTGGTAATAAACGTCCGCAACTTTCCGACTTGCGCGAATCGGGCGCTATTGAACAGGATGCGGATATGGTAATATTTATTCATCGTCCCGAATATTATAATGTTACTGAAGATGAAGCAGGAAATTCAACAATAGGTGTTGCTGAATTAATTGTGGCGAAGCACCGCAATGGACCTATTGATTCTGCTAAAACCCGCTATATTGGGCAGTTTACCAAGTTTATTGACCTTAATGATTTTGGGCAAAATAATGATTATGCTTCTCCAAGTGCCGGAATTATGCCATCACAAGATTTCGACTCTCCTTCTAATTCCGTTATTCGCGGCTCTAAAATGAATGATATTGAAGAAGACCATCCGTTTTAATTTGTATTCGTTATAATTGCAGAGTTAAATTCTCATTCATTAAATAACATCTAACACCATTGCAACATAAGTTTCCGGCACCACCAATTCCCGAGTGCAATAATCCATTTTGTTTTGGATACTTTTTGGAAAGCGTTGAACAACTATAAAACCAAAGGGTTTAAAAAAATCAGGGATAATACAAACTAAATAAATATTTTTTACGGAATGTTTAATTAGTTCCTCAACAATTGCTTTACCAATATGTTGGTTGCGGTGGGTTGTCATTACTCCTAACGAACAAAGCTCTAAACAATCGGAATGCTCTAACAGTCTTCCAAAGCCTACCATTTCATTGTCGCGTAAAGCAATAGTAAATTGTTGTTTTTGTAAATTCCTACTGTCTAATTCATATTGCGTAATGAATAAACAAACTGCCTCAAACTCTTTATTTGTGGGTGTTTTAAACAGGAGATTCATTTTTGTTAATGATGATGTCCGTGTTCGCCGTGAACATGTCCATGCGCCAACTCATCCGCAGTAGCGGATCTTACATCAAGAACTTCCCCTTTAAAATGCAAATCGTGTCCTGCCAACGGATGATTAAAATCCATTTTAATATGTTTATCAGTAATCTCCATCACGGTGCCATACAAAGGATTCCCTTCATTATCAACCATAGGTAGCGTTACTCCCACTTTTACATTTTCTTCGTCAAATTTACCATCCTCACCTAAAAACGCGTCAATAGGAATGTTTACTAAATATTGTTCATCACGAACACCATAGCCACGTTGGTGGTCAATAAAAAAATCAAACGTGTCGCCTGTTTTTTTTTTTTTTAAATTAGTTTCAAAATCTTCGAGTAAACCTCCTGTACCAAAAATAAATACAAATGGATGCTCTACGCTTGTTTGCTCAACTTGTTCGCCGGTAAGTTTTTTTCTTAAAAGATAGTTTACAGAAACTACTTTATTGTTTTCGATTGTCATTATATAAAAGTCTTTAAGTTAAAATTAGAAAGTTTAAAGTTAAAAAATTTTAAGTCTGGAAATTATATTTTTCGTTTTTTTTATTCCGTTTTAAAAATTGATGATTTTTCGAATTTTAATAAAAAAACACTATCCTTTATATTCACCAAACACGTTCCGCATCACATCTGCAATTTCACCCAGTGTAGCATAATTTTCTGCTGCTGCTAAAATACTTGGCATAACATTTACATCGGCTCTTGCATTAGAATCAAGCATTTGAAGTATCTCTTTTATTTTTTCATTATCGCGTTCAGCTTTAACTTTATTGATTTTATTTATTTGTAATTGACGGATAGAATCGTCAACAGAAAAAATATTTCCCAATGGTTTTGCTTCAACGGTAAATTTATTTAAACCCACAATTACCTTTTCTCCGGTTTGAATATCGGTTTGATATTGATAAGCTGAAGCGGCAATTTCATTTTGCATAAAGCCCTGTTCAATAGCTTCCACAGAGCCTCCCATTGCATCAATCTGATTGATATATTCCCATGCAGCCGATTCTACTTCGTTAGTTAATGCTTCTACAAAATAAGAGCCTGCCAATGGATCAACAGTATCCGTAACGCCACTTTCATAAGCAATGACTTGTTGTGTTCGTAACGCGATACGCGCCGCTTCTTCGGTAGGCAAAGCAATTGCTTCATCAAAACCATTGGTATGTAAACTTTGAGTACCACCCAATACAGCAGCCATTGCTTGAATAGTTACACGCGGAATATTATTGTGTGGTTGTTGTGCTGTAAGTGTTGAACCTCCTGTTTGTGTGTGAAAGCGCAACATCTGCGCTTTAGGATCGGTTGCGCCTAAGTCCTTTGTGATTTTTGCCCACATACGGCGCGCAGCACGAAATTTAGCTACTTCTTCAAACATATTATTGTGTGCGTTGAAAAAAAACGACAAGCGTTTTGCAAATACATTTATGTCTAAACCTTTATCAATAGCCGCTTTCAAATACGCTTTGCCATTCGCTAATGTAAACGCTAATTCCTGAACAGCCGTTGAACCCGCTTCACGAATGTGATAACCGGAGATAGAAATAGTATTCCATTTAGGAACTTCCTTCGCGCAATATCCAAAAATATCAGTGATGATACGCATGCTCGGCTTGGGCGGATATATGTATGTTCCGCGTGCTGCGTACTCTTTCAAAATATCATTCTGAATGGTTCCCGATATTTTTTTCAAATCAGCTCCTTGCTTTTTTGCCAACGCAATGTACATCGCTAAAAGAATAGATGCTGTTGAATTAATTGTCATTGATGTAGTAATGTTTTCCAACTTAATGCCGTCAAACAAAATTTCAATGTCACGCAAGGAATCAATTGCTACACCTGCTTTACCAACTTCTCCATCCGCAAAAGCGTGATCGCTGTCATAACCTATTTGTGTGGGCAAATCAAAAGCAACTGATAATCCTGTTGTCCCTTGATTTAATAAATAATGATAACGTTTATTCGATTCTTCGGCAGTTGAGAAACCTGCATATTGACGCATCGTCCATAGTTTACTGCGATACATGGTTGATTGTACGCCGCGTGTAAAAGGAAATTCACCGGGTTGTTCCACTGCGACATTTATCTTTTGATAAACTCTTTTTATTTCAATATTAGAATCTGTTAAAAACTGAGATTTTCTTTCTTTTTCTTGCATCTTAAAATTCCTTTCCTATTTCCTTTTTGATAAAATCAATGGCTTCTTTTGTAGGTAAATGGGATAGTTGCGATGCCACAGCAATAATTGCTTGCGCTAATTCCATTCCGCTTACTTGCGGATTTACTTGTGTTGAAGCAACATTTATTAATTTAATCGTTTCCTCTTTCGCTTTTACTATGGCTTCCCATGCTTTACTGCTCATATATATTTGCTGAGAAAGATTATGTTCAAATTCGCTTCTAATAGTTGTAAGCAATGCGCCATGCAACATGGAGGCGCTTCCTTCTTTATTGGTTCTCATTATTAAACCACTTGGATTAATGCGCTCTAAAAATAATATTACACGCTCATACGCTTGCAAGCGAATTGGTGTAATTACCACTTGATTGGCAAGTTTTACATCCATCATTTTTTTTCGGCTTTCGTGATCTAAAAAATTCTTTACCAAATAGTAAGTGGTCAGAAAAACAATGCCTGCCGGTAAAATAAATTTTACGATTTCAAATAATTGATCTACCATTTTTTGTTCTTAAATTTATATTAACACTATTTAATCCTTTACCCTGTTAAACTTCAATGCCTTCAACATCCAATCCGGCAATGGTTTTAGCGCATCTCGTTTTCGCAGATCCAAATACCAACCCAACTTTTTCAAGATGGGAATTTTTTTTGTTTCCACAAATTCAATTAATGCGCCATCCGGATCTTCAATATAACTGAAGTGTCCGGCGGCTTCACCCATATCAAATTTTTCACCACTGTCAACCGTGAACGGATGTCCTTTTTCGGCACATAGTTGTTTCATTGCTTGTTGGTTGGTAATGTCAAAACACAAATGAATAAAACCTAAATCACCCCAAAAACGATTCTCAAAAATTTTACGAGGTGTTCGATCCAACACTTGTATCAATTCTATTTCGCTTGCACCTAACAGTCTGGAGAATGCACCAACACGTGGTTTACTGTGTTTTAATAATACTCTGCGTACTTTATTTTTTCCGCTTGGTAAGTTTTTAAAATCATCAAACACTCCTGTTTTATCATAAACTACTGTATCATATCCTAAAATATCAGCGTAGAATTTTTTTGAATTTTCTATATCACTCACTCCAATCATGCAGCCTGCAGGACCTCCGGTAAGTTGCATTCCTTTTCCAAACCATGAATCACTTTTTACTATTTGAAATAAATTATTCCATGGATCGCGTAAATAAAAAGTATCATTGCCTCCCGCATCTTTTGTTAAATCACTTACCAAATTTACTTTTTTAGATTTCAGAAAGTCGTAAGACCCTTTCACATCGCTTGTTTTAATGCGTGTGCAATAAATTCCTAAATCACCAACTTGTATTTCGAACGGACAAGGTTGAGGTGTACGACTGGTGTATTGCCATATTTCAAAGCCGCCTCCACCTTTTAAATTAATTGCTAATATAGCATGACGCTGATGTGCAACGCCTCCCGTATAAGGCAGCATTAATGCTGAAACGGCGGCTTCTTCAAAAATAGGGATGTCCATACCGAAATGTTGGCGGTACCATTTGAACGCTTCATGTACATCAGAAACGCCAATGCCTATTTGTTGAATGCCTGCTATGGTGGGTTTACTCATAGATTTATTTCGTTATACGATAAACAATAGTCAAACTTGCGCCGGAGTTTGAAAGGTTTTGCAATCCAAAAGAATTTGTATAACTGGAAGTATTGTTTAATGGCATTGGAGGATTAGTTGTTTTTGATTGTTGATAATTATAATAAATACTCGGGTCAATTTCAGCATAGATCAAAAATGACGAATTAATTTTATAAACTGCACCCAAAGCAAAACCAACATAAGGCTGAAACGATTCGGTTTTATTTTTTGAAACAATCGTATTGCTATTGTTCAACGAATTGTTTTGATTAAGAGAATATACAAGTCCGAAATTACCTCCATACATAAGTCCAAACTTTTCAGAAACTGATTTTATTTTAAGAATACTAAAACTTAATCCAAAATTAAAGTTAATAGGAGAATAGCCTGGATTTCCATTAGTAGTTGATGGTTTAAGAGCAGAACTCCCTCCAATATTTCCTTGAATCCGATAAAGTCTGTTTTCATTACCCCAACGGTATTGTAATGAATAACTGTTTAAACTACTAAAGCCAATTCCATATTCTTGAACTTTTGGTAATTGTGGTTTTTGCAGGGCTACTGGTTGTGCCGCTGGAGCAGTTGTTTGTTGTTCTTGTGCATTTAAAACTGCTACCAAAAATGTAGCTGTAAGTGTAATTACTTTTTTGATTGTTTTCATTTGGGGGGTTTTTTTAAATTATTTTTCTATGTGTAACTCTCCCTTCTCCTTTAGGAGAAGGTGCCTGAAGGGCGAATGAGGCTAAAACACTTCACTCGCCACTCTCCTCGTAACTTCAGAAGTCCCCATTGTATAAAAATGCAAACAAGGAACATTATTTTTAATCAACTCTTTGGATTGCTGTATGCTCCATTCAATACCTGCTTCTTTTACTTCCTGATCGGTTTTACATTTTGCAATTTCAGTCACAAAAGATTCAGGAATTTCCAAGTGAAAAATTTCCGGAAGAATGGTCGCTTGTTTTTTTGTTGTCAATATTTTTAAGCCCGGGATAATTGGAACATTAATTCCCATTGCACGGCAATCCTTAACAAATTTGAAAAACTTGAAATTGTCAAAAAACATTTGTGTAACAATATATTCAGCGCCTGCATCCACTTTTGCTTTCAGATATTTTAAATCGGAAGTCATAGATGGTGCATCAATGTGCTTCTCCGGATATGCGGCAACGCCGATACAAAAATTTGTTTGAGAAAGTTCGCTTAATTCTTCGTGTAGATATTTTCCTTTATTCATAAGCATTGTTTGTTTCACCAAGTCAAGCGCATATGCATTTCCATCGGGCTCGGGAATAAATTTCGGTTCGCTTTTAATTGAATCCCCACGCAAAGCAAGCACATTGTCAATGCCTAAAAAATGTAAATCTATCAATGCGTTTTCTGTTTCTTCTTTGCTAAAACCACCGCAAATAATATGAGGAACAGCATCCACCTTATATCTGTTCATGATGGCAGCGCAAATACCAACAGTTCCCGGACGTTTACGCGTACTCAATTTTTCTAAAATTCCATCTTCCCGTTTTTTATAAATATATTCTTCACGATGATAGGTAACATCCACAAACGAAGGCTTAAACTCCATCAACGGGTCAATACCATCAAAAATAGATTGAATGCTTTTGCCTTTTAAAGGAGGCAAAATTTCAATGGAAAATAAGGTTGAGTTTGCGTGCTTGATGTGATCAACAACTTTCATAAATGAAAAAATATTTATTTTAAATAGAGTACAAAGTAACGGCAGTTTGTCTAAAAACTAACCGTTCCCATCAAAAGTAGTAAAAAAAACGAATGCAATTAGAAGCGATTTAAGCAACCCTTAAAAATAAAACAGAGTTTGATTTTTGAAAAAATGGAATCAAATAATGACTTTATTGTTTCAGTTCGTTAGTTCAAAACTATGCAATTTAAATGTAAGAAATCAGTTTCTACAAAATTCCACTTGTTGGCGTCATTGCGAGGAACATTCTGCGTTGAAGCAGACACTCAATCTCATATAAAGCTTTTTTTAGATTGCTTCCAATTTCTGCTTCAACGCAGAACTCGCAAAGACGTTCTCGATTTAATATTTGCTAAAAATAATTTCATTATTTTATTTTTTGAACCTCTGCACTTTTAATGCAGAGTGGTTCAGTTTGGTTTAGAGAAACAGGTCAATGATGCGTATTTCGTTTTCTTGATCAAATATTTGATCTAACGATTCAGGAAACAGAATGCTTTAGGTTCTGTTTTTTTCTTGTATGTATTGCATACACAAAGATACTCTTGATTATACTTTATTCCATTCATCCAATGTCAATACCTCTGCCTGACGTGGAAATACTTTGGTTGTCAGCACACGGTGAACTTCTTCGTCTGCATCTGCGCAACAATCAGATAATACGGTTATTTGATAATCCTTGTCAGCCGCTTCACGTAAAGTTGATAAAACAACACCGCTTGTTGAAATTCCTGTCAGTATCAAATGTTGAATACCTTGTGCTCTTAGAACTACTTCCAGGTCGCTACCCGTAAATGCACTAATGCGGCGTTTCGTAATAATAATTTCGTTCGGCAAAGGCTCAACAGAGGTATCTATCTTCATCCATTCATCCATATTGGCTTTAGCCATTCTTTCTTTGCTTGCCGTAAAACTTTTATTATTTGCGCTTACTTCAGGCATGCCAGGCCTAAAACCCACTCTGATATAGAGAACGGAAATATTTTGCGCGCGTGCATGTACTATAGCTTTGGCAACTTTTCCACTAAGGGCTGAAGAATTTGGAAACATGCCAAGTATTCCGGTTTGCATATCCATTACAAGAAGGGCGGTTTTTTGTTTGTTTGATTCCATTTTGTTTTTTTTTATTTGTTAATGATTACTCGATTAAATTTTTTTAATTATTTCTTCTTCCACTTCATTGAGTTCATCCATTTCCTTTTTATTCAGTTTATCCTTTCGTAGGAAATTTGAAAACACTATTGCAATGATTATTGCTATTAAGCCCTGACAAAGTAAAGTATTGGGTGCGCCGATATGTTGTGAGATACTTCCTATAATCAAACTACCCAATGGCAACATACCAAAAACAGACATAGCTAAAAAACTCATTACCCGGCCTCTCATGTGCGCTTCCGTATTAACTTGTACTATTGTAAGGCAGATTGTAGTTTGGGACATTGCACCAAACCCTGACATGGTTGCAAACAACATAGCCATCGGAAAATAATCGATGTGGGAAAAAAGCATAAGCCCAAAACCTAAGATGATAATATTGATTAGTAAAACGATCTTCAGGTCTGTTCCTTTTTTTAGAGAAGCCAAAAACAAAGTTCCGGCTAAAGCCCCTAAACCCATAAAGCTGCTGATATAACCAAAAGTGGCAGCATCACCTTTAAAAATGACTTTAGCAAATTCCGGCAAGAGAGTATCATAGGGCAAAACTAAAAGACTTACTAAAGAAAGCATAAGTAATATGATGCCTATTGCGGGATTTTGTTTCAGGTATAGAAATCCTTCCATAAGTTCTGATGTAACTTTCTTTTTTACATGCGGGGGATTATATTCCGGCAGCTTTATTAATAATAAGGAAGTAATTACCGCAACAAAACTCACAGCATTCAAAAGGAAACATACACCTGCTCCAAATTTTACCAAAATAATACCTGATAATGCAGGCCCGATAAGTCTGGCAAGATTTACTAAAGAAGAGTTCAGCGCTAGTGCATTAGGAAGGTCTGCCTTGTCGGTAACGAGTTCATGTATCATTGGTTGTCTTGCAGGCATGTCAAAGGCATTTATGATACCAAGTATAACACTAAGTGTAAGCAATCCGAAAACAGTGGTGTGGTTTGTAAGTACTAGTATGGCAAGTAATGCAGCTTGTATCAAAGAAGCTGTTTGTGTAAACAGCAATATTTTATAACGATTACACCTATCCGATGCAATACCTCCAAATAAAGAAAAAAGAAACGATGGAAACTGAGATGCAAATATCGTTAGCCCTAACATAAAAGTGGAATGGGTCATATTATAAACAACCCAAATAACACCTGTGCGCTGCATCCATGTGCCAATTTGTGAGATTGATTGTCCTGTGAAAAATAATGCGTAGTTACGGTTTTGAAATGCCCTGAATGTGTTTGTCTTTTTATTTTCCTTCATGAAATTATCTCCCCGTTCTTACATTTTCTCATCTTGAGCAAACCCTCTCCGATACAAACAAATATCCGCGTATTTGTTGCGGTACAAAAGCGGTCATGTGTCTGCCATAATGCAAAGGTGTTGTTATGTGCTGCTCTTTTGTCCGTTCGTTTCATTTTTAAAGTTGTCCTGTCCCAAGTCCGATGGCAAGAATAATAATCATTATCGTAGTTGTCCATTGTATAAAGTTAAAGGTTACATTTTTCAGCAACTTACTTCCAATGTATGAACCCGAAAAAGCAGAAAGAACTGCAATAATAATTATATTTAAGTTGTCTTGAATGTTGATATTTGAAAAATTTGTCAGATAAACTGAAAGTCGTGTAAGGTCAACTACGCAAGCAATAAGAACTCCTGTTGCTATAAAACTTTCTTTGGTTAAACCTGCACGAAGAAGAAACATACTTCTTAATGCTCCCTGATTTCCTGACAGTCCGCCAAAGAAACCGCTTACAAGTCCGCCTGCATATAATTTGTTTTCGCTGAACTGAATTTTTTGCAGTGCAGGAACAATTTCAAACAACGCGAACATTATCATCAATATTGAAATGATGAGATTGATTGAAGTAATAGAAAATATTTTGTCGTTAATGGTGTATGTATAAAGCGGTGTGCCGTTTGAAACCATGAGCAAAACTTTTGCTCCGATAAATGCTCCGATAATAGCTGTTACACCGAACTTAATACTTACTCTCCAATTAATTTGCTTTGCAACTAAAAAGATTTTAAAAACTTTAGTGAGTAAATGCACTATGCCTGTGATGGCTATTGCAACTTCAACAGGAAAAAATATTATAAGAACGGGAGTGAGAATTGTTCCTAATCCGAAACCCGAAAAGAAAGTGAGTAACGAAGCAACTAATGCAACAATTGCGATGATAATAATTGTGGACATTGCGAATTATATTTGCGGAGTAAATTGTGATAATTCATAAATACCTAATTTCTTTTCAATCTCTGAAACACGATTTACCATTGTTTCAAAACCATCTTCACCAAAAATCTTATGTTCGTTATCTTCAAATTCCTCTCCTAATGAATCGTATTCGTTTTGTGAAACAAGTTTTCTGAAAGCAGGAAACAAAACAGTATCTTCCCTTGCTTCATGCGGACGATACATAGTATTGAATTTAGTAAGTAAATCAATCAATTTTTGATTTTCATTGTCTGTTCTCGTTGTTTGTTTGGTGAGTTGTATAAGTTGTTCTGTAATATTTCTTCCTGCTTGATGTTGCTTTAACAGCACATCCACTAAATCCGTTAACTGGTTTGCTTTTTTAAAGCGAGGGAATAAATAATTTTCTTCCTGCTTTTCGTGATAGTCTTCAACAAATGTTCTGATCATAGTTGCAGCATCTGAAATAGCTTGAATTGGAAATGATTCTTTGTTTATCATTTTGATTTTACAGCAATCGTAAATGAGCAGAACCCTATTAAGCAAACCGTGTTCCTGCATTAAATCTTCTGGCGGGGAAACTTTTTTGTCTTCATCATTTTCTTTGCAACCAGAAATAAAAGTCAGTCCTGCAATTCCGGTTACTGTCCCCACCACAATGCTTTGTTTCAGGAATTTTCGTCTGTCGTAATTATTATTATTTGTTTCCATTACTGTCTGTTTAATGTTTGTACTGTCGTGTCGTTAGTTATCGGTGCTTTTGTTTGTCTGCCCCAAGCAATAAATACAGCAAGAAGAGCCATAAAAATATTGAAGCCGATGTCTTTTACTTCGCCTCTTGAAATGTGAAAAATACTTGCACCTATCATCAATGCAATAGTTCCAAAAGAAGCATAGATTGTCAATTTAGGTTGGATACGAAGTAATGCTGGGAATACTAATCCGATACCTGCTAACAAATCTAAAATGCCTGTCGTTTTTACCAAATTTGGATTTTCTTTTATCCACAGCCAAGGTAAGTCGGCAGGCTTAAATATTTTCATTGCTCCTGCCCAAATAAAGGTAACAGCCAATAGTACTTGTGCAGTCCAAAGAATTATGTTAATTGTCTTTGATGTTTTTTGTTCACTTGTCATATTGCCATTTTATTTCTTACTACTTTTCTCGTTTCTTTATCAAATAATCTACAAAATCAGCTCCTCTTTGTGTTAAACAAAAAAGAATCAACAATGTAAATACTACCATTGAGATATTTGTACTTATAAAAGACAACCCAATAGAAATTATTGAACAAAATACTGGAACTAAAAGTCGAATATTACTATGACGTATGCTTTTAGGTGTCATTTGAATTTCATCTTGAAAGTTATATTTTGCAATGTGTTTTTTCATGTTAAACAAAGAAATTCCAATAAGGATAATATTTAATCCGTACAATAGAATTGCCAGTTGCGTATAGTTATATCTTCCGAGCAAATGGGTTGTGAATGGAATAAGCCCAATAAAAAATAAAAACAATGCATTATAATTAGTCAGTTTGGGATTAAAAGATTTTGCATTGGAAATCACATAACAATATGCTCTCCAATAAGTAAAGAGTAATGAAAAGCTTAATATATAACTCAAAAACAAGGGCGCAAGTTCTGTCAATGAATGCCATAACTCTCTGTTGTTTGTGGGTTCATGGAATTCAGGTACTCTAATTTCAATAATCAATAATGTCATAACGATGGCAAATATTCCATCAACTAATCCATCAAGTCTCGATGCTTTCATAATTTTAATTTAAGATAATAAATATAGAAGATTGTTTTTCTTTACAATGCCCCCTAACGCCAGTTTGTCTAACGTATTTGATTTAAGTATCCGTAAACAAATAGTTTAAGCAAATCTTTTGGATTGTAAGAAGGCCTTCCTTCGATGGAGGTTTTCATTACAAACTTAAAATCGCTAATGTTAATACTTTCAACAAACAGGTCAATGATGCGTACTTCGTTATCTTGATCAATGATTTGATCTAAACTTTCGGGGAAAAGGATGCTTTGGGTTCTGTTTTTCCCTTGTATATATTGCATGCACAAAGGTAATTCAAAACAAAAAATAATTTCTTTGTTTCATGCAAAAGTATTCAACAAATTCTTGTTAGTTTTTAGGCAGTTTGACGTTTGAGGGCTTGTGAAGAAGCGGAATTAATAGCTTCTCCCCTGTCCCCCTTGCAATAAAAATAATAAATAATTACTGAACTTCGTTAACTTCCGAACTCGCTTTTTCACAAGCCCTGTGTTAGCGGTAGTAAGATTTTCACTTGTCAATTAGTTTTTGGAATAATGTTAAGCTGTCGTCGTCGTCTGAACACCGGTCGTCATTAAAGAATGTTTCATTACTCTTGTCTTTAATAATAAATTTTTTTCTTGTCGTGCATAAACCGTCGGGCAAATTAATTCCACGAAGACATAATTTTTCTATTTCATTAAAAGTGTCAACGGAGATATTTTTTGTGTGATAATTCAGGCTGTCTTTTGTATTATTAGTTTTCGCAATTGTCAAGCTATTGTAATAAGTCAATAGATAACTGTCTTGTTTTTTAATAAACTTATATGTGTATGCCGAACCACTAAAACAACCAGAGGTCTTAATTAATATTAGAATACTGTCCGAATTAAAAACTTGATTAATTATTTGAGTCTTTGCTTTAACTGATTTGTTTTTTTGTCCAAGTGTTATGAGTGGAAGAAACAAAATTGCAATTAGTAGTATTTTCATCGTCTATTTTTTTCACCTTATTACCGCTAACGTTTGAGCCTAGCCGAGGTTTGGATTTACTTGCACTTACTCGTCTTAACCGATAAAGTGAATTAAAAACCACTAAATTTTATGGCAAATGTTTAGAAATAAATTTATACCGATGTGAAAAACATTTGCAACTTGCACGAACTCTAAATCTTGGTTAGGCGGTGTTGGGCGTTCGTTGTTTCTTTCTCTTGGCTTCGTCTCACATACAATTATTCTATTTCTCGGTGCGTTAGCTTGGTAGCTCTTTTGTATTTTTTTGTTTGGCTTTGGGCGTTGGCAAAAAATACAAAAGTGCTACCAAATGCGTTGGCTACTTCTTGTTTAGTTTCTTGGTGTCTTTTAGTAGTTTTTTGTCCTCCGCTTTTACTTTTCGTTCTACTTTTTTGAGGTCTTCCTCGGCTGGTAAACTTTCGGGTTTAATTCCACTTTTCAGTAATAGTCCCCTAACGTCTGTATTGTTTTTAATACTAAACCGCTAACAAGTAGCTGAATTTACCCAATCAAAATTACACATT